>Ga0136623_10000433_pt1 | contig 12475 bp, 11 predicted proteins | sample AntDrymUQ4492106_2_FD_104656 | JGI IMG/M metagenome (GOLD analysis project Ga0136623, IMG submission 104656) | Polar desert sand microbial communities from Dry Valleys, Antarctica - metaG UQ449 (21.06) | ecosystem: Environmental > Terrestrial > Soil > Desert | place: Antarctica: Dry Valley...
ATCATGATCCTCATATCAGTTCAGGGGCGGCAGTGTCGCACCATCCACGATCGAAGCTTATTCCGCGGATCGCACCAAGCCTATACGCGACGCGCGTACGGAGTCACACTTGCTTGGAGCTTTTAAAATAAGCGGTGCCGCAGGCGGGATGCTTCTCTTAGGAGGCCATAAGATTGTACCCACGTTCGGACGTAACCGGGTTTAGAGCAGGAGATACCGGAGTTCATTGCGCGTTCGATAGTATCGACAAGAAGGTGGAGTGGTGTCTTCCGCCGGCTTTACGGTCATGTGGAACCTCGGCGTTTTCGCAGGGCACGGCATACAGGAAAGGATGATGAATCCAGTACGACGCTGCATTGATGTTTCCATTAAAATTGACTAAGGGGTCACCACTCCACTAGGATGCCGAGGAGTCCCAATCAAGTGTATTCATGAGTTAGGACGACGGAGCAGAACTACCATGAGGCAGATCACAATGAAGGCAATTGCAGGTTCAATTTCAGTCTGTGTAATTGCGCTGGCGCTCGCAGTCTTTGGCTTTGTAATCCAGGTGGAGGGGCGAGGTGCCAAAAAAGCTAAACCGGCCATTCCTGCCGAGCAAGTGATTACGTCGATCAGAACCGCCATAGCCGCTAAACCCGGTAATTTGCTGGGGGTGGAGGTGGAGAACGAAGGAGGGAAGACCCTCTGCGAAGTTGAGATTCTCACTCCAGACGGTAAGACTTATGAGGTTGAGGTAGACGTAGCCACTAATGCGGTACTGGAAGTCGAGCTGGAAGACGATGACGACGAGGATGGAGACGACAAAGACGCAAAAACCGACAAAGACGAAAAACCTTAAGCTAGACTAGAGTTTTTTGGGGACACTCTCGCTGGCGTTTTCAGATCATATCGTCAGTCGTTTTCGATCGCTGATCTAGTTCAAAGCGGTCACGATCGCGGCGCTCGATTTTATCGATGAATTCTAGTTCTTCGTTATCTTCGAAACTCACCCCAAGCGCCTTCGCGTTTTCCTCAACCAGAGACTGATCCGGCGTCGGATTATCGCCGGCGACAGTTTCCGAACCACTTTCGTTCACTTCTTCCCACGCAGCATCAAGATCACCACCTGCGTCACTGGGTGAGGCAGCCGTATTGTTGCGCAACCGATGAGCAAGGAGTTCGGGGTCCTTAGGAGCACGAGAAATCTCTTCCTCCATGAACTCTTCAATTTCAGGATCAGGCACGAAGTCCGGATTGTTACTCAAGTACTCAAACTCCCCGGCGGTTTTCTTTGGCATGGCGGTCTCCTTGAATCCAACTGCTCCATAGATCAGCGGCAGTTACTCCGAGACTGAGGTAGCAAAAATTGGTCCTCATCCAGGAGATCGTTAAATTTTTGGGGGAATTATTTACGAAGCGAACTATATCAAAACGTGGGAAAGTTGCAATGACCTGGCGGTTCAATTTTGTCTTCTTAATCAAAAGGAGGCGTTGCTTGACGATTGGGCTACCTCACCTTAAACTGAATTTCGTAAGGAAAAACCTGAAATCCCCGCGCTAACATGCGCAAACGATTCGTGTTGATCTGATTCCAAATCCCCTATGCCAAACAGTCCCTTCAATTCGCTCCAATCATTTAATCCGGGCGCTGGTCAATCGGGCAAGTTTTATTCTCTCCCTCAAATTGAAAAGGAGAACGTTGGCCCGATATCCAGGCTCCCGGTTAGTATTCGCATCGTCCTCGAATCCGTGTTGCGCAACTGCGATGGCAAAAAAATCAACGAAGACGACGTGCGGGCGCTGGCAAACTGGCAGCCAAATGCGGAACGCACCGAGGAGATTCCCTTTGTAGTCGCTCGTGTTCTGTTGCAGGACTTCACCGGGGTACCGCTGCTTGTCGACCTGGCGGCAATGCGCTCAGCCGTGGCGCGTCTGAAAAAGAACCCGGAGGTGATCGAGCCCCTGGTTCCGGTAGATCTCGTAATTGACCATTCGGTCCAGGTCGACTTCGCAAGCACGAAAGACGCGTTTGAGAAGAACATGACGATGGAGTTTAAGCGAAACAATTCGCGCTACCAATTCCTGAAGTGGGGGACGCAGGCATTCGATGGCTTCACCGTTATTCCCCCGGGAATTGGAATCTGTCATCAGGTAAACCTTGAATATCTGGCTAAGAACGTTTGGGAAAGAAATGACGTTTTTTACCCCGATACCCTTGTGGGCACGGACTCGCATACGACGATGATCAATGGCATGGGGATCGTAGCCTGGGGCGTTGGTGGAATTGAGGCCGAAGCGGCGATGTTGGGCCAGCCGGTTTATTTTCTTACTCCCGATGTTGTGGGAGTTTGCTTGAGTGGTAGCTTGCGCGAAGGAGTGACGGCAACCGACCTTGTGTTACGCGTTACAGAGATGCTGCGAAGTGCCAAGGTCGTGGGGAAATTTGTTGAGTTTCACGGCGAGGGCGCGTCGAGTCTGTCAGTAACTGATCGCGCGACAATCGCAAATATGGCCCCGGAGTACGGAGCGACGATGGGCTTCTTCCCGCTCGATGAAGAGACATGCCTTTATCTCGAAGCGACCGGTCGGCCGACGAAGCATGTCGAGGCGGTGCGAAATTACTACAAAGCCCAGGGCATGTTTGGAATTCCCCGCAAGGGTGAATGCCAGTACAGCACCGTGCTTGATCTGGATCTCGCAGCGATCCAGCCGAGCGTTGCGGGGCCCAGACGTCCGCAGGATCGAATCGAGCTGCCGGACCTAAAGGACAAATTTCTCAACCTTTTGCAAAAGCCAGCTGCCGAAGGAGGCTACGGAAAGTCTGAAGAAGAGATTGCAGCTCGCTACTTTACGAGGATCGGCACGATCGATATTGCCAAAAAAGCGATCGTCGGCGGCGGCGAACAAAGTCCTACTACGGTTCCCGTTGCTTCCGCAGGCGTAGTGACGCCATCAAATACGAGCGTCTGGACAGAGACCGAGATGGTTAACAATCGCCCGACGCCGGACCGCCTGGAGGAAGTACATCCGGAGGAATTTCCTCATGCTGAGGTTGATCTCGGCCATGGTGATGTTTTGATCGCCGCGATTACTTCCTGCACGAACACCTCCAATCCAAGCGTCATGCTGGCCGCCGGCCTGCTGGCGAAGAAGGCGGTCGAACGGGGTCTGACGGTCCGAGCCGCTGTGAAAAATTCCCTGGCTCCCGGTTCAAGAGTAGTTACTGAGTATCTGCAAAAAACAGGCCTCCAGGTCTATTTGGATCAGCTGGGTTTTAATCTGGTCGGTTACGGCTGCACTACCTGTATTGGCAACTCCGGCCCGCTCGATCCCACCATCGAACAAGTTGTGGCTGAGCACGATCTGATAGCAGCCAGCGTTCTTTCTGGGAATCGAAATTTCGAAGCACGCGTTCACCAGAGCATCAAGGCCAATTTTCTGATGAGTCCGCCTCTTGTTGTTGCCTTTGCGCTTGCCGGCCGGATTGATGTTGATCTGTCTAACGAGCCTTTGGGAAGGGGGAAAGACGGCCAGCCTGTCTATCTCGGCGATGTCTGGCCAAGTCTTGAGGAGATCAACGCGCTGTTGCGATCCGCATTCGATGCCGACACCTACCGCAGGCTCTACAGTAATTTTGCCGAGCAGAATCCACTGTGGAACGAGATTCCGACGACAACCGGCAGTGTTTACAACTGGGATCCGGAATCGACTTACATTCAGGAACCGCCATACTTCGAAAACTTCAGCAATGCCGTGGGGAGTTGGGTCGACGTTCGCGGTGCACGATCGCTAGCGATCTTTGGTGATTCGGTCACCACCGACCACATCAGTCCCGCCGGCGCCATCAAAGCCTCCTCTCCCGCCGGATTGTATCTCCAGGCGAAGGCCATAGTAATAGAAGACTTCAACAGCTATGGTTCGCGCCGCGGCAACCATGAGGTAATGCTGCGCGGAACTTTTGCAAATGTTCGGATCAAAAATCTCATGGTGCCAGGTGTCGAGGGCGGAGTGACCATTCATCAGCCAAGCGGCGAGCGGATGAGCATTTATGACGCTGCGATGAGATACCAGGAGGAAGGCGTGCCGCTCGTCGTTATTGCCGGGCAGGAGTACGGTACCGGAAGCTCTCGAGATTGGGCGGCGAAAGGGACTCGTTTGCTCGGCGTGAAGGCAGTCATCGCGCAAAGCTTTGAACGCATACACAGGAGCAACCTTGTAGGAATGGGCGTTCTGCCTTGCCAGTTCAAAGATGGAACCAACGCTGCGTCTCTCGGACTGGACGGAACTGAGAAGTTTGATGTGGTGGGGCTGGAGAATGGAGTCAAGCCACGCCAGGATGTTACGTTGCTCGTGCATAGATCAAACGGAGAAAGTGACGAAGTGGCAGTTACACTCAGAATCGATACGCCTATCGAGATTGATTACTATCAGCACGGAGGAATTCTTCCCTACGTGCTCAGGCAGTTGTTGGCAGGAACGACCGATTTCTAGTCAGAGGTCAGAAGTCAGAAGTCAGAAGTCAGAGGTCAGAGGTCAGAGGTCAGAGGTCAGAGGTCAGAGGTCAGAGGTCAGAAGTCGGAGATCACAAGTCAATCCCGAAGGGATGTAATGTTTATAGACCGTTGGTACCATAAGATGTCGTAAGCTCCGGAGGAGCGAAATGCATTGGCTCAGTCACCCATCGAACGGAGCTGTCACTATATTCGGGCCGATGGTCTATAAACATTAAATCCCTACGGGATTGACTTCTGACTCTGACTTCAGCGAGGTAAATAATGTCATCTGTACAACCAGCCGAAACAAATACACCACGCAAGTATCAACTCTTCATTGACGGACAGTGGATCGATGCCGAATCCGGCAAGACTTTTTCAACGCCAAATCCCGCTACGGGTGAAACCTTCGCCGATGTTGCCGAAGCAGATAAGGCGGATATTGACAAGGCGGTTAGTGCTGCGCGTCGAGCCTTTGAAGGAAAATGGTCCAAACTGAGCGCGCGAGATCGCGGCCGAATGCTCTATAAGTTGTCGCAGTTGATCGAGCAACATGCGAAGGAACTTGCCGAGTTGGAAACGGCGGACAATGGCAAGCCTATCAGAGAGTCGCTCTATGTTGACCTGCCTCAGGTTGCCGAAAATTTTGAATACTTCGCGGGGTGGACCACCAAGATCGAAGGTGAAACGATTCCGGTACCCGGCCAAATGTTCAACTACACGCTCCGGGAACCACTCGGCGTTTGTGGACAGATTATTCCCTGGAATTTTCCACTTCTGATGGCCGCCTGGAAACTCGCACCTGCGCTCGCTGCCGGCAACACAATAGTTTTGAAACCAGCCGAACAGACGCCAGTCACCGCGATGGAGTTGGGCAAGCTGATTCAGGAGGCTGGCATTCCGGATGGCGTGGTAAATATTGTCCCGGGGTTTGGCGAGACTGCGGGCGCCGCGCTGGCTGCACATCCCGGCATCGACAAGATCGCGTTCACCGGTTCCACGGAAGTTGGAAAGTTAATTGCGAAAGCAGCGGCTGATAATTTAACAAAGGTTTCGCTGGAGTTGGGGGGCAAAGCCCCAAACATCGTTTTTGCAGATGCTGATCTGGAGCAGGCAGTGAATGGGGCGATGATGAGCATCTTCTTTAACCAGGGCCAGGTGTGCTGCGCAGGCTCACGGCTTTTTGTCGAAGAACGCGTTAAAGAGGAGTTCCTCGACAAATTGAAGGAGCGGGCGCAACGAGTCACCGTCGGTGATCCGATGGACAAGGCCACGCAGATGGGCCCGCAGGTTTCGCGTGAACAACTCGATCGCATCAAGAGTTATATGGACATCGGTCGGGCAGAGGGCGCAACTGTTTTTGCCGGAGGTGAATCACCAAAGCTCGACGGTGCTTTCCAGAATGGCTACTTTTTTCAGCCGACGATCTTCAGCGAAGTGAAGAACCAGATGCGCGTTGCTCAGGAAGAGATCTTTGGACCAGTGGTATCGGTGATCCCTTTCAAGGACGAAGACGAGCTTATCAAACAGGCCAACGATACAATCTTTGGCTTGTCTGCCGGAATCTGGACGCGCGACATCGTGCGCGCGCATCGCTTTGCGAAAGAGATCAAGGCAGGAGTTGTCTGGATCAACACGTACAATATGTTCAATGCCGCATCACCGTTCGGCGGTTATAAACAGTCAGGTTATGGCCGCGAAATGGGAAAACACGCACTTGAGCTTTACACCCAGGTAAAAAGCGTCTGGGTTGATCTTTCAGGCAAACCGATTGGTTGGTTTGGCAAATAGTGCATCTTTTGCGCCCGTCGGGGAAAACGGTTTTCGCAGGGTTTGCATCTCTAGATCGCCGCAGGTGCTTACTTCGACCCCCGTTTGGATTCGAATGCGGCGCTCTCCCTCGAAGAATCTAAAGCTTAAAAGGAGATGCGTATGCATTTAGGAAAAAGACTGGCTGCGAGCTCGCTGATACTGACGGCGGTACTTCTCTTCACAGCCTGCCCACAACAAACAACCATTTCAAAGATCAATGCCGACCCTGGCCGATACCGAAACAAAGACGTCGGGATCGTCGGTACCGTGACGGATAGCTACGGTGTGCTCGGCAATGGGGCTTATGAGATTGACGACGGGACCGGCAGGATCTGGGTGGTCACTACGCGCGGGGTGCCGTCTCGGGGTTCGCGCGTGGGTGCCAAGGGCAAGATCTACACTGGGTTTAGCTTTGGCGGGAGAAGTTTCGGAACGGTGTTGCAAGAAAAGGATCGGCGCGCGCAGGGCAGGTAGCTCAAGTAACAGGTGTATGAAAATCCAAAGAGAGGCCACCGTAAGGCCTTTTTTGGTTCCACACAGCGTCTTACCGCTCACGTGCGCCGTATTTGAATCACAGACGAGTACACCGAACGGCGTGAAATGGTGAACGATGAATGATTCCGCAGCCGCGCACACTCAAGCGGAACGAACGGTAATCGATAGTTTCGATGAGGAGTTTGCGCGCCTGCACGCTCGCGCTTGCAGCCTTATCAACACCACTCCGGACGAGGTTCTCTATAGGGATCCTAATACGACGACAGGAGATGCGACGTTTCCATCTATCGGAGAGTGCGTCTTGAGAAGCGCCGGAGCGGTGGAACAGACCTTCGGTGGAATAACCTCTAATCTGTGGGATGATCCCTTTGAATGGACGTTGCCGGAGACACTCTCTACACGCGCGCTCATCGTTGAGTATCTCACTGAAGTAGAGCAAACTCGCAAGCATGCGTTTGGCTGCTTTGTCGGCGATTCAGATCTCTTAAAGAAGATCGCCACACCCTCTGGCGAGATGCACCCACTGATCAATTTGCTTCAGGACACTCTCGTCCGAGCGGTTGGTTATCAAGGGCGCGCTTTTGCCATCCGTGGCACGCTTTCCAAGAACTCACCTGCTGAGTATCATTGACCGTTATAGTTTTGCTTCCCGGGTGAGGTCGCCAATGTATTGTCCACAATGTGGCCAACAACAAGTCTCGGACAACTTGAGATTCTGCTCCAGGTGTGGCTTTCCGCTGGAAGGCGTAGTTTATTTGTTAGGCAGTGGAGGAGCGCTGCCCGTACCGATTGCGGGAAGCGGCGAGATGTCACCCCGACGCAAGGGCGTGCGTCAGGGGGCCGTTCTTTTTCTGGCCGGCGCTGTGCTAGTGCCTGTGTTAGGGGTGATTAACGGCTTCTCCCATGGCCCAAACCTGCTCGACATACTGGTTCCACTGGCTGCCATACTCTTCTTTGTCGGCGGTTTGATGCGAATGCTTTTCGCTGCGGTTTTCGAGGAAGGAGCCGCAACACAACGGCACACCTTCACCTCATCCTATGCGCCGCCGCCCGTCCCCAGTCAGCTAAGCGGAGCCCACCACGGCTCTGCGTTGCCGCCCGCTTCTGCCAATGCCGCAACCGGTTGGAGAACTCGCCCGAACACTGCCGAGATTCGCCAGCCATCAAGCGTCACCGAAAATACGACGCGACTCCTGGACAAAGACGAACCTAAGAATCGCTAGCTCTCGATGTCATTGCTATCCGACCGCTTGCTTCAGCAAATACGATCTGAAGGCCCGATCACTTTTTACCAGTGGATGAAAGCGGCGCTCTACGATCCTGACGAAGGTTACTATTGCCGATCGGACCGCGAACGGTGGGGAAGAGAAGGGGACTATCGCACCAGTCCCGAACGCAGTGAACTCTTTGCCGCAACCTTTGCGCGTTACTTTGCCAAACTTTATGCGGAGCTTGGTTCGCCCTCGACGTGGACCATCGTTGAGGTTGGTGCCGGCGCTGGCCAATTCGCTGCCGAGCTGCTGGTAACGCTGCAGCATCGCTTTCCTGAAGTATTCTCCGCCACTCAATACGTACTGGATGAAGCGAGTGCGCACTCGCGCTCTAGTGCGGGGCAATTGCTGGCGAAGTTTGGAACTCAGGTTCAAGTCAAGCGACTTAACGATCTAGCTAATCTTAATCCGGGAGTCATCTTCTCGAATGAGCTGTTCGACGCCTTTCCGGTTCATCGCGTGACGACGCAAAAAGGCGCGCCGAGAGAATTCTTTGTCGATGCAGATGATCAGGGCTCTTTCACGTGGACTCTTGGCGAGCCAGCAACACCTCGCCTTGCGGAGTATTTCACACAACTTGGCATCCGCCTCGGTGAAGGTCAGGTTGTTGACGTAAATCTTGATTTGGAAGACTGGCTCAGAGAGGCGGCTGGCAAACTGACTGCGGGATATCTAATCACTGTAGACTACGGAACCGAGGAGTCTTCATTCGATGCTCTACCGGATCGGCGAAGTACACTGCGAGGGTTTAAAGGACACCAATTCGCCGCCGATGTGCTCGAGAAAGCGGGCGAGCAAGACATAACGACAACCATCGATTGGACTTGGGTAAAGCAACTCGGCGATAGGTTTGGTTTGAAGGTTTTCGAATTTGATCGGCAGGATCGGTTCCTGCTGCGCGCCGGCATTCTCGAGGAGATGGAGGAGCGCGTGAATCAGGCTCAGGATGAGTCTGAAAGGTTGCGATTGCGAACGAATGCACGAGAAATGATCCTGCCGGACGGTATGGCGGCAAGTTTTCAGGTGCTCGTGCAGAAAAGAGTGGCAGAGGCTGGTCAATAGCGATTCTGTTCGGCCGTTCGTTTGCGGTTACCTGTAGACACGCCGATCTGTTTTTGATTATTCTCCTGGACCACATTCACTTTAAGAAGCCTTATGTTTTGGAGGGACCAAATGGGATTAAGCGATTCACTCATGCCGGAATTCGATCACGAGATGGCAAACACTCGTAAGACTTTGGAGCGTGTTCCCGATGGCAAGTTTGATTGGAAGCCGCACGAAAAATCGACGGCTATGGGTGGTCTCGCCACCCATTTGAGCAATCTACCAACATGGGTGATTTACACAATCAACCAGGCGTCTCTGGATCTGGCGCCGGGGGGTGTGCCGCTGCCCCCCATGGAGCCTGCAAAATCACGAAGCGAACTGCTTGAGGTTTTTGATAGCAATGTTGCGAAAGCACGAGCTGCTATCGCCGCAGCTAGCGATGAGGAGTTATTCAAGGGTTGGACGCTGCTGCACGGGGGGAAGCAGATTCTCACTCTGCCGAAAGTTGCCGTCCTGCGCAGCTTCGTGATGAATCACAACATCCATCACCGCGCCCAGCTCGGCGTATACCTGCGGCTCAACGACATACCGGTACCGTCAATCTATGGCCCTTCGGCGGATGAAAGCGCGTTCTAACCCAGGTGGAATCGGCGCAGCGAGACGATGGCTTCGGAAACGCGTTGCGGAACCCTTGTGTTGTCGTCGTCGTTACTGGCCTAAAAAAGCTCAAACTTGACTGTTAAATATTTCTTCGGGTTCTGACGGAAGTCATAGATTAGCTTGACGCCTTCAGAGGAGAGCTGGTTTACGTTGGAATAGAGCGCGTCGTCGGTTAGAAGTTTCCCAAGCGTTCCCTCGCCACGCTGCGCGGCGGAGACTACGTTGTCAATTCTTTCAGCGGTGGTGTTGAAGCGCGCAATCGCTGCCCGGGTATCGTTGTAAATCTGCTCGTCTTTAACAAGCTTTCCCAGTGTGCCACGCCCGGCATTGATGTCGGCGATCACGGAATTGATCTGTTCAACCGACCGGTCAAGGCGTTCCGCTGTGCGATTGATACGATTGTAGAGTTCGTCTTCGGTTAGCAGTTTGCCTGCGGTACCGCGTCCGGCACGGAGATCCTCAGCAATGTTTCTCAGTTGCTGCGTTATCTGATTGGCGTTGTTATAGAGTGCGGGATCGTTGAGAAACCTACCCGCCGAGCCCCCGCCTGATCTGACCTGTCGCATCACGTCTTCGGTCTCGCGAATCGTTGCATTCAGATTGTTGTAAAGTGCCTCATCGGAAAATAGTCGTCCTACTGTCCCCTTGCCCTCCTTAACATCGCGAACGATGCCGTTGATTTCATCGGACAACTTGCTTAGCCGCTGCGCAAGATCGGTGCCTGAAGTGGCGAAGTCGTTTACGGTATTCGACGTTGACGAGGGCAGGATTGCAAAGTCGTTAATGGGTTGCCCAATAGCCGTTCCCGGCGTGATGTTAATCAGCATCTCGTTGCCCAGAAGACTTGGCGACCCCTGCTGAGCCGTCGAATCCGTGCGAATTCTCTCGTTGGCCGGCCTGCCGTCGATGCTGGAATCTATACTCATTAATGCCTCAACCCGCGGCGCGTTAGGTACGTCGGAAGGCGGCAGGAGAGTAATCTTTTCGATCTTTCCGACGCGCACGCCGGCAAGACGAACTTCAGATCCGTCGCGCAAGCCATTCGCATCGGCAAAGCGCGCCTTCAGGTGCAGTTTTTTGCTGAACGGATTGATGTCGCCTGAAGCGTTTAGAATCAGGAAAATGAGGATCGCAATAGATCCCAGAACGAGTATTCCAACGCGCAACTCTCTCATCGAGAGACTCTTGTTTGATCTTGGCATGGCGTTAGTCTAAGGATGAAGGCGGAAGGATGAAGGATGAACGTTAATTCATGCCTAACTCTTCATCCCTTCAACCCTTCATCCCTCATCCTTTCTTCCTAGTGTCCGCGGAGAAACTTTTTAATGTAGGGATCCTCAGCATGGCGAAGACGTTCATCCGTGCCGCTGAAGATAATGTTTCCTTCTCGCATCATCATGACTTTACTGTTTATCAGGCAAAGTCGCTCGCCTTCGCGCTCAAACACCACTGCGCCTTCCTGGTTAACTACCGCATATTCAGTACAGAGATAATCGAGGTTGTTCATCTCATGAGTTACGAATATGGACGAAACGTCCTCAAGGTCGCGCAGTTTCATCGCCAGTTCGCAGATGGTTCGCGCCGTGGGTGGATCCAAACCTGCTGTTGGCTCGTCAAACAGTACTATCTTGGGATCACCGATCAAAGCACGCGCAATTCCGACTCGGCGGCGCATGCCGCCCGACAGTTCCGCCGGCATCTTATCAATGGCGTCCTCGAGATTTACGAAGCGTAGCATCCGGCGTACTTCGGGTTCGGCTTCTTCCTCAGGCACGCCCTGCTCGTGTAGCCGATAGGCGACGTTGTCGTAGACCGACAGCGAGTCAAAAAGAGCTCCCTCCTGGAAAACCATGCCAATCTTTTTGCGCACGGTCATCATCTGGACTTCATTGAAGTCAGTGATGTCTACCCCATCAACCAATACCTGTCCTGAGTCAGGTTTGAGTAACCCAAGTACGAGCTTGATAATCGTAGACTTTCCACCGCCCGAGCCGCCAAGAATGATCTTAGTTTCGCCTCTATTCACTTTAAAGCTGAGACCATTCAGCACCGTGCGTTCGTCGAACGAGAGAACCACATCGCGAAACTCGATCGCAGGAATGGCCCTAGCGTGATCGTCCACCTCGGAGAACGTCGAATCGGCGGCGTTATTGCTGACCTCTCCGGCCGGGGCGCTGGTTTGGGATGCACTTTCGATTGAAGCCATAAACTTTGGCGACGCTAGGCGGTTGGCATTCCGAGCAGGTACATCAGGGCCCTTGCTATGAAGAAATCCGCGATGATGACCACGATCGATGCGGTGACAACAGCGGTTGTTGTTGCTCGACCAACTCCTACCGTGCCGCCACCGGTATTCAAGCCTTTGTAACATGCGATCGAGCCGATAATTAGGGCGAAGCAAATTGGTTTAATTACACCACCGATAATATCATCGGTTGAAATTCCTTCGCGAACGGAAACCAAAAACTGGCTCATCGAGAGGCCGAAAAGACTGGTTGCCACCATTCCGCCGCCGCCTATTCCCACTACGTCTGCAATTACGGTAAGCAGCGGCAAGGTTATTACTAGTGCGATCATACGAGGTGCGACCAGCTTTCGGATCGGATCAGTGCCAAGCGCCCGCATGGCATCGATCTGCTGCGAAACCGTCATTGAGCCGAGCTCGGCCGCAATAGCTGAGCCGACACGACCCGTTACCATTAGAGCGGTAAGTAC
>Ga0136623_10000434_pt1 | contig 12470 bp, 13 predicted proteins | sample AntDrymUQ4492106_2_FD_104656 | JGI IMG/M metagenome (GOLD analysis project Ga0136623, IMG submission 104656) | Polar desert sand microbial communities from Dry Valleys, Antarctica - metaG UQ449 (21.06) | ecosystem: Environmental > Terrestrial > Soil > Desert | place: Antarctica: Dry Valley...
ACTTAAATACTGCTCATATTCTTCATCCGAAAAGGTTATATCAAACGGAATATCATCTCTGTCTTCTCTCTTTGCTATTTCAATTTTGTCATTATCAGCAATTGATTGATTTTCAATCAGTTCTTCAATTATCTTTGTTCTACCTTCTCTATATCCATCAGTAAATTCAATCTTGTAAAAAGTAACTCTATTAGGTCTATCAAGAGTTAAATCAACCTGTGCAAAATCTGCTTTCCGCTTTCCCTTCCAAATCCATTCATTAATTCCTCCGTTTCGGCTAATGAAGTCAGCTAAACCTTTCTCCTTTGGGAGCGAGCGAAGAAGTTTTATCACATCAACCAAATTCGATTTGCCCGAAGCGTTTTGACCGATGATGATGTTGAGCGGTTCGAGCGTGATTTCTTCGCCAAGGTCTCCGAACGAGAGAATGTTTCGCAGTCTGATTTTTTCGATTAAGCGTTTTCCGTCCATTTTCGTTTCACATTATCCGATTCAATCGGTTTTGAAGCAAATAAAAAAGGCAAAACGGAAATTTCACTTCCCTTTTTGCCTTTTACCTTTTTACTTTTGCCTTGAGTTACCTTTCTTCAATCGGCGTATATTTCAAATCTCTCTCACCGATATATTCGGCGCGCGGGCGGATGAGTTTTTACGATTCCGCACTTATCGGCAAAGATTTGATTTATACAGGCAATTGTCTGATTGAGTTCAGGTATTCTTCCGCTTGTGAAGCCGCCCAAATTAAAATAATTTCTTCGATGGCAATACTTATTTCAAGTTTTTTTGAAACAATGACTACTCCCCAACATTCATTTTTCTCAATAAATACGGCAAAGTGACCAGGCATCGTGCGCCGGTCGTGAGTTACCAAAATTCTCTTTTCACGCGAGGCGACGGCTAAAACATTTTCATCTTTCAAACCTTCCAAACCGGCTTCGGTTGCCGTCTGAAAATCAATTTCCGGCACACGACGGAAAACGCCTGTTACGATGTCTTCGTTTAAATCGGCATCGGCTTGAAATTTGACTTTCATACTTGCGGCGTGAGCAATTCCTGACGGGCTTTTCTCATTTTCGTATGCCATTCAGTATCGGTTTCCTGTGAAACTTGCCGCATTTTTTCAAACTCGGATTCTTCCCGAACCAAATATTCATCAATTTCCGTTTGATTCGCCAGATAAAAAGCAATTGCGCCGTAAATTTCTTCTAAAGTCAAAAGCGGAAACGAACGCCGAATGCTTTCGGGCGATTGCCCGCGCCGAAAAGAATAAATTATCGAATCGAGCGAGATTCTTTTGCCCGCTATCCAATAGCCTTCCTCTCTTTTTTCCACGTATTGCTTCATACAAAAATCTTACAACAAAAAAGGCAAAGTGAAAAATTAGCTTCCCTTTTGCCCTTTTAATTTCCATTAATCAATTTGCCGCTTGCGTCTTTTCAATTCGCTTGTTGAAGGAAGTTTTTGACGACAATTTTGCACGGCGAGAACAAAAATCGTTTCTTCGTTTTCGTCAAATTCATAAACAACGCGGACGCTGCGTTTGACGATTAGCTGACGAAGTTTTTCAAAACGCGGAAAACGGCTTTTCAAAGGCGCACCCATTTCGGGAAATTGCGCCAGAAAATCAACGCGGCGAATAATTTCAAAAGCAACTGCTTGCGGTAAAACTTCCAATTCGGCAAAAGCGGTGTTTGTCCACTGTATAAATTTCATTTTTCGGTCGGAAATTTAAGCCGCTTTTTTACTTCATCGTGGCTCAAAACTCTTTTTTCGGTAACGTCCTGACGCGAACTTTCAATCATTTCCAAAAGTTCGAGTTCGTCGAGCCGTTTTAAGTCGGTTTCGATTTCAGCATAGCGTTCCGCCGTCATCAAAACTGCCGAAGCCCGTCCGCGCTGCGTAACTACAATCGGCTCTTCCGATTCGGCTAAACTGCTGATAATCTGTCCGGCTTGTCTCTGTAGATCGGTAATCGGAATGATGTTTTTCATAGTTAGATACATTGTAGAATGTGTATCTGAGTTTGTAAATAAAAAAGGCAAAAGTTCGGAGCAGAGCTTCCCTTTTGCCTTTTGCCTTTTTACTTTTTTAACTCTTCTATGGCTTTTTACTCAATTTCTCAAACTTTTTGCGGTCAGCCTGCTTTTGCGGTTTCATTAATTTTATCGAAAGCTAACGCTCTTTCCACATAACTGTCGGCATCGTTAGGATTTAGTTCGATAGCTTTATTGAAATCATCAATAGCCATTCTGTAATTGCCTCTTTTAAAGTGAATTGATGCTCGGTAATAATAAATTAGAAAATAATCCGGCTTAATCTGCACAGCTTTATTTAAATCTGTCATAGCTCGGCTAAAATCACAAAAAGCGGCTCAAAAGATAACTTCCTTTTCTTTTGACATAATTTATCTAAAAAGCGGTTTTTTTGTTAACACTTTTTATTTATCGCTCGTCTATACCTGTGACGAGACGTTTTAAGTCAATTAATAACAGGACGATCGGCGAATTTCTTTTATATTCATTTATTTTAATTTCATCAAGCTAAAATGGCTTGACAAAAATTTTTCTTTTGGATAAGTTATTTAGTATCTTAACTGAAAGTTGAAAAATTTCTATGATTTTACTTCCCACAAAGTATTTTATCCCGCTAAATGTTACGATCATTAAAAGTGAGATGATTTATATTTGTAGATGTATAGTTAATAATCCACATTTTCAGCAAGAGATAAAATATTAAAAATAAATTAAGCCTTGGCGGCTGCGCTAACAATCGCCAGGGCTTTTTGTTTTGAGTGCTTCTGTCGTGTTCCAGACAACAGATGCGAACCCAACACACTCGTATCTTAACGCAAAACACGGCATAAGTTCAACCACCAGCATCGAAAACCAAAGCAAGAGAGGCGTTCTTGTTGTCTATCTAGTTACGGCTTTCCATAAATTGATTTCTATAATCAGGAGGATTTCTAATTGTGAAAAAAATTAAGAAGATTGTGGCGGGTTTTGTGGTTTTTAATTGTCTAAGTTTTGCAGTATTTGCCGCGTGTGATGCCACAATGACCATAAATGGAGAAAGCTGTTCATATACAGGACTACACAACGATTATTGTTGGTATTCGTGTCCCAGTGGTTCAGGTGGATTTAAGAAACCTAAAAGTGGTGAATCAGAATTTGAAGAAATAGCATTTTAAGGCAATCAGGCTAGGGGGAGGTGAAATCTCCCCCTAGAAAATTTTTTTTATAACTATGAAAATCAATTATTCAAAGAAATTGTTGGTTGCATTTGCTGTTGTAAATTTTATTTTGGTTGGTGTTCTCTACTACTGGTTCATTTTTCAGAGATATAATGCTGAAGAGATGGATTTGCGATGTAACACAAAAATTTTAGAGAGTAATTTAATTGGTCAGCCGCTGCCAAAGTATGAATTTGTCAATAGTGAAGGGACTGATATATATCAAGGCTTAACACAAGGGAAGGTTTTAATAGTTGTTTTTCTTACTAATTGCCAGGCTTGTTTGTCAGAGTTTGACTTTTTGGAGCGGCACTACAGCGAAATAAGTTCCGAAATTAAGATTGCTGCTATCACAGCTGAGTCCAGCGGGGTTGTCGAACAGTTTGTTGATGCCCGCAAGCTAAGTTTTCCTACATATCTTGATGTTCGAGGAGGTCTTATGCTCAAGACGCGGGTGGCATGCACTCCGACGATGCTCTTCCTTGAAAACGGTATAGTGCGGAAAGTTAAGGTCGGGAAAATTAATAACTATAAAGATTTGATGGAGGGTTTTAAATTATGAAGTTGATTTGGATAGGTATAATCGTCGCTATTTTTTGTGTTTCAGGATTTGCACAGGATAACAAAATTAAAGCAGGTTTTATACTGCACAAGGCACAACAAGAATTGTTCAAAGATACTGTTTCAGTCGACAGAATCTTCGTTGAGTCGTCATCCAGATACAGTGTAAGGAAAAAGAAACTCAAGCCGGGAATAATTCCGTCTTATGAATACAGAACAAAACTTTGGATTCAAAAACCGGATGGAATAAAAATGAAAACGCTGACCAATTATCCGGGAGGAGATTCACAATTGACAGAGAACACAGTATTCAAACAAACGGTAGTAGCCTCGATAAAAGTAAAAGGTTCCAACGATAATGGCTTTTCAGAGGCTTTTTTGCAGGAGCCGGGTGATTCGAAACAAAATGAGGAGAGACTACTGAAAAAAGTTAAATATGAAGCGTTTTCCATCGGTTTTCCGGTCTTGCTTTTTTCCAACGAAGAGCTGAATTTTGAATATTCGGGAGTAGCGAAGTCGGGCGACCAAAATGCCGACGTGCTGACAACTTCTATTGCGGCTATTTATAAAATCAAGCTGTTTTTTGATCAAAAAAATCGTCAATTATTGTTGATGAGTGCCAAGTTCGTTGAACCTAAAACCGGAGAAGAAATTGAGCATAAATATTTTTTCTCGGATTATAAACAAGTAAATGGTGTCAATTTCGCTCACAAAATTATTATTCACGAGAACGGTGAGATAATTGAGGAACGCGATATAAAAGCGATTGAGTTAAACCCGAAGTTGGAATCTAATTTTTTCGCAGTGACAAAATGAATAGGTTATGAAGTTCTTACTTATTATTTTGGGATTGTTTTGTTTGTCTCAAGCAGTTTACGCTTTTCAAACTAGAAGTTTGGAATTAACCGTTACCGACCAAAGTTCCGCTATCATTGCAAACGCAACAGCACGTTTGAAAAAAGACGGTAATATCGTCAAAGAGATTAAAATCTCTAAACCTCAGAAGCTGATTTTTTCAAATATCAAACCGGATCGGTATATTCTAGAAATCGAATCGCCCGGATTCACAATATTTTCCGAAGAAATTGAAGTGAACGTCGGGAATATTCAAAAAACCGTTAAATTAGAAATTGACCAAATAGTTGAAAATGTAACGGTTGAGCGCTCAGAGCGGGATAAAAATCTCGATCCGCGTGAAGGAGCTTTTACAAATTTTCTGACCAAAGCAGAAATTGATGCTTTACCTGATGACCCTGAACTGATGAAAAAGGCGCTCGAACAAAAATTTGGGGACGATGCCGAATTTCTTGTTGATGGTTTTAGCAGCAAAGGTCTTCCGAGAAAATCAGAAATTGCTTCGATAAAAGTTAGCCAGAGTTCTTTTGACGCGGAATATCATAAGATTGGAATAGCGATTATTGAAATTACTACGAAACCGACATCAAAGTTTTTCGGTTTTCTCAATTTTGATTTTAATGATGAGGTTTTAAATGCCCGCGAACCTTTCTCGCTAATTCGCTATCCTGAGCAAAATAAGTCCTTCGGAATTCTTTTATGGGGACCGATTAAGAAAAATAAAAATTCGTTTTTAGTAGCTGCCAGTAATATCAATTCGTATAATACCGCAACTGTTGTGGCACAATTACCGAATGAAAATCTCAACAATTCCCAAAGAAGTCCATCAAATCAGTTAGATTTTAATGGTAAAATTACATACAATCCTTCTCAATTTCAAACAATAAACCTAGCGTATTCCTATAATAAAAACGACTCTCGAAATTTAGGTATTGGGGGATTTGATTTGTCCGAAAGAGCCTTCAATCTAAATTCACAGGGAAACCAAATCAGATATTCACAAGTTGGCAACGTAGGAGAAAAATTTTATAACGAATTTCGTTTTCAGTATGGAAATGATATATCCAAAACCGTTTCAGCTAATAAAGACGCGACCATTATTGTTTTAGAGGCTTTCAATAGAGGCGGAGCAGGCAACGACACTGATACTCGGCAACAAACTTTATCTATAGCAGATAATTTTCTTTGGGGAATAAAAAATCACGCGCTAAAGATTGGCGCGGTTTTGGACTACCGTAGACGGACAACTATTTCTGCGGAAAACCAATTCGGCACTTTTACTTTTTCCAACCAAGCCGATTTCTTGTCGAATCAACCGTCAATCTTTACCCAGAGGCTCGGCAATCGGAGCGTCAAGGTTTCGCAATTCCAACTCGGTGCTTTTATTCAAGATGATATCAGGTTGCACAAAAGTCTCATGCTTAGTTTGGGATTGCGTTATGAATGGCAAAATAATTTGAAGGATAACACTAACTTTTCGCCGCGATTGGGTTTTGTCTGGTCGCCAAAAGAAAATGGTAAAACTACATTTCGCGGAGGGATTGGTGTCTTTTATAATTGGCTTGAGCCTAATACTTTAGCAACTATTTTAAGCCAGGATGAAAATCAACCGGGCAATACAATAATTATAGATCCAGGTTTCCCGAATCCTTATTCGAGTGGAACACATCAAATATTACAAAAAAGTTATTGGTTGAAAGCTTCTGATCTGAAAAATCCTTACATTCTTTTAGCGCAAATCGGAGTTCAAAGACAGCTATCGGAAAAATCATCGTTGCGAATGCAATATTCTTATCAAAAAGGAGTCCATCAATTTCGCAGTCGTGATTTAAACGCGCCAATTGATTATGTTAGACCTAATGCAAGTTTGGGGCAGATACTACAATTTGAGTCATCCGCCTTTTTCGTTAGAAACTCGCTAAAAATTGATTTCAACATTACGCCGACAAAAACAACTTTCTTTTCAGTTAATTACAGACTTGCAAAAAGCATCTCCGATGCAAACGGATATTTTGGTTTGCCTTCTGACAATTACGACCTTGGGCTTGATCGGTCGGTTTCAAATGATGATCAAAGGCATAATATCTACACTACTTTCGGTTGGGCTTTGGTAAAAGGTTTGCGATTTTCGACCGTTTTTCACGCTAACTCACCGATCCCCTATACCATTACAACAGGCAAAGATAATAACGGCGATACAATTTTCAATGATAGACCAAACGGTGTTTTACGAAACAGCGAGCGCGGAACGTGGCAGAAACAATTCGACACTTCGTTGAGTTGGCAATTTAGTTTAGACAAAAACAAAGGGGATTTGTCAAGACTATCTGATCCAAATGCTCAGATTCTTAAAGGAAAAACATTAATACTAGACATTACTTCTACAAATGTTTTCAACCAAACTAATTTTCAGACTTTCGTGGGCGTTCAAACTTCACCCTTTTTTCATCAACCGATTTTTGCAACTAATCCAAGAAAGGTTAAAATTAGCCTGAAATTTTCTTTCTGAAAATTAACTGTAAGCTGCTTGTTGAAAATATTTGTTGGTAGGACATTCTTGACGGCTAAAACAAAAGCAGCGATTGGATTCCCGCCGCAGATTCGGCGAAATCGCTCAGCGATATTTCTCGTAACGCTCAACGATCACGGAAACGCAGAACAAATCGAAGTGTGCGCCGTTTTCCTTAAAGACTACAAATCTTTCAGCAGTTATTCACCAATTTACACGGCGACAATTGCATCGTAGTTTAAAAATTGAAGTGGGAAGAATAAAGAAAATTTTTCAAAATACAAAAAGGTAAGAGTTTTATTTCTCTTACCTTTTTGTATTTTATTTTGGTAGTGAGCTAAAAGTAGTGCTGGGCTAACCTAGTTTTTTTTCAACAATACCTTTAACTCACTACCTTTAATTTTAACCGACGGAAATTATCTTTCGTTAATCGGCGCGTATTTCAAATCGCGTTCGCCGATGTATTCGGCGCGTGGGCGAATCAATTTGTTGTTGCCGTATTGCTCTAAAATATGTCCCGTCCAGCCGGAAATACGCGAAATGGCGAAAATCGGCGTGTAAATGTCGAGCGGAATTCCCATCAGATAATAAGTCGAAGCCGAGTAGAAATCCACGTTCGGAAACATTCCTTTTTTCTCGTGCATCAGCTTTTCGAGTTTTTCGCTCATTTCATACCATTTCATCTCGCCTTTGCGCTCGCCCATCTGTTTGGAAAATTTGCGAAGCCACGTCGCGCGCGGGTCTTCGGTTCTGTAGACGGCGTGACCAATGCCCATAATTTTCTTTTTCGCCGTTAATGCTTCATCGAGCCACGATTCGATTTTATCGGGTGAGCCGATTTCGATGAGCATTTTCATCACGTTCGTATTCGCGCCGCCGTGAAGCGGTCCGGCGAGTGCGGCGATTCCGCCCGTCACCGCGCCGTAAACGTCAGCCAGTGTGCCGGAAATAACGCGCGTCGTAAATGTCGAAGCGTTAAGCTCGTGGTCGGCGTGCAGAATCAGACAAATATCAAACATTCTCGCTTCGTCGGCATCCGGTTTTTCACCGCGCAGCATAGACAGAAAGTTTTCCGCGATGCTCAAACTTTTATCCGGCGCGACGATTTCCTTGCCGCTGCGAATTCTGTCCCAGGCGGCAACCAGCGTCGGCATCTGCGCGGTTAATTTAATCGCCGCTTTCAATGCATTTTCGCGGTCGGTTCCGTGTCCGTCCGGGTCGTAAAAATCGAGAGCGGAAACCGAAGTTCTCAAAACATCCATCGGGTCTGCCGTCTTCGGAAAAGTTTTCATCATTTCGATGACTTCCGCAGGCGCTTCGTAATGGGCTTGAAACTGAGATTTGAGATTTTCGAGTTCGTCCGCTTTCGGCAAACGACCGTTCCAAAGCAAATAGATAACTTCTTCAAACGTCGAATTCTCGGCTAAATCGTGAATGTTGTAACCTTGATAAATTAAAATTCCTTCTTCCCCGTTCACGTCGCCGATTGCGCTCTGCGCCGCAACCACGCCTCGCAGTCCGGCACTCGCGGCGGTTGTTTCTGTAGCTGTGCTCATAGTATTTTATACCTTTCTAATTATAAGATTTTGCAATGCTTTAAATTTATCAAATGACTTTCCAACTTACAAGTTTCGGTAATTTATTAAATTTTAATTTTCCGCACGATAATCTTTTGTCCGGTCGCGGCTTTTAACGATTCGGCGGCTGAATCCTGAAAAGCGGCAATCTCCAAAAAACCGGCGCTTCCCCAAATCATAAAAATTTCCGATTGTTCGGCTTCTGAATAATAATCACGTATTTTTTCAATCGTTTTACCGGAGATTTCCAAACTAAAGTTTTCCGGCACATCTTTTTTTACGAGATTTGTAACCAAGTTGCCGAAGCGGTCAATGTGTATTATTTCAGCAGCGATTTCATTTCCGCCGAAATTTTGCGGTTTGTTTTCAGCCGTGCAGACATAATCTTTTATCTTTGCGCCGAATTCCAGTGGATTGACGCCGTTGGAAAGATGTGCGGCGACGGGCGCGAAAACGTCGCGTCCGTGAAATGTCCCGCTGATTAGTCGGCGGAAAAATTGTTCGCCCGATAATTCGTAAACATGGAAGCTCTCCGTTTCATTAAATCCCAAAAATACAAAACTCAATAAGCCATTGTCCGGCGCGATAAAAAAATAATCTTCGGTTTCAACCAAAATTGCCTTCCGATTTGAACCGACACCCGGGTCAACGACCGCCGCGAAAATCGTTTTTTTTGGAAAATTCCGGTAGCAAGCCCGTAGTATAAAACCTGCCGAAGCGATATTTTGCGGTGAGATTTCGTGCGTTATATCAACTATTTGCGCCGCCGGGTTGATTGATAAAATCACGCCTTTCATCGCGCCGACGAAATAATCCGCCATTCCGAAATCAGTTATTAAGGCAATAATTCCCGACATAAATTCATCTGTTATCGCACAAAAAAACATCCGCGAAAAAGAGCAAAGCGATAAAATAATCGAAAAATTCGCTCAAATTTCGTGGATTTCTGAAAATCAATTACGAATTTCAAATTACGAATTACGAATTAAAAGAATAAAGTTCTCTGCATTCGTAATTTGAAATTCGTAATTCGTAATTGACTACCGGATTTGTGTTTCGTAAGAGGTTTTAACCCGCAGTTGCTGATTTCGGTTCAGATTAATGTTTTTGCCGCGTTCGATGACGACCGCGCCGACGCCGAATGCCGCGCCGACTCCGGCGCCGACCGCCGCGCCGACCGGACCGCCCGCAATCGCGCCGATGACTATTCCGGTTCCGGTTGCCGCGCCGACCTTCACGGAATCTTCTTTGATATTGCGTTTTCCGACCGCCGTTCCTTCCATGTCAACGAGTTTGACGTTATCGCCCCTGACCGGCAAAACTTCCGTCAGAATCGCATTAAAATTGCTCCAGCGTTTTTCATTCAAAACGATTCGGTCGAATGAGAGAAGCATCTCCGAACGACGTTTGAGTCTGCCCGGTCGTCGAATTTTGCTGATTCGTCCTTCGACGACTGCGCCGCTGATTTCCGCCGGAGAAATAATTCGCGCTTTGAATTTGTCGCCTTCACGATTTTGTTCGGTGCTGATACGGTCAATCAATTCGAGAATTAACTCGGTATCAATCGGAATGATTATCACCGCTTCATCATCAGTTCGATAGGAAATCTTCTCGACTTGATTTTGAACGACCGGAGTTTGAATACTATTTTCCGGCAATGAATTACTGTTTTTTGATTCGGCAGCATTTTCCGTGATTTCGGGTTTAATTTCAGCGGCAACTATTTCGGGGATTTTTTCCTCAACCGCCGGTTTTTCAATTATTGACAGCGTTCTGACTCCGCGAATTTTCAAATCAATCGGCAAGGTAGCGTCGAACGAGCGTTTTTCAAATCCGGTATCATAACCCGATTCAAAACCTTGCTGATAACCGTCGCGGTATTCTTCCAAAACGCCGTAATCTTTATTATAAGCGCGGTCGGCTTTTGTATATTCGCCGTGGCGCGAATAATTTTTTGCAGAATTTTCGATAACGTCCCGATAACCCGACATATAACCGTCGGAATATCCGGTGCGGTAGCCGCGCTGAATGGCGATTTTTGCATCTTGGGCGAATGTCGGTTGAATTGAAAAAGACAGGAAAGAGAAAACAGTTAGGGAAAGACTTAGGACTAAGCTGACAAAACTTCTGGTTAGCTTCATTTGACCTCCAATATTTATATCAAAAAACTAAAAACGATTTATCCGCTATGAGTTATACAACATAAGTTAAGAAATTACAACAAGAATTTTTTAATTATTTTTTCGTTAGGCGTATCTTTTTGAAAGAAAAGACTTTTCTGATATTCTTAACCAACATTTTTCCGGTTTACGACATCAAAATCCCGGTTAAAATACATCTATTCGGAGTGATATTTATGAAATTCGTCCTGTTATTTTTTGTTTTATTTCTCGGCGTTTCGCTGACGCAAACGGCGGCGCAGTCGCGTAAAGTTTTTCCTTATCAGTATAAAGTTCAGAATTTACCGAACGGATTGCGCGTCGTTACCGTTCCGACCGATAACAAAAATCTGGTGTCGCTCTACATCGTAGTCGGCGCGGGTTCGCGCAACGAAGTTGAAGCCAACAGAAGCGGTTACGCTCATTTTTTTGAGCATTTGATGTTTCGCGGCAGCGAAAATTTCCCGGCGGGCGCGTTTGACGAAGTGATGAAAAAAGCCGGCGCGTCATCAAACGCATACACTTCCGACGACCGCACGGTTTATCACGAAACCTTCGCTAAAGAAGATTTGGACGCGGTGATGCGCCTCGAAGCCGACCGATTTCAGCGTCTGAAATTTTCTGAAGAGCAATATAAAACCGAAGCGGGCGCGGTTTTGGGCGAATACAACAAAAATTCGGCGAGTCCGACATTTAAAATGTATGAAGTTCTGCGCGAAACGGCGTTCAAAGATCACACTTACAGCCACACGACCATGGGTTATCTCGAAGACATCAAGAATTACCCGAATCAATACGATTATGCGTGGCAATTTTTCAATCGCTTTTATCGTCCCGAAAATACGACGATTGTAATTGTCGGCGACATTAAAGAACCGGAAGTTTTGCAGATGGTGAAAAATTACTGGAGCGATTGGAAAGCGGGCGATTATAAACAAAAGATTCCGGTCGAATCCGTGCAGAAAGAAGCGCGCAGCAAACATATCGAATGGGCGGCGCAAACTTTGCCGTATGTCGCGGTCGCCTATCGCGCTCCCGCGTTTTCCGAAACCGAAAAAGATAAAGCCGCGCTCGATTTGCTGGCGGCAATCGCTTTCGGCGAAAATTCCGATATTTTTCAAAAACTGGTTTTACAGGAACAAAAAACCGTCTTCGTTTCGCCTGATTTTGAAAACCACATTGACCCGGAACTTTTTTCGGTCTGGGCGCAGGTCAAAGATGAAAAGGATTTGAATTACGTCCGCGATGAAATCGTTAAAACTTACAATAAATATACGAAGGATTTGATTCCGCAAAAACAACTCGACGAAACGCGCTCGCGTCTGCGCTACGGTTTTTCGATGGCGATGAACAGCAACGACGCGATTGCCGGAACGCTCGCGCAATTTATCGCGCTGCGCCGCTCGCCGGAAACGATTGATAAAGTTTTTGCGATGTATGATTCGGTAACGCCCGCAGATATTCGGAACGCGGCAGCAAAGTATTTCAAACAAAACAATCAAACGGTTATTACTCTGGCGACGAAAAAAGGAGCTTGAAATTATGAATCTCGAAACGATTATTCAGGAAAAAGTTCACGC
>Ga0136623_10000435_pt1 | contig 12467 bp, 14 predicted proteins | sample AntDrymUQ4492106_2_FD_104656 | JGI IMG/M metagenome (GOLD analysis project Ga0136623, IMG submission 104656) | Polar desert sand microbial communities from Dry Valleys, Antarctica - metaG UQ449 (21.06) | ecosystem: Environmental > Terrestrial > Soil > Desert | place: Antarctica: Dry Valley...
CCCACTTCGGGATGGTCGGCCGGTATATGGCCGGCGCGACGAACCTGCCGTTCTTCCCGCTCCGGAGCTACTTCGAATCGGACCTGCCGAAGGTGAATCCGCTGATCCGGCCGGTCGAGTCGCCCTACGGCGATGGCGTCGTCTACGCCGTACCGCCGCTCAAGCCGGACGTGACGGTCGTCCACGCGCAGCGGGCATCGGCCGCCGGCGACACCCAGGTCTGGGGCCTGCTCGGCTGCCAGAAGGAAGCCGCATTCGCCGCCGACCGGGTGATTGTCGTGGTCGAGGAGCTGGTCGACGAGTCGGTCATCCGGGCCGATCCGAACCGGACGATCATCCCGGGCCTCATCGTGGATGCGGTCGTCGTCGAGCCGTTCGGCGCCCATCCCTCATACGTCCAGGGCGCGTACGACCGCGACAACCGGTTCTACCTCGACTGGGATCCGATCTCGCGCGACGAAGCGGCGACGCAGGCCTGGCTGCGGGACTGGGTGTACGACCTTGACGGCCGGGGGGCGTACGTCGAGAAACTCGGCGCCGAGCGCGTCGCGTCACTCAAACCCGGCCCGGCCCCCAGCGGCTCGGTTGACTACGGGAGTTACCGGTGAGCGCGGCCGGCGACTTCACCCAGTCCGAGATGATGATCGTCGCCGCGGCCCGCGAGCTGGCCGGCCAGCGCGTCTGCTTCGTCGGCGTCGGCCTGCCGAACATCGCGGTCAACCTGGCCAAGCGGACCGTCGCCGCGGACCTCGAGCTCGTCTACGAGGCGGGCGTGTTCGGCGCCCGGCCGGCGCGGCTGCCGTTGAGCATCGGCGACCCGACGATCGTCACCGGCGCGACATCGGTCACGAGCATGTTCGAGCTGTTCGGGTTCTACCTCCAGGGTGGGTTGATCGACGTCGGCTTCCTCGGGGCGGCCCAGATCGATCGCTTCGGCAACATCAACACGACCGTCATCGGCGACTACGACCGGCCGAAGACGCGGCTGCCCGGCAGCGGGGGAGCCTGCGAGATCGCGATCAACGCCCGCGAGGTCTTCGTGATCATGCGCCAGTCGAAGCGCAGCTTCGTCGATCGGATCGACTTCCGGACGTCGCCGGGGAACCTGGGCGGGCCGGATGGCGCGGCCAGGAGCCGCTCGGAGCAGGGCTGGCTGGGGCGCGGCCCGTCAGTCGTCGTGACCGATCTCGGGATCTACCACTTCGACGATGCCGGCGAGATGCGGCTCGACTCGCTGCACCCCGGCGCGACGCTCGACGGGGTCCGCGAGACGATCGGCTGGGAGCCGAAGGTCGCGGACCACGTGGCGACGACGCCTGCGCCGACCGACGAGGAGCTGCGGCTCATCCGCGTCGAGCTCGACCCGGGCGGCGCGTACACGAAGTAGCCCGCGCCCGTCGACTAGCGCAAGGACTCGGCGATCCGAATCGCCGCGTCGCGCCCGAGCGCGGTCTCGAGACGGTATGTCGTGTCTCCGTCGGTCCAGACCAGCGTGTCGCTGACCCAGCGGCGGCTGTCCTCGACGAACGAGCCGTCGGGCCGCTCGTAATAGAAGAAATGCGGGTCGCCACTGATCCAGAAGGCCGGGTTGGCCCCGACGCGAACCCGCTCGACGGTCGTGCCGCTATCGATCGCCTTGGTGATGAAGCCTTCGTTGAGCGTGCCGTCGAACTGTCCGAGCAGGAGCCCGACGCTCGGGTCGATGGTCGCCGGCAGGTCCGGCCGCGCCCGCCAGACGAGGGAGACCTGGCCTGCCCTCGTCGAGTCGATCCAGGCGGAGTCCGGCGGGCCGAGGAGCGGATCCGTCGGGTAGCGAATCGGGAAGGCTGCCCGCGACGCGAGGTCGGCGAGTTCGACGCGCTGGCCCAGGCCAAGAGTCGCTCCGGGTACGAGGCTGGCTCCCGGGCCGGACGGCCGCACCGTTGCGATCGGGGTGGGAACAGGCGGCGGCCCGAAGAGCAGGCGGATCCCCGGGAGCCCGAGCCCGATCGCCGCGGCCACGGTCGCCGCGACCAGCAGCAACGTGACCGCGATCAGGAGGCTCCGGCGAACCGGCCGCATCCCGCCCGGGGTGGAGGTCCAGCCGAGCCACCGGCGCCATGCGGGCGCCTGGGCCGCGGGGGCGGCCTCGATCCTGTTGCGCACGAGCGCGGCGAAGCCAGGTGACGGCGCGGGGAAGGCAATCGCGCCGGCGAGGTCGGTGAGCGCGAGCTCGAGGCCGTCACGCATCGGTCGCCCTCCCATCGCCGTCGGCCAGTCCGGCTTTGAGCCGGCCCAGCGCTCGGGACAGGCGGGACTTCACGGTGCCCCGCGGGATGCCGAGCGTGTCCGCCGTCTCCGCCTCGGACAGCTCGAGGAAGTAACGCGCCCCGATGACCTCCCGGTCGTCGTCCCGCAGCAGGTTCAGGGCGGCCACGAGCGCCGCTCTCGCCTCGTGGGCGAGGACCGCCGACTCGGGCGATGGAGCCGCATCACCCAAGGGGCGGTCCTCGGCGGCACGAAGCGCAAGCCCGGTGCGCCGGCCGGCGGACCGGCGCCGGTTGCGGGCCTCGTTGGTGACGATCCGGAGAAGCCAGGGCCGGAACGGGGAGCCGGCTCGAAACCGGGGCAGGGCGGCGTAGGCCTTCACGAACGCCTCTTGGGCGGCGTCTTCGGCGTCGCCATCGGGCGCGATGACGTGCGCGGCACGGACGGCCACGTCCTGGTAGCGGCGAACCAGCTCCTCGTAGGCCATGACCTCGCCTTTGCGCGCGCGTTCGATCAATTCGGCTTCTTCCAGTGGACGGCCCTCCACGGTCAACCGTATCTCCTACACCCGGGAAGGTGACCCGGTTCCCTGTGGGGCCCGATTCCGCGCCCGTACAATCCACCGCGTGACCGATCCCAGCCCTCCAGCGCCGTTCGGCGTGGTTTTCCGGCGGACGGCGGACCCGGAGCCGCCGGTCGCGGTGAGCGGGGACGGGGCGACGATCCGGGACGCCTCAGGTCGCGAGTACATCGACGCGGCCGGCGGCGCGATCGTCGTCGGCGTCGGCCACGGCCGGGCGAGCGTGGCCTCCGCGATGGCCGACCAGGCCGGCCGGTTGGCCTACGCCCACGGATCCGCGTTCACGACGGAGGCGGTCGAGACATACGCCCGGGACGTCGGTCGCTACCTGCCCCTCAACGAGCCGGCGATCTTCCCGGTGTCAGGCGGATCGGAGGCCATTGAGACGGCCCTCAAGCTCGTGCGTGCTTACCACCTCGCACGAGGCCAGAAGGACCGCTGGATTGTTCTGGCGCGATGGGGGAGCTACCACGGCAATACCCTCGGCGCCCTCGACCTGTCCGGGAGGAAGCCGCTCCGCAGGCCGTACGAAGGCTGGCTCGGGCGCTTCCGGCACCTCAGCGCCGCGTACCCCTACCGCGCCGGATTCCCTGGGGCCAACGCCCTCGGAACGGCCGACGAGCTCCTGGCCGAGCTCGCCACGGCAATCGAGACCGCCGAGCCGGAGACCGTGGCTGCTGTTGTCCTCGAGCCAATCGTCGGCGCAGCCCTCGGGGCCGTCGCCCCGCCGGATGGGTACCTCAAGGGCGTTCACGACATCTGCCACCAGCACGGGGTGCTGGTTGTCGCGGACGAGGTGATGACCGGCTTCGGGCGAACGGGCCGTTGGTTCGGTGGCGACCATTGGGGGCTGCGGCCCCACATCCTCGTCGCAGCCAAGGGAGCGACGAGCGGCTACTGGCCATTCGGTTTCGCGGCTGCGTCCGAGTGGGTCCACGAGACCGTCCTCGAGGCCGGGCCCGTTCGTCCACGGGTTCACCTACTCGCACTCGCCCGTCGGCGCAGCCGTCGCGCGTGAGGTACTTCGGATCCTCGAGGCGGAATCGCTCGTCGAGGCGAGCGCGACGAAGGGCGAACGCCTGCTCACCTCCCTCGCCGCGCGGCTCGAGGGCCACAACGCCGTCGGCGACGTTCGTGGTAAAGGCCTGCTGGTCGGGGTCGAGCTGGTCGCGGACGTCGAGACGCGGGCGGCCTTCCCGCGGATGGCGCGGCTCACCGAGCGCGTGGTGGCGGCGGCTCGTGAGCGCGGTGTCCTCGTCTACTCGGGGACCGGCAATGCGGACGGCGTCGACGGCGACACCATCCTGCTGGGGCCGCCGTTCGTCGTCAGCGACGCGCAGCTGGACCGGATCGTCGAAGTGGTCGGCGAGGCGATCGACGTGGCCGTTGCGGAGGTCGCGGCCGCCGCGGCACGCTGAAGTCCTTCAGCCCCGATCGCGGCCGCGGAGCAGGACCACCACGCCGAGCGCGACCAGCAGCGCGGGCAGGAACAGGTTGCTGATCTGCGGCATCGCCACGCGGGCGCCGCCCAGCACCGTGAGGATCGCCCCGAGCCACGCCTGCCAGCCCACCCCGCTGCCACTCTGCCAGCGGACGAGCGCGATGAACAGGAAGGCGATCCCGAGGGACAGCGTGCCGAGCCCTTCGTTCGCGGGCAGGCCCAGGGCCTGGAGCGCCCCGGGGACCGCAAGCGCGGTGACGATCGCCCCGGCGTAGAGGAATGCAGTCCGTCGCTCGATCGCCCAGCGGACGAGGAGAATGATCCCGATTCCCACGACGAACGCCGAGCCGACGATGCGGAACTGCGGCACCGCCCGCTCGAGCAGGATCAGGCCGCCGAACACGACGAGGAAGATGCCGATCCACGGCAGCCCGGGCCGTCGCGCCTCGTCGCCCCAGCCCCAACTGGCCCACTGCACCGCGCCGCGCGGGGGTCGTGGCTCCTCTTCGGTCATGACACTCCTTCCTCAGCCGCCAGCCAGTCCCGCCCGCGGCTCATCCCCTTCGACGTGGCTGAACCCGAGTCGATCGACGACGCGGCCGAGGAACCCGGGGGCCCACCAGTTCCAGTCGCCCATCAGCCGCATCGTGGCGGGCACGAGCAGCACCCGGACGATCGTCGCGTCGAGGAAGACCGCGATGGCCATGCCCACGCCGACGCTCTTGATCGTGATGACCTCGGCGAGGGCGAACGCGGCGAAGACCGCGATCATGACCGCCGCCGCGCCGGTGATGATCCCAGCGGTCTTTGCCAGGCCCTCGGCGACAGCCGCCCGGTTGTCGCCGGTCCGCCGGTATGCCTCCTGGACGCGCGACAACAGGAGCACTTCGTAGTCCATCGACAGGCCAAAGAGCACGCAGAACATGATGATCGGGTTGCCGGCGACGGTGAACCCGAGCGGCTCGAACTGGAGGAACTCCGAGAGGTTGCCTTCCTGGAAGATCCAGACGAGCGCCCCGAAGCTCGCGCTGATCGACAGGAGGGTCATCAGCACGGCCTTGATCGGGATGACGACCGAACCGAACAGGAGGAACAGGATCAGCCCACTCGCGAGCAGCGGGATGCCGACCCCGAGCGGCGCCCGCTCGGCCTGTGAGGCGAGGAAGTCGTGACCGGCCGCGGCCGTCCCGCCGACCTGGATCAGCACGCGATCACCGGTGTCGAGCCCGCGGATGACCGGAATGAGATCGGTCGCCGCCGGACGCGATGCGTCGATGGGGCTGATCGCATCCATCCGGACCGCCGATCCCCGGATGTACGCGGCTTCGAGGCGGCCGAGGGCGGTCGCGAGTTCCGGCGGCAGCTGGTCTCGCGACGTCGCCCACCCCTGCGCGACCGCCTCGGGCGTCATCGGCTGTCCGGTCGCCGGATCCGTCAGCAAGAACGGTCCCTCGACGCGGTCGATCCCCTCGACAGCCGCGAGCCTGGCCGCGAACTCGGCGAGGGCGCGGGCGTTGTCGGGGTCGGTCGGAGAGCCGACGACATCGGCGAGGACCACGATCGGCGTCGTCTCGCCGCGCGGGAACTCCTCCTGGAGCGCAACGTAGGCGTCACGGCTCTCGAGGCCGGGCGGGTAGATCTCCGCCCCCGGCACGCCCTGCTGGAGACGGAGGAACGGGGCGCCGGCGAGGAGCAGGAGGATGAGCGTCGGGACGAGCACCTGGATCGGGCGTCGCATGACCGCATGGGCCACCCGTTCCCAGCGCGAGGTCCCTGACGTGCCATTCGTGATAGCGGGCCGGAAGCGGCGAACGAGGCCCTGGAGGCTCAGCGCGTTGACCCGCGGGCCGAGCATCCCCAGCACCGCCGGCAGGAACGTCAGCGCGAACAGCACCGAGCAGAACACGACGATCGACCCAGCCAGGCCGATCGAGCGGAGTGCCGCGGCCTCGAAGACGAGCAGGCCGGACAAGCCGATCGCGACTGCGAGGCCGCTGAACGCGACGGCTTTGCCCGCGGTGGCCATCGACCGCTCCACGGCCTCGCCGACGGTCCGGCCGCGCCCGAGCTCCTCGCGGAAGCGGCTCACGATGAACAGCGAATAGTCGATCGCCAGCGCGAGCCCCAGCATCGTCGCGATGTTGAGGACGAAGATGCTCATCTCGATCTGCTGGGCGACGACCCAGACGATCGCGAGCGAGGACGGGATCGCGAGGCCGGCCACGAGCAGCGGCATGCCCGCGGCGACGAGCGACGCGAAGACGAGCACGAGGATGAGCGCCGCAACCGGCAGCGACACGACCTCCGCCTTCTGGAGGTCGGCTTCCGACTGATGGGCGGAGTCAAGCGTGATCGGCCCGTAGCCGCTGAGCTGGAACGTCAGGCCGGCCGGCGGGTGGATGCTCGCGCGGAGCGGCTCGACCGCCGCGACCGAGTCCTCGGCATCCATGTTCAGCTCGACGATGACGAACGTCGCGTCGCCGGCGCGGCTCACGAAGCGGCTGTCGCCGGTCTGGGCCAAGCCGACGATCCCGGCCACCCTGTCGTCGCGCTCGAGATCCGCCAGTGCTGTCCCGACCGCGGCCTGGTACTCGGGCGAGGTCGCGTCCCCGAGCGTCGCCGACCGGAAGAGGACGATGAGGTTGCTGCGCCCCGTCCCGAACTCGGTCGCCAGGCGGTCCGCGACCACGGACGACTCCGCGTCACGGTCGAGCCAGCCGCCTGAGCTCAGCTCATCGGATGCCTTTGCCGCCAGGCCGAGCGAGGCAACGCCGACGATGACGGCGACGATCGCGATCGGCCTTCGGAACCGGTAGACGAAGCGGCCCCAGCGTGAGAAGAGCATGCGGTCCCCAGGTGACGGCGGGAGTCGCGGTGTTCGGTTGAACGATAGCGCGCGGCGTAGGATCGCTCGATGGCACATATCCAGACCGTCCTCGGCCCGGTGGACCCCGCGGCGCTCGGGTTCGCCCTGCCCCACGAGCACACGGCGATCGCGCTCTGGCAGATCCCGAACCGCTGGGACTACTGGGAGCTGACCCGGGACGAGCCGACGATCGTCGCGGAGCTCGGGTTGTTCCGTGAGGCCGGCGGATCAGGGCTCGTCGACCTGACCCTGTCTGGCGTCGGTCGCGACCCGGCGTGGCTCGTCCGGATCGCCGAGGCAACCGGTCTCCACGTCGTCATGGGCTGCGGCTGGTATCGCGGGGCGTACTACCCGGCCGAGGCGCTGATCGACCGGCGATCCGTCGACGACCTCGCCGATGAGCTCGTTCGGGAGGTGACCGACGGAGTGGGGGAGACCGGCGTGCGGCCCGGGATCATCGGTGAGATTGGCACGGACAAGCCGTGGGTCTCCGCCCTCGAGGAGCGGGTCCATCGGGCGGCGGCGCGCGCGGCGCGGCGGACCGGGCTCGCAATCACGACCCACGGCGTGTTGTCGGAGGTGGGCCTTGCCCAGCTGAAGATTTTCGAGGACGAGGGCGCGGATCCGGGCCGCGTGGTCATCGGCCACGCCGACTCGTACCCATCGCTCGAGCACTACCTTGCGATCGTCGGCCGTGGGGCGAGCGTCGAATTCGACTTCCTCGGCATGTCGTTCAGCCCGCAGGAGCGTCACGGCGAAGGACGGATCGTGGAGCTGTTGTGCGAGCTGCTGGGGCGCGGCCACGTTGAGCGGGTGCTCCTGTCCCAGGACGTCTGCCACAACAGCCAGCTGAAGCGCTACGAGGGCAACGGTTACGTCTACCTCGCGGAGACGTTCCTGCCGCGCCTGCGCGCCGCGGGCGTCTCGGACGCGGAGATCGAGACGATGACGGTCGCGAACCCGCGGCGGATCCTGTCGGTCGGCTAGCCCTCGAGCGTCGCGTCCACCGACAGCGCAACGTTGCCCTTCAGGGCGCCGCTGATCGGGCAGCCTTCCTTCGCCTTGTCCGCGAGCTCGCGGAACGTCGCCTCATCGATTCCCGGGACCGTGCCGCGCACGGTGAGACCGCTCTTCGTCACCTTCCAGCCGTCGCCGACCTTGTCGAACGTCACCTCGGAGCTCACCGCGAGGTTCGTCGCGGGCGTGCCGTTCTTCGCGAGGTGGTTCGAGAAGGCCATGGAGAAGCACGACGCATGCGCGGCTGCGAGCAGCTCCTCCGGGCTGGTCCGGCCATCGGGCGACGCGGTCCGTGACGCCCAGCTCACCGGCAGGTCGCGGAAGAGGCCACTCGTCCCGGCGCTGACCGTCCCGCGGCCGCTCAACAGATCGCCCGACCAGATGGCGTCGGCGCGCCGAACCTCAGGCATCGCTTCCTCCTCCATCGCTGTGACTTCGGTGTACGGCCGGTCATCGTCCCACAGGCGGCGAGGTGCCGTGCGGGGCGGTCGGGGAGCGTCCTGTAGGGCTCGGTCCGTCTTTCACATGTCCGTGCCCGTACCATCCGCCCCGCAGTTCGGGACGCGCGGGCCATTCCGCCGCGCAGGCCACGCGGCGATGGTGGATGCATGCACTTCTCCGCCCGCCGCCACGCGCCTCGCCACGCCAGCCTTGCGATCGCGGCCCTCGTCGCCGTCGCGGCCCTCGGCCAGCCCGGGTCCGCAGCCGCCGCGGACCTGACGATCCCGGCAGCCGAGCAGGAGGTCGTCCGGCTGCTCAACGCGGAGCGGGCGAATGCCGGTCTTGTGGCGCTCCGGGTCGATGCGCGACTCAGCGCGATCGCTCGGGCCCGATCCGCCGACATGGTCGCGAAGGGCTACTTCTCCCACACCCAGCCGGACGGGCGGAAGGTGTTCGACTTCCTGACGGCCCGCAAGATCAAGTGGTTCGCCGCCGGCGAGATCATCGCCTGGAACAACTGGCCCACCCTCGCCGACTCCGCCAGCCACGCGCGCGATGGCTGGATGGGCTCGCCAAGCCACCGATCGATCGTCGTCTCCGGCTTGTACAACTACTTCGGGATCGGCCTGGCGATCGACGAGGCCACCGGCAACCGGCTGTGGACCGGCGTCTTCATCAAGGGTCCGGATCGAACCGGCGGGTGGGTCGCCTTCACCCAGGTTCCCGAAGCGGCAGTCGCCGTTGCGGCCGCGGTCACGACCGCAGCCGCGCCGCGCTACCGGACGGTCACGATCTCCTGGCGGGGCGGCGACATCCGCCTGCCGGTGTTGACCGCGGGGTTCCGCCACTACCAGACCCAGGTCCGGACCGACGGCGGCGCCTGGAGGTGGTTCTCGACTGCGACGACGACCGCGAGCAGGAGCGTGCGGCTGTGGCAGGGCCACACGTACGTCTTCCGGGCCCGTGCCTGCGACCGCGTGGGCAACTGCGGCCAGTGGCAGAACCTCTACCTGGCCGGCTGACCCCTCACTTCAGCCGATGAGCGGCCGGACGGCCGCGACAAACGGTGCCAGCCGCCTGACCCGCGGCAGCACGACCCGACGCGAGCCGCCGAACTGGCGGTGCGCTTCGAGCGCGGCCGCGAACGCCTCCACGAAGCCGTCCGTCGCAAGCGGGTCGAAGCCCTCCTCCCACCACAGCCCCAGCACGCGAAGCGTGCCCGTCCGCCGCTCGATGCGGGGCTCGATCCGGCCCACGAAGCGGTCGCCGTACAGCAGCGGCAGGACGTAGTAACCCCACCTCCGCTTCGCTGCGGGCACGTAGACCTCCCACAGGTAATCGAACCCGAAGAGCGAGCGCAGGAACTGGCGATCCCACGCGAGGGGATCGAGGGGGGCGAGGAAGGCGGCGCCCGGCACCGCCCCGTCCGGGGGTGTCGAGGCGGCAACCTCCGTGGCCGCCTGCTCGAGGAGCGGCAACTCCGCGGCGACGATGTACCGCTCCCCGCGAATGCCCTCGACCTGGATCGGCACGAGGCAGCCGTCGGCGACGAGATCGGCGTGCAGCTCGCCCCTCGTGAACTGCGGGCCGTCAGGTTTGACCACTCCCGGGGCGGTGTTCATCCAGATCTCGGCGGACCCGGTTCGCCCGAGCATGCCGTGGGCGCGGTACCGCGAGAACAGGCGGTGCCGGCGCTGCTCGCGCTCGGGCCGCCGTTCTGCCAGCAGCTCATCCGGGAGCAGCCGCTCCATGAGGTCGTAGACGCGCTTGTTGCCGTCCCTCCGGGCGAGTCCCAGGATGCCGGCCTGGCCCAGGGCCTCGAGGATCGCCCTCACCTGGTTCGTGGGGCGCCAGTACCAGTCGATCGCCGCTCGTGGCTCGACGTCCGTCGAGCTCAGCGGCCCGTTCGCGCGGATCCTCTCGAGCAGCTCCTCGACGAGCGGTGCGTGCGCCTCGAATGTCTGCTTGCCGTAGCCCTCCCGGAAGCGGTCCCATGAGAGCCGGTACCACGGCAGCTCCGCCGTCGGGAGCAGGCTCAAGCCCTTGTTGTACGCCTCGAACAGCGCACGATCCACGTACAGGAGGCTGTCGGTCCAGGCCCGTTGATAGCCGGCGACCCGAGCGAGCAGCACGAGGTCGTGGTTGCGCCCGGCGACCTCGAGCGGGTCGAACTGGAGCGAGCCGAGGCGCTCCATCACGCGCATGACGCTGGCCGGCTCGGCCGGCAGGGTGCGGGGCGGAGCAAGGTGGTGGCGCAGGACGAGGAAGCGGCGGGCGACGGCCGCCGGTACGGCGAGGGCGGGTGGCACCGGCCGATCCTATCGGACGATCGTGCCGGGACGTGACCGGTACCCGTTCGTGCCCGGCGCGCGTTTACGCGTGCTGCGATGGGCTTGCAACCCGGATGCAGCCGGTCGCGGTCGGAACGAGACGTGCCAGAGCCGATCCTTGGAGAAATCAACAATCATGCCCAGGAGGCACCCATGCCAGATATCAAGTTCCCGGAGGTCAGGTTTCCGGAGTTCAAGCTCCCCGAGGGCCTCCGCGACATGAGCCGCGAGGACATCCAGAAGGCGATCTCGGACGTCCGGATGCCCGACGTCAAGATGCCCGACGTCAAGATGCCGAAGCGGTCGGACATTGCCAAGAACATCGAGAACGCACTGCCCCGGCGCGAGGGTCCGTCGCCTGTACCGTTCGCGGTTCTCGCGATGCTCGGCGGTCTTGTCGTCGGCTGGATCCTCGCCACCTCGTCCTACGCACCGCGCATCACTGCGGCGATGGACGGCGTCCGCCAGAAGATCGATGACTGGCGCAGCAGCGCAGACGGCCTCGACGACGATCTCGACGGCAGCCCCGAAGCATTTCGGGACGCGTTTCGCGCTCCGGCCAAGTCGGATCAGTTCGAGACGCAGCCCGGCCTGAGCGTCGGGTCGAGCGATCTGCCCGAGAGCATCGGGGACAGCGTCACCTCGAAGCGCAACTAGTTCCTCTCCCCGAATCGCACGAAACGCCCCCGGCGGATGCCGGGGGCGTTTCCCCTTGATTCCGATGCGTATACTCGTCGCGTGTCACCCAACCCGCCCTACTTCGCGACCGTCCTCATCGCCGTGGTGCTGATGGTGCTCGGGCTGTCGCTCGAGGGCAGCCTCTTCTCCGTGGCTGTCCTGAACCAGATGGTCGGCGACGTTCTCGCGACGGCGGGGATCGCGGCGGGTGCGGAGCTTGTCGGGCGCATCCTCATCATCGCTTCCCCGACGCTCCTCATCATCGGCTCGCTCGTGCGGGGAATCTGAATGGCGCGCCGCAGGAGCAACCAGGCGCCGAAGATGGGCACCATCCTCGTCGCGTTGCTGCTCACGGTGTTCGCGGCGCTCGTCTTCTTCACGAGCCTGCTGCCGGCCACGATCGCCGGCTTCTCGAGCGCGACGCTCGCGCTGTACGCGGCCATCGCCGCGTTCGTGATCCTGCTGCTGGGCGTGTTCGTCGAAGGGATCTAGTCCAGCGCCGGCAGGCGCGCGTTACGGCATAACGGCGAGACCCTTGGCCGCGTCCTCCGGGCTCTCGGCCGAAACGCCGAAGATCGTGTCACCCCTGAAGTAGATGTAGTTCGTGGTGTCGGATCCGTCGGTGAAGACCCAGACGTCCCTGCCACCGACGTTCTGCCGGACCGGTCGGACTCCGGTGTCCTTCTCCTGGGCGTCGATGAAGAGCTGCTCGAAGCGGGCTGAGTCTGCACCCTTGATCCGGAACGCGATCAGGTTGATGCCCGCGCACTCCCCTTCGGTGACCCTCGCCCCGGCGACCGAGACGTCCTGAACCGAGCGGCCGAGAGCGGCCACGACGGCGGCAAACTCCTCGTCTTGCTCGACGAA
>Ga0136623_10000436_pt1 | contig 12467 bp, 18 predicted proteins | sample AntDrymUQ4492106_2_FD_104656 | JGI IMG/M metagenome (GOLD analysis project Ga0136623, IMG submission 104656) | Polar desert sand microbial communities from Dry Valleys, Antarctica - metaG UQ449 (21.06) | ecosystem: Environmental > Terrestrial > Soil > Desert | place: Antarctica: Dry Valley...
AAGCTTCGCGTTGTGGTTCCTGGGTGCTGGTCATTTCAGACGTGTGGTAGCTTGCCGATGCTTGGCAATGGGGGCACTGAACTTGGACGGTCTTTTGCACACTGATTAGTATGTTTCCATTTGCGCTGCCGCTCGTCCTGACGGGCGCGACGCATCCCGCGTCTGCGGACGGGGACCCTTGTTGCTCTATCGTCTCCATTGACAGCGTAAACGGCATCGTGACGAGGGATTTGCGGACCGGGGAGACTTTCAAGTTCGAGGTGGACAGCCGTTCGCTTCTGAAGACTATGCGCGTCGGGCAGAAGGTGTGGAAGGACGCGGGGACTCGCAAGGTGAGTGTGATGGACGGTGAGCCATGTTGCACAGTCATTGGCAATACGAATTTGGACTTAGCTGATAGCGGCCGGCAGTCGGCGGAAAAAGGTTCTACCGGCGTGATTCGAAACGGTAACACTCTCACTCTTGAGAAAGGATATGAGGCCACCATCGACCGGAAAGGCAAACGCGTCCGCGTACGGGAATTTGGGGGGGACTGGCGCCCCAGCAGCACTCATACATGTGAATGCGATTCGGACGAAAACGCCAAATGTGCTTGGGAGGCAGTAAGGAAACAAGTTCACTGTACGTCGGTTTCGGGGGCGTGTCAGAACTGCCAAGTATATGAGACAACCAAGGTCGGGACGGATAAGGCCCAGGACGAATCCTCACCCGGAACCAGCACTTCGCCCGTCACCTCGACTAGCAGTCGCACCGACCCTGGCAGAACACTTGTAAGTTCACCTGTTGGGTGGGAACTCAAACCTAGTGCTGACATGAAGGGCTCTTCCGGGCAGATTGTCATCCAATTCCCCGGGATGGAGGAGAGTGGAAATAACTTCGTTGCGGCCTTTGAGGTCGGCGGGAAAGAGCGAATTACCCCCTCAACATATGGCAGAGCAAACTTCCCCTTACTCGATGGCGAATACGATGTTGAGATAAACTCAGTGCGCTTAACGCGCGTGCCCGTAAAACGCGGCATGGACACGCGCATCCACATTGGCACGATCCGCTTCACCGTTCCGAGCAATGTATCCGTCGAAGTCGACGACATTACCCAGAAAAAGCGGTTGTGTCTCGCTTACGGCCTGATGAAATGCGGAGTGCCTTCAGGTGAGTATTACATCAAGGTCGGCGGCAGCAGTAAAAAAATGACCATATCAGATGGTCAGGTAATTGACTTCTCTAAAGACAGATGAAGCGTTGACTTAAAGTTAGAGTTCCACAGAGTACCAGGTCCGGGATATAACGGGCTTTAACTTGATCTCACATTATACCCATGAAGCACCAACTCATAATTTTATCGTGTCTGTTTTTATTCGGCCCGCCGCTTTTAGTAGCGGGGCAGCAAAAAACTGCAGCCGAGATCCATCTGGATAAAGGGTTGGAGCACTATAAAGCCGGCCGGCATAGGGAAGCTGTCGAAGCCTACAAGCAGGCGGTTCGCATCGCTCCGGAGAATGCGAATATCCACTACAACCTGGGTCGAGCCTATTACGGGCTGGAACAATGGAACGAAGCAATCGATGCCTACCGCGAAACGCTTCGCCTTAAACCCGAGTCAGTTAACGCTCAGGTATCGTTGGGCATGACGTACCATAAGCAGGGCCGATTTAACGAGGCCATCATGTCTTACAAAGAGGCGCTCCGGATTAAGCCAGATATGGCGGAAGCTTATTGGAATATCGGTTTGTCGCATCATTTCGCAAAACGATACAAGGAAGCCGTTGAAGCGTACGGTGAATACGCCCGGGTCAAACCGAGCGCGGGCACCGAGTTTCAATTCCATCATAATTTTGGCATTGCCTTCGCAGGGCTAGGACAATTCCCCCAGGCCATCGACGCTTACAAACGCGCAATAGCAGTCAAGCCTGACGATTCGGAATCGCATTACCTGGTTGGGGGTGCGTATTACGGGTCTCGGCGATTTGCCGAAGCAGTCAACTCTTTGAGCCGTGCGACTGAAATTAAGCCCGATTACGTCCCGTACGAACTCGCGTTAGGAAAGGCATACTTCAGTCTCGGAAATCGTGAAGCGGCGCTACGGCAACACACCAAACTCAAAACGCTCGACTCCGAAGCTGCGAATGAGCTTGTAAAAATCATGGACGGCAAAACTCAGTAGTGGCCGTCCGAAATAAGTGGAAACATCCTAATTGCGCGTCCACTCTCGCTAATTCTTAGTTTGCCAGACTCTGCCAGACTTGAATCGAAACGACCTCGAAATGCGGTACGTTTAGTCTGGCACTCAACTAGGATTGAGAAAGAATCCTAAGCAAACTGCCCTTCCAGAATGTTGGCTTTCGCCAGTTAGCAAAGCACGGACGCAGCCGTCCCACGGCTCGCCGCCAGAAACGCTTGGAGTAGTTTGATTTGCGGCAGACCTTGGGAGTCACAACCCCATGCTCCAACCCAAAGAGGCGTTGGAAATTGGCGCGACAATTCGACAAGAAACACATAGCGCATAAGAAAGAGTTCATCGAAGGTGATAGGGTCGGACCTTCCCATCTGGGGTAGTCACGAGCGCAACCACCATTGGTTTCCGAGAGATTAGGCACAACCTCAAGAGTGGGAGCCCATATGATGCGATGAGATTACGAGTTCACCGGGGGTCGCGTAGCCAGCCGCCCTTGAACCCGTTCACTTGACTCTCGACTTGGCTCTAGAGTCTATCCTCTGTAGGTCGAGGTACTCTGATGGATTCCGACCTTCAAATCGGCGAAGTGGCGAAACGCACGGGTGTAAGTAATTGACGCCTTCGCTACTACGAAAGACTCAAGCTGCTGCCGCGTCCGGGCGCTGGTCGCGCTTGGCCTCGGCTTCATTCTCAAAGACGCCATACTAATGAGCCTGGCTGTGGTCGGGTTGCTGATTGCCTTTGCAGGATGGCTGCTTATGAGGAAACACAAGCAACGAGGGGGAAGAATATGAGCGATTCCTGTGCTGTGCCGGGCTCTACAGAGTCATGCGACATTGTAGTCAGCCAGGCGGATGCGAAAACTGAGACGCGGTGCTCGGCGTGCGGAACTGAAGGCCGCCCCGTCGAACGACAAACGGTTCTGCACCACGTAAAGCACGAACATCTTGAGCGCGTTAGTGACGAGGCGTTTCGATTTTGCGGAGATCAGCAGTGCCCCGTTGTTTACTACGGGGACCGCGAGACCCGTTTCAGCGTAGACGAGATGCGCGAACTTGTTGGCGCAAAGGCAACAGGAGATGCGCGGCCGATCTGTTACTGCTTCGGGTTCACGGAGGGTGACGCGCGCGAAGAAATTGTTCACACGGGCAAGAGCACAATTCCCGCAACGGTAAGCGGGTTGATCAAGGCAGGCAGGTGCGCGTGCGAAGTGCGCAATCCGTCAGGCGCTTGCTGCCTTGGTGAAGTAAACCGAACCGTCAAGCGTCTCACGGCTGAGCGCGAGACGTCGATGAAAGAAACGCTTACGCCGGCAGATGATTGCTGCGCGCGGTGATCACCTCGCAATATCGCGACCGGGAAACAAGGATGAGAGGAGTAAGACACCATGCCAATCAAACGTAAGATCGAAATCTTTAGCGCCGGTTGTCCGGCGTGCGAAGAAGCAATCAAACTTGTGAACAGCATTGCCTGTACGTCATGCGAGATTGAAGTGCTGGGCATGCACAAAGAAGATGTGGCTGCTAAAGCCAAACAGTATGAGGTGCGGGGTGTTCCGGCGATAGTGATCGACGGAACACTCGCTGACTGTTGCGCCGGTGGCGGAGCCGAAGTAGCGTCACTCCGCGCCGCGGGTGTTGGAGTAGCGCTTCCATGAAATAAACACGGAAAGTGAAAGGAGGGTAAATGCAATGGCCTTACAGGAAGGAGAGCGTTATTGCTGTCCTGAGCCGGACTGTGGTTTCGAGATCGAAGTGACCAAATCAGCCGCGCCGGGAAAAGGCGGCGACCAGGCTCTACGCTGCTGCTGCGGCATACTTGGGAGGACTACGACAATGAAGGATAAGAAATTAGCAAGAAAGAACTAGATTCATGAGTCGCTATGACTTGATTGTGATAGGGGGCGGCTCTGCCGGATTGGTGGTTGCGGGCGGAGCGGCGCAGCTTGGCGCGCGCGTGGCTCTGGTTGAAAAGAAAGCGCTGGGGGGCGACTGTCTCTATACAGGTTGCGTGCCATCGAAGACGTTTATTCGTTCGGCTCGATTTGCAGCGGATATGCGACGGGCGCAGGATTTCGGTTTCTCCACTCAGACATTGGAATTCAAGAACCGAGACTTCGCCGCGATCACAGATCGTGTTGCGCGCGTAATCGAAACTGTTGGCGAGCACGATCGACCGGAACGCTTTGAAGCGTGGGGCATTAAGGTGATTTTTGGCAGCCCGCGTTTTTTGTCGCCGCGCGAGTTGGAGATCACCAATCGTGACGGCGCCAAACGAACAATAACCGCGAAGCGTTTCTGTATCTCAGCTGGATCACGTCCTGCTGTCCCACCTGTTGAAGGTCTCCCAGAAACTGGCTTTCTCACCAACGAATCAGTATTCCAAATCAATAAGCTACCCCAATCCTTGATCGTTCTTGGAGGTGGACCAATCGGTTTGGAGCTCGGTCAGTCGTTCGCGCGCTTTGGCAGTGAAGTCACCGTTGTCGAGATGGATAAGCGTCTGCTGCCAAAAGAAGACGAAGAAGCCTCGGCAACCGTCGCCGAGCTGATGCGCGGTGAAGGTTTGAGACTTCTGCTCAACCATAAGACCGTGCGCGTTTCTGCCGCGAATGGGCAAAAGGTCGTGACCGTTGAACAAGACGGCAAGAAAACGGATTTGTTTGCGGAGCAGATTCTCGTGTCCACGGGACGCCGGCCAAACACACAGGGGTTGAATCTTGAAGCCGCGGGTGTGGAGTACGACGAACGTCGTATTATCACCGACGAGTACCTGCGAACTTCGGCGCGTCACATCTTCGCCGCGGGTGACGTGACGGGTCACTTTCCCTTTACGCATATGGCTGCTTATGAAGCATCCGTCGTGATTCGCAATGCTCTCTTCTTCTGGCCGCTGTTGCAAAAGACCGATTTTCGCGTCGTGCCCTGGACCACGTTCATCGATCCGGAAGTAGCGCGGGTCGGATTGACGGAAACCGAAGCGAAAAAGAAGTTCGGCGCAATGAACATTCACATTTACCGAACCGACTTTGCCGATAATGATCGCGCGCAAGCAGAGGAAGAAACCAAAGGCTTTGCCAAGATCGTTTGCCAGGGTCGAAAGAACAAGATCGTAGGCGCGCACATCATCGGCGCGCACGCGGGCGAGCTGATTCACGAAGTAGTGCTCGCAATGAAGCAGCGGCTGTCAATCACTGCGCTCGGCAGCATGATTCATGTTTACCCGACGCTGGCACAGGTTAACCAGCAGGCCGGGCTCGACGCGGTGCTGGCGAAATTGACGTCATACAAGAAATTGCTTTCTTACTATTTCAAGGTGTGGCGATGAGATCACTGGCAGTTGACACCTGGCAACTTTACGCGCGGCTCTGGAGGAATCACTATGTCCTGGATAAGAGTAATTCCGGAAGCGGAAGCAAGTGGAGAGTTAAAACAACTGTATGACGAGATGATTGAGCCGTCGGGAGGAGTGGATAATATTCTGAAAATCCACAGCTTGAATCCGGCTTCGCTGCGGACGCACTATGAATTCTACAGGACGCTCATGCGAGGCCCCTCAGGGCTCAGCAGCGCGCAAAGAGAAATGATTGCGGTTGTAGTCTCCGCGACCAATAGTTGCCACTATTGAATTCGGCATCACGCGGAGGGTCTCCGTCGCTTAACCAGGAATGACAAGCTCGTGCAGGAACTTCAAATGGATTTTCGTCGCGCGCAAATCCCCGAAAAGGATCGCACGATGCTGGAATACTCAGCGAAACTTACGCTGGAGCCGTGGAACATGATTCAAGAGGATGTTCATAAGTTGCGAGAGGCGGGATTTGGGGACGCCGATATTTTGGATATCAATCTGATCACCGGTTACTTCGCTTTCGTGAACCGTCTGGCCGACGGGCTCGGCGTGGAACTTGAGCCGTACTGGGAAAATCGCGCCTGAGGACACTGCTTACTTCAAGGCATCAAGCGCCGCGCGTATTTCATCATTGGCTGGACGCTCGCGATAGTTCGATTCAATCTTCGCCCAAGCGACCTTTCCGGCTTTGTCGATCACGTAAACCGCCGGATGCGGAATGCCGTAGTATTGCGACCCTTCGTAAGCAGGATCGCGCAGACGGTAAGCGTCAATGATCTTATGATCCGGGTCGGAGAGGATGGGAAAGTTAACTTCGCCCTTGCCATCGGCAGCTAACTTCTTCGCAAAGTCCTTGCTAACGTCTGGAGGGTCGACGCTGATCGCGTAGAGCTTTACGTTCTCACCCCTCTTCAACAACGAGCGTAGTTCGGCTAACTGCCGAGCACAGTATGGTCACCAGTAGCCACGATAGAAGACCAACACCACCGGGCTCTTAGAGAGAGCGTCGGCAAGCGTGACTTTATTCTTGTTTTGATCTTCAAGCGTGAAGTCGGGGGCGATGTCTGCGACTGCAATTGGTATAGTCCGCAGAGGCGCAGTCGGCGATTGCGAGTTCGCAGTCATAGCCACCGACAGTAGAACGATTGTTTGAAAGAATGCTGTCAACACCTTCACGATTGTTTTCCTCCTAAGAAATCAGACGAGCAGCTATCAGATAAGCAATGCCGGCCATCAAAGCAGCTACCAGCGGCGTCACTGTCCACGCCAAGACGAGATCGCGCAGGGTGCGCCGGTTAAGTCGCGCAGTGTCTCCGCCGGCGATCCCGGCAATGGCGCCCGTCGAAACGTGAGTAGTCGACATCGGCAAGCCGAAGTTTGCACCGATGCCCACGAGCAAGGCCGTCGTTAGGTTAGCCAGCAAGCCTTCTCGATGATCCATGCGCACGATCTTTTCGGCAAGTACGCGCGCGATGCGCCGACCTGCATATAGGCTGCCCACAAACATCGCGCCCGCGACTGTGAGTAATAACAATTTCAAGCTGACCGCTGTACCCAAAACTAGAAAGCCGATCGCTACGAGTTTCGGCGTATCGTTCAAACCGCGCGCAAAACCAACCGCGCCGCTCGACAACCAGTGGGCTGTCGCCGAACTAAACCTGAGATAGCCACGCGCTGAGGAACAGTCTTCGCGCGTTCCAGTTATGACGTTGATTTGGGTAAACTGCAACGCACCGCGTCAAGCTGCTCGGCCCCAACACAAATACCATCAACTGATTCCGCATTGCGTTGCGCGAAGATTTTATTGAGAGCGGCAGACAAGGCATAAGACATAGCGATGCTTAACAAGAGAGGCATCGCTAATCTTGGCGCGATGTTACCCCATGCTACCGAGGTCGGCGCGTAGAACATGCCGGCGCCCAATAGTGACCCGATGATGGCGTGTGTGGTTGACACGGGAAGGCGTGTCACCGTGGCGACTACCACCCAACCGACCGCGCCGGCTATCACTGCGAGCGTAAATGCCGGCGTTGGCTTTGCGGCAACGATGCCGCTGGTGAAGAGCTTAAGCATTCGTGCGGCGAACAGACCGGAAGCAAGCGCTCCCCCAAGCGTGGTCACCGCGCCCCACAGAATAGCTGTTTGATAACGGGTGACGCCGCTGCCGGCAAGCGTGGCGACGCCTTTCGAGACATCATTGGCGCCGTTCGCCAGTGCGAGCGCGACCAGGAAGATGAAGATGAAACCTATTCACTAGCATCGCTATCGAAACTATCTTGCCGCGACCGCGCCACCGCAGCTCGAGCCCGCGCCGGCGGTACAGCCAAAACAGTGCGCGCCGGTCATGATGCGGCGGTGCGCAAACTCTACCGGATCAAAGTCAGCAATGGTTTGCGGCAACTCAGGCGCAACGCCCAATTCGAGCATCTGGTTGAAGTCGCAATCGTAAAGTCTCCCAGTCCAGTCCACGCTGACAAGATTTCGGCACATCAAGCCATCGATTGTGTTGGGATTGAACGCCTCAACCAGCTTGCGCAGGTAGCGCTCTTCGTTTCCCGAGCGACGCAGATAATCGAGGAAGCGTTTGATGGGCATGTTCGTGATTGTGTACAGCTGATTAAAGGTGATGCCGTAACGCGACCACAACTCGCGTTTGAAGTCAGCTTCGATGCTCTCCTGTGGCGGCGGCAGAAACGCGCCCACCGGGTTGTAAACCAGATTCAAAATCAAACCGCTGTTCTCAATCCCGTATCCAACAGCATTCAGTAGTCGCAACGCTTCGATTGACTTCTCGAAAACACCATGGCCGCGCTGTGCATCTGTCTCGTGTTCAAGAAAGTAAGGCAAAGACGAAGCAACCTCGACTGAGTGCTCGCGAAAAAACTCAGGTAGATCATCCAGTCCAGGCCCGAACATCACTGTCAGATTGTGGCGCACGATTACATGAGAGGCGAGCTTGCGTGATTCGCGAACCAAATAGCGGAATGAAGGATTGAGTTCGGGCGCGCCCCCGGTGATATCGACTGTGGGAATGCGAAACTTCCGCACGGCCTCGATAATCTGCTTGGCAGTTTCACGCGTCATGATTTCCATGCGAGCCGGCCCGGCATCCACGTGACAATGTTTGCAGGCTTGATTGCACAGCTTGCCTACGTTGACTTGTAGTGTGTCGATCGCCGCAGCGTGCAACTCAAGGCCATAGCCCGCCAGCTTCTCGTCAAAAGCGACGGAAGAGTGGACCCCGAAGTCTCCTTGTATAACCGGCAACGCTGTTGACATCACATCGACACCTTGTTCACCGAGTTGTGCGCCTGCACGCCATGAATCAGAGCTGCGCCGCCACGGATCGCTGCGGCCATGTGAATAGCCTCGGTCATCTGTTCCATGTGCGAGCCCGCTTCCAGGCACGATTGTGAAAAAGCGTCGATGCAGTACGGACATTGCAGCGCGTGAGCAACCGCCAATCCAATCAGCGCCTTCTCGCGTCGCGACAGCGCGCCGTCTTCCTGGCAGGCTTGATACCAGGCCATGAACTTCTCAAAAAGATCGGGACGGTGTTTTCCAACATCCGCGAAATGGCCAAGGTCATTTTCGTCGTAATAGTTCATGCGCCAACTCCTCGAAACCAATGGGCGGACAAGTCCCCTTTCTAACCGGATTGCTTTTCGATTCTCAACGGCTGGGCTTCGCAAACCCCTGCGTTGCGAATCGGAGCGTACAGTCCGCCGAGCGTTCGCGGGTGAATGCCAAGCCAGTAAAGCACCTGCAGAAAGTTCCATCTGGCGAATGTTAGAAAAAAGCTCCGCCCTTCAAAACGACGCGACGAAGTTTTAACGGCGGCAGAGACGCGCGCCACGCGACCACGCCGCCGCAAGCGTCGCACTAAATCCAAATCCTCAAAGATCGGAAACGGCTTGAAGCCGCCGACCTGATTGTAAGCTTCTCGTCGCACAAAGATTGCGGAGTCGCCATAGCAGACTCCTGTCCTTCGCAGTTGCCGATAGAACCAGCACAGAAAGCGCGCGGAGAAGCTATGGCCAACGAAATGAACATCGAAGTGACCACCAACGACACGAGCATCGCGTAACGATTCGATAATTCGTTGTGGCGCCTCACCCGGAGGAACACTGTCGGCATGCAGAAACCAGAGCACCTCTCCCTGGGCGCCCCGCGCCCCAGCATCCATCTGCGCGCCCCGCCCGCGCTCAGCCGCGATCAGTTTCACTTTGCGCTGGCGAACAATCTGAACCGTGTCATCGTTGCTGCCTCCATCAACGACGATTACTTCAACCGGTTCGGATATCTTGGCTAGCGCATCGAGTGTCTGCGTGATCGACCCCGCCTCGTTGAGAGTAGGGATGATGATCGAAATCAATGGATGCTGATTTTCTCGGGTTGAAGTCATTGGCAAAGACAACCAAAGATTACTTGAAATTAGCTAAAGCTCCGGAGGAGCGACATCTTTATGGAAGACGTTCGAGAAAGCACCGCCAGCTTCGTTACGGAAGCAAGTAATTTTCCGCGACGCCTGAAATTTGGCGTTCTGATTTACCATCATCCCGTATCTCCCAGCTCGGACGTAGCTTACGAAAAGGAAGCACGAGCACCTCTGTAAGCCTGACCTCTTCCGGATCACGATATGCCGGAACTCCGATTGTGATCTCATCCTGCGGCACATTCAACTTAAGCGTTCCGTGCATCCAATCCCAGACGCTCAGTCCGCTGGACCAGTTCGAATTCGTTTCCTCTTCAATGATCGAATGATGAATGCCATGCATACGCGGCGTGACGATCAAACGGTTGAGCCATCGCTCCAAACCGATCGGCAGTTCGAGATTTGAGTGATGAAAGATGATCGACGGAAATACGAACGCCTGCCATGCCAAATATGACATCGGCGACACACCAATGACGATCACTTGAGCCGCACGCCACGGCACTGAAAGCGCCAACTCGCCGAAATGAAAGCGCAGCGCCGTGGAAGCATCGAGGTCGAGATCAACATGATGGGCCACATGAAATCGCCAAAGAAATGGGACTCGATGAGTCAGGTAGTGCCAAACGTAGAGCGTGTAATCCAATAATACTATCGCCAGCGCAACCTCCAGCCACGAGGGTAATCGCAACCGCTTCAACAGACCCCATCTGTGCGCTTCAACAAATTGGGCGAGCAGCAGGATCGCCGGCCTCTCAATCAGCAGCAGCGCGCCGGCGCCCACGGCGGCGACTGCAAGATTGCGCGCCTCTCGCTTAAATTTGGGCTCAATCGCGTGACGACGCAGCGGTCGCCGGCGTTCCAGCCAGAGAAGCACGCCGAACGCGCCGATAATCAGCGGGGCGCGCAACCACGTTAGAAGATTTTGACTCTTCATCAGCGTTCGTTTAGCGGATCAATTGATGAGCCGCGGTCGTAAGTCCTAGGGGAGTCTGTCGGAAAAACTACCCTCTGTGATTCTCGGTGCGATCTCTGTGCCCTCTGTGGTGAGCGTTTTTCTTAAGTAATTTCACCCCAGAGAAACAGAGGACTCAGAGACGGGGTTTGCAAAGAGAAATTCCTTTTTCCGACAGACTCCTAGTTGTTCCGGGTTTCGCTTCATTACGATCTCAAAGCAAGTAATCTAACAAGACCATCAACAGCAATCGCCACCCGGCTCACAGCATGCGGTCCCGGATAGATCCGTAACAGCGTACTCCAAGCCCTTCGTCTCACGCGGATCGCGGACGGCAGATCTACGGCAGTCGAAGGCTACTGCATCCTCGAGAGACGTTGTTTCATACGGCTCGATCGGAAGAACGTCATCCGCGTAAGGCGCGCGGTTATAAATCTGAAATGTCTTATCACACACAGCGATGCGCTTGCCTCGTTCAAGAACATGGCCATCATCATCAATTACTTTGCGCCAGGGTCCGCGATAGATCACAGTTTGCTTGCGTTCCCAGCAAGGCCCTTGCTTTCCCTTGTGGGCCCCGACGGTGACCGAGCGAAACTCGATTCCCTGAATTGTGCGCCAGGCCTTCTCATCACGTTTGACGATTTCCATGCCGTAGAAGCCCGCGCGGTCGAAGGCATCTAGGAAGGCATCTTCACGATACGCGCCGGCGATGCAGCCCGACCACAGTTCTGCGTCGCGCTGCAACTCGACGGGCACGTCCTCGTCCGCGACGATGTCGCTGATGCACACGCGCCCGCCGCGCCGCACTACGCGAAACATCTCATTGAAGAGTTGTTCTTTGTCTTCGGGACGAACAAGATTCAGCACGCAGTTCGAGAGCACGACATCAACCGATTCGTCCGCGACGAGCGGGCGGTCTGCTATAATTTCGGAGCAGTAAGCATCAAGGCGCGCGAGGTTTGCCGCCGAAGCGACGGGGTTTGCGGCGAGGTACGCATCAACGAGGGACAGGTCGAGGCGCAAATCCTGTATCCGGCCCTTGCGAAATTCCACGTTGTGATAGCCGACGCGCTCCCCGATGTCGTGCCGGTGCTTCTCGGCCAGCGCGAGCATCTCTTCGTTCGCGTCAACACCGATGACGCGCCCCGTTGAGCCGACGATCTGCGCCGCGATGTAACAAATCTTGCCCCCGCCCGAGCCCAGATCGAGCACGCAGTCGCCCTCGCGCACAAATGCCGAAGGATCGCCGCAGCCGTAGTCGCGCTCTTTAATCTCAGCGGGGATAACGCTCAGAAGCTTCGAATCGTATTCGACGGGGCAGCACAACTCCGCTTCGCACCTCTGCGCTGCCCGGCCATATCTTTCATTGACCGCCCGTTCCACATCAATGCTCGTGCTCATTATTCGTCCTCAATGTTTATGCTCACTCCCGGTGGGCAGCCCCGCGTCGATCCAGTCAGACTTGCCTTCCGCGTAATCCCGCACGTTCGTGTACCCAAGCGCCGCCAGTTCACGGGCGGCCGTTTCCGAAGCGTGTCACGTCGGGCTGGCGC
>Ga0136623_10000437_pt1 | contig 12459 bp, 10 predicted proteins | sample AntDrymUQ4492106_2_FD_104656 | JGI IMG/M metagenome (GOLD analysis project Ga0136623, IMG submission 104656) | Polar desert sand microbial communities from Dry Valleys, Antarctica - metaG UQ449 (21.06) | ecosystem: Environmental > Terrestrial > Soil > Desert | place: Antarctica: Dry Valley...
ATGCGGGCCGGCGTGGGCGTCCCCCGACGCACCCGCCAGCCGTCGGGGAGCTCGGTCACATGCGCGCCGATGGCGTCGAGACCGGCAACCACGGCCGCGATCCGATCCGACTCCTTGACGCGCAGCTCGCCCGCGCCCCTCACCTCGGACTCCTGCTCGCACGACGCCATTGCGATCGCCACGAGCGGCAGCTCGTCGATCAGCTCCGCCACCTCGTCCTCGCCGATGCTGACGGCCCGCAGCCGATGCCCGCCGCGCACCGTGATGTCGCCTACCAGCTCGGGTCCTGCCTCGTCCGTGGCGTGGACCTCGATCGCGGCGCCCATCCGGCGCAGCAGGCCCACGACCGCCAGCCGGGTCGGATTGATGCCGACCCCCACGACCGTGATCTCCGCGTCCGGATGGACGGCGGCCGCCACCAGCCACGCCGAAGCGGCCGATGGGTCGCCCGGCACCGCGAGCTCGAATGGTCGCGGGCGAGCCGGGCCGGTCAGAGTCGTGACGAGTCCCTCGCGCCGGATGGGGACGCCCGTCCACTCCAGCATCCGCTCGGTGTGGTCGCGTGTTCGGCCCGGCGACTCGATCGTCGTCTCGCCCTCGGCGCTCAGGCCGGCCAGCGCGGCCGCGCCCAGGAGCTGCGCGCTCGCCACCGGCAGGAGATGCGCGGCAGGCCTGAGCGAGTCTCGCCCGATGACCGTCATCGGCGCATGGCCGCTGGTCGTCCTCACCTCGGCGCCGGCCGCACGGAGCAGGGTCGCGACGCGCTCCATCGGACGAGCGCGCAGCGAGTCGTCGCCGTCGAGGGCGACGCGCAGCGGCAGACCGGCCACCGCGCCGGCCAGCAGCCGCATGGTGGTGCCGGAGTTGCCGCAGTCGAGCACCGCGTCGCGCGATGGCCGCCCGGAGATCGTGTAGCGGCCGACATCCTCCGTGATGTGGGCACCCAGCTCGCGGAGGCACTCCACGGTGGAGAGGACGTCGCGACCGGGGGAGCGGAGGGCGACGGCGGTCGGTCCGCCGGATAGGGCGCCGACGATCAGCGCCCGGTGCGCGATCGACTTGTCCGCGGGCAGCGACAGCCGGCCCCGCAGCCGAGCGGCGGGCGTGATTCTCGACGCGGGCGGGGCCGACGTCACCGACCGGATCCGGACGCGGCCGGCCGATCTTCGGTACGCGAGATCGACTGCGTGTGCCGGCGCTGGACCGATCGCGACGCGCGTAGCAATGCGTCGAAGATCATCGTCAGCTCGACCGGCGTCATCGGTCCCGTCGTGCCGCTTGCGGCTCGCTCGAGGAGGGCGCGCTCGCGCCGGACGTCGTGCCCGTGCGCGTCCGGGTCCCGGCGGCGCTGCACCTCGAGGGCGAGGGCGGCCCGCTCCTGGACCATCTCGGCCAGCCGCGCGTCGAGGTCGTCGATGCGATCCCGCACCTCCTCGATCCCGCCCGTCGCCGCCACGGCGGGCGCGAGAGCCGCTTCAACGTCGGCCGAGCGGACGAACTGGAGGCGGCGCAGCTCGTCCATCAGCGCGCCGAAGTCCTCGAAGCCGAGGCTCTGGTCACCATCGGACCGGGCGTTCGCCGGGTCCGGATGGACCTCGATGATGAGGCCGTCGGCTCCGACGGCGGCGCCCGCCAGGGCCATCGGTCCAACGAAGGCGCGGTGGCCGGTTCCGTGGCTCGGATCGACCACGATCGGCAGGTGCGTTCGGGTCCGCAGGACGGGGACCGCGGAGAGGTCGAGCGTGTTGCGGGTCGCGGTCTCGAAGGTGCGGATGCCGCGCTCGCACAGGATGACGTTCGGGTTGCCGGCGGACAGGACGTACTCGGCAGCGAGCAGCCACTCCTCGATCGTGGCGGACAGGCCGCGCTTGAGGAGGACCGGGCGGCGGCTCTGGCCGACCGCCTTGAGCAGGACGAAGTTCGCCATGTTGCGAGCGCCGACCTGGATGATGTCGACGTGCTCCTCGAAGGCCGGCACGTCGGCGGAGTCGACGATCTCGCTGATGACCGGCAGGCCGTAGGTGTCATGCGCCTCGTGGAGCAGCTCAAGGGCCGGCAGGCCGAGGCCCTGGAACGAGTACGGCGACGTGCGCGGCTTGAAGGCGCCCCCACGCAGGACGCGGGCACCCTCGCGCTTGACCGTGCGGGCGGTCTCCATGAGCTGGTCGCGCGACTCGACCGCGCAGGGGCCGGCCATGACCACCAGCTCCTGGCCGAGCCCGAGCTCGACGCCGTTGACGCGCACCCGGGTTCGCTCGGGCTGGTGCTGCGAGCTGGCCAGCTTGTACGGGGAGCTGATGCGGATCACCTGCTCCACGCCCGGCAGCGTGCCGAGGTGGCTCACGCGTTCGACGTCGCTGCCGACGACGCCGATCACGGTCCGCTCCTCGCCCACGCTGAGGAACGCCTCGAGCCCATGCTCCTCGACGATCCGTCTGACCCCGTCGACCTCTTCCTGCGTCGCCGTCGGACGCATCACCACGATCATCGGTCTTGCCTTTCCGCTCAGCCCGGGAAACAAAAGACGCAGGAGCTTTCGCTTCCTGCGTCTGCGGGCACGAGTGCCTTTGCCGGCGGGATCTACCCGCCTGCCTCGTACCCGCTAGCCGTAAAACCACATCTGTGACATTGGATGGCGGAGCCTAGCGGCCAGCATGGGCCGATGTCAACGTGTGACCGTCGGCCGATCACCGAGAACCGTGACCGCTCGCGGGTGGTCTTGCCAACCCAGTTGGCCTTGGGACCGGCCGATCGGGATGATCGCATCGATTCGTGGCGTCCGCCGGTCGTGGCGCCAACCCAGATGGCCGATCGACCACCAAATGAGCCGATGCGACCGGCTTGGGCGTCGCGAGATCCGTTCGCCGGTCGTAGGGCCAATCTACATGGCATCCGGTGTCGGGCGATCTCCGCATCCGTGTTGCCGCGAAGGAACGCGTTCAATCAGACTGGAGCTCGATCGCGTCGCCGTCGCGCAACGGACGTCCCTCGGCCCGCCATCCACGAGCTCGCCATTGACGCGGATCCCGCCACGAGAGGCGGCCTCGCGAAATGCGGATGCGCCGCCCGAAACCTCCGGACGAGGGCCAGGAGGACGATGGGAGAGACAAACCGTCTCGGCGTCGTCAACGCATCCGCTCGGCATCGGCGGTCGAGAGGACCACTCGCCCACCGTCCACCGGCCAGATGGCCCCGGTGACGTAGCTTGCCTCCGGGCCGGTGAGGAAGCCGATGACTGCCGCCACCTCCTCCGCGGTCCCCATGCGGCCGAGCGGGACGTCGGTTCGATGATCGGCGGGCAACAGTCGCTCGTCGAAGTCGGTGGCGATGGCACCGGGTGCGACCACGTTGACACGCACGCCGTCGGATGCGCCGATGACCGCCATCGAGCGCGCCAGTCCTTCCAGACCCGCCTTGGCGGCGGCATAGGCGGGCGAGCGCAGGGAGCCCTCGATCGCGCCGACGATGCTGCCGACCAGCACAGCCGAGCCACGGGCCGCAACGAGGCCCGGCATGCAGATGCGGAGCGCCTCGTACGGCGCTGTGAGGTCGACGGCGATGACCTCGTCCCAATGCTCGCGGTTCTCCCACGGGCCCGAGGGCGGAATCCCGGCCGAGCAGATCAGTGCATCCAGGGAGCCGCCGCAGCGCTTGAGGGCTGACGACAGCACCGACGGATCGCCGGCGTCGCCCACGAGCAGCTCGGCGCCGTCGAGCGAGGCTCCCGTGCGGTCCACCCCGATCACCCGCCATCCATCGGCCACCAGCCGCTCGACCATCGCTCGGCCGATGCCGGCGGCAGCCCCGGTGACGATTGCGGTCTTCTGCGGCTTCGTCATGGCCGCGCCATGGTGACGGATCGGGTCAACCGGTGTGCTGGAGCCCGGCCGCCAGGCCGCTCACCGTGAGCTGCAGGAGGCGCTCGGTGGCAGCGCGCTCATCGGCGCCGAGCGAACCGCCCCGGAGGCGGGCCAGCCCGCGCACCTGGAGCTCGGAGAGGACGTCCACGTAGGGCGTGCGCAGCTCGACGCTGCGCTGGAGGCGCGGGCTGCGGTCGAGCAGGTGCGTGCTGCCGGTCAGCCGCAGGACCTCCACCTCCGTCCGCAGTCGTTCGGCCCGGATGGTGTCGCCGATGCGGCGCATCGACTCATCGGCGCCGGCAAGGCCGGCATAACGGGCGGCGACGACCGGGTCGGCGATGGCCAGGCCGAGCTCGACGTTGTCGATGACCGATCCGAAGAACGCCCACTCGCGGTAGGCGGTTTCGAGCTCCTCGCGACCGCGAGCGCCTCTCCGGTCGACATATCCAGCCAGCGCCGCTCCGACGCCGTACCAGGCCGGCAGGTTCGTGCGGCTCTGCGCCCACGCGAAGGTCCACGGGATGGCGCGAAGCGAGGCAAGCGACGCCGCGGCGGTCGCCCGACGCGCCGGCCGCGATCCGAGCTCCATCCGGCTGATCTCCGCGATGGGCGTCGCCCGGACGAAGAAGGCCTCGAAGTCGGGATCCTGCCAGACGAGCTGCCGGTAGGCGTCCTCCGCCAGCGTGACCAGCTCGGCCATCAGCGGTCGCCAGCGGTCGAGCCGCTCCGCCGTGGTTTCGTCGTGTCCCGGCCGGGAGCTCAGCAGCAGCGCATTCGTCATCTGCTCCAGGTGGCGCTGCGCGATCTGCGGACTCGGGTAGCGCTCGGCGATCACCTCGCCCTGCTCGGTCAGCTTGAGCCGGCCGTCGACCGAGCCGGCCGCCTGTGCCAGGACTGCCCGGTTCGCCGGGCCGCCGCCGCGACCGATGGTGCCGCCACGCCCATGGAAGAGGGTCAGCTCGACGTCGTGCTGCCCGGCTGCGACGACGAGCCCTTCCTGGGCCCGATGCAGGTTCCAGGCTGCCGACAGGTAGCCCGATTCCTTGTTCGAGTCCGAGTAGCCCAGCATCACCTCCTGCCGCATGCCACGGTCGGCGAGGTGGGACCGATACGCCGGATCCTCGAAGAGGTCGTTGAGGAAGCGACTCGCGCCCGCCAGCTCCTCGTGTGTCTCGAGGAGCGGAACGACGTCGAGCCATCGGGACGGCGGAACGTCGGGGACGGCCACGGCGGCCAGCTCCAGCAGGCCGACAGCGTCCGCCGTTCGCCGCGTGAAGCTGATGACGTAGCGGCACGAGGCCTCGGGGCCGAACAGCAGGCCGATCTCGCGCTGCATCCGCAGCGTGCCAAGGACCTCATCGAGGGTGACGCCCGACGCGTCCACCGGCTCGTCCACCGGCCCGCCCGAGCGGTGCCGCTCGAGCGCGGCTGTGTGCACGTCGGCGTGCTGGCGGATCTCAAGCGAAGCAAGGTGGAATCCGAACGTCTCGACCTGCCAGACCAGGTCCTGGACCTCGCCGGCCGCCACGCGATCGGCTGCGTGGCGACGGAGCGACTGCTGCATCCGGCCAAGGTCCTCCAGCAGCTCCGTGGGCGACCCGTATCCGCCGCGAGGCGTACCGGGACCGCCGACGAGCCGCGCCCGGGTGCGGCTGATCCGCTCGCCCATGATCCCGAGAGCCTGGCGGTAGCTCTGGCCACCGAAGCGACGCGCCAGGTCGGCGCGGACGCGTGGAAAAGCCCTGCCCATCCCGGTCACGTGGCGCCGGTAGGCCTCCGGCACGCCCGCCTGCTCGTCCGAGATGGCGATCGTCTGCTGCAGGCGCTCGACCACGTTGCCGTATCCGCGGAGGATGTGGTCGGCCTGGATCCGGATCGTGCGGCGCGTCACCTCGGCCGTCACGCCCGGGTGGCCGTCGCGGTCGCCACCGATCCACGAGCCCCAGCGCAGGAACGGAGTCGCCACGGCGTCGGAATCGGTCCCGCCCATGGCGTCCTGGAGCGCCCGGTACAGCCGCGGGGTGACGGCGAAGAGCGTCTCGTCGAAGAAGACCATCGCGGCGCGCACCTCGTCCAGCGGCGTGGGTCGCTGTGCGTGGACCGGGCTCGTCTGCCACAGCAGGCTGATCTCCTCGCGCAGCCTTCGGCGCACCTCGCGGTCCTCGGAGCGCGTCAGCCGCGGGTCGTCGAACCGATCGAGGAGGCGATACAGTCGCCGCTGGGCGACCAGCACCGTCCGCCGCCGGGCCTCGGTGGGATGGGCGGTGAGGACCGGATTCAGGCGCATGCGGGCGGCCAGCGCTCGCACCTCGTCGCGAGTCATGCCGTCGCGACGCAGGCGAAGGATGGCGGCGCCGATCCCATCGGCCAGGGGCGCTCGCCGGCTCGAACGCTCGCGCTTGCGGAGCGTCCGCAGCCGGTGCTTCTCCTCGGCCAGGTTGATCAGCAGGAAGTAGGCGGTGAAGGCCCGCGCAACGGCAAGCAGCTCGCTGGCGGGACGGCCATCCAGGGCGTGCAGCGCTGCCTCGATGGTCTCCTCGGGGCCGGCGCGGCGCCCGCGGATGGCGGCGCGCCGCAACTGCTCGACGAGGTCGAAGAGATCAGGGCCCTCCTGCTCCACGATGACCTGGCCCAGCAGGGCACCGAGCAGCTTGACCTCGCGGGCCAGGGGATCGCGCGCGCCGGCGCTGCCGATGCCGCGTGGCTCGGCCCGTCTCGCACCCTCGCCGGCCTCCCGTGACGTCGTCACGGGACCAGCGTCAACGGGCGGCGATGCCTCCGGGCGCGTAGTGCGGCCGCTCGGCGCAATCCACGATGCAGCCTCGCGCATCCCGATTCCCTCGTCCGGCGAAATGCCACCAGCTGTCGTCGTCGTGTCGCTCCAGGCGGCAGCCACAGGCCACGCAGGTCACCGGCGCCAGGCGCCCGTCGCGGACCGAGAACACGGAGAAGTCGCGACGCGGAAGGGTCGTCGGTTCGATGATCTCCATGCATTGGAGCGTACGCGCGCGGCTCGCCGTGGTCAGCGCCGCATCGGTTCGGGTTGGGTTGCGGCACGGTTGTGATCTCAAGCACCATCTGCGCGTGGACCTGCGAATCTTGGCGGTAATCGTAGGGAGCCTGCTCGCCGTCTGGCTCCTGTTCGTGGCCATTCTCTGGGTATTCCGACCGCGCGGGGCAGGGCTCGGTCAGCTGGTCCGTATCGTCCCGGACGTGCTGCGCCTCGTGCGGAACCTCCTGGCCGATCGGAGGACACCTGTCGGCGTTCGGCTCGCGCTGATCGGGCTGCTCGCCTGGCTGATCAACCCGATCGACCTCATTCCCGAGTTCATTCCCATCCTCGGCCCGCTCGACGATGTGGTGGTGGCAATCCTGGTCCTCAGGTATGTCCGCCGGCGGCTTGGCACGGACGAGCTTCGAAGGCGATGGCCGGGGACGGAGGAAGGCTACGCCCTCCTGAGCGGGGTCCTCGGACGGTCGCGCCCCGAGCCTTGACGGGCGACCCGTCGCGAACCTAGCATGCGGCTCCAACTCAAGACGGCGTCGACCGGGACGAGTAGTCGGTCGCACGGCCAGCGCAGCGACGCCGGGATGGTGCAAGCCGGCGTGGTACGGCATCGGTGAATGGACCCGCGAGCCTCGCTCCGAGTCTCCCTCGGGCCGCGGCGTATATGCGTATATACGCCCGGCTGCCAGGAGGCGGATAGGCGGCGACGGACGGCCACCGTTAGATCGGCCAGCGCATCGGCCTCACCGCGGCCCGTGCGAGCAAGTGCGGACCGCACCGGTCCGAACCAAGGGTGGCACCGCGGAAATGAGCCTCCGTCCCTGATCCGGATGGAGGCTTCGTTGTACCCGAGAGCAGGACCGATGACGACCGCAGCACCAACCCGCGTGACCAGTCTCGAGCTGGCGGCCGATACCCTGACGCCGGTCGCAGCCGCGCTGCGGCTCGGCGAGCGCTGCGCGTTCCTGCTCGAGAGCGTCGAGGGCGGAGCCCGATACGGTCGCTACTCGATCGCCGGCGTCCACGGCCGGACGCTCATCGTTCGCGATGGTGACGGCGACCCGCTGGAGGTGCTTCGGCGGGCCTTACCCGAGGTGGAGCCGATGGCCGGCGATCCGGCCTTCCCGCTTGCCTCCGGCGTCGGCTACCTTGCCTACGAGGCCGCGGCCGGCTGGGAGCGCCTGCCGGTGCCCCCCACCGATCCTCTCGAGATGCCCGACGCGGTCTTTCACTTGCCGTCATCGGTGATCGTGTTCGACCACCTGGCGCAGGTGGCGCGGGTGGCGACGCTCGAAGGACCTGGCGCCCGGGAGCGCCTGGACGAGGTGGCTCGGACGCTGTCGTCGCCCGCCGAGGGCGAGGTGCCGGCCACGTTCGCTGCAGCCGTCGTGCCGAAGGAGATCGATCCGGCCGCGCGCATTCGCTACGAGCGCGGCGTCGCGCAGCTGGTGGCCGAGATCCACGCCGGCGAGATGCTCCAGACGGTGCTCGCCCGCCGCTTCAGCGTGCCGACACGGCGAAGCGCGATCGAGATCTATCGGTCCCTGCGCCGGATCAACCCGTCCCCGTACCTGTACTACCTGGACCTCGCGGCGGTCGCACCGGGTGCCGCGGTCGTCGGCGCTTCGCCGGAGCTGCTGGTCCGCGTCCGCGACGGGGAGGTGGTGACACGGCCGATAGCCGGCACGCGGCCGCGCCACGAGGACCCGGTCGCCGACGCGGCCCTGGAGGCGGAGCTGCGGGCGGACCCGAAGGAGCTGGCCGAGCACGCCATGCTCGTCGATCTCGCCCGCAACGACGTCGGCCGGATCGCGGCGCCGGCGAGTGTGGAGGTCACGACCCTGCGCGACGTCGAGCGCTACACCCACGTGATGCACCTCGTCAGCGAGGTTCGCGGGCGGCTCGCGCACGGTCTCGACGCGTTCGATGCGCTGCGCGCGGTCTTCCCGGCGGGCACGGTCAGCGGCGCTCCGAAGGTGCGGGCCATGCAGGCGATCGCGGCGCTGGAGGGGGAGCGCAGGGGGCCGTACGGCGGCGCCGTCGGCTACTTCTCGCCCTCGGACGTCGAATGTGCCATCACCATCCGATCGGCCCTCATCCGCGACGGCATCGCCACGGTGCATGCGGGAGCCGGGATCGTGGCCGACTCCATCCCGGAGCGCGAGGCGGCCGAGGTGGCGGCCAAGGCGGCATCGATGCTGGCAGCCATCGGAGGGCCTGACGCATGAGGGTCTTCCTGCTCGACAACTACGACTCGTTCACCTACAACGTCGTCCAGCTGCTGGGCCGCATCGGCGCCGATGTCACCGTCGCGCGCAACGACCAGGTGCCGGTCGAGGAGGTCGAGGCACTCCGGCCCGACGCGATCGTCATCTCGCCGGGGCCGTCGCGCCCGGAGAACGCGGGGATCAGCGTGGAGCTTGTGCGGCGGCTGGGTCCGTCTGTGCCGATCCTGGGGATCTGCCTGGGCCACCAGGCGATCGGTATCGCCTACGGGGCCGAGGTCATTCGCGTCCCGCCCGTGCATGGGAAGGCCCGGCCGGTCCACCACGGCGGCATCGGCTCATTGGATGGCCTGCCCTCGCCGTTCCATGCCGCCCGCTACCACTCGCTGGCCGTCAGCAGCACGCGCCTCCCCGCCGAGCTCGAGGTGACCGCCTGGGCGGACGACGGCGTGATCATGGCCATGCGTCACCGCAGCCATCCGGTGGAGGGCTTCCAGTTCCATCCCGAGTCGATCCTGACCGATGACGGCGAGGCCCTGGTGGCTGGCTTCCTGCGCCAGGCCGCCCGGGCACGGAGCGCCGTCCTCGACCAGGCCTAGGACTACATCAGGCCGACGATGTGGCCCTCGGGATCCGCGAACAGCGCGATCGTGGTCTCGGGCGCCACCTCGGTGAGCGGCATGATCACGCGGCCGCCGAGCTCCTCCACGCGCCGCAGCGTCGCGGCCGCATCCTCGCTGTGGACGTAGAAGGTGACGTGGCCGGACCCACCGTCCTGCGCCGGGCCGATCCCGCCGCTGAGCTCGCCCTGGCGCAGCATCCCGTAGCCACCGGGGTTGTTGGTGTCCAGCTCCCAGCCGAAAACTTCGCTGTAGAAGCGCTGGAGGGCCGGGCCATCCTTGCCCGCGACCTCGACGTGGACGATCTTGTCTGCCATCTGAATCTCCTCGCGTCTGATACGAACGTGCCGGCTCATGACCGACGACACCACATCGACGTTCGGCAGGCGCCCAGATCGACCGGCGGCGCGTATCCTCCCGAACATGCCCGACCCGACCACGACCGCGATCCGCCTGCGTTTCACGGATGCGCCGGAGTCGCTCGCGGCGATCGTGGCCGCCATCGCCGCGGCCGGTGGAACGCTGCGCACGCTCTCCACGCCGCGCGTCACCGGCGACCTGGCCGAGGCCGAGCTGGAGGTGGCAGGCCTGGACGAACGCTCGCTGGCGGCTGCGCTGACCGCCGTCCCGGCCGTTCGCGACCACGAGGCGACCCACACCCTCGAGGGCATCTTCGGCAAGCGGGTGATCGTGATCGGCGGCGGTGCGCAGGTGGCTCAGGTTGCGCTCGGAGCCGTTTCTGAGGCGGATCGGCATAACCTGCGCGGCGAGCGGATCAGCGTCGACACCATCGCGCTGGTCGGTGAGGAGGCGATCTCCGCCGCGGTCCGGGCAGTGGCCGACCTGCCGCGTGCCCGATGCCTCGTCCTGGCCGGAGCGATCATGGGCGGCTCGATCACGACCGCCGTCCGCGAGCTCCGGGAGCGCGGCATGCCGGTCATCGCGCTCAACATGGTGGGCTCGGTGACCGAGGCCGTCGACCTCGTCGTCTCCGACCCGGTCCAGGCTGGCACCATGGCCGTCATGGCGATCGCCGACACCGCCCAGTTTGACCTCGCCCGCCAGCGTGGCCGCCGATACTGAGTGAGTAGCCTTCGGCGCGGATTAGTCCGCCGGTGGGCGTATCGGCCAGGCAGCGGCCGAAGTAGCTCGCCGCTGGTAAGAACAGCCAGGCAGCAGGCTGATGTTGGCTGTTCATGGTCCGCTGCTGGGCGTATCGGCCAATGATTGGCCGTTACAACCACCGGCGCGCTAGTGCAGCGTCGCCGACGCTACCATCGGCTCCACATGTGCGGCCGATTCAGCCAGGGCGAACCATCTCATCGCATCAGCGACTATTTCGGGGCGTACCCGGACGACGACCTGCCGGATGGCCTGTACAACGTGCCGCCGACCGAGATGATCCGGGTCGTCGTCGAGAGGGCCGACGAGCGTCGCCTGGTCGCGGCCCGCTGGGGTTTCCGGCCGTTCTGGACGGCATCGACCGACGAGGCTCCGAAACAGGCCCAATCCTGGATCAACGCGCGTGCGGAGACGGCACTCGACTCGCCCGCGTTCGGCCGCTCGCTCCGGATCCGCCGCTGCGTCATCCCGGCCGATGCCTTCTACGAGTGGGACCGGAACGCGACGCCGCGCCAGCCCTACGCCATCGGCCCGGCAGCGGAGGGTGGCATGCTGGCGCTGGCCGGGATCTGGAGCCCGGTCCATGGCGAGGCGCCGACGACCGCCATCCTGACGACCTCGCCCAACGAGCTGGTCGCTCCGGTGCACAATCGAATGCCGGTGATCCTCCATCTGGACTCGCTCGACGCATGGCTCGATCCGGTCGCCGACCTCGGGCTGATTCAGTCGCTCCTGGTGCCGGCCCGTGCCAGCTCCCTCCGGATCTGGCCGGTCAGCACCGCCGTGAATCACGTCGCATCCGACGGTCCTGAGCTGCTCCGGCCGATCGACCTGGCGCCGACGCTGGGATTCGCCTAGGAGCTCTCCGAGCGGCCGCGTCGCGTCCCGGCGAGCCACCAGGCGGCCGGCAGGAGGCCGGCGGCGAGCGCGATCTTGAGGCCGTCGCCGATGAGGAATGGCACGGCTCCGAGCTCGAGGGCCGTGACCAGGTCAACGTCGATGGAGCTGGCAAGGTACGGCACGCCCAGCGCGTAGATGACGAGGTTGCCGAGCACCATGATCCCGACGGTGCCCGGGACGGAGCGATCGAGCCCGCGACGGGCGAGCCACCCGACGAGCGCGGCTGCGAGGACGAAGCCGACGATGTAGCCGAACGACGGGAAGTCGAATCCGGAGCGCTGCTCGCTGAACCATGGCACGCCGGCCATGCCCGCGATGAGGTAGAGCAGCATGCTCATGCCTCCCCGGATCGGTCCGAGGGCCGCGCCGGCCAGCAGCACGGTGAGGGTCTGGAGACTGAGCGGGACCGGCGTGAACGGCAGGGGCACGGCGATCTGGGCCGCGACTCCGGTCAGGGCGGCCGCGCCAAGCACCAGGGCCACGTCGCGGATCAGGGCCCCCGGAACGAGGTCGGCGAGAACCAGCGGCCGATGCGCCACCTGTGCAGTCATGGCGCGCAGCCTAGCATTGCGCGTCGCCGATAACCGCCCGGTAAGCGGCGAGTAATCGGTCACGGCGTATGGTGGCCTCACGACGCGCTCGCCCTCACGTCGCCAATGCCGGCGACCCGACTGGAGAGCCGCCCCATGACCAGGCGACGACGGCCACTCATCCTGGCGTTGTCC
>Ga0136623_10000438_pt1 | contig 12424 bp, 12 predicted proteins | sample AntDrymUQ4492106_2_FD_104656 | JGI IMG/M metagenome (GOLD analysis project Ga0136623, IMG submission 104656) | Polar desert sand microbial communities from Dry Valleys, Antarctica - metaG UQ449 (21.06) | ecosystem: Environmental > Terrestrial > Soil > Desert | place: Antarctica: Dry Valley...
ACAAGATCCCGGCCGAGGTGAAGACCGAGGTCGAGGCGAAGGTCGCCGCCGCCCGGGAGGCCGCGCAGGGCGACGACGTCGAGCGCATCAAGACCGCGGTCGAGGAGCTCCGCGCCGCCGCCGGCAAGATCGGTGAGGCGATGTACCAGGCCGAGCAGCAGAAGGCGCCGGAGCCGCCCGAGGGCGAGCCGGCCGGCGCGACGGCGGGCACCTCGGACCGCAAGGATGGCGACACCATCGAGGGGGAGTTCAAGGAGCAGTCGTGATCCCCAGCGGCGTGACGAGCCGGCGGGGGTGGGGTGATCCGCTGTCGGATCTCGGGCTCCTCGGCGGAGGGAGCCCGCGAGATCGGCGCGGACCACCCCGGTGAGCCCCCGCTGGCATCTCGCCGCCCTCGCTCTCGCGGCGCTTCATCACCTGGACCACGTGCTGCGCGGGACGCACGTCGGCTGGCCGGTCAACGGCGAGGTGAATGCGTTCACCTACACGCTCGCGATCTATCCGGTCGTGCTGCTCGGCTTCGTTGTGCGGTCGGCCCGGTACTGGCTGTTCGCGGCCGCGGGCGGGCTCGCGCTCCTCACCGCGGTCCACCTGTTCATCGAGCGTCCGGGCGAGATCGTCGGCGGCTACGAGCAGCCGCTTGCGGGTGTCCTGGCCCTCGCGGTGCTCGTCGCGCTGATCGCGCTGCTCGCGATGATTACCTGGCGGTACGCGCGGCCCCCACGAACAGCAGGCTCGCGATGACCGCGAGCCCGATCTCAGCCGCCTTCGTTGCGAGGCCGATGGGCTCCACCGGGAGCGTATCGCGGGTCACCGCGTACGCGAGGACGAGCCCCACCGCGTAGAACGCGATGAGCGCGTCGATCGCCACGTTCCGCCGGAAGATCGCGAGCGCGCAGCCTGCATACCCGATCGCCATCGCGGCGAAGACCCAGCCCCGCGTGGCTTCGCCCGGAATGAGATCGACCGCGGCGAGCGCCGCGTGGATCGCGGCGGCGACGAGCGCGAGCCCGGCCGCCGCGATCCTCGCTCGGGACTCGCTCAGACGGCGACGCGAGCGTTGCGGCGGCCGAGCCAGAACACGACCGCCGCGGCAACGAGCAGGACGACGCCAATCACCGTGTGCGCGGTGTGCATCGAGCCGAGGCCGACTGCCTCGTGGTTCAGGGGCAGCGGGGGCGTGTGGTCAAGGACCAGGTAGAGACCCGCGAGCACCAGGACGACGGATAGGATCTGCATCGAGTCCTCCTCTTCGCTAGGGGCAATACGCTGGCGCGCCCGATCCGGATGACGCTCGGCTGAAGCGAGCCGTCACCATCGCGAGCAGGATCACCGTCCCCATCACGAGCTGGAAACTGCCAGGTCACTTGACCTTGAAGGTTCTGGAGACCCGCGGTGAACTGCGTGTGAAGAACGAAGGGGATGCTCAGTCCAGCCAACAGGAGCAACAGGAGGGGAGTGTCACCGAAGAGTCCGGGAAGCGAGGGGCGCGCGAGCAGCAGGCCCACGAAGGCAGTTCCGCCGGCTCCCAGAGCGATCAGACCGTTCTGTGCGGCGATTGCGCGGATAGGCACCTTGCGGGTCGCGAATAGAAACGCGGCGCCCGGGAGTTCCGGAGAGTGCAAAACGCGCTCCGCGTTCGGCATCGGCGCTCGCAACGCCAAGCCCACGTCGTCACGGCTTCGCCCCGTACGAGACTTTAGCGGAGTTGTCTGAGCAGATCAGCAAGAGTCGGACTCTGCGCGTCGCGTTCCGACAGCATAGGCTGCCCATCTGCCGTGTCCGCGCGCGGCCACGGCACGGCCGCTATCGGGTCGTTCCACGCGAAGCCGAGCTCATCGGTCCCGTCGTACTCGTTCGTCACGAGGTAGATCAGCTGCGTCCGTTCCCGCGCGAGGAAGCCGTGCGCGACGCCGACGGGGATCGTGACCGTGTCATCGACGGTCATGTCGCGGGTGCGCACGACCGGCCGCCCGCCCGTCATCGCGGGCCGCACGTCGACGAGCGCCACGAAGACGCGGCCGGCTGCGATGACCCAGTGGTCGAGCTGCCTGCGGTGGTAGTGCAGACCCCGCAGGGCGCCCGCGCTCGACGTCGAGAGGTTCACCTGCACGAAGCGCGGGTCGGTCGTGCCCGCCGACCGCTGGTCGAGGTCGAAGACACTCGCGCGCCAGAGCTCCCTGAAGCTTCCGCGGACGTCGGACGATGCACGGATCCGGCCCCACGAAACGCCGTCGATCTCGGCGTCGGGACCGACGCTGCTCACCGTATGGACGAGCTCGCTTCCACCATCTTGTTCGCCCCGTGAGACGCGACGAGGTTGTTCGCACGAAGGTACGACGTGAACGATTCACCGCAGTCCGCCCAGTAGCCGTCGATGACGTCGTATCGCAAGGTTTCGCGCTCGAGGTAGGCGTTGTTCACGTCGGTGATCTCGAGCTCCCCTCGCGCGGACGGCTTCAGCGTCGGCACGAGATCGAACACGCCGGCGTCGTACAGGTAGCAGCCCGTCACCGCGTAGCGAGAGCCGGGATCCGTGGGCTTCTCGTCGATGTGCGTGATGCGGCCGTCGCTCAGCCTCGGCACGCCGTAGTGCTCGGGGTGCTCCACCGGCGCGAGCAGAATGCGGGCGCCGCCCCCTTGCGCGCGGAATCTGTCCACGCTCGGCCGGATGGAGTGCTCGAAGATGTTGTCGGCGAGGATCACGCACACGCTGTCGCCGGCGGCGAAGTGGTGGGCCAGAGCGAGCGCGTCGGCGATCCCCGCGGCTTTCTCCTGGTAGGTGTAGTCGAGATGCTTCAGGCCGAATGCGCTGCCGTTGCCGAGGAGGGGGAGGAACTCGCCGGCGTGGTTGCCGCCCGTCACGACGAGGATCCGGTCGATGCCCGCGGAGACGAGCAGCTGGATGGGGTAGTAGATCATCGGCTGGTCGTAGACGGGCAGCAGGTGCTTGTTCGTGATTCGCGTGAGCGGGTAGAGGCGGCTGCCGGAGCCGCCCGCCAGGATCACACCCTTCAACGTGCCACCGCCGCCGGTCGCCGCCAGGCAAACTCGTCGAGCTCGCGCCGCAGCGCCTCCTTCTTCGGCTGCCACCAGGCGGGGTTGCGCCCGTACCAGGCGACGGTCTCCCGCAGGCCCTGGTCGAACGTGATCTGCGGCCTCCAACCGAGCTCAGTGCCGATCTTCGAGCGATCGAGCAGGTATCGGCGGTCGTGACCGGGCCGGTCGTCGACGTAGGTCTTCAGCGTCGACGGCTTGCCGAGGACCTCGAGGATCGAGTCCGCGATCTGTTCGATGCTGCGCTCGTCGCCGCTCCCGACGTTGTAGGTCTCGCCGATCCGCCCGCGCTCGAGGACGGTGTCGATGGCGCGGCAGTGATCGAGGACGTGGAGCCACTCACGCCGGTTCGCGCTCTGGCGGTACAGCGGGAGCGGCAGGTCGCCGAGCGCGTTCGTCGTGAACAGCGGGATGAGCTTCTCCGGATGCTGGGACGGCCCGTAGTTGTTGGCGCAGTTCGTGATCGTGGTTGCGAGACCGAAGGTGTGGTGGTAGGCGCGCACCAGCATGTCGGCGCTCGCCTTGGAGGCGTTGTATGGGGTGCGTGGCAGGTACGGAGACTCCTCGCTGAACGCCGCGTCGCTGTCGAGGGGCAGGTCGCCGTACACCTCGCACGTCGAGATGTGATGGAACCGCGTGACGGCTGCCTCGCGCGCGACCTCGAGCAGCACCTGCGTCCCGAGGACGTTCGTCCTGACGAAGGCGCCGGGGTCGAGCACCGCCCGGCTGTTGTGCGATTCCGCCGCGAAGTTCACGATCAGGTCCGGGTGGAAGTCGGCGACGATCGCTCGCAGCGCCACGGCGTCGGCGATGTCCGCGCGGGTGAAGGAATACCGCCCCGGATGGGCCGCCGCGACGTCTTCGAGCGAGCGCGGATCCCCCGCGTAGGTGAGGAGATCGACGTTGCGCACGTGGTCGTCGGGCCGGTTCGACAGGCGGTGCCGGATGAAGTTCGACCCGATGAAACCCGCGCCGCCGGTGACGATTATGCGCATGGGAGCATCATAAGATGAGGTCGCTGGTCATCGGCGCGTCGGGTCTGGTCGGGAGTGCGCTGCTCCGCGCGCTCGGCGCGGACGCGACCGGCACGTACCGCAGCCGCGCGGTCGACGGCCTGCGGCCACTTGACGCACGCGACGCTGCGGGCGTCCGCGAGCTCGTCCGCGAGCTCGAGCCGGCCGTCGTGTTCTTTCCCGCGGCGGAGCCGAACGTCGATTGGTGCGAGCTTCACCCGGAAGCCGCACGCGAGGCGAACGTCCTGCCGGCACTCGGTGCGCTCGCCGCGGCGCGTGAGATCGGCGTGAGCTTCGTCTTCTTCTCCACCGACTACGTGTTCGACGGACGCGAGGGCCCGTACGACGAGCGAGCGGACGCCAGGCCGCTGTCGGTGTACGGGCGGCAGAAGCGCGAGGTCGAGCAGCTCGTCCTCGATGCGGGCTGCACCGTGGTCCGGACGACGACCGTCTACGGCAGCGAGCTTCCGCCCGGGAAGAACTTCGTCCTCCGCCTCGTCTCCCGGTTGCTCGCCGGGGAACCAGCGACGATACCGTCCGACCAGTTCGCGACACCGACGTGGTCGGCTGATCTCGCGCGGGCGTCGGTCGCGGTCGCTCGTGACCCGGGCATCTGGAACGCCGCCGGTCCCGACCTCATGGCTCGCGACGAATTCGCTCGCTTAGTGGCCCGCACCTTCTGGTGCGATCTGTCGCTGATCCGTCCCGTGTCGACCGCGACGCTGGCGCAGCCCGCGCGGCGGCCCTTACGCGCGGGCCTGCGGACCGAAAAGATCGCACGGGCGAAAGGGATCGCGTTCACCCCCACGGCCGAGGCGCTCCGCCGGCTCGCCGACGAGGTCGCCTCCGAATAGCGGAGCTGAACCCGCGCAGGCGGTCTGGACACCCGGTATCGGGACGGTCTCGGAATCCCGGGATATGCGCATTTCGTTAGCGCGGGCTCTTTTCAGGGCGCCGTGGCCTGATTATGATGCGCGGGCCAGCGCGGGTGGGCTTGCTGGCCCGAGAAGTCAATAGGCTGATGGTAGGGGGGGCAGGGATGACCATCGCTGGCACGCGCCCGCCGGACGCGTTCGCCGTCGCGCCGTCGAGCGTGCGGCTCGCGACGCAGCCGCTTCAGCACCCGGTCGGCATCGTCGGAGCCGGATACGTCGGCCTGGTCCTCGCCGCCGCGTTCATGCAGCGCGGCCGCCACGTCCTCCTGGTCGAAACGAACTCCGAGCGCCTCGCCAGGCTCGCACGCGGGGAGTGCCCCATCGTCGAACGTGGCGTCGACGCCGCGTTGCGTGAGGGCCAGCGCGAGGGTCGCCTCAGCCTATTCGACGAGCACGCGCGCCTTCTCCCGGCCACGCCGTTCGTGTTCATCTGCGTCGGCACCCCCGCAGGTCCGGGTGGCCGCGTCGACATGACGCAGCTCGACCAGGTCGTCGCCGCGCTTCGAGCGGCGCCGGCGTCGGCGGAGCCGCCGATCGTGATCCTCAAGAGCACCGCGCCCGTCGGCACGGGCGACGCGATGCAGGCGGCGCTCGGCCCGGGATTCCACGTCGTGAACAATCCCGAGTTCCTCCGCGAGGGCTCGGCGTTCGCGGACACGTCGAGTCCCGCGCGGACGATCATCGGCACGGATCGTCCCGACGTGGCCGACCGCGTCCGCGCGCTCTACGCCGGCTTCCCCGGCGAGTTCATCGTCACGGGCCGGCGCGAGGCGGAGATGATCAAGTACGCGACGAATTCGCTGCTCGCGATGCGGCTCTCGGCCGCGAACGAGATCGCCGCCGTCGCTGAGAGCCTCGGTGTGGACGCGAGGGAGGTCCTGCGGGTCGTCGGCCTCGATTCGCGCATCGGCTCGCAGTACATGAGCGTCGGTATCGGGTACGGCGGCAGCTGCCTGCCGAAGGATGTCTCGGCGCTGCGTCACATGGCGGATGAGGTCGCCGTGGACATGCCGCTGCTCCAGGCGGCGACCGAGCGCAACCGGCTCCAGCGCGAGGCGTTCCTCCGCAAGGCACTGACGGCGCTCGGATCACCGGTCGGGAAGACGGTCGGCGTTTGGGGATTGAGCTTCAAGGGCGGCACGGACGATCTGCGCGAGTCGCCCGCGCTCTCCATCGCGACCGCGCTCGCCGCGAGCGGCGCGCGCGTGCAAGCCTACGATCCGGCGTATCGCGATCGCGCCGGCGAGCAGCTGGGCTCGCTGATCCACCTCACCGACAGCGCCGGCTCCGCCGCGCGGGATGCGGACCTCCTCCTCGTGATGACGGATTGGTCCGAGTTCGCCGGCGTCGATTGGCAGGCGGTGGCCTCGCTCATGCGCGGAAGGCGCGTATTCGACGGCCGCGGCTGCATCGACCGCCCGGCGGCGAGGAACGCGGGTCTTGCGTGCTACGCCGTGGGCGTCGGCGAAGGCGCGCGGCGGGAGGCCCTCGACCTCCGGCAGACCGTCGCCCTCGCCGCCGTTCCCAAGCCGGACACGGCGAACGGCGAGCCCCTCAAGGCACTACTCGTCGACGGACGGAGCTACCTCGCGGCGATGCCACCCGAGAGCGTGGAGCGCGCGGGGCCGCCCCGCAAGCGTGCCAAACCTACGCGCACATACCGTATCGGGAAGCGGATGCTGGACATCGCCGTCTCGCTCGTCCTTCTCGCGCTCACCGCGGTCTTCATGGTGGCCATCGCGCTCGCGATCCGCCTCGAGTCCGGACGTCCGATCTTCTTCCGAGCGAAACGGGTGGGGCAGAACGGCGGCACGTTCACGATGTACAAGTTCCGGACCATGCGCGTGGACGCCGCTCCGTACGCGCACAAGACGCCAGACAACCCGGCGGTCACCCGCGTCGGACGACTTCTGAGACTGACGGCCCTCGACGAGCTTCCGCAGCTCTGGAACATCCTGCGCGGGGAGATGAGCCTCGTCGGCCCTCGTCCCGAGCAGCCGTTCGTCGTCGACTGGTACCAGCCGTGGCAACATGAGCGCTTGACAGTGACGCCCGGCGTGACGGGCTGGTGGCAGATCACGGCCCGCGGCGAAGGAGCACCGATGTACCAGCACATTGATCACGACATCTGGTACGTGCGGCACCGGTCGTTCCTTCTCGACCTCGCGATCCTGCTCCGTACCCCCTGGGTGATGGTCAGGGGGACCGATAGGCGGTGACCGACGCGGCCCTCGCAAGTCGGCGCGAGGCCGTCCCCCCTCTCGCGATCCCTCGCGACATCGTGTTCGGCGCCCTCGTCGACTGGGGACGGATGCCGTATTGGCGGTGGCGCAGCTTGTTCCGGGCGGCGGTCGCGGCGGGTCACCGCGTCCTGTGGGTCGACCACTTCAGCTCGTGGGGATCGCTCCGGCGTCTCCCCCGTGATCCCTCACTCCTCCGCTCGAGGCTCGTCGAGGCTGACCACGGCATCTTCCATCTCGCGTCGCCCCTGCGACTGCGCGACGCGCGCGGTCCCTTCGCCGCGCCGGCCGCGGCGCTCGCGCTGCGTTCGACCCGCGACGCCATCCGCCGGCTGCGGTTCGAGTCTCCGTTGCTGTGGATCTCGAGCCCCTCGGCCTGGCGTCTCATCGGCCGGCTCGGTGAGCGCACGGTGGTCTACGACTGCGTCGACGACCTCACGCGCTTCGGCGGAGAGGGGAGGATCGCGGCGGAGGAGAGGCTGCTCATCTCGCGCGTCGACCTCGTCGTGACCTGCGTGGGGAACGTCGGCGACGACAAGGTGGCGATGGGCGCGCCCGTCACGTGCATCCCGAACGGCGTGGACGCGGAGCACTTCCGAGCCGCGCTCGCTCCCGCGCCAGCGGTCCCCGCGCTCCGGTCGCTCCCTCGGCCAATCATCGGCTACTCGGGGGTGATCTACGACCGGGTGGACTGGGCTCTCGTCGAGCTCGCCTGCCGTGCGGAGCCCTTGTGGTCATTCGTGTTCATCGGCCGCGTCGAGACGCCGCCGCCGACGCGCGTCGCGGCCTTGCCCAATCTCCACGTCCTCGGCGAGGTTCCCTTCGAGGCGCTCCCGGCGTACTACGCGGGCATGGACGCGTGCTGGGTCCCGCACAAGGTGAACGAGCTCACGCGGCGACAGAGCTCGCTCAAGACATACGAGTATCTCGCGGCAGGGCTGCCCGCGGTCAGCACGGATCTGCCGCTCCCGGCGGACGTGCGTGCGCAGGTCCGCGTGGGCCGCACACCGGCGGAGGTCGTCGATGCTCTTCGCGAGGCGGTGGCCGGGGACACGGAAGCGGGGCGACAGGCACGGCTCGCCGTCGCTGCGCACAACTCGTGGCGCGCGAGGTTCGAGCTCTTCTCGGCGCGCCTCGCGGAGGTGCGAGCGTGAAGGTCGTGCTGTTCTGCGGGGGCAAGGGGACCCGGTGGGCGCGGTCCGAGGACGACGTCCCGAAGGCGCTCGCGCCGATCGGCGACCGTCCGATCATCTGGCACGTCATGAACGTCTACTCGCAGAGCGGATTCGACGACTTCGTGCTCTGCCTCGGTCACCAGGCCGAAAAGATCGTCCGGTACTTCGTGGAGGCGGGCGCACGCGAGGACCGCGACGCGGGCGAGCTCATCGTGACCGCGGGACCGCGGACGCGATGGCGGGTGCGCCTCGTGGACACCGGGCGGGAGACCCAGACCGGCGGCAGGCTGCGCGCCGTCGCGGGCTACCTCGGCACGGAGCGATTCATGGCGTCGTACGGCGACGGACTGGCGCGGCTCGACGTCGCCGACGTGGTGCGGTTCCACCAGGCGCACGGCCGCCTCGCGACGCTCACCGCCGTCCGGCCCGCCTCGCAGTTCGGGATCCTCCAGCTCGGCGCCGACGGTCGCGTACAGTCGTTCGTCGAGAAGCCGCGCCTGAAGGAGTGGGTCAACGGCGGCTTCTTCGTGCTCGAACCGCAGGTGCTCGAAATCCTTGACGAGGGCCCGCTCGAGAACGGCCCGCTGGCTCGGCTCGCGCTGGCGGATCAGCTTGTCGCCTACCGGACCGAAGATTTCTGGGCATGCCTCGACACGTACAAGGACCTCGCGACGCTTGAGCAGCTGTGGCAGAAGGGGGACGCTCCATGGTGTATGCGGGGAAGGCCGGCCACGGCGACGACCGTTGGCGGGGCCGAAGTGTCTTCGTCACCGGCGCCGACGGGTTCATAGGCTCGTGGCTCGCCGGAGCGCTCGTCGATGCGGGAGCGCAGGTGGTCGCCCTCTCGCGCGATGAGCTGCCGCGAGGAGGCCTGCGGCTGCAGGGCATCGAGCAGAAGGTCGTCCGCGTGCGCGGCGACCTCGCCGACCTCGCGCTGCTGCGGCGGGTGCTGACGGAGTACGACGTCACCGCCTGCTTCCACCTCGCCGCGCAGTCGCTCGTGGGTGTCGCGGAGCGCTCGCCGCTCGCCACGTTCGCGACGAACGCGATGGGCACGGCCACGCTGCTCGAGGCATGCCGGCAGGCAAACGTGCGCGAGGTGATGCTCGCGTCGAGCGACAAGGCCTACGGAGCATCTCCCGACCTTCCCTACCGTGAAGACACGCCGCTACGCGGGACGAGCACATACGAGGCGAGCAAGGTCGCGGCGGAGGTCATCGCCCGTTCGTACGCTGCGTCGTCCGGCATGCGGATCGCCGTCGCCCGCTGCGCGAACGTCTACGGCGGGGGTGACCTCAACTTCAGCCGCCTGATCCCGGACACCATCCGCGCGGTCCTCAGCGATCGCGACCCCGTGCTCCGGAGCGATGGCACGCCGCGGCGGGATTACGTGTACGCGAGCGACGCGGCATCGGCGTACCTCGCCCTCGGTGCGCACTGCGCCGAGCGCATGAGCGACGGCTCGCTCGAGGCGTTCAACTTCGGCTGGGGTGTGCCAGTGAGCGCGCTCGAGGTCGTGGAGCTCATCATCGAGCTCTCCGGCAAGCGCGGCCTCCGCCCGAACATCGCCGGCGCGGGCAAGGCGAGCCACGAGATCAAGGATCAGTACCTCGACTCGACGCTGGCACGCACGACGCTGGGATGGGAGCCGGAGGTCGACCTGCGCACCGGCCTGCGGAACACGGTCGAGTGGTACGGAGCGCATGGTCCGTGACGAGCGGGGTCGCGGCGCCGACGCTCGCGTGCGTCGTCGTCACCTGGAATTCGTCTCGCGACGTAGCAGCCTGCCTGCGATCCGTTGAGGCGGACCTGGGCGCGATCCCAGCCGAGCTCGTCGTCGTGGACAACGCCTCGGCCGACGGCACCGCCGATCTGGTGGCGCGAGACTTCCCGCGCTGGCAGCTCGTCCGCTCGGGCAGCAACATCGGCTACGCGGCCGGCAACAATGTCGCGTTCGCCGCTACCCGGGCACCGTACGTCATGCTCTTGAATCCCGACACCCGCGTGCTGCCCGGCGCGATCGCCTCCCTCGTCGCGTGTCTCGACCGCGATCCGCGCGTGGGTGCCGTCGGCCCGCTCAAGCGGAATGAGGACGGCAGCGTGCAGCCCTCCTGGGGCGTGTTCCCGAGCCTCCTGCAGGTGCTGTTGTGGCAGACGCTCCTCGCCCGCGTCGTGCCGCTGCCGAACCCGCGCGGGCCGCGGTTCTCGCGCGGCCAGCGCGCGCTGCTGCCGCACGGCCACGCACGCGACGTCGACTGGCTCACCGGGAGCTGCCTGCTGGTCCGGCGCGTCGCGGTCGAGCCGCCGCTCTTCGCCGAGGGTAATTACATGTACTGGGAGGACTGCGACCTCTGCTACCGCGTGAAGGATGGCGGCTGGCGCGTGTGGTTCCTGCCAGAGGCGGAGATCGTGCACTCGATGGGGGGCAGCGTGCGGCACGCCCGTCCACGCGTCGTGCGCCTCCGCATCCGCGGCGAGGTCCTCCTGTTCGCGCGGAGCCGCGGCCGCGGGCACGAGCGCGCATCGGCGGCACTCGGCGTGATCGGGTGTCTCGGGCGGGCGGCAGGGTACGCCGCGCGCCGCGCCGCCTCGCGCGGCGACGAGCGGGAGCGCGCGCGGCAGCTCGCCGCGGCGCATTGGGATTCCGCGCGAGAGCTGTCGGCGGTCGCCATCGGCCGCTCAGACATGCGCCGCCTCACGGCGGTGGAGGTGCCGTGAGCGCAGCGGTGAGGGTCCTGCAGATCCACAAGGTGTTCTTCGACCGCGGAGGGCTCGAGCGCTACTTCTTCCTGCTTCTCGACGAGCTGGAGCGCAGGGGGCACGACGTCGTCACGCTGTCGATGCAGGATCCCCGAAACCACCCCAGCCCGTACTCCCGCTACTTCGTCAGTCCGGTCACGTTCCCGGCGCGGCCCACGCTGCGCAACGCCGGGACGTCCGTCCGCGGCCTCGCGCGCGCGATCTGGTCGCCGGAGGCGCTACGCAAGACCCGCGAGCTCGTGCGGCTCACGCGGCCGGACGTGGCGCACGTGCACGAGATCCACCACCACCTGTCGCCGTCCGTCCTGGCGGCGCTGCGCGAGGTGGGGATCCCGGTCGTGCTGAGCTCGCACGAGTACCAGCTCATCTGCCCCACGGTCGGGCTCCACGACGGACGCGGCATCTGCGAAGCGTGCAAGGGACATCGCTACTGGAAGCCGCTCGAGCGCCGCTGCTCGAACGGCTCCCTCGCACGCAGCGCAGCGGCCGCGCTCGAGGCGACGATCCACCATCTCACCGGCCGGTACGACGAGCGCCACGTGCAGGTCATCGTGGCGGGCTCGCGCTTCACGCTCGACAAGCTCGCGGAGTTCGGCATCCCGAGGGAGCGGCTCGAGTACCTGCCCTACGTCCTCGATCCGAAGGAATGGCAGCCCACGCCGGGCGTGGTGCGCGACCCGCACGTGACGCTCGTGAGCCGGCTCGTCGTCGGCAAGGGCGTCGAGACCTTCCTCGAGGCGCTCCGCCTGGCCGGCGATCCACCGGCGCGCGTCGTCGGCGACGGCCCGGAGCGCGCACGGTTGGAAGCGCTCGCCTCGACGCTCGGCCTCGTGAACGTCCGGTTCACGGGGTTCATCTCGAAGGAGGAGCTACGCCTCATCATGGAGTCGTCGCGCGCTTTGGTCGTGCCGTCGCAGGTCTACGAGACCTTCTCCTATGCGGTGTACGAAGCGATGGCGCTCGGACGTCCGGTCGTCGCGAGCCGCCTCGGTCCCATCCCCGAGCTCGTGGTCGACGGGCAGACTGGGTTGCTCTTCGAGCCGGGGAGCGCGGAGGACCTCGCGGCGAAGCTCACGGTCCTCTGCGCCGATGCGGCCGCGGCGGAGCGCATGGGCCGCGCCGCGCGCGAGCTCTTCCTCGCGCGCAACGACGTCGAGGGGCATTACCGCTCGCTGATGCGCATCTACGAGCTCGCGCGGCGACGCCGGTCGGAGCAGCCGGCCGCCGTCACCGCCCCGCCCGAG
>Ga0136623_10000440_pt1 | contig 12418 bp, 11 predicted proteins | sample AntDrymUQ4492106_2_FD_104656 | JGI IMG/M metagenome (GOLD analysis project Ga0136623, IMG submission 104656) | Polar desert sand microbial communities from Dry Valleys, Antarctica - metaG UQ449 (21.06) | ecosystem: Environmental > Terrestrial > Soil > Desert | place: Antarctica: Dry Valley...
GTCTATTTCAGTGGGTTGACGCAAGTCACCGATCCGGCGGTGGCCGGCATCACCACGCTGCAAGGGCTGCAGGCTCGCAGCACGTTGCGCGCGATTACTGACGCCAACGGGAACCTCATCCTCGTCAATCCCACTCCCGGCACGATCGGCACGCTGGCCAGGAACTATCTGGAAGGGCCGGGTAATTACCGAGTCGACATCAATCTCATCAAACGTATCCGCATCCGCGAAGAGATCAACTTCGAGTTGCGCGCGGATTTCATCAACGCCTTCAATCATCCGATTTTTGGCAACCCAAATACCAACATCAATGACGCCAACTTCGGTCGCATCACGGCCCATCCGGCTAATGCCGGCAACCGCATCATCGTGGTCGGCGCGCGTATCAACTTCTGAAATGAAAGGGAGAAAAGGCAAGTAGCAACCGCGGGAGAGTTGGCTCTATGAAACGATAACCCATGAGTGGGTAATATCAGTCTCATGGCAACTGGAAATCAGGGTTCGCCATTGTGGCGGTTCCTGATTCCGTCCGCAATCATTGCCAATGCCCGATTGATTGGCGCGATCAAACTTCTAAGCCCTAAAGCTGGAAGAGGATTACAAAAATGAAGTCCACCCCCAGGCTCCGGTTGCAAAATAGAACCCGGTCGCTACTGCTCCCGGTTCTGACAAGACCTCTCTTTCTACTCACGTTAGTTTCTCTTGTTGCCGTCGCAGCAATTCTGGGCATCGCTGCTTCCGCAAACAAGGCGAACCGGGCAGCGAAGGCGCGCGCAGAGCAGGCTGCCAAGGCGAAGTCTGCCGTTCCCAATCACAGAATTCTTTTTGCTAAAGGACTTTCCCTTTTTAGCTAAAGCGGTAATCTCTGACATCTCCCCGAGCAAAAACTAAAAGCGCTTATTGATTATTAACGGATCACCAGTTCAACGGAGCTAGCCGCGACGGCGACTGATCGTGTGTAATCCCACGCAATCCGCGACGCGGCGCGCCGCCTCGGTCTCCCCGGTACATTCGGCGCTAGTAGCACAACTCGAGGAACCACTAAATTGAACAAGCTACTGTTCAAGATCATCGCGTCGAGCGGGTGAGAAAATCCCATAGCCGACGAGTTGGTTGAGCTATCTTTCGTAAGCAAGCCAAATCAATTTTCCGGCTCGTCGTGACGAGCATGAACACGCGAGTTCAGCAGCCCGCCGATAGCTAACAGGCCCTTTACCTCTTCCAAGTGAGAAACCAAGTCCCTGCGCCTGTTTGATGAATTGGACGCGCTCGATGTGCTCAAGCGCAAAGAGCTGAAAGCCACCTGACGAAGGTCTTCTTTGGGCCAGTAGCGTAAGTCTTTCGTAGTGGCGTAGGGTGTCAATGCTTACACGCGAACGTCCCACGACAGTCGCCGATTCTTTCTGGTTCTCTAAGACGGCCCCAACAGATGCCTTGTCACTTGCGGCAATGCTCAACTTCCATTTTGCACTTCCGGCAATGCAAGCTTCCAGAATTCGAGAATCGCCGGAGAGTTGTGGGCGGAAACTCCCCGGTTTTTGAGGAATCGCGGCAACGAATTGCTTCGAGTCGCGGCAAAGAAACTCTTCAAGTCACAGCGTGCGTGTTGTTGGACTATCCAAGTAGTTATTGACTTGCCGAAGAAACTGACGTAAGAAGAAGGGGCTTTTCGCTATCAAAACCAGAGGGGAAATTCGCTGATGAAAAACTCTACTGTACTTCCCCATGCCCGAACAAAAGATCTCGTAATCCGGGAGCTTGGCGATGAAACCTTGATATATGATTTAGCGAACGACCAGGCACACTGTCTCAACGAAACGGCCGCCTTCGTCTGGAAATCCTGCGACGGAAAGACGACTGCTGCGAAAACGGCGCGGGACATGGGAAGAGTGTTGCGCGTACCGGCCGACATCGGCGTGGTCTGGTTGGCCCTTGAGCAACTTGAGCGCATTGATTTGCTGGAGAATTATAGGAAACCCAGTGATGCGCACCTCGTGTCTCGCCGGGACCTGATGTTGAAATATGCGCCGGCCGCTCTTGCGCTGCCGGTGATCATGTCAATTACGGCGCCCACTGCTGCGCAGGCGGCAAGTTGCGTCTGCGCAACCGGTTGTTGCCCTGGTTTTCGTTGTAGCTTTTCAACTAATACGTGCGTCCCAAATTAGTCCTCCCGGGGCGTCACGGCTATCCCTTTCGGCTTGAAAGCAAGCCTGAACCCTTGCCTCGAAGTCTGCTTATATCCAAATGCTCCTCCCTGCGCCAATCTCTGCAGTGATCCCTGCGCACAACGCTGAAGACTTTATTCAAGATGCGATCGAGAGCATCCACGCCCAAACGCTTCCGGTCACGGAACTAATCGTTGTTGCCGATGATTGCTCGGATGAAACACAAAAAATAGCAGAGCGCCTGGGAGCAAGAGTGCTTCGGGCAAATGGACGGAACGTTGCGGCCGCGCGAAACATCGGTGTTCGAGCCGCTACACAGAAATGGGTTGCTTTTCTGGACGCGGATGATCTTTGGGAAGCAAACAAGATCGAGTCCCAATGGAAAGCAAGCCAGACTTTCCCCGATGCAGCGATAATTTCCTGCGACCTGTCTATTCTGGTTGACGGAAAGATTTCGAGGCGTTCAAACAGGGAGCTTCGTGAAAGGCTTGAGAATGTTTCGCATTCAGCGGTCACCAGCGATGAGATAACTTATTTCCCGGAGGTTAATGGCGCCGTCTTGCGATGGTTCACGATCGCACCCCCAACAGCTCTGATAAGCCGAGAGGTCTTCGACACCGCGGGCTTTTTCGATGAGACTTTTCTTTACTCCACAGAAGTGGAGTTGTTTGCCCGGGCCCTTAAGGATCATTCGTTGGCTTATATCGGACAGCCGTTAGTATGCCAGCGGTTTCGCAAAGATAGTCATTCGTCGAATCTTGAAGGAAGATGGGCTTCGTATCTTTCTATTGTTGACCGCATGCTGCGATATCCCGATCGATATCCACCACGCGCGGGACTGGAGCATCGCGAGTTTTTGAAACAAGCGTTTCTATCGTACGAACGGGAGTTGGCAGAGAGAAGTGAAAGTGCCGGGGCGCCAAAGAATTCAAAGCAAACGCCGCGCTCCAGCTCGGAAGGAAAGAACGAATGAAGAGTTTGATGATTTTGATGATTGACCTGAACCGAAGACTGTCTGAACAGCTTCCACCTATGCAAATTGTGATTGGTCTCTCGATACAACAAGTGCGCTATTAACCTCGTCGGCGAACCAACCGGCACGACTTATACCAAGATTGTCGTACCATCGCCAATGTAGTCCGCATCGGGTCAAGAAACGGTTTATTGCGCGACGCGAGTAGACATACGTATAGAAGACTGGCCAATTGAAGCGCAGATCCACTTTGCGCACGCCGAGAGGAAGAGAGCGCGGAGTTAAGAAGAACACAAAAAGCGCGAGCCGGCGAGATACGGAAATAGCTTCGTTCATGGCTGGCTCGAAATCAGGTAGATGCTCGAGTACATGCCGAACGAGCACCACATCGAAGCGATTGCGTCCAAACTCAGAGATGAGTGAGGTAGCACTTCCGATGCGAAAATCGCCGACCGGATATAAGTCACGCGCAATTTCGATGGATTGCTCGGACGAGTCGATTCCCACGTAGCGTGATTCCAGCCCGAGAGCGGCCAAAGCTTTATAACCGACTCCCGCTCCGCAGCCCACGTCCAGAACGCTCTCTCCCTCGCGGATTTGCGAAGCAACAAATGTCCGCGACGGGTGTTCCATCCCTGCCCCTCCCTCGTGCATGAGGTTTGCCAGCTGGTCGCGATGCAAGGTTCTCCAATTCTCACGAGGTCCGGTCGGTTGGATACCCAGGACCCCTTCCAGAATACTGCGGCATAGAAGCAATTGAGCATTCCACGGTGGTGGCGAGCAAGCCCACCTGGTCCCTACTACGAAGGGCCAGAAGCGACTTGCTCCTTGCGGGACAAACAACTTGCCATCGCGAGTCATATTCCACAATCGATCTACAGATTATCAGAAGCTTTCCGGATGGGCTGATGCCCGCGGCCGCCGAGATTTCCTTTCCGTTCGGGCCCACCATCCTACCCGCTTATTTTGTGTACTGATAGTCAATCTATTGGGGATTCAGACTGGGTAGCGCTCCCGCGCCAATGCGAAAGCGAGCCATCCGAAAGCGTTGACCGAGCCGTAGTGTGTGATGTATACCTCGCCACTATCTGAAAGGAGCCACAACAATGGTGACCAAACCCAAAAAAGCCGGCGGGACGAAAAAGGGCCGGGTTAAAGTCGGCAAGCTAAAGCTCAACAAGGAGACGGTCAAAGATTTATCCGGCGCCCAGGAAAAAAGGGTCAGGGGCGGTTTAATTGCCCGCGGCGGAGATGATACTAAATTGCTGGGGACATGTACCTTTGTCCGAGCCTGCAGATAGAATCATGCTTGCCTCCGCTTCCTAACAGCGGCATTACCCTCGGTCACGAAACTAACGCCAGAAAAGGGAGCAACTGTTCCTCCTCCTGGGCACCGATCTCCTTCCCTATCACCTCAAGACGAGTAGCCCGTAGTTGATTGCGTTTACTGAAGTGAAATCATCCAAAGCACTAGTAAGCACTCACCCAAAGTGAGGCAGCAGAAACTAAGAGTTGTTCGGGAGTTATTCTGCGGGTCAGCAACACTCGGACTAACAGCGCCAGCGACCAGATCATTGCTACAGTCACGACGCTATTAAGGATGTAACCCAGTGTCTGATTGAGGGAATGATTACCGATGCGGTGGGTGATTACTGTAGCCCCAAGCAATACCAGCACCAATGTCGGAATGAGCCAGCGCGGCCCGCGGACCAGGGTGGAAGGTAATGCAGCATACAATCCACCGATCGCCAGCAGGGCTAGCACGACTGGCCAACGAGGTTCTCGATCAACGGATTTCGGAATGCGCTGCCACTTTTCGCGAGCGTAACCTTCTTTATCAACTTCGCCTATCCCCGCTTCTTCCATGGGTCGCCTCTAAGGAAGAATTAGCTGGGATATAAGTTAAAGGACCGAAAGACGAAGACCTAAATTTGGAGTGAGGGGACAGCGGCGCTCCAAAACAGACGGCAGGGACGGTTGCCGAAACTCTATGATTTCAGCGGCTGGGCGCCGGCAGCCACCTGATCAGATTGACCTCGACGCGACGCGCGATACAACCCGAAAGCCTCTTTCGCCAGCTTAAGCACCGGCCGCCGGTTCTGAGCGATTAGTCCGGCCCATGAACGCTTGTTCAATTGCGGAAAATAGATCCCGCGAAAAAACAGACGCGCAACGAGGTGCATGACACGGTCATTAATCCGACGGTCGGCAATTGACTCGAGCACTTTCTCATTACTCTGCGCGCTATATGAAGTTCGCCATGCTTTATCAACTTCAAGTTGCGCCTCCTCAATTGTCATCTTCAATGGCGTATGGGCCATTTTGAAAGGAGCGAAATCCATCCAGTGTTTCGGACGGGTCATTCGACCTGCGGCCCCCAGCCTCGCATAGAGAGGCGTACCGGGAAATGCCGTGAGCTGTCCAAAGACGGGCAGCACCGGCGGCCAGCTCGCTATCTGCTCCAGCGTGCGCTCCGCCACGCCCGTCGTATCGTTATCCATGCCAAAAATGAAAGAGGTAATCGCATAAATATTACGTTTGGCAAGTCGCTCGAGAACGGCAGCGTATTCGCCGGGCTTGTTGAAGTTCTTATTAACATCGGCAAGGTTGGCCGGGTCAATTGACTCCATGCCGATGAAAATCCACCTTCCGCCAGAAGCGGCAATCAGATCGACAAGCTCTTCATCCCTCAGCAGGTTGGCGCTGATCTGCGCGGTCCAGGGAAGCTGGGCACCGGCAGCGATCATGTCTCGAAGCAGCGACTTTGTGCGCTTGATATTGATGGCAAAATTATCGTCGATGAAGAAGACTGCTATCTGACCGCGATTCTGGTGAGCGCGAGACTTGAGCCGCAGCAGTTCCTCAACAACACTTTCATTTGTTCTGAACCTAATCGAATCGCCGAAGAATCCTGTGACCGTACAGAATTCACAACCGTAGGGACACCCGCGACCGGATTCGATTGGAACCATGTGAAAGGTCCCCCACCCGGCTCCATGGCGCTCGAGGAAAGAACGCGCCATCTTTGGCACCAGGTTGAACTGATCGAGATCCATACTCTCCCAGGGGATGATCGGATACTGGTCCAAACCCGGCTTACGCTCTTTGCCTGTTTCATCGACCGGCTCGTAGATTTCTTTAAGCTCCCCACGGGCGGCGTCCGCCACAATCTTTGGCCAGGTCTCGTCAGCTTCGCCCAGCGCCACGGCATCCGCATGTCGCGGACCACCATCTCGACCCAGGGCCTCGTCCACTGCTTCCGTAACATGTGGGCCCCCCATCACAACGGGTACGCCGGCGGCGCGAATCGCATCAGCCATCCGATAGGCTCTGGCCACCATCCTGGTCATCGCGCCAATCCCTACCAGTCCGATTTTTTCGTCGCGCACAAATTGCACAAGCTCTTCTTCGGTCAGGGGTCTGGCATTGCCGTCAACGAGCAGCACTTCGTGCTCTGGCGGAGTGAGTGCCTGCAGGAGAAACATCCACAGGTGAGGCATGAAGTTGCGGGTCACACCGTTATCAGGATTATAAAGTAGGATTCTCATAGCTCGATTGCGTCCGGTTGGATCGGACAGATACCAATAATCGCCAAAACATTATTCACTTAGTAAGGTCACTTAGTAAGGAACGAGCAACGGAATGACATGACGGGGGCGCTAGATCCAAGTCCAGATGTCTCAGAAGCTGATTCGGCGGATACTATAGCACAGGTGGCAATGGCGGGATAAGCCGCCAAACAATGGCGCCCGAGTTACTTAAGGAAATGTCTAATGTTCTGACCACTACATCCTGTTTCGGATGCGTGGGCAGGACGACTTATACGATTTCAGCCCTGTAGTTGGTGCTATCCTCAAAAGTCAAACTTGATAGCCAACTGCAATTGCCTGGGCGTATTAATCGCGCGGGGCAATCCGAAAGCCGTGGCCGGCAAAGCAGGCAACAATGTTATGTTGCTGGTCGGCGCATTGGCCGTGAAGCCACGATACTGGTTGACGTTTACAAACGAGAAATAGCCTCCTCCCGGAGCCAAACCGATATTAGCTCGGTTCCAGATGTTAAAGCCTTCAAGTATTAAGCGGAGTTTGGTGGTTTCCGTTGTGCGAATCGTCTTTGTTATTCGAGCGTCGGTTTGGAAGACAGCCGGTGTGCGAAAGCTATTACGCACAAATCCGGGTACTCGATCATTACGGGAGTTTCCATCACGGTTAAGATCGGCGCCTACCTGCGCGGAATAGGCAAAGCCGGATTGAATCTGATTTATGCCAGAGAAAGTAAAATCATTGAGCAAGGCGCGCCAGACTCTATTCGAAGATTTGACTTTTCCAATCTCGAAAATAGAACTAAAGACGAAACGATGGCGTTGATCAGCGTCGGAGTATCCCCATTCGTCGCGCAGGTCGAACGAATTCTGCGTCACCTTGGAGTCGTCGCCACCTCCCGGAACAACGGCCGTTTGATCAGGTTTATCATCTTCTGCTTTTGAAAAGGTATAGGAAAGCAAAAACTGCGAGCCGCTGTCTTCAAAGAATGGCACCCAGTGGGTCGGAGAAAACCGTTGTCTCGCTTGCACTGCAAGACCGTTGTAGCGCGAGTTGGCCGAGTTCTCAAAAAGACTAATGCGATTGTAGTTTGCGAAGGGACGGACGGGCGCTGTAGCTGTGAATGAGGAACCGGGGAAGCGTTGCACTGTGAAGGTTTGGCCGTTCTGATCGACCGCAGGAGTGGAAACCGGTGCGAAGAGATTGATATCGCGCGTGCGCGATAGGTGGACGCCACGGAAATATAGATAGGTAACCGCTAGACTCACGTTCTTAATCAATTCCCGTTCAATACCGATTCGTCCTTGTTGTACATACGGTTGCTGATAATTCTCAGCGAAGAGGAAGAGATTCGGCCGCTGAGCGCCGGCGCTCGGCGCAGCGGCGAAGACATTTGGATAGGTGGGACATGGATTAGTCGCCGTAGTAGTGCAGGTCAGTGTGGCACCCAATATGTTGACGCCGTTGTTTGAATGGGCCGTACCCACCATGATAGCGGTCGTGCGGCCATAAAAAATTCCGTAACCTCCGCGTAAGACAGTTTTCTCACTGAAGGCATAACTAAACCCGGTGCGCGGTCCAAAATTATTGCCGTCATTTGGCTGCCGGCTTGTGTCGAGACCGGCTGCCAGGAGCAGTGGATCCGGATTCTGCACTTGCGGAGCCGCGAGGAACTGCTTGTCGTAACGAACGCCGAGATTGAGTGTTAGTTTGGGAGTGACGCGAAAGTCGTCCTGGAAAAATACTGCAAAGTCTTTGCTGTTGGGATTAGTAGTTGGGCCGGTAGTTCCGCTGCCTCCGAAGTTCTGAGAAAAAGCGGAAGGCGCATTGGCAGCAAAGGCGGCATAGGATGGAAAGGTGTACTGACCACTAAAGAGGCCAGGAAAGAAATTGAAAATCCGATCGATGTTTACATCCAGTCCGGCCTTGAAACTGTGCCGCCCTCGGGCGAAAGAAATGTTATCGATAAACTGCGCGCGTTTAATCGTCGTCTCGCGCGGGCTGAAGCTGTTTCTCCCGATGAGAAGAAAGCCAGCCCCCGTTTGAATCTGAGCTTCCGGATCGGTGCTGTTCGCTCCTCCGGGTTCACGATCCTTTGCGACCTGAAAACGGAACTCATTACCGTGCTATTGCTGATGGTTGAAACCAGAGAACCGGAAAAGGTCGTCGTCTTGGCAACGCTGTCGCCGGAATGTTCTTCGGTTCCGAGCGTGCTGGTGAATTCATTATTCTTGCCGGTGAAGCTTTGTTGATTAAGCCGCAGCGACAGTTGATGGTTACTGGTAAGAGAGATGTCACTCTTCACCATAAACACGTCCTGATCTCGATTGATTTGATAAGTGTTCAGCTTCGGCAGCAGAAGCGCCTGAATGTTCGCCGGCTGCGTAAAGAAGCTGGGCGGATCCAGAAAATTCGGCAGCTTCTGACGCTGCCCGTCATAGGTAAAGAAGAAGAAGGCCTTGTTCCTTTTGATTGGGCCACCTAGCCGCGCGCCAAACTGATTAATCTGCAAAGGCGGTCGCTTATTTGGAATACCACGCTGAAATTGTGAGGCCTTGAGTTGCGGAGTATTCGCGTTTAGCGATTCATCACGAAAGAATTCAAAGGCGCCGCCATGAAACTCGTTGGTTCCCGATTTGGTTACCACGTTGATTACCGCACCACCGGCGCGGCCGAACTCAGCTGAGAAGCCGTTCTGATTTACCTGAAACTCCTGCACTGACTCTTCCGAGAACTGGTAAGGCGGGCGCACGCCTGTACGGCCGAATGCCTGTCCAAAAAACGTGTTGTTGTTATCTACGCCGTCCACCTGCAGATTGTTTAGCGTGCCTTTCTGGCCCCCGACTGATAGATCGCCTTCTCGGTTCTGATCCCGAATCACACCAGGCGTGAGCGTCGCAAAATCCAAATAGTTGCGGCCATTGACCGGGAGATTCTCGATCGCACGTGAATTCACAGTTGTCGAAATTGATGAAAGCGTCGTTTCGACGACCGGGGCTTCGCTGGTTACCGTCACGGCTCCACTGGCGCCGCCGACGGAGAGCGTTACGTCGAGCGGGGTTTTACCGCCCACGGTCACAATAATGTCCTTGATGTCTGCCGGTGAGAAGCCGCCGGCGCTGGCACGGACCGTGTAGGGCCCGGGAGGCAGAAAATTGACGATGAAGTCACCCTGGTCGTTCGTTGTCGCTGATTTCTCCAGACCAGTCTGCTGGTTAGTTGCGGTCACGGTGGCGCCCGGCACTACTGCTTCTTTTGGATCAAGCACGCGGCCTTCGATGTTTCCCGTAGTGGCTTGCGATTGCGCCATCACGCCAGTGGCTAAGATCAAAAGACAAATAATAAAAGCACACGTTCTTCCGATGAAGGATGATGTTATAGCCATTTTCTCCTCGTGATGTTGCAGGGAATTTAGTTCTGGTGTAGGTAGGGCCTTAGCGCCTGGGACCCACATTCCATTCAGACAGGGAGTTTATTGAAAGCTCTTTCGGACGGCAGGATATTAGTCTAGTGCTGGAAGCAGATCAAGAAATCCAGCGGTAATGCTGGTGTGTTTTTGCGGATCAGCAACTGAATCGCTCACCTTCAATAAAAGCTCTCAACTTTCGTCACCTCTCAGGTCTGGAAGGCGGACCCTGTCCCCGCTTGGGCTGCAAAACGATTCTTGTCGTCAGCGAAAGAGCGAGGGACAGGGTCCGCCTTCCAGACCTGAGAGATTACTAGTGTGAGAGGCGACTCGCTGCTTAGTGGTTTTGCACCTTATAAGGGGAAGTGGGTCCGCCTTCCCGACCTGAGAGGTATTGTATTTGAGAGGCGACTTGCTGCTTGGTAATTTTGCAGCTAGGGGGGGTCCACATTCCTGACCCGAAAAGATGACATAAGTTTGAAGGGGTCAACTACGGCGACCAACAGCTACTGGTCGCCAGTGAGATAGAAAACGTTTGGCGCTGGTCGTCTGGAGAATACTCATCATCCCCATGTAGCCAAAGCCGAAGAAAAAGAGAGAAAGAAATGGAATCGTTCCCCACATATGCAAGCGCCCGGCATAGAGGATAGCCAGCAGGAAATAGAGTGCAAAGCCCAACTCAAGCAAAGGTAACAAGCCTCGCTTACGTTTGTACTTCTTGGCCTTCCACGTTTCGTCGCTCGTTTGCTCCACGTTGTACTTCGGAGTTCGGATAAAGTCTGACTTGATGCCGAAGAGCGCCTCCAGCACAGCACGCGCATTTGAAAAAGCCAGGCCAATGCCGAGAGCCATCACGAGCGGGAGGTGCAACAGACGCGGTGTGCGCTTTTTGTCGAGATACCAGACTGCCGTTCCGTAAAAAAGAAAGACCGAGATCGACGAGAAGAAGAGCAATGGCAGGTCGAGCACCATCAGGTGGTAAAAGGGTTGATTGTAACGAACCAGCAGCAATGGAAACTGCAGGAAACTCGCCAGGATCATCAGCGGATAGCTAATGTTCCCTGTCAAACGAAAAAACATCTCGAGTTTGACGCGCAACGGCAGCGGCGCACGCCAGATCCTGGGATAAAGCTTAATCCCAACCTGCATGACGCCCTTGGCCCAACGACGCTGTTGAGCTTTGAAGGCATTGATCTCAACGGGAATCTCGGCGGGCGCGTCTTCATCCAGCAGGTAGACAAATTTCCATCCCATCAACTGGGCGCGAAAACTCAGGTCGGTGTCTTCGGTCAGAGTATCGTGCTGCCAGCCACCACTCATCGCGATCGCTCGGCGCCGCCAAATACCTGCCGTCCCATTAAAATTGAAGAAGCCACCGGTACGATTGCGCGTGGTCTGTTCGACGACGAAATGGCCATCGAGCATGATGGTCTGCAACCGCGTCAGCAGATTGTAATCCCCATTGATATGCGACCAGCGCATCTGTGCGCATCCAACCATCGGATCCGTAAAGAAGTCGACGAGTTTACGCAGGCAATCAGGTTTCGGCACAAAATCAGCATCGAAAATCGCCAGCAACTCACCTTTGGCCACTTTAAGTCCCTGCTCAAGCGCGCCTGCTTTAAACCCGGTGCGGTCAGAGCGATGCCTGTAGTGAATGTCGAAGCCTAGCCGCTCATACTTCGCGACCGTTTCTTCAGCCAGCCTTACAGTTTCATCTGTTGAGTCGTCCAGGACCTGAATTTCAAACTTGTCACGCGGATAATCGATCTCTGTAATAGACTTCACCAGGCGTTCCACAACATACATTTCGTTGAAGAGCGGAAGCTGAACGGTTATGTGTGGCAAATCTTCTTCGCGGAAATGGCCTTGTGGTTTGGGGACAAACCTACGATAGCGCCAGAAATCGATTACCTGCTTAACTCGATAACCGCCGTAGACTGCGAGGGTTGTCAAAATGCTGAAATAGAGGATCAGGATGATCCAATCGAACGCGTCGAGCTGATAGAGCGGGCTGATGTTGCCCCAGGTTTTGTATACGAGATCGTGAAAGTATTGCGCGAACAACTGGTCAGGCGTTGGTCCAAAGGGAGGGACGGTATTCTGAAGAATCATAATTGTTTCTTACGGAAGCACATCGTGATGCTTGCGATGGCCGATTCTAACCTATGAAACCTTGTAATAAAAACCGCCGCGTTACTGAGCGGTTCAGTTTAAGTTTCCAGTTCGCTCCAGTCTCCGCAGGACAACAACTCTCACCCGCAGTCACCTCTACTGTAGTGTCAATGTTTTCAGTATCTATGTGTCTCTTCGCGGAGGCTCGGGGAAACAC
>Ga0136623_10000446_pt1 | contig 12312 bp, 12 predicted proteins | sample AntDrymUQ4492106_2_FD_104656 | JGI IMG/M metagenome (GOLD analysis project Ga0136623, IMG submission 104656) | Polar desert sand microbial communities from Dry Valleys, Antarctica - metaG UQ449 (21.06) | ecosystem: Environmental > Terrestrial > Soil > Desert | place: Antarctica: Dry Valley...
CCATAAGGATGTAGGCGTCCGCCGTCGGCAGCGGGTCGACGAAGAAGTCGCCCGCTCGAGCGGTCAGCCGGTCGCGGTCGATGTCGAGCGTCTCGATGACGTCGGGAAGGTCGAAAAGGATCCCTTCCGCTGTAGGCACGGCGTCTAGCACCGCGCGAAGGAGATGGCCGCGGCCACCCCCTATGTCAGCGATCGTGTCGAAGCGGCCGAAGTCATAGGCGCCCAGCACGGCGGCGATGTCAGCGGCCGCCTTGCCCGTCATCGCCTGGCCGAAGATCTCGCCTTCGCCGGGATGTCCCTCGAGGTACTCCCAGAGTCCGTTACCGGCCACCAGCTGGATGGCCGGCGACCCCGTCCGGACCGAGTGCTCGAGCTGGCCGAACGTGGCTCCGATGACGGGCATGCCCATCATGCGGGAGAAGGCTCGCATCGACATCGGGTGGTCGCTTCGCAGGAGCCTGGAGGCCTCCGTGTGTCGGTATCCATCTGCATGACGCTCGAAGATCCCGTGGGCCGCCAACAAGCGCAGGACCCGGTCGAGCCCGTCGGGGTCGGCGGCGCATGCGGACGCCAGCTCCTTGACGCTCATGGTCTCGTCAGCGATGTAGTCGGCCACGCCGAGCTCGGCCACAACATAAAGGGATTTCGACGCCACGACAGCGTTCGTGAGCGTCCAGACGATCTCGTGCGGTTGCTGTGCCATTGAACCTTTCATTTACGGGGTGCCTGCCGGCACGGGGATCCGGTCTTTGTTGCTGGCCAGCCACTCGGCAAAGGTCTGAAGACGTGGGTTGATCGAGCGCGAGAAGCCGATGTCACGCCGAGCGCAGTACTCCTCGTTTGTCTCGGCCACGAACTGCCACGTGTTCGCAGCTAGGTCGGCCCCCGGGAATGGGAAGCTGCGGAAGACATCCGGCGGGACGTCGTTGTAGCGCACCTCCTCGCCCATCGCGTCACCAAGCGCTACCACCATCTCGGCCGCCGTCAGGTGCTCTCCAGAAATCCCGACCGTCTCTCCGACGAGCTCGTCCCCACCTTTGAAGATCCCGTGCGCGCACCTGCCGACGTCCTCGGCTGCTATGCCTGGGGTTTTCTTGTCTCCCATGGCAAGAGTGACCCCGAGGACACCATCGTCGCCTCGCTTGGGGCTCGCGACCCCCAAGAAGTTGTCCCAGAAGAAAGACGTCAGCAGGAACGTGGTGGGGACGCCGTTATCTTGTGAAGAGGCGGTTGGCTTCGCCCTTAGCATCGAAGTTGGGAACTTTGTACCTGCCCTGCAGCGTGGGCATCCGGTCGTCATCGAGTGGGAACCAATGGCGAGTGTCCTCCTGGGTCGACCAGATTGCGTGCCGGATACCCGCCGCCCTGGCGGCGCGTGCAAGGTTCGAGGCCTGCTCGAGCTCCTTGTCTGCGGAGAAATGCTCGAAGAAGTTCGTCATGCAGTAGGCGCCGTGGGCGCCCTCGAACGCCCTGGTGAGGCTGTCCGCGTCGTCGAGGTCGGCTTGGACCACCTCAGCACCGCGTTCCGCCAATGCGCTCGCGGCGTCGGATGCGGCGTTCCGCGTCAACGCCCTACAGGCCAATGTGCCATCGGGGTCATCGAGGATTGAACGAGCCACACCCCCGCCCTGGGCGCCCGTTGCACCTACGACCGCGATCATTTTCTTGTCCGCCATCGGTTCTCCTTTGCTGGTTGCTCGAATAAGTCGGGTGGTTGGCTGGTCCTCAAACCAGGGATGCCTGCGCGAGGCCCCTCCGGAGCTCGACCGTAGTCATGACAGGGATGAACTCAACGGTCGTGCTGACGTCCTGAAACAACGGCTCCGCGATCACGGCGATCTGCGACGGGTCTGCAAGATCGAAGAAGATGTGGGCGGTTCGGTGGCCGTTCTCCATGCAGAAGTAAGCCGCCTCGGGTTGAGTACGCTCCTCCAGCGACTGATTGATCTCCCTCATTTTTCCCGTCCAAACGGCCCCGTTCGTAGCCTCGAGACCCGGCTTCCACTTGAGCAGCATGCGCACGGTTTCCTCCTCATCTTGTTCTCGGGCTGGATGGATCTGCGGTCCTCGCCGCGGACGACTGGGATCGCTAGATGCCGGGACAGTGTGCAAGGCTGCGGCCGCTGGCCGTTGCAGGAGCTCGACGAGTTCAAACCTAGGAGGTCGGGATGGCGGCGGCATCCGCCGAACTACTCAGCCGGCATACTCATTTCGGATTTGGTGACCCAAACCGCAATCTGGCTGCGGTTCGATAGATCGAGCTTCGTGAGGATGTGCTGCACGTGGTTCTGCGCGGTGCGTTCGGATAGAAAAAGGTGCTCGGCGATCTCCCGGTTCGTCAGGCCCTTTGCAACGAGCTCAGCGACCTCACGCTCTCGGCGCGTCAGCGGTGTCGGCGGTTCGGCGGCGTCGAGCTCTCCGATCAGGTTGCCGGCGCTGGAGGCGATCGGCGTCATGCCCAGCTCGGAGGCCTGCCTCGTGGCATCGGCAACCAGCGACCGGGCCCGCGCCAGATCGCCTTGGTCGGCCCGGCGGGCCAGCACGGCGGCCAGCTCGTATTGGGCCTCGGCGCGGAAGCCATCGGCGCCACTGATAGCGCAGGCCCGGACCGTCCGCTCGAGATCGGCCGCAGCATCATCGAGCAGACCAAGGTATCGGGCGGCAACCCCAAGCCACAGCTCGACGGGCCCAAAGTAGGCGACGGCACCGGCGCCGCTGGCGACGTGTAGTCCCCTATAGGGGGCGAGCAGCCGCTGAAGCGTGGCGACGTCGTCACCGGCATCGAGGGCTATCGCCACCCCGATGCCGAAGGCATATGCCGCCAGGGTCCCATGGGCGTGCGGCCGCCACCCGGCGACCGGGCCGAGCGAACGGTAGAGGGCCGCCGCTTCAGCGAGCCGACCGACCTCGACGAGGAGGTGGGCGGGGCCGAGCGCCATCATCACCCCTGTGGGAAAGTCGACCGCATCAGCTGTGGCGTCGGCCAAGCCGTAGGCGTCAAGCGACTCCCTGTCCTGACCGACATGGTGGCCTACCGCCTGCAAGAGGGCAGCCCTTGGGAGCGCGGCGAAGGGGTGGTCGGTGCGGGCGATGGCGCCGAAGGCTTCGGCGGCCAGTCGACGAGCGTCGGCGAATCGTGCCTGGGCCTGCGCGAGCACCCCCTGGGCCCGCATCAACTGCCACTGTGCCCAGGGGCCGCCGACCTCTTGGACAACCGGTCCGAGCGTTTCCAACTCCCGGGCGACGGCAAGAAGGTCGCCCTGTTCGAACGAAGCGTCCACCCGCCACAGACGTGCCCACATCTCGACGCTCGGGTTCCGACCCTCCCTGTTGAGCGCCAGCATCCGCTCTGCGAGCAGCTCTCGTTCCTTTACGCCGTCGGGCCCCTCGCACACCAGTTGGCGCGCATGGAGGGCACCGACCAGGGCTCCGCGATCACCGCACTCCTCGGCCAGCACGAGTGCCTCTTCACTGGCGGGGCCAGCGCTCTCCACGTCACCGAGGTACATGCACGCTTCGGCGAGCCGGGCCGTGACCCGGGCACGGAGAGCGGTGTGCTCCGGATTCATGCCCGCCATCGCCTCCTCGCAGAGCCGCTTGGTGGCGGCGTCCGACTCCGGGTGCCCAAAAACGCCGTCGAGGATCAGGGCCGCCTCTGCTACCAGGTTGGGATCCCCGATGCGACGGGCGAGGGCGGCGGCTTGGAGGCACGCGTCGAGTCTGCCATTGACGTCCGCAGACGCGTGCAGTGCGGCGCCCAGGGCCAACAGTAGTCGGCAGCGATGGGGGTCGTTGAGGCCGCCGCCGCCGACTTCAAGCGCCAGCCGGAACAGCCGTGCTGCCTCCTCGTAGGCGAGGCGACACATAGCCTCCTCTCCGGCGCGCTGGATCCATCCCGCAGCAGTGGCGGGGTCGCCCTGCACGGCCGCCACTGCCCAATGGCGGGCGAGCTCGAACAAGTGCGGTTCGATCCGCCCGGCGAACGCCTCCTCGATGGCCTCCGCGGCACTGCGGTGAAGGCGAACGCGCTCCGAGGTGGGCAAACCCGCCTCGATGGCGTCACGCACGAGGCCATGAACGAATTGGTGCTCGGCCGCTTTCGGACCGACTTCGACCAGCCCGGCGGCGACGGCCTCGTCGAACTGGCCAAGGCAGCCGGCCACCGGGAGACCAACCACGGCGGCGACGAGGGCGATGGGAACCTCACGTCCGACAATCGAGGCCGCCTGCAGCAGCCGCACGCACTCTGGTGACAATCTATCCAGGCGAGCACCAATGGCCTCACGCACGCTCGCCGTGACCAACGAAGAACGGGCGCCGGCACGCCGGTCTCCCAGCACCCTGCCAATCTCGCCGACGAAGAATGGGTTGCCCCTCGTCAACGCGCGCACTTCCTCGGCCTCGTGATCGCTGACCTCATGACCGACAACAGAGGCCAGCTGCTTGCCGACGGCAGGAGCGGGCAGACCTGCGAGGTGCATCTCTCGCGTCACCGGTTCCCTGAGCAGGTCGGTGATGATCGCCGAGTGGGTCTGCTCGGTCTCGCGGTAGTTCAAGATGAACAGGAGCCTCTCGTCGGTGAGCGTCCGTGCCACGTGCTGGAGGAGCAGCAGCGACGACTGATCGGCCCAGTGGACGTCGTCGAGGATGATCACCATGGGCGTGCGAGCGGCGACGTGGCGTAGCAGCCGGCCCACGGCGTCGAACTGCTTGAACCGGTCCTCCGACGACGCGGTGTCGACAGTCTGCTCGTTCGTCGCGAAGACATCTGGTGCCAGCCGGCTGAGGTCGGCCGTGAGTCGGAATTGATCAGCCAACGCACCGACGTCCACCACGCCTACGGTGGCCCGCAAGAGCTGCCGCCATGGCCAGTACGGGGGAGCGCCACCGGAATCAACGGCGCGGCCCCACACGGCCGGCACCCCTTTCGCCGTCGCCCGCACCGTCAGCTCCTCGGCCAGTCGGGTCTTCCCGATTCCCGGCTCGCCGCGGCACACCATGAGCCGGGGTTTCCCGGTAAGTGCCGCTTCGAGGCACTCGCTGAGAACAGCGAGTTCGCGTTCTCGGCCGATTAACTCGGGTCGATTCACCAGGGTCCTCCACATCGCGTCCGGAATCCAGCACAACCTGCCACGCTTTTAGCGGCAGCCAGGTCGATGGGTGAGACGGTAGGCACCGGCCGCCATCTGGGACGTTGCCCGGCCTTGCCGGGCATCCCCGATTATGCGGCCTTGCCGGGGCATCCTGATGCCTGAGCCGTCGTTACTGGCCCTCGCCGGCTCCGTACTCGGCGGGGCCAGGCACTATCTGGTCCACGGGCGTGCTGGAGGGTCAGGCTGGGGGGCGGAATTGGGACTGGTTCTGGATAGGGCCATACAGGCCCAGAACGGCGCGCGCCGCCCGGAAAGGTGGAATCCACGGGCTGAAGTAGCGGCGCGAGGTCACCATTTTCCACCGGGACGAGGCGAAAGAGGGTCTGTGAATCGGTTGTCAGTCGTGACCCGGCGTCGATGAAGCGGATGAGGTTGCCCTCGGTCCCGCCCCGTTATCTTGGTTGAAATGCCATCCCCAAGCCTCGAGCCCAGGACCATTGGGGGGCTGCGGGTGTGGACCGATCCCGCCGCCCTCGAGGCCGGCGTGCTGGTTGCGTTCAGCGAACGGCATGGGGGGGTGAGCGAGGCGCCGTTCCATTCGCTGAACCTCGGTGCACGTGCCGGTGACAGCCCCGAAGCGGTCGTCGAGAACCGAAGACGCGTCGCAGAGGCAGTGGGTTTCGACGCCTCCCGGCTTGCGCTCACGCGCCAGGTGCACGGGGTCGAGCTCATGCGGGCGACCTCCGGCGCCGGCGGGATCCTGGGCGAGGCCGACGGGCTCGTGACCGACCGGAAGGGTGTGGTGCTCGGCATCCTCAGCGCCGATTGTGCAGCCGTCGCGCTTCTGGGCGCGGGGGGCGTCGCGCTCGTTCACGCCGGGTGGCGCGGCTTGGCCGGCGGCATCATCGAGCGCGGTGTGAGGGCGGTCGAACCGGTGCTGGCTGCGTGGGTCGGGCCCGCGATCGGAGCCTGCTGCTACGAGGTAGGTGATGAGGTCGTCGAGGCGTGGAACCGCCGTGGCCTGCCGGTGGCCGATTCCTCACACGTCGACCCCCGGCGCGCCGCCGTGGCCGAGCTTCGCACCGCCGGCGTCACCGCCGTCGCGGCCCTCGATGAGTGCACCGCCTGCGGAGGCGGCTTCTTCTCCTACCGGCGGGACGGCGTTACAGGCCGCCACGGCGCGTTCATCTCACCCCTGTGACGATTCGCGACCGGATCGCGGACGTACGGGGGCGGATCGGCAGGGCCGCGGTGTCCGCCGGCCGGGACCCCTCGGACGTCCGGCTCATCGCGGTCTCCAAGACGCAGCCCCCCGAGGCCGTGCGGTCGGCGGCGGAAGCCGGTATCACCGACTTCGGAGAGAACAAAGCGCAGGAGCTCGTCCACAAGCTGCCCGTCGTGGGGGACCTGGGGACATGGCACTTCGTCGGGGCGCTACAGACGAACAAGACGCGCTCGGTGGTGGGCAGGGTCGCGCTGATTCACTCGGTCGACCGCATCGAGGTCGCCGAAGCCATCTCACGGCGCGCCGAACGGTCGGGACTGACCCAACCGGTGCTCGTCCAGGTGAACGCGGCGCGCGAGGCGGCCAAGCACGGTGTCGATCCGGACGAGGCGATGGCCTTCGCAGAGCGCGTCGCCGCTCTCGAAGGGCTCGACTTGCGAGGCCTGATGACGATGCCGCCGCTCGGGCGCGACCCTGAGTCGTCGCGTCCGTGGTTCAAGGTGCTGGCCGATCTCGGTGCGAGGCTGGGGGATCGTCTATCCGGAGCGGCCGAGCTCTCGATGGGTATGAGCCGCGACTTCGAGGTCGCGGTGCAGGAGGGGGCAACCATGGTGCGAGTCGGGGAGGCCGTATTCGGTGCACGGAATCCGCATGATCGGAACGGGCCCCCGAAGTGATGACCGAGTCACCTGGCCAAGAAAGACGCAATAACCCACCTTTTCGGCGTTCGGTTGGCTATTCTTAGCCGCATGCCAAGCCTGTGGACCAAGACGCTGATCTATCTCGGCCTCGCCGAGGACGAGGACGAGGAGTACGACGAGCCGGGAACCGAAGAAGAAACGAGCTCGGCGCGCCGGTCCGCAAGCGTCAGAAGGATCGCCGACAGCCCGTCCTCCTCGGGCAAGGGAGCGGTCGTGCGCGTCATGCCGCCCACTCCGGCGGCGAAGTTCCACCTCGTGCATCCGTACTCGTTCAACGACGCACAAGAGGTCGGTGACAAGTTCCGTGAGGGTTTCTCGGTGCTCATGAACCTCCAGGCAGCGGACTCGGATCTCTCGCGCCGGCTCGTGGATTTCGCCAGCGGGCTCGCCTACGGCCTCAACGGCTCACTCCAGCCCGTGGCCGATAAGGTTTTTCTGATCACACCCAACGGGGTGCAGGTCTCTGCCGAGGAGCGACGGCGCTTCCTCGAAGAGCGCGGTTTCTACAACCAGGCGTAGATTCTTCCCGTGCAGATCCTCTGCGTAGCCCTGAGTGTGTACTCGTTCGTGTTACTCGTCAGGATCATCCTGTCCTGGACGCAGGTGTTCGGCTGGAACCCCCCGGAAGCCCTTGCTCCCGTGATCCGGGTCGTCTACGACCTCACCGAGCCCGTCATGGGATTCCTCAGGCGCTACATCCCCTCTGCAGGGGGCCTCGATCTTTCGCCGATCTTCATCTTCATAGCGATCCGAATCGCCCAGGGCCTCTTGGGCTGTTAGTGCGTCGCGCGTGACGGGCTGCCTGCGCTTCCCACTTTCCTGATTGTCCGCGATACTGCAGACCATGGACCTAACCGCGCAGGAGATTCAGGATAAGCAGTTCCACGACGCGTGGCGGGGCTACCGGCAGGAGGAGGTCGACGACTTCCTCGATCAGATCTCCGAAGCGTTGGACCGGGCCCTGAGAGAGAACGCCGCCCTCAAGGAACGCAACCACGATCTGGGACAGGCGGTGGCGACGGCCCGCGACACCGAGGAGATGCTGAAGAAGACCCTTGTGTCGGCGCAGCGGGCAGCCGAGGAGGCCATTGCCAGCGCCCAGGCGAAGGCGGATGCGATCGTCGCCGAGGCGGAGGACCAAGCCAGGCGGCTCGGTGCCGAGACCGAGGAGCGCAAACGGATCGCAGAGGCCGAGATACAGAGCTCGATGGACGACGCGGACAAGGCGACCGGGCAGAAGCGACGCGAGCTGGACGGGACGATCGAGCGGCTCGAGGCGTATGAAGGGGAGCTGAAACTGAGGCTGAAGACGTTCCTCGAGCAGCAGCTCGAAGCCCTCGACGTGCTCGCAGAGAGAAAGGTAGCGCGCCGTGGCGCAGTGCGGGCCCCAACTCAGGCGGTGGGTCGAGCCGGCGGCGGCGATCAGATGGCTGCCCACCCGGCGCCCGGCCAGGGGGCGAATGAAGAGACGACGGCCGCGGGGGGGGCCGAAGCTCATCCCGAAGAGGGGCACTACCGCCGCACCCTCCGCAATCTGTTCAGCCGGGAAGAAGGGTCCGCAGCGCTGAGACCCATGATCGGCCCCGAAGGATCGGCTGCCGGCGATAGACAGACGATCCACCTAGAGGAAGAAGAAGACGAAGGGGTGCGGATCATCCCAAGGGGCGCCGACGACGCGGACACGGCCCCCGAGCCTCCCCAGAAAGAGGGCGGCCCAGACCAGCGCCCGTGACGGGGCCAGGCTCCGGCCGGGGGGTGCGATGACCTGGCTCATGGCGGCATCGCTGTTCGGCATCATCGGCGGAGGCGCCGCTCTCGTCCTCGGTTGGACGACCACAGATCAGACCCTGCTGTTCGTCTCCATAGGGGCAGAGGTCCTTGCTGCGGTTCTGATGTCACTCGCCTACCACCGCAGCCGCAACCCCTAGCAGGTCAGATACGGCCATCGGAGACCCTCCGGCCCGACGTGGCCGGCCGCAGCGGGTATCGGGCACCTCGGGTCGGGATGTAACGGGGGATTACGAGTCGGCCTCAAAGGCGCCTTTCCTTCGCCCGGAGGAGCGTCTCCAGGAAGGCCTCCGGCGGAAGGTTTTCGGGCGCGCCGGCGACCTTTGGCCGGAGCTGTGCGACAAGTCCCTCGGCGAGCTCGAGGCGCGCCGTCGCGTTCAGGTCCCCCCGCCGCACCATGAAGCGCCGCACGGTCGCAACCTCCCGGGGGGTGACCGCACCCACGTCCCATCCCGAGCCCCCGGGAGCCCCTGCCGGAGGGGCGCGCCCTTCCGCCTCCGGGCCGGCGCCACGGAGGTCGTCTCGAAGCCCGGCGACCAGGCGTCCGGCCCGGCCGGGCCTTCGCTCCCGGACCACTACCGTGCCGGCGGCGAGGTCCCCCAGGCGCTGATCCCGAGGGCTCGCGATAATGGCCACGATCCCTATGGCGTAGCCTGCCGGCAGCCAGTCCGCCAGGCGCACGACGTTGCGGATCGCGCTGGCCACGAACCCCACGGGACGTCCCCCCATCCGGATTACCCTCAACCCGGTGAAGCGCTTGCCCGGTGTGCGTCCCGACATGAGGGTCTCGAAGAACAAGGGATAGACGAAGATGACGCCGAATGCCGCCACTGCGAACACCGCCACCCCCACCGTCTCGTTGGCCAGGGTCAACACCCCCAGTGCAAGCACGAGGGTCCCTTGCATGGCAACGTCGATGAGCCCGGCGGCCATGCGTGAACCGGCGCCCGCGAGATCGAGATCGAGGTCGACGCCTTCGGGAGTAGTGATGGAGATGCGATCCTCGAAGTCCACTAATGCTCCTGGGCGGAAGTAACCGCGCCATCGTCGATGCAGGGTCGTTCTGGGGCGACGGGACTTACGCAAAGGTGCACTAGATGAAACTAGACCGGTTCCTGACCCAGCGACAGCCGTCGTGGGCCGAGCTCACCTCCCTGGTGGCGTCCGCCGCCGGCCGCCCCGAACGTCTCGGCCCCGACGGGGTGCGCCGCCTCGGCGAGCTCTATCGGGAGGCCGCAGCCGATCTCGCCTACATACGGCGGGCGTGGCCCTCGGGACCGGAGTCCGCCGCCCTGCAGGACCTCGTCGCGCAGGCGAGGGCCGTGGTCTACAACAGCGAGAGCGACCGGGACGGCACACCACTGGGCTTCTTCGCGCACGACTACTGGCGTCTCCTTGCCACCCGGCCGGCGTTTCTGCTCGTCGCCTGGGCTCTGCTGCTGACGCCCGCTCTGCTCACGGCGGTGTGGGCGCTGGACGATCCCGGTGCGGCCGGAGGGCTGGTTCCCGCGGCCTACCGTTCGGTCACCGAGCCCCGGACGCCCGGCGCCTCCCTCGGCCTGAGCGCGGGCGAAGGGGCTGCCCTCTCGAGCACGATCTTCATCAACAACATCAGGGTCTCGCTCGTGGCCTTCGCCGGGGGGATCGCGGCCGGGCTCGGCACGGCTTTCGTGCTGATCACCAACGGAGTGTTGCTTGGTACGGTGACGGGCCTCGCCTTCGGCGCAGGGAACGGTTCGGTCCTGGTCGAGCTGATAACCCCTCACGGGGTGCTCGAGCTCTCCTGCATTGCCGTGTGCGCGGCCGCCGGCCTTCGTCTCGGATGGGCCCCAGTGCGCCCGGGGCGCCGTCGGCGGGTCGACGCGCTCGTGGCGGAGGCGCGCCCCGCGGTGCTCATGCTTCTGGGCACGCTGCCCTGGCTGGTGGTCGCCGGAATTGTCGAGGGCTTCATCACCCCGGCAGGGCTGGGGCTCGTGCCGGCCGTGGCCACCGGGCTGTCCCTGGGCGCCCTCTTCTGGGGGCTCGCGTGGTGGCGGGGCCTCCCTGGTCGGAGCCGGGCCCGCGAGGACGGCCGGTGACACCACGCACGGGATCAAAGGCGCGCCTTCGCCTTCGCCCGCAGGTAGGCCGCGACGCTGGCCGCGCCGAGGGCCCCGGGCGGAGCCTCGACCACTTCGGCTCCTGTTGAGCGCAACAGGGCCGACACCTGTCGCCGATCCTCGATGGCTGCGACCGCAGCGGACGCCCGATAGACATCGAGCGGCGAGGACGGCGGGTGCGCCGCTCGGTCGATCAGCCCCTTGTCGGTCGCAAATGCGACGACCACCGCGTGCTTGCGGGCCAGCGGTCCCAGGGCGTCCACGAGAGGCCGTGCGGCCACCGGTTCGATCACATCGGTGAAGACGATCACCAGAGCGCGTTTGGCCTCCCCCAGACTTCGGAAGGCGAGCTCGTAGTCGCTGTCGACCGAGGCCGGCTCGAGATCGAAGAGCGCCCGCACCACCGCGTCCCCTCCGCTGCGGCGCGGCCGCAGGGCCCGAAGGACGGCCGCATCGAAGGCGAGCGCCCCGCAACGGTCGCCCGCCTCGTCCGCCACCAGCGCAACCGCGGCAACCGCGTCGATCGCAGCGTCGAGGCGGGTGTGCATGGCCGAGATGTCCCCGGACGGCGCAGCCATCAAGCGGCCGCAGTCGACCACACAGACGATGTCCCGGTCCGACTCGATCCTGTACCGGTTGCTCATCGGGCGGCCAAGGCGCGCGGTTGCGCTCCAGTTGACGCTCCGGATGTCGTCGTCGGGAAGGTAGTCGCGGATGGACTCGAAATCGGTTCCGAGGCCGAGGGGCCCGCGCGCTATGCGCCCTTGCTGGGCAAAGCGGCCTCGGCGCACCGCGATGGCGAGGCGGCGGGCGGCGTGGAGGTCGGGGAAGACGAGCACCTCGGCCTCCTCGCCGACGCGGTGGTACCAGGAGCCGAGCCGAAGCGGCCCGTCTCGCCGGATGGCCATCCGGGGAAGGGTGTGGCGGCCCCGGCGACGGGCGACGATGGTGCCCTCGAGCAAATCGAAGCCTTCGGAGGGAGTCAACGTCATGTCGGCGGGCACGGGCTGGCGCAGCCGGCTCCGGCCGGGCCCCTGGGGACGTTGCCCGCACGTGAAGCTCGCGGCAACGCCGCGCGACAGCGCCACCGGGCGGTCGAGGGCCAGAACCGGGGGGTGGCGCACGCTCCATGCGTCGGCGGCCGCCGCCGCCAGCACCCCCAGCGCGATGAGCGCGGCCAGCGCGGGCGGCAGAACGAGGGCCCCCAGCGCCGCCGCCGCCAAGAGCCCGGCGGTCCGGGTGGTGGGGGTCACGTTACCGGGGGACGGGGACGGAGGCCAGAGCGGTGGTGATGGCGTCGTCCGGACCGTAGCCCTCGAGCTCCGCCTCGGGCCTCATGATCAGCCGGTGCCGGAGAACGGGAGAGGCCAGCGCGGTGACGTCGTCGGGGGTGACGAAGCTGCGTC
>Ga0136623_10000447_pt1 | contig 12309 bp, 10 predicted proteins | sample AntDrymUQ4492106_2_FD_104656 | JGI IMG/M metagenome (GOLD analysis project Ga0136623, IMG submission 104656) | Polar desert sand microbial communities from Dry Valleys, Antarctica - metaG UQ449 (21.06) | ecosystem: Environmental > Terrestrial > Soil > Desert | place: Antarctica: Dry Valley...
GATCTGAGAACTTTGCTCCTCATTGGCTCCGCTGCTTGTACCCTGAGCTTGGTACGATGGTTGGATACGCGGTGACAGTGCAAATGGAAACGATGACGCGGATGGAGCCTCGCGATGAGCAGAAAACTATCGCGTTTTATGAAGCGATAGAAGCCAGCCCGAAGCCTGTGGTCGTGGTCATGCAGGAGATTGGTAGTCGTCCGGAGTTCGCTTCGCACAGCGGCGAGGTCATGACGACCCTGATGAAGAACTTCGGAGCCATTGGCCTCGTGACGGATGGCAGCGTGCGCGACTTTAATGAAGTACGAGCTCTCAATTTTCATAGCTTCGCCAGGGGGACTGTGGCAAGCCATGCCTATTGCCGCATTGCGCAGGTCGGTTGCCCGCTACAGATCTATGGGATGACCATACGCACGGGCGACCTTTTGCACGGCGACATTAACGGCCTTATCGAAGTGCCAAGGGAGCGCCGAGAAGAACTTCCGGAGATGATTGCGCGTGTGCGTAAGGAAGAAGGAGATCTCTTGCAAGATGTTCGTGCCGGCGGTTTCACCCTGGATAGTCTTCGTCAACGTGTCACCGGATACTGATTTCTGGCATTTAGTAAACCCGCGAGATTGCGGCTTGCCGCCCGCCAGTGCGGTAAGGCTATGCTTTACCTGAACGCGTCTATATTAAATTTGAGGCTATGCGTATGCCAGCCCGACAGAGGCACAGCCTCAGGAAAATCGGGTAGTCTACGGTAAGGAGTAGCCTTACCGGACTGGAGGGCGGCAAAGCCGCCAGACCAGTTCGCGCTCGTCTCAAACATGATGCGCCCGGGTGTTACAACAGAGTCAGAACCGCTCCCGGTTCTGACTTGTTCGCCGATGAGGCGCTCGGTCGCCCTTAGGAGTTTAGAAGTGGATTGGAATAGTAACCGCGACCTGGTTAAGCAGGAGTTTGATCGTCAGGGATATCTGTTCATCCCTCAATTTCTCGATACTGATGAAGTTGAAGAAATACGCCGGGAGATTGCGCGGTACCTCCACGATGTAGTTCCACAAATACCTTCCACAGACGTCTACTTTGAAGTAAAGGGTCAGCTGGAGACCATCAAGCAGCTAATCAGGATGTGCCAGTACGATTCCTATTTTGAGACACTTATCCACAGTGATCGCTTCGTCAAACTAGCCGAGCTTCTCCTTGGCAGTACCGTGATTGGTAAGAACATGCAGTGGTTCAATAAACCCGCCGGAGTTAGCCGAGCGACGCCACCCCATCAAGACGGATACTACTTTATGCTTGAACCAAACGAAGCGGTCACGATGTGGCTGGCCCTCGACGAGGTGACAGAAGAGAATGGCTGCGTTCGCTACTTGTCGGGTTCACACGTTCGCGGCATGCGAGCGCACGAAAGAACCGACACGCTAGGCTTCTCACAGGGCATTCCGGATTACGGGGTTGAAGATAAGAAGAATGAGGTGGCGATACCCGCTCGCCCGGGTGATCTATTGGTGCATCACTGCCTAATGATCCATCGCGCCGAGGCTAACATGAGCGATCGCAAGCGTCGCGCGCTGGGTCTCATCTACTATTCTTCAAATGCAAAAGAGGACGTCGAACGTGCAAGGGATTATAAGCGTGCCCTTGAGCTGGAGATTGCAAACCAGGGAGGATCTGAAACGCACGCAAATCTGGTTACAAAACTTGCAGGATAATTTCCGGCGGAAGATTAAGGAGTGATGCAAGGTGACAGAGTATCGGACGCTCAAAGGCACAGACCTCACAGTCTCGCGCACCTGCTTTGGCACGATGACCTTCGGCAGTCAGGTGGATGAAGCGCTGGCTTCGAGCATGGTCAACTATTGCCTCGAGCAAGGAATCAACTTCTTCGACACTGCGAATGTGTATCAACTGGGGGTCTCCGAGCAGTTGCTTGGAAAAGCCCTGAGCGGCAAACGAGAAAGTGTCGTTCTGGCTAGCAAGGTGCGAGGCAAGATGGGCGAAGCACCGGATCAGAATGGTCTCTCGAGAGCCGCTATTATGAGAGCTGTGGAGGAGAGTCTTCAGCATCTTCGGACCGATTATCTGGATATCTACTATCTCCACCAGCCCGACTACGACGTGCCGATCGAAGAATCTCTTGAGACGATCCAGGAGCTGGTCAAAGCGGGAAAGGTACGCTATCCGGCAACTTCAAATTACTCCAGCTGGCAAGTGGGACAGATGCTCTGCCTCGCACAACGGGAGCACTATCAACCCGCCACGATTGCGCAGCAGATGTACAACCTCGTGGCGCGAGGCCTGGAACAGGAATTTGTTCCCATGGCCAAAGAACTTTCGGTCTCCATCGTTGCCTATAACCCTCTCGCCGGTGGACTTCTGACGGGCAAGCACAACAGCGCCTCGATCACACCTGGAACAAGATTCGACAAGAACAGCATGTATCAAGATCGTTACTGGCACGAGCAGAATTTTCATGCGATCCAAAGATTACAAGCGATTGCGCAAAAAGCCGGGCGCTCACTGATCAGCCTTTCGCTCAACTGGCTTATGCACCATACCGCCCTGGACTGCGTCATCCTGGGAGCTTCCAAACTGGAGCAACTGAAGCAAAATCTTGCTTTGTTGGATGAGGGGTCATTGCCGCCTGAGGTCGTGGAACTGTGCGATCAGGTATGGAGAGATCTGCGCGGGCCGACCCCAATTTACAACCGATGAGGCTAACTAACTGTTCACAACCGGTAGGGTAAGTGCCGGCTTGGATTCCGGCTAAACAGCTGATACTACCCGATGCCTAAACTGTTAGTAATAGCTGATGATCTCACCGGCGCTTGTGACACCGGCGTGCAATTTGCCAGGAAAGGGATACCGGTTCTGGTCGTGACCGGGATTACATGCGAATCAACGGCTCTCTCAACCGATTATCAGGTAGTGGTCATCAATACAGAAAGCCGTCACCTGAAGGCAGAAGAGGCCGGTCGACGGGTAGAACGAGTTGTTGAACTGGGAATAGCTGCCGGCATGTCCCATTTCTATAAGAAGACCGATTCAACGATGAGAGGAAATATCGGAAGCGAGCTCGAAGCCTTGATGGTTGCGTCAGGTCACAACATTCTTCCGTTCATTCCTGCTTTGCCGAAACTGGGGCGCACTACCTGCGAGGGCTTTCAATACATTGACGACAGACCCGTACACGAATCAGATTTCGCGGGAGACCCTTTAGATCCGATTGCCGCTAGTTTCATCCCGGCAATTATCGGGAATCAGACTCGGATTCAAGCGAGAATCTTAAGAACGAATGAGTTAGCTCCGACCGCTTCGGTCAAGTTTGATCAGGAAGGGATCTACATCTTTAACGCTGAAACTGACGATGATCTTCAACTGGCGGGAGAGCTTCTAAAGGAGAATGACCTTTTGAACGCGACAGCCGGTTCATCCGGATTCGCCGAATTTCTGCCGGACCTTTTGGACTTCGCAAGGGGAACGGCGAAACATGTATATGAACCGGGACGAATGCTCGTGGTAAGCGGCAGCGTCAACGAAGTTTCGCTGATACAGACTGCGAATGCGGAAGCCCACGGCTTTGCCTCTGTGACTCTGTCTCCGGAGATACTGCTGGCAGGGGACTGCCACGAATCTACTCAGACTCGACAGGCGATTGCCAAAGTTATCGAGCTTGATCAAGAGCAAAGGGATGTAATTGTTAAGAGTGCAGAGAAGTCTGAAGACCTTGAACTCTACCTGGACATTGGCCGTAAGCGTGGTTTTGACCTCGATCAGACACACCACTTGATCGTAAGAAACATCGGCGAGATTGTTCGACAGATCCTGAAACAAACCAGGTTTAATTTGCTGACAGTCTTCGGCGGCGATACGTTGCAGGCCGTCGCCCGGGCGTGCGGGTGGTCCGGTCTTCTGCCGCAGGAAGAGGTAGTGCCTGGCGTGGTGATTTCGCGAGTCTCCGGAGATTTGACGGCGCCGTTGCTGATTACTAAAGCAGGTGGTTTTTGTTCAGGGGACGTCTTAGTGCGGATCAAGGATCGGTTAGGGAGTAAGAAAAATGACTATCGCGATCACGATGGGTGACAGTAGCGGCGTAGGGCCTGAGATCATTCTTCACGCGTTTAAGAAAGGAGAGTTGCCCAGGAACTTTATCGTTATCGGTGATTACAGCATTCTCGACGCGTGCAATCGTCTGCTGAACTACCAGGTCCCGCTGAGAAGGGCGGACGATGTTTCCGACTTGAAAACGGAATTCGTTAATGTTCTCGATCTGGGACTATTGATACAAGAGGATCTGAAGATCGGAGAGCTCTCAAAGGCATCCGGTTATGCGGCACTGAAGTACGTACAGTGTGCTACCAAACTTGCCCTTGAGGGTAAGGTCACCGCCGAAGTGACGATGCCGATGAATAAGGAAGCAACACGTCTGAGCAACGCAGGATTCACAGGACATACGGGTTATATCGCCGAGCTTTGCGGGCGGGACAAATACACGTTGATGCTGGCTTCAGAGAAGTTGATCGTCACACATGTTTCAACTCACGTCTCGTTGAGAAATGCTATTGAAAGCGTCAAGCGCGATCAGGTTTTCGATGTCATCAAGTTGACTCGTGATGTGCTGCCAAAACTGCGACCGTCGAGCAGAATTGCAGTTGCAGGCCTCAACCCGCACGCCGGCGAGAATGGTGCTTTTGGAACAGAGGAGCTGGAGGAGATTATACCTGCAGTGCAGAAGGCGCAGGCTGAAGGGATGGAAGTATCTGGCCCATTTCCACCGGATACGGTCTTCATGGACATACTCAAAGGGAAATACGATGCGGTTGTCTGCATGTACCACGATCAAGGGCACATCCCCATGAAGGTGCTGGATTTTCAAGGCGGAATCAACGTGACCCTTGGCCTGCCGATCGTACGGACGTCTGTCGATCACGGGACGGCTTTCGATATCGCTTATAAAGGTGTCGCCTTCACAGAGAGCTTGCGCGACGCCTGCAAACTAGCAGAGAAGTTGGCAGGTTAGTTCTTCAGGTATTAGCCATCAGAAGTAAAGTCAACCACCTCAGCCTGCGGAGCAGGCGACCAGTGTAGCCTGGGGCGTGAGCCCCAGGGTAAGTGGCAAGACACTCCTAGCCGTGAAACGGGCGGCAGCGGTTGAGATAGTTGTAGTTCCGAATCGCGAATAAGTTCATCAAGTTAAGAAGTGTAGGCGGAGCGCCTTCGTCTTTCGCCCGCTTGCGCGGGCTCGGGCACGAGATGGCATTCACCTGGGGCTCACGCCCCAGGCTCTAAGCTATCGCCTGCTTTCGCAGGCTGAAAGCGAAATATCCAGTCAAATAACTCTCAGAGGAATAATAAATGTCTACTAAACCATCGAAGTGCTTCGCCGTGTTCTCTTATTCTGCCGTGCTGATTGTCGTTTCTCTGGCCGCTTGTATGGTCATAGGCTTTACTGCTCATTCGTCAAAAGCCTCGCATTCGATTGTGCAAGCCACAACGGTTCAAGTTGACCCTGCGACATACCAAAGAACGACCATCTATTCTTCGCACCCGCAAAAATGTGGTGACGGCACAGACAATTGCCGATCAAGCGAGTGGACAGGCACATGGTTTATGCCTGATGGCAGTTTGGTTGTTGCTTTCAATCAGGCAACCGGTCCGACCAGTCCTGCTCTGGGACGTACCTTCACACCTGAAAAATTATTGAATGAGTTCAAGTTCCCCGACGGCAGAATATGGACCCATACCTATCCAGCTCCAAAGGGATATTGGCACTGGGACAAAGGGTATGATTATTTTGGCTTGAGCGGTGATTGCCCCCCTTCCCCACAGCTCCCAACCACGCAAAAATGCTCGCTGATCGTCTACCTGAAGTCTACCGACGCGGGTCAGACCTGGACCATCTGGCGCACGGAGTCTTTTCAAGCAATAGGCATGTCTGCCTACAGTCCGCAGCCGACAATCGCGCTTCCAAACGGAACACTTATACGGCGGGTCAATGGGGACGACATGTTCAATGTGAAAACGATTCCTCACACAGCGATGTTACAGATCCTCAAGCCAAGAGGCGGAATCTATCCGGCCAGGTGGCCCGCGCTTGGAGCTGGGCAGGTGGTTGTCAAAGACCCGTCGGTCTGCAAGTACCAGGTCAGCCGAATCAGGCGACTCAACGACGGTCGCTATATCGCGCTTGGGCAGGCATGGCATTACGCGGGAGGCGGTACGAGCGGAGCGTGCGCGTCTCTTGAAGGAGCTTCGAACATGGTGCTGGTTGCGGCGTCAGCGTCAGCGGCAGAGCAGAGTCAGTGGCAGAGAGGGATGCCCGAGATATCGCCCTCGCTTCTGGTCGCCAACGAATGGGATGCGGCTCAACTTGCTAACGGAGATCTCCTTGCATTATTCCGCACGCAAGTCAGTCCTAATGGAAAACAAATTCGCAAGCAGGCGATCCTTCGAGCGAGGCCGTCCTCCGAATGCCCTGACAAGACGACTAAGGGATGCTGGGTAATGGACGAGACAACTCTCGGGAATCCGGGCAACCTACCGCACTCGGGTCACCCTGACCTGCTGGCTACACGTGAAGGCGTCATCATCCAGTTTGCTACATCAGGAAACTCATACACGAACGACAATGGCGCCACTTGGATCCCGCTCACTGGAACGGCGCCATCGAACTACTACCCACGCTCCATTCAGGATCCCGTAACCGGAGACATATTTTTATTCGGCCATGTTGGAGGAGATGATCCTTACGGGGGTAAATCAATAGAAGGTGGAGGTAACTATTCCGGTATCAATCAAACAATCACCATGCAGAAATTCAGATTGAGAGTAAGTAAGCCATCGGGCCAGTAGGCTCCACGACTCGGAACTGTAGGGGTGCCCACAGACAGAGGGACACCCCTACAATTGCGGCTGCAATTGATTTGTGAAGCGATACGTTCTACAGCCGCCAGAGATCCGTACTCATGTACTTCAGTCCCGAATCGCAGATCACAACTACCGCAGTTTTGCCGCTCATCTCGCCCTGGAGCAATTGGACAGCCGCCGCAAGGTTCGCGCCCGATGAGTATCCGGCGAAGATGCCCTCGGTCCGGGCGAGGTCGCGAGCGCAGGCTATAGCTTCGTCGTCCGTGACCCGCACGAAGTCGTCAACGTGCTCTGATCGGATCATCTCGAGATGCGTGAGTGCATAGCCTCCGCCCTGTATACGGTGCCTCGGATCGCTAACAACGCCGCCGGACAAAACTGCTGCACCGGCGGGCTCGACGATGTAACAGCGCGTCGAGCTGTTCGCTTCCTTCAGCGCCGCGGCGCATCCGGCGAAAGTACCTCCGGAGCCGACAAAGTCACAGAACACATCTATCGGATAGGGTGATTGGGCCAGTATCTCAGGGCCGGTATGCAGATAATGAGCACGGAAGTTGGATGCGAGACGAAACTGGTCGGCGCGGAATGCCTTTCTCTCTCTGACGATTCGCTGCGTTGCTTCCTCGACCAGCGCGAGATCGTCTCCGGAAACCAGTCCGACAACCGAGTCTGGCGCTTGCGCCACGAGAACCACTTCCGCGCCTAGGGCGCTCATCATGCATGCCCTCTCCGGTGAGTTTCCCGTCGACATGACAGCCACGAACGAATACCCCTTAACGGCACAGACAATCGCGAGTCCTGTTCCCGTATTGCCAGACGTGAGCTCGACTACCGTCTGTTCCGGAAGCAACTCCCCGGATTGCTCCGCATCTTCAATGATCTGAAGCGCAATACGATCTTTCTTCGAGGCTCCCGGATTCAGGTTCTCCAGTTTGGCCAGAATGCGTCCATCTACTCGCTCCGCGAACCTGCGCAGTTCAACCAGAGGAGTATTACCGATCGCCTCAATAACGGAGGAGTACATAGTTCGCTAGAGGATGGTCATCTCGAGCCCGAGTAGCCGTGCAGCATTCTCCCAGTAAATCTTACGGAGGATCTCTTCCGGCAATCCAATACCGTAAATACGCCAGCGTCCCTGCGGTGGGATTCGCGCGGGTGCATAATCAAAATACTCGTCCTCCGTCTCCAGGAAGCGATAATAGATGTCGTACAACTCCTCAGAAAACGTCTGATAGGGAGTGTCGAGGAAGCCTTTCGGGATGGCATCGGTGCCGAATAATATCCTGTCCTGATACTTCTCGAAAAACCGTCGCGCTGTTCTTGGCTGCCTCCCAAGTTCCCCGATCCGCGCGGAGATATCGACGTGCATATTCGGGTGACTGTCCAGGCATTCGGAGACATAGCCGAGATCCTCACAGTCTGCAACGTGAGCGCAGACGAACTGCGTTCGGGGATGGCGCTGCATCACTCTGCGGCGGGCTTCCTGTAATTGCAGGTTGCCGGGAAAGTCTTTGCCGTGAAATGACCAATCGGGATGTGCGTGAAGCTCCTCGCAACGTTCGTTGAACCTATCGACAGGAAGAAAGAAGGCTCGCGGGTCGGAAACGTGGATAACCACGGGCATGTTCAGCGCGCCCGCGGCTTCCCACATCGGATCAAAACGCTCATCGTCTACTTTGATGAGCGGGCCGGTCTTTACCTGCTCACGCACAAAGAGACCGAGAACTTTGAGAATCTTCAGTCCGCGTGCGCCAGCATCATGCGCCCGTACCAACTGGGCCGCCTGAAAGCGAGCGTAATCCGGTTCTGCCACACGGCCCCACCATGGCTCTGTGAAAACGACGAATCGATCTGGATGCGCCTTTGGATGAACACGCATGGACTCGAGCAGACCTTCTCCGTAGCCCCCGGTCAGGTTCACCATCACGCGGACACCCTTCGCGTCCATTGTCGGAAAAAGTTCCTCTGGTTCAGCGATGACTTGAATGTGGTCGCCAGGGTCTAAAGGGGGACTCCAGGTCAGGTGTGTGTGGAAATCGATTACCGGAAAGCGCGGCTTTGCAATCCGTGTCTGCGAAACACTGAGCACGCTTTGCGGTTCAAACTCCTTCAGTAGGATGCCCGGTTTATTTGCAGCCACATCTTGCGCGTCTTGCAAGGCCCCTCCTCTGAACTCGCCTAACCAAAGCCTACGGTATGTCTAACGTGTCCAATCGCTATAACGCTCCACGAGGATCTGGCGACACTGCTCGAGGACGTCTTCAGAGAATGATTCGTAAGGAGAAAGAAGCCGGAGCGGCATAGGCACGCCGCCTAGACGCACCCACATCTTGTCGTAAGCCCCGTCCATTCGGTTCGTCCCCTGAATGGGGCGCTGAATATCTGCAACCGCGGCGAGATATTCGGCCTGAAGCGAGAAAAGCTTTTCGATCTGCTTTGTGCGGCCGGCTTCGAAGAACTCTTTGGTTTTGGATGGCAACATTGGCCCGAAGGAACTGAGAAGCGAACACTCACCGAACATACACCCCGTCGGGAACATCGATTCACCGAAGAAATGTTGAAGCTCAGGAACAGTCTTCATCAACTCAATTGTTCCAGCCACGGTCGTGCCTGTATTCTTTGTGGCCACCAGGTTGGGAATTTCGTCTACGATTTTCCGATACTCGGCGGGACCAAGCAGTCGGCGGCTGCGAAGCAAGTTGTAATGCAGAAACTTACTGTCGGGAAATGTGCCGCAAACGTCGCGGAAGAATCGCATCGTTTCCACTTCGTCCAGCAGACCCCACGACGGTAGCGAAATCTGAAAATAACGGAAGCCGGCCCCATGGGCGATCCTTAACCTCTCGACAACATTCGCCGTCGAGAGGCCGATCACTCCCACCATTGCGGTGATGCCATCCTCAGCTGTTTCCTCGCGAAACACTTTGACGATCCGGGAGAACCTTTTAGTATCGACAGCATGCCCCTCGCCAGCAGTGCCGAAGACATACAGATCGCTGAAACCCAACGAGATGAATTGTTGGATTTCCTGTCGAAATATGCTTTCGTCAAGCTGCTCCCGCTCGTCCCAGGGGACCTCACAACTGACAAGGATTGTTTGATGATGGCGCAAGACAGACTTCCCCAGGAACGTAAGTTGTTGGAACTTATGAAAAATAAAAGTTTTGATGATATATGTCAAGCCAACTTTTAGAAATAAGTCTTTACTTTCAAAATAATTGCTGTTTTAATTATTTCTGCAACTTGCCATTCTAATGCTTTCTTAAGGGAGCTTCTAGTTAGAGTTCTTTGATCTCAACGTGCCGCACCGATGTGGTGACCGTTTGCTGACTACGTGTAGATTGAGCCACCGGCTGCAAACAATGAATTACAAAACAAAGACGTTAATGCCAATTCGTTGGGTAAGCATCATCCTCTCCTTCGCATTATTTGCCGATTATTCGAGCGCGCAAGACTATTCGGTTCTGGTGGCGAAAGAAGTGGCTGCCGAACGAGTGGACGCCGTCAACGGTGGGGGACATTTTCCGGTGATGGTCCGACTCGATTCCGGAGATTTAGTAGCGGCGGTACGGGCAGGCGGAGCTCACGTAGGAATCAAAGGCAGGCTCGACTGGATTCGGTCGAAGGATAACGGGAAAACCTGGACGCGCACCACACTCGTTGATGGTCCCCAGGACGACCGCAACCCGGCCGTGGGCCAACTCCGCGATGGGACTTTAGTGGTTACTTATCATTCGGCAGGAGGCTATGGACCAAACGGAGAAGCACCGGCTCGAGGGGCCGCCCTGATCAGGGACGGCCTATATGTCGTCCGCTCTTTTGATCGAGGTACCACTTGGGAGACCCCGGTCAAATCAGAGGTTCCCCTTGAGTTTGCGGCTTCCGGCTACGGGAAGATAGTCCAGCTGCAGGCACTGATGGCTGTCTATTATCTGAAGGGCACTCCATACCGGCATATTAGCTACCTCTACCGGTCGACAAACGGCGGAAGGACTTGGGGAGATCAATCAAAAATAGCAGATGATTTCGACGAGACGGCTCTCGTGGTCTTGCCAGAGGATCGACTGATGGCCGTCTTGCGCTCAAAAAATGGTGCCTTCCTCTCGACCTCATTCTCCGAAGACAAGGGCCGCACATGGAGTCGGCCCCGCCAGATCACCGCAAAGCAAGAGCACCCGGCTGACGTGATTCTCCTTAACGATGGCCGCCTGCTGCTGACATACGGCGAGCGCAACCGTCCGTATGGAGTGAGGGCGAAGATCAGTAAGGACCTGGGCCTCAGTTGGGAACCCGAGACGATCGTCCTCGTCGCTGACGCGGAGAACACGGACTGCGGGTATCCTTCTTCCGCCGAAATCAGTCCTGGTAAGGTCGTGACCCTATATTACGGTGTGAATGGAATTTACGACCCGTATGGCAAGGATCCCGAGAGCCTGAGCCGCGTGTTCACTCGTGCAGTTCTATGGTCCGTTCCAAGATAAGCTCTCACGAAACAAGACGAGAGTTTGCAGTTTGAATTGGGCTCGATCCTTCTAATTTCAGCACTGCGAATCTTGTATCTCCTACAGAAACTTCGCGGCATCCATAGCGCTTACGATGGAACAAATATGCACTAACTTTGCAACTTATGTTTGAGTTAGTCGCGAGCAAAATACTATGACCCCAAGCAGAGTTCTTCAGAAATTAAGAAGCGGAGATTTTGTCATAACTGCAGCTGTTAATCGGGTCACGGAGCCATGGTTGTCCGAGACCATCGGCCGCATTGGGTTCGACGTGATCTGGCTGGATATGGAGCACAGGGCGTTCGGGTTCGACAAAATTGAGGGTATTTCCCTCGCCTGCCGCGCTACGGGTATAGACCTCTTGGTGCGCGTGCTCAAGACCGGGTACACCAGTCCCATGCGGGCGCTCGAATTTGGAGCAAACGGCATCATGGTTCCACATGTTTTGAGTGTAGAGGAAGCAAGGCAATGGGTGGAATGGGTACGCTTCCCTCCACTCGGACGCCGCGGATTCGACGGCGCGGGCGCGGATGCCGACTACGCTCTTACTGACGCGGGAGAATATTTATCCAAGGCTAACAATGAGGTCTTTCTTGTCCTACAGGTCGAGGACAAAGAATGTGTCGAGTGTGTGGACGAGATTGCTGAGCTCCCCGGCGTTGACCTGTTGTTCGTGGGGCCTGGGGATTTGAGCATCAGCTATGGGGTGCCTTTTCAATTCGATCACCCGCTCGTGCAATCTGCGATTGATCGCGTTGCTTCGGCGGCGCAAAAGGCGGGTAAGTGGTGGGGCATCCCTACCGGCTCTCCCGCGCAGGCCCAATCGGCCCTCGATCGCGGAGCGCGTTTGATCACCGCGGGCAACGATCACGGATTGCTCCTGCGGGGTTTTCAGAACGCCTTCGAGGAGTTTAGTCAGATTCGGGTGAGGTCCTGAAAAACACCCATACCC
>Ga0136623_10000448_pt1 | contig 12304 bp, 15 predicted proteins | sample AntDrymUQ4492106_2_FD_104656 | JGI IMG/M metagenome (GOLD analysis project Ga0136623, IMG submission 104656) | Polar desert sand microbial communities from Dry Valleys, Antarctica - metaG UQ449 (21.06) | ecosystem: Environmental > Terrestrial > Soil > Desert | place: Antarctica: Dry Valley...
ACATTGCCTCATGCCCCCACCCCCCTTACTTGCCATGCTCGATTACTCGCCGCCCTACTTGACGACGAAGAGGCGGCAATGGGTCGTCTAGCGGGCCGTTACCGCGCTGGTGCTTGCGAGGGGCAGCGGGAGCATACGGGGTGGGGATCGTCTCGCCGGGGAGGAAGACTCGCAAGCCCGGAGAGACCTCCCTGGCCTCCTCTCCTTGTTTGTCGTATCGCATGGCTAGCGCATCATCCCGTAAATGTTCCGGTCATCGAGCGGGGCGGCGAGGATCGCCTCCTTGGTCGGCGCTGGCTTCGAAAACATTTCGAAGCGGTCCCCGGGAGACAACTCGGGGTCTTCGGCGGCTTCGGCAAGCTCACCGTAGAGGTCGCCCCAATCTTCCCTGACCGTCACAGCGTGGGCAACTACTTCCTCGAGGTCCCTTTGGCGAGCGATTTGAAAAGCGAGGAGAGCCGCGTTCTCGTCGCCCGAAGTGAGGGCCGAGTCCATCGCGTTGATGAGTGCTTCGGGAGAGGCCGCCGACGCCGCTAAACGGTCCCCGAAGTTAACTTCCCCCGGGGAGAGTTCGCGCTCTATTTGCTCGACCCGTAGCTCGATGGCGGCCCGCTTCTCGAGGTCGAGTTCTTCGTAGCGGGTCCGAAGACGCTCGCGATCTTGGTCCGCCCACGCCGATGCTTCGGCGGCACGCACTCTATCGGCTTCCTGGGGGCCAAGTTTCTCCTCGAGTTCGGGGGACATCGCGCCTTCGTGGTGCTGTGCCGACGCACCAAGCGAGAAGCTCTCGTTGATGAGCCTGGTCTGGTCTTCGCCGTAGGAAAGTTTGATTTCTTGTATCGTAGGCATGTTTACTTCTCCTCTTCTTTGTTGGTTTTCTCGTACCTTACAAAGCCCGCACGGTCCTCTACATTGCCCTCGACGAGGTCGACCCGGCCGTCGTCGCCGACCGCGACGCCGTAAAGCTTTCCACTATCCATCGCCACGAAGACGACCAGGGGGTCGAGCGCCTCGCCGACCGCCGCGCACCATCCGGCAGCGGGGAGGACCGAGACGATCCCCGGCGCCTCGTCGAGGTATTGCATGTCCTCTTCCAGGATTGAACTGGTGTTGATGTGCCGGGGTGGATCGGGGTCGACCACCACCGGGCCGTTGGACGTGTTTATCGTTCGCACTCTTCCTCCTTCTTCTCGCTTACACACTTTTTCGCGGTGAAGACGCTGGCGCCCAATCTCGGCCTCCAACCGGGTGAGTTCGTCTTCGAGAGAGCGCCTGGCGGTTTCTCTATGAGCGGAATCGCTCATTTCCGTAACTTCTCAAGCTTCCTCGCCTGGAGTGCCAGGCGCTCCGGGTCGGGTGGGAGAACACCGCGAATATTCAAACTGAGGACCGCCATCATGTGACGCTCAATGGCGTGCGCATAGTCCCGGTAAGCGGTGCGGTTGTCCTCGTCGGCTCGATAGGTAAGTTCTGTTTCTAGGTACTCTGCGTCTATCCGGCGAAAAAGGTCGAGGAGAGCTTCCTCACTGCGTGCCTCGGACAGCCTCCTATGAAACTCCGCTGGGCTCGCGTCTATTAGGCGCGCCTCGTCCGCCGGCCCCGCCGCTTCCGGGGCCTCGCCTTTTTCCGCGACAGCCGGCTCCTCTAGCAGGTCCTCGACCGGTATACCGTATCCGGCCGCAATCTTCTCGACGGTCGGTAGGTAAGCCCCGCGACGGCCGAGTTCTAGATCACGAAGGGTGTGCCGGTCCACGCCGATCTTTTCGGCAGCTTGCACCAGCGTAAGCCCCTGGCGCGCGCGGATAACCCTTAGCCCCTCCGCTAGCCATCCTTGCATCATGTAGTCAACCTTTCATTTAGAGGCCTTCACTCCATGCTCGTACCATACCACACGCGGTGGCATGCGTCTACCTCGACGGCGCCACACTCCACCATTATGGTATAATGCCCGGGACGGATAAGGAAGAGCTCGCGAGTCCTTTAGTAGAGGCGAATCGCGAGCTCTGTGACCAGGAGAGGCGGTGACCTCTGGCAGCATCATAGCACCGGCGTCTAGGATCTAGGCGCAAGACGCCCGGCAATCAGATGGTACAGCGCGACACGGCTATTTAGCCACCGCGCGAGAGAGCGGAAAGGTGACCAGGAAGTAATGAACGTGCCGGAATCCCTCTGGCGAGAATCCCCGAAGGTTGCGCGGCTTATGTCTCGTGAGTCGTGGCAAGGCCCAGGCGTGCGGTTCAGGCCATGTAAAGGACGTTGCGCTAAGCGCAAGAGCGAGCGGTTGAAAAAGTAAAGCACGACAGGCGGAGAGAAGCGCAAGACGACTATTTGTCAAAGCGCGAAAAAACATATGAAAGGTAGACAAGATGCCGATACAGACGAGCGGATCGACCGGGACCGAGATCCCGGCCGGAACCCAAGTAAGCTGGCGAGTGCGGGAAGCCGCGTTCGACCCGAACGGTCGTTACGGCCCGACGGTGGAACTCGACCTCGACGTCGTTACCGATGAGTACGTCGGGACCTCGTCTAAGTACTGGTGCAAAATCCAGCGGCCGCGTTTGGACAAGGTCGCCAAACTGCGTGGCGAGGGACTCGACGACGAGACGATAGCGGACGCTCTTCGGAAACAGGGCCACGAGTTCGAGAACCTGGACGACGAGGACAAGATGTTGGTGGCGCGCGGTGGTGCGCTGTACGCAATCCTCACAGCCGGCCAAGGCGACGGGAAAGCGGCTGAGCAGGTCCTACAGGACTGCGACAACTTCGACGAACTCGCCGCTCGTCTGGTGGGCGGTCGCTTCGTCGGAACCACGAAATTGTCGAAAGACGGTTACGCGCGCCTAGACGCAATGGAAGATATTTACGTCGACAAGTCGTCGCCTGGCGCCGCCACGGACGGCGACAACGATTTTGACGATATCCCCTGGTAGCCAGAAACACTAGAAGAGCCCTGGGTGCGGCGCCCGGGGCTCTTCTCAACAAGCATCTGAGGGAGATTATACCCCATGCCACAGAAATCTACAGTGATGGATTCGAATCCCTGGGACTCATTAACAAAGAGTTCCGACATATCGGAAGAAGACCGAAAAGCCAGCATAGAAGAGAATTACCGGAAGCTTTTTGGAGACGCGCAAACGGTGGAGATGCGCGCCCCGTCGTCCAAAAAGGTAGTCTATTCCGGGTACTACAACGACCCCGCGAAGTTTGCCCGAGACGCCCTGAAGCTAGAGAGCCTGGGCACCAACGTCTATTGGACCCTCAACCCGCTAAAGGGGGACCTGCTGGCGAGGCGCTCGAACAAGTACGTGAAGGACTACTCGGGGGGCGCAACGTCCGACGAACACGTTACCCGCCGGGACAGGTTCGTCATCGACGTAGACCCCGAGAGGATCTCCGGTATTAGTGCTGCGGACGAGGAGAAAAAGGCTTCCGAGGAGGTCGCTAAAAAGTGCGTGGCGTGGCTAAAGGAGCGCGGCTGGCCGGACGCGGAGTTCGTCGCTGACAGCGGCAACGGCTATCACGTCAGTTACCGCCTAGAGCTGCCGAACACGGAAGCCTCTCGGCTGCTCGTACAAAGGGTTCTGCAAGCTTTAGACGTTATGTTCTCCACCCAAGACACGCATATTGACGTGACCATGTTTAACGCCTCTCGAATCTGCAAGGTGTACGGGACGAAGGCACAAAAAGGCGAGGACCTAGAGGGGCGACCCCACCGTATATCCCGGATGCTCTTACACAACCCGGACGCTCAGTCGGTTAGCGAGGAACAGCTACGGAGCGTGGCCGGCATCTACGTCGAGCCGCCGCCGAAGGCCCCAAGGGGCAAGGGGACCGGTGCCTACCGCTTCGACACCGAAGCTTTTATAGAGTTCGCGGAATTGGAGGTCTCGAAGACCCGCCAGGCGAGGAACGGCGGAACCATTCACGAGTTCGAGGTTTGCCCTCTAAATCCCGAACACGACGACCGGTCGTCGATCATGATCTCCCACGACGAAGGGCCACCGTCTTTTCACTGCAATCACAATGGGTGTCGCGGGGGCGCCAACCTGTACCCCGAGGTTCGGGAGCAGTACGCGGAGTTCTTCGCCTTGGAGGCAGGCCGCCATCAAGGGGGGAACTCCAAGGAGAAGCCCGGGGCCCCAGAATACCTCTCCGACGACGCTATGACCGAGGCGGTGAAGCTGGCCAAGGCTAGCCACCTGGGGACGGTGGAAGTTAAGGAGGTGGAGTGGTGCTGGAAGCACCGACTACCCCGGCGAAAGATCATTGTCTTGGAGGGCGAACCCGGACAGGGCAAGTCCCTCATCACCGTGGACTTCGCAGCCCGGGTGTCGGCGGGAAAACCTTTTCCGGGAGAGACGGTTAAGCCCGACCCGGCCTTGGTCCTGTTGTTCTCCACCGAGGATGACGCCGACGACACCATCAAGCCACGCCTTGAGGCGGCCGGGGGAGACCCCACCAACGTGATCTGCATGGAGACCATCCCCACAAAAGACGGCGGGGAGGTCGCCTTATCGTTTCCGAGTCAAGTGGGGTTCTTGGAGAAGCTGGTGGAGGAGACCGGGGCGAAGCTGGTGGTGATCGACCCGATCATGGGGTTCCTGGACCCGGACGTCAACTCGAACAACCCCCAAAGCGTCCGTAGAGCGCTGCGTCCGCTGCGCAGAATCGCCAGCAGGACCGGCTGCATTATCATACTCATAAACCACTTCAACAAGTCCGGGACGGCCAAACCCATCGAGAAGGGTACGGGCAGCGTTAGCTTCCTCGGAGTGGCGCGGGTGGGGCTCCAGGTGGGCGTCCATCCCGAGCACCTGGGCTCCGAAGACCCCGACAAGCTGCGAGTGCTGGCACCGGCAAAAGCAAACCTCTCCAGGGAACCGAAAGCATACGAGTACAGGATCAAGTCCAACTCCGCCGTCCCCTCCAACCCCTACGTTGAATGGGCCGGGGAGTCTGGGGTTCGAGCCGAAGACCTACTCGAACCCCAGCCTACAAGTGAGGAGAGAAGCGAACGGGACGAAGCAGTGAAGTTCTTCAAAGCCTATCTATCCGGGGGACCCGTGGCCAGCAACACCCTGTTTGATGTGGCCCGAAAGACCCTAAAGGTCTCCGACAGCACCCTGCGACGGGCGTTGAAGAAGGGGGGCTTCGAGAGCGGCAGGCTCGAGGGGGAAGCTAATTGGTCGTGGTGGGACCCCGAAACCCACACCCCGAAGAAGCCCGATTCAGGTGGTGGAGGGGGTGACCAAGGTGGTCAAGACGCCCAAGAAGGACTCTCTAAAGAAAAGGCGGGGGGTGCTGGGGAGGAACCGCCTCAACATGGCCCCCCTTACATATATGCTGACCAACATGACCAACTTGACTTAAAAAGTAGTAGTTTGCAGGGTAAACAAGTTGGTCAACCCCCCGAAAAGTTGACCAACTTGGCTGACCAACATGACCAACATGAAACTCAAAAAGCGTGGGGTAACCCTGAGCCCGTGGTAGAGGGTGACCAAGACGACCCCCCGAGCAAGTTGGTCACCAAGTTGGTCAAGTCTTCCAAGTTGGTCAACCCCCCTGACCAATATGTAAGTCCTGCAAATGCCCAGGAACCCGGCCATGTTGGTCAAGTTGGTCAGGGTAAAGGGAGGGGGACCAGTTACACGCTGGTTTCCCACTCCGACGAATTGAACCTGGCTATAAGTACCCTCCAGGGTGCGGAGCTGCTCGGGCTGGACATAGAGACATCTGCCCGGCTGCCTCACAAGGGCGACGTTAGGCTCGTGCAGGTCTCTGACGGGGAGCGCACGTACGTGGTGGATGCGTGGCGGGTTAATCCGAGGCCCCTCCTAGAACTCGTCTACTCGAAGCCTTGGGTGGCGCACAACGCCGCCTTCGAGGTCTCGTGGATCTCCTACCATTACGATCTTGAAGCCTGCGTTGTGCGCCGCCCCGAGTGCACGATGATGATGAGCAACGCCCTCCGCGCGGGGGAGACGGAGTGGAAGAAGAAGAAAGACGGGACGATGTACCGGACCGAGGTGGAGCACGGCCTCAAAGACGTGGCGCGCCGGGAACTCGGGGTGGAGATGAGTAAGGAAATGCAGCAGTCCGACTGGAGCGCGGAAGAACTGTCCGAGGAGCAGATGAACTATGCGGCTCTAGACGCGGCGGTCTTGGTGCCTCTGCGTGACCGCCTGCGTGACCGCTTGCGTGCCGAGTTAGAGAGGGAGGCTTAATGGTTATCGTGACGGAGGGACAACGTCCCGTTCCGACGATCCTATGGGTGCTGGACCTAGAGCACCAGCTAATACCCGTGGTAGCGAGGATGCACCTCGCCGGGGTCCCCGTGGACCGGGAGGAGTGGCTGGCGGCCGAGGAAAAGTGTCGGGAGGAGCTATACGCGGTTGAGGCGCGTATAGAAGATTGCACCCCGAAGAAGCCCCAGCCCAAATCTGGGTGGAACCTGGACTCCAGGGCGGACCCGCTGGCTCTGTTACACGCCTCCGGTCTCCCCGAGGAGGTCACCTCCACCGCTGAGAAGGTTATCGCCAAATACATCCCCGACATCCCGCTAATCGAGGACCTGATTAAGTACCGAAAGGCTAAGAGGGCGAAGGACACCGCCGAAGCCGACCGGCTACGCGACAAGATCCTCGGGGAGGCACCCCCGCCCCCGCCTATACCCTACCAGCCTTGGAATCTCCGAAGCCCCCAGCAGGTAAAGGAACTGGCCGGGTTGTTGGGGTTCGACATGCACGACGGGACCGACGAACTCGAACTCCTTAAGCGGAAGGACGCTCACGAGTTCTTTTCCCTCATGCTCGAGGCTCGAAGGCTCACGAAGCTGGTAGACACCTACGGCGTTAACTGGATAGACAAGCACTGCGATCCAGAGACTGGCCGCGTGTATCCCTCATGGTGGCAGTGGGGAACAACAACCGGCAGGTTTGCATGCTCCAACCCCAACTTCCAGCAACTTCCAAACGAAGGTCCGTACAGGTCCTGCATCCGAGCACCTGAGGGGCGGATGCTGGTGTCGGCGGATTACTCTCAAATAGAGCTGAGGATCGCGGCCAAGATCGCGCCGGATTCAGGAATGCTCGAAGCCTTCGAGGAGGGCCGGGACATCCACATAGAAACGGCCAAGTTGATTACCTCTAACGACAGCCCGTCCGGCGAACAAAGAACAAAGGCGAAGGTCATCAACTTCGGGCTGCTCTTCGGCATGCGGGCAGAGTCCTTGCCCAATTATGCTCTCAGGGAGTACAAGGTCCCGCTCGACGAAGACGAAGCCCGAAACTTCTACGACGCCTACTTCAAGGAGCGGCGAGGGATAGCCTCGTGGCACGACCGGGAGAAGAAGGAATTTTACTCAAAGAAGAACAAAAAATGCGTAGACCGGTACACCCTTATCGGAAGGCGTAGGAAGGACATACGTAGCCTCAACGAAGCCCTGAACCATCCGGTACAGGGGACCGCGGGGGACGGCATGAAGTACGCAATGGTCCTCTTCGACCGCCGACTAGACGAAGTACCCAGCGCCCAGCTCATCGCGACCGTACACGACGAACTGCTTGTGGAGTGTGACGAGGACGAAGCCCAAAAAGTAGAGGAGGTACTGAGGGGAACCATGATAGAGGCCATGGACGAGGTAGTTAATGCTGAGGGGCCCAAGGTGCCCATTGAGGTGGAAAGTAAGGTATCGAAAGCGTGGGTGAAAGAATGAGGAATACGAGTAGACCGGCACTGCGCACGAGCAGCCCTCGAAGCTTCCCGGAGATAGAAAAGGATCTGCGGCAGGCGTACAGCTTGCAGAACGTGTCCACGGGCCGGCAGACCATACTCGCGGTGTTGACCTTGGCGGCAAAGGCGGAGGACCGTAAGGACGAAGGATCAAACAGGTTAGCCACCATAGACGAAATACGCGAGGTGGCCGACGCCGCGGCGGCAGCCGAAGTACTCCCCGCGTTGAACAGTGCCCCGCTCGATCCCGTAGAGCTTCGGGACTGGTTCGAGTACGCCATAACGTTAGGCCTCACCAAAACGCACATGAACAGCGTCATCGAAGGCGTTGACTCCGGGGAGTATAAGCGGCTGTGGAAGCGGGAGGACCGCTACGACGACAAAAAGTTAGGGGTATATTCTGGCGGGGTTGAGGTCTACGACCATCAACCCCGGCCCCGACCTAAGGCGATAATAAGAGGGGCCGGTCCTAATGAGAAAGCCCTCCGGTTGGACGCCGGAGGGCTTAGTTCTATCCTGAGGGCTTCGAGGTTGGCTTCTGAGAGCCTCCGAGCCGGTCGGGAGGGGTTAGAGCCGGGGCACTCTACGCCTCTCCTAGTGGCTTACGCAGCTACAGTCGTGGCTGCCATCACCGGCCCAGGCGTCGCCGCAAACGAGGCATTCTTCTCCCCATTGCCGGCGCTCCTCTATCGCGGATAGTTCTGCGTCAACGTCAACGTTTGTGTTGTCACCTTTTAGCTCTGCGTCGAGCAGCCTAAGTATGGCCCCTATCGCCTCGATTTCCCTCTCCAAGAACATCACACCCTCGTCAGTAAACGAAACGCCCTCTACATCGTCATTGACCTTTTTCAGCTCCTGCTTCACCCTCTTGAGACTCTTCATCATCTCGTAGAATTCCTTACTCTTTTTAGCCACCTTACTTCTCCGCCGTGATGTCCGCCGGAGCGCACTCTAGCGCGTCCACAAGTTTTCTTATCGTTTGCATATGAGCCCGGGTATTTTCGACGCGCTCCAGCTTCCCAATGTGGTCTTCCGTCAAACCAGCGTTGCTCGCAAGCTCTCGGCGACTCCAAAGCCGTTCGAGGCGCTTCTGGTAAAGCTTTTGTCCAGAAATTTGCACGGAGGTCATGATCTCCATTTTAAGCACTCCTTTTGTGGATTTCTATCATCCTATATATTATAGCCCATATTAGACCGTTTTTCTATTGACATGTATTGGTTTATACGGTATAGTAGTATCCAGGATGTAAAGAGGCCCCGGCGGTGCATAAACACCCCGAGGCCCCGGACCACAAGGAGCAGACCTTATGGCCAAGACCAGTGTAGCGCAGCCGGAGCAGCGCACCACCCGCCAACGATGGGCCCTACGCGGTCGCCAGCTTTGGGAAGAGCACGCCAACGAGATCAAGTTCGAGGACGGCACGTGGCTCATCCCCAGCCAGAGCGACCTCACCAGCGTTTACGAGGTAGTGCTCGGCCGTCGGGGTGAGAGTTGCGAGTGTGCCGCCTACGCGTACCAGAGCGGGGCGTGCAAACACATCTACGCCGCCACCATCGCACACGCCAAGAGCACGCCGTGCGCCTGTTGCGGGCAGCGGGTCTCGTGGAAGTTCGTCACCGAGGTTCAGGAAGACGACGAGCTGCTCTCCTGGCTCGTCGGCGACCGTCTGTGTGACTCTTGTCGGGACGGGGGGTTCTGGGCGTGATCCGCTCCATCCTCGCGGGGCTGGCACTGGCTGGCCCCGCCCTCGTCGTCGAGCTCTTGCGGGCGGGGGGCTGATATGGCCGCCGCGGCGTTCTCCGCGTCTGAGCTTGAGGCCATCGGCGATGGCTCCGTTGCCGCCCGGGATCAGGGGCACACACTCGGGACATTCAGGCGCATCGACGGACGTTTGACGGCGGCTCTGTGCGGCCGTTGCGGCGCCGCGGGCCTGGTGTTGGTCGCGCGAGGGGGGTGCCTGGTGACCGCGGGCAGCGCCCTCAGCTACCCTTGCAGTCCCGGCACTGCGGACGCTACGGGGGAGAAGGACGGAGGGGAGCGGACACGATAGGACCGGCCAGGTTGGGTACAACGCCCTGAGCACACGAGAGGAGGAACGATGAACGAGGAAGAGGAGCGGATGCAGGCGGCGCAAGAGATCTACGACGGCATGGAAAAAGAGGAGCGCGAATGGTTTGAGGGGGCGACGCGCTTGTGCTACGAGGAGGCGGCACAAAACCTCGGGTCGCCCCCGGGGCGCCTGGGCATGCGGGAGATGTGCATCACCCTCCTGGCGCGTTTGATAGTCGGCTTCGACGCCGAAGCCGCACCCTGGGTCTCCGAGTTTGTGACGGAGGAGGAGACTCTCCGCTACGCGCGGGAGGAGAACGAACGGCTAGAGAAGCTGCCGGAGTACGCGGCAACGGGGGTCCCGGAGGCCGTTTTGTACGAAGCGATGGCCGCGCGCCTCTACTCCGAGCACCCGGCGGCCGCGCGACACCCCTCGGCGCCGGCGGAATAGTCCAGTTGCACAACACGGCCGGGGCTCCTTATCGGGGCTCCGGCCCCTTATCGAGAGGAGAGGGATGGAAGACGAAATACAGCGCATAAGGGTACAGCAGTACATCGACCAGGTAGGAGAAGAACGGTACACGATAGAGTGTCTTGTTACCCACATGACAGATGTAGAGCTTAAGCGGATACTGCTTGACCTACCTCAGCAGGCGAGCGAGGTTGTTCATCGGGTGATCGACGAAGCCTCCCCCGAAGTCCTGCCGGGCGAAGCCAGAGAGGAGGACGAGTAGATGAACGAGTGTTCTGAGTGTGGCCAAGACCACGCAGAGTGCGACGAAAACCTGCTATCCGGAATGAGCTTGGATGCGTACTCGGAGGCGAAAAAAAGCCTCAGCGCACAGGGGGTTGAGGCTTTGGGGATGGTGTCACACGCCATCGACGCTTTAGGTGTCTACGCCTACGACGACGCCGAAAACATGGAAACCCTACACGTAGATGAGGTCAGGATCATTGAGTTTTTTCTGGCCAGACAAACCCTGATAAACGCCGCGCGGCAGGCTCTCCGAGAGGAACACGGGTCATAAGGCGTTGGAGGTACACGGGGCTATCATGGTCCCGGTCCTTCTCTTTCTCTGGCGTCGACCTCCAGTCCGGCACGAATCCCCGAGGATCGACGCACAACGAAGCCGACTGCGCGGTGGTTTCGCGGTTGCTTCTCCCAGGCGAAACCTCGGGTAAAATGCGGCCGTCTCGATCAAGGACCGCTGCCACGCCACCCGGCTTCGCCAGCGCGAAGGCTACGCCAGGCGGTCCTATTCTTCGTGGCGACTGCGCGTAGTTGCGGACCCGTTGCGCGGCGGTTGCGGGGTTCCTTCTCTGGGCTTCGCGCCGGCGTGGGATGAGACCTGGTTATCGTGAGCTAAGGCAATAGCCTCCTCGGGGTCGTGGTCGCGGGCGGCTGCGGCGTGGTGCTGGAAGCTCAAAACGGTCAGCGCTGACCGTTTCCCCCCCCCGCCTCTGTTGGATCTCCCACAAAACGTCAGCGCTGACGCTTTTGAGCTGTTGCAAATCCTCGTAGGTAGGCTGCAAACGGTGTGGGAAAAACGGCAACCGGTTGCCGTTTTGAGCTTCCAGTTGTGGCCCCACCCCTGTTGGACCGGGGCTGTGCTGTCTGGAAATATCACTGATCACGGTACCGTGATCGTTGTGGGGGTACCTCTATCGGACCGGGGCGGAGCCTTGTAACTCCCGGAGGATCCGAGCATCCGAGTAAAGTTATTTTCCCGGAAACCCAGTAGGCATAGTAAGAGCCGAGGCTGTTAGAGACCCCGGCCCCTCAGCGCTGCTTTCTGCGTACGTTGCCTAGTCGCGGTCCACGATCCTCACAAAGCTCTGTTCGTCATCGTCGTCATCGTCGTCATCGTCGTCGAAGCGGTCGAAGCGGTCGAAGCGGTCGAAGTCGTCGAAGCGGTCGAAGTCGTCGAAGCGGTCGAAGTCGTCGAAGTCATCATCGCTAACAAAGCGGAAGTCGGCATCGTCGTCGGCGTCGCTGAAGACGCATCCGGGGACGAAGAAGCCGTCGGGGAGTCCGGGGCTACACAATTCATCATACCAATCGGAATCGGCGCTATGGTTCCACCAGTTCCAGTCGTCGTTGTCGTTCGCCATGGCCGGGGCGGCGAAAGCCACCAACATCGCGGCCATCACCGCGACTACCGCAAAAACAGTCTTGGTACGTCTCATGGTGCGCTACCTCCTTGTTGCGGGACCGTATTATCCCAGTAGGACAGTCCCTATCCGAAAGCGTTACCAGATTATCATACGCTCGATCTGCGAAACGGCTATAGGTAATTCGTCCTAGTAGGGATCGGGACATTGTCCCGAGAACGGCGCTATTCACGAGCTGCCGAGAGCTTCAATTCTCGGAATCTAATTTCCGGTGTGCGGGGTTATCAAAAACTCCAGGCATAAGACCACAGGCGACCGGGGGTTGTAGCTACCGGCTAACCCCACTCTAGCTGGGTTTCGCGGTGGCAACGCAACTGTAAGCCACCCCCGTCTTGCCAAATTGTTTAAATG
>Ga0136623_10000449_pt1 | contig 12299 bp, 8 predicted proteins | sample AntDrymUQ4492106_2_FD_104656 | JGI IMG/M metagenome (GOLD analysis project Ga0136623, IMG submission 104656) | Polar desert sand microbial communities from Dry Valleys, Antarctica - metaG UQ449 (21.06) | ecosystem: Environmental > Terrestrial > Soil > Desert | place: Antarctica: Dry Valley...
ATCTTGGGCGGCAATAATCTGGTCACAGATGATAATAACTACAGTCCACACGAAAAGCTTCACGTAGGTTTTCAGTCTCATGATTTATCTCTAGCCTTACATCAGAGGATGCGGCATAACGCCGGAATTGAGAGGTGGGCGGCCGGCGCACACAACCTGAAAAGGACAAAAACACGATGCAAGGCACGCTATCCCGTCGTCCGCTCGAATGGTTTGTTGGGCGCGCGCTAATTGTGCAAGCGAGGCTTACTTATTACATTCTTTATCAATTGAAGTGTGAACATCATTTCAGTATCAACACCCTGCAAAACATCTTGAATAGTTGGCTGTGCAGTGTAGTCAGGCATTACTCCTCTTCTCAGATAAGGGTAGCCGGACACCGCGTTAACATACTTCCATAACGGTATGTCAACTCTTACTTTAATGTTGGGCAGAGTCAGACGAAAGGAACGTCCGCTGTTGTTTCCGTAGTATCCGCCTCCAACCTCTTCACCGACAAAAGAACCGCGTCGGTGATAATGCGCGATAGCACAGAAATCAGCCGTTGTCGAGAAACTTCGTCCGGTGGTCAGGAACCATACCTTTCCATCAAAATGATTCTTCTGCGGTTGTTGCAATTGCTGAAGATTGTCATCAACGCTCTGTTTTAGCCTGAATCTGCCTGCAACGCCGGGCAGCAGGTCTTCAGCAAACATTTTGTTAATTCTGGTGCTGTTACCAGCATCAGTATATTGAACGAGAGTGATTTTATTAGTTGAAGTTTCAATGTAGTCGAAGTATCTGAATTCTTTATCCGTCAAATAGGAGAACAACCGCGAGCCGAATTCATCCTTGCCTCCGCTATTGCTGCGCAAGTCAATAATCAGATTTTGAATGTTCTTCTCCTTTATTTCCTTAAAAGCGGCTTCCAGAAACTTTGGATAATCCTGACCGGCTTTTTTTATTGAATCCTCACCAAAAGTTTTGATAGTGAGAAGCGCAGTATTCGATTCCGGCAAGAACTCTGAGCGCAGAGGCTTTTTACCGTCGTCGGGGAGAGCCGTCGCCTGCGCCTCATTTTCGATAAGAGGCGGCAAGCTAATCTTTTTCTTTTGCCTTTTCGTCGCGTCGAAGTATTCGACATCGAAGGAATCCGGCTGCTCTATGAACAGATTGTAGTATAGTCTGAAGCGTCGGCTCAGAAACCAGTATTTGCGCGTCTTATTATCTCCGTCTGAGGGTAAATGAGCGAGGATTGCGCGCGTAATGCCGGGCATCTTTTTCCCGTTGATGGAAAGCAATTCACTGCCCGGTGCGATTGCATTATTCGGGCTTGAAAGAATGTATCCCTTTCCCTTAATAAAGCGCAGATTGAGCGGAAACGTCTTGAGATAACTCATTAACTCGCTCGACGGATTACTTCTGGTATGCCCGCATTTAATCGCGCTCACAATGGACGCGACTATCGGGAAAAACTCCCTCTCCGTCATCTCTCGATTCAACTGTTTGAAAGCATTGTCAAAATAGGCATCAAGCGTCTTTTTATCCGTGTAACGATACAAACCCGGATGAGTCTCTTCCAAAACCTTACGAAAGATAAGGAAATCTTCCTGCAACTGTTTTGCCTGAAACTTCCGATTGACGTTAGAAGTTGAAGGAGCTATCTCTTGCGCTAAACTCAGGCGGGCTGGCAACAAAATACCAACTACGCTCACAAGCACGAAGCAAAGTTCATAAAAGGATTTACGCCTTTGAATTTTCATAGTTTTATCTCCGTAAAGTAAAGGTAAGGCCCAACGCTGGGCATCAGCGGCGCGCACGCCCCGTTGAATTTAAAGGACATGCTGGATGCGCGTCCGCTGCATGCCGTTGTTAGGCCATCGTGCCACCGGATTCACCTTCTTTTCAGCGCTCGACCACCAATGTGCAGATATTCTATTCTGCCATTATGACCAGCGATGATTGTGAACAGCGTCGACTCAGATGTTCTGACAGGTGAGATCGAGAAACGATTCTCTCCAACCTTCGTGACCGGTAATTCCGTATTGTCTGTAAGGCTGCCCAGGCTGCCGGGAGGACTGTCGTCGCGTATGAACAGCCTGCTGTCCTTCAAGAACAGCGTCATCACCCGCTCGTTCTCGTATGTGCCCAGGTAACCGGACATCTCGACTTGCGTCATTGGCAGCGATTCACTCGCGATTGTTTCTGGCTTCCCCGGTGGTCCCAGAAACATCTGCATGGCTTTCTCAACCGTCTTTGTCAGATGCCTGCTGCCCCCATTCGAAAAAATAATGATTGCGAACCGCGCATCCGGCACGATCCGGATCAGGGGCCGCATTCCCGCCCAAGCGTAGTTGCCCCTAAGTACGTGGTGGCTTCCGTATCTGGCAGACGCAAGCCCGTAGCTTTCCTCCCCAGCGACGACTGCCGGGCCTGACGTGGGAGCCTTCGCGAGCTTGGCAATCACAGATTGTGAGATGACTCGACGGCCATCAAGTTTCCCGCCATTGAGGAAAGCAATTAAGAAGCGCGAGAGATCGTTCACAGTGGAAAACAATGAATAGCTGGGCCAGCCCACAGAGTTTGCGGCGAACGGTCTGACAACGGTTGGTTTTTGTCCGCCCGCGGTTCGGTGGCCCTGTGAGAAGGGATAGGTCAACGCCAGTAACGGGCGGAAAGTTGATCGGCTCATGCCGAGCGGACTAAAGAGCTTCTCACTCATCACATCGGCAAAAGGCTTGCCCGCCACTTCTTCAATCAGCAAGCCAGCAACCGCGTAACCCGGATGCGAACTAGATTGGATCCTTCCCGGCTCTGCAATGAGCCAATCATCTTTCCAGGAACGCACGATGTTGCCCAATGCTGCATCGTCATAAAGGCCCAGCCGAAGGTGGTCTTCCTTGACTCCTGCCGTCTCACTTAACAACTGTTGGGCCGTCACCCGTGAGAGTTTCGGACTGAGACCTTTCACGTACCTGCCGATAGGTACATTGAGATCAATTTTCCCCTCTTCTGCCAATGAGACAAGAACTGTTGCAGTGAGAAACTTCGACATCCCGCCAATGCGAAAAAGCGTGTCAGTCGTGACAGGAACACCAGTCTCAATGTTAGCTACACCGCATCCTTTGACGTACCGCGCGGTCGCCGCTGACAACTAGTACGGCTGCGCCGGGTGTGTCGGTCTCTTTGAGTTCAGCGAGCGCGACCTTCTCCAGTTCGCTGAAGTCATGATCCTGTTGAGCAGAGACTGAAGTTGCAGGAATCAGTGACGCCAGCAGCAGGACTGACATCAATGAGTCCGCGAATCGTCTGAACATATTATCTCCTTTCATTTTTGGCTGGGCCTTACTTACTGCGCCTAACGCCCCGCATCACCTGCGCCGAGCGAGCACACACAACCTGACCACGAGGAAGTTTGATGAGAGGCACGCAATCGAGGCGTCAGGTGCATGCGGTTGTTAGACTGCGGGTTGCATATGCATGTCACTTATTGCCTGACTTTCACTCGATGCCCCTCACGTATTTATCAAACCACTGGATGGTTCTCTTCATCGCATCCAGCATTTGCTTTGGCTCGCGCGGCGAGTGCGGCATGCGCGGGTAGACGACCATTTTTACTACACGACCCTGACGCTTGAGCGCATTATAAAACTCGTATGCCTGTGTGATCGGCACACGCTCATCCTGCTCACCTTGCAGTATTAGCGTCGGCGTGTTTACATTCTTCACGTTGAGAGCCGGAGAACGGAGCCGCAAAAGATCGTACTTCTCCCACGCCTCCCCACCGAAATGTCTGGGAACATAATCGAGAATATCTGTCGTCGTTGCAAAACTGATTAAGTTGGTGATTCCTGCGCCCATCATCGCCGCACGAAATCTCTTCGTCTGCGTGATCGTTGAGGCGGTCAGGAACCCTCCGTAGCTCCAACCCCCTATTGCCAAGCGGTCCGCGTCGGCAACGCCCATTTTGATGACGTAATCCACTCCCGCCATTAAATCTTTGACGTCCATTCCGCCCAATCCTGATAGTTCGCCCGGCTAAACTTCCTGCCATAGCCGCTGCTGCCTCTCACATTGCAGCGCAGGATGGCGTATCCGTGCGAGGCCAGAGCTGCACCGGGCCATAGAGAGGTGCGCCCACAGCAGGGGTGCCGATAAAGCGTTGCGCGTGGAGCGAGATTGGGCCGCCGTGAATGAGCAGGACTAAGGGGTAGCGTCGACCGCGCTCGTATCCAGTCGGATACGTCAGCAGTCCCTCAATTCCGAGGTTGTCAACTGACTTCCAGCGAATCACTTCTGTGCGAGCAACCGGGATAGCCAGCATGCCTTTATTAAGGTGGCTGAGTTGCACAGGGTCAAACTTATTAACGCGACTCAGATAGGCTTCGGGAGGATCGTTGCTCGTCTCATAGCTGAAACCAAATAAAGACCGTGGCTGGTTCAAACTTACTGCTGTAATCACACCCTGATTCTTGCTAACTTCGCGCTCCGCCCCGCCATCGAGCGGTAAGGCATAAATCCTTGAGATCGTGCCTCGATCTTGCAGACAGTAGATCTCCTTGCCGTCGGCAGACCAACCGATGAGGGGGGAGCCGGCAGGCAGATGCCCAAATTGATCCAAAGTCACAGCTAGACGCCTCAGTGTCCCACCTCCTGACGGAATTACATGAACAATATGGCTGTTGATATTAATATGTGGGTTGTCACTCTGGAGATAGGCAATCCAGCGACCATCGGGTGAATAGATGGGATAACGCTCGTTCGCACCCGTATTCACCAGAGATTTGAGCTGAGCGCTCTGGACATCCACTAGCGAAAGATCGCTATTCGCCCACGCGCCAGGCTTGGGAGTGAAATCGCTTGTAAAAACAATTGTTCGACTGTTTGGTGACCAGTCGTAATCGGTGCGACCAGCACCGTCGGGAACCCTGTAATCACCCATCGTCAATTGGCGAGCTTCGTGTTTACCGCCCGCGGTCTTCTCGACAAGTATCACAAACAGGCGCTCGCCCTTGATGTATTCGTCTACCACGCGCGCATCATTTTTCTCTCTGACGGCCTGCTCCTCTTGTGGGGTAGAGGAATCTTTAGCTATAAACGCAATGCGCTTCCCGTCCGGCGACCACTTGAAGCTGCTGACTCCCGTTCTCACATCAGTGAGCATTTGAGGCTCGTCCCCATTTGCATGCATCAGCCAGACGTTACTCTTGCCGGAACGAGTGGAAGTGAAGGCAATAAACTCTCCGTCAGGTGACCACTGCGGGTTGTCGGAAGACTTCTCGCCGGTGGTCATCGGGGCCAAGCCACTGCCGTCTGAGTTTGTCAGGTAAATCTGGGTTGAGTATTCACTTCTGGTACTATCCATCACAGCCTGTCTTACGGTGAAGACGACCCGCTTCCCGTCCGGTGAGGCCTGCACATTGCTGATCTGTTTGAGCTTCATCATTAGCTCTGGCGTCCACTCAGTAGTCTTAATTGTGGAGCTAAGCTGTGCCGGCGTGGGAGGGGTCAGTATTGTTACCACAGCAATCAAAGCAACGAACAACTTTGTTAGTGGTGTGTGGATTGATTTAAGCATTTCATTCGTCCAGTTTGAAAAATACGGCTAGCAGTCTAACGGTAGTATTCAGCGGGGCCGGCATGAGACAATGGCAGTAATCGAAGCATTCGTTGGCCGGCCTCCGCTGCAATTGGTGTTAGGCGCAGTTTAGGGACCACGTGCTACCCTATCGCAATAAGGCTCCCAGAAGTTCGAAAATAGAGTACGCCCTGTGAAATTGCGGGGGTTGCCAGACAAGGCTCACCCATCTGGTTCTTCGCCAGCACTTCCAGCGTTGCCCCAGCTTTGATCACGTACACGACGCCCTCTTCGGCAGCGCAGTAAATCTTACCATCAGCCGCGACTAGCGACGCCGAGCAAGCAGAACCTGTGCCCAACCGTTCCTCATACATCTTGCGGCCGGTCTTGAATTCAAAGCAGCGCAGCACGCCGCTGTGATTGGCGAGGAAAATGTAACCACCATATACCACAGGCGTGGAAATATAAGTGCCTCCATTCGGAACGCTCCAGACAATCGCATCATTGCTGGTGCTGCCTTCCGGCAATGAAATGTCACCAGTGGCTGAAGGTCGAATGACGAACAATGGCGCTTTTCCTCCGTGCGCATTAGTCACAACTATCAAGCCATTTGCAACGAACGGCGTTGGTATTGGATTATCTCCACCTCCGCGTAAGCGCCAGAGTTCTTTGCGGGTATTTAGATCGTAGGAAACAATGTATGGCCAGCCGTTGGTGACGACCTGCGTCCTTGTACCGTCAGAGTGAATCAGTGGCGTTCCCCAACTCCGCTCGGAATCTCCTTTGCGTGAGACGCGCCACACCTCCTTTCCATCGGAGAGGCGAAAGGCTGCCACAAAGGGATTTTGGGGATCATCGCAGAGCAGCACGATGCGATCTCGATGTAACGCCGGGGAACTCCCATAGCCCCAGCCAATGCCATATTTGCTGATGTTGATGACACCCAGTGCTTGGCTCCAAAGCAGCTTGCCGTAGAGGTCAAAGCAATACAGCCCTTCCGAACCTAAGAAGGCTACCAATCGCTTGCCGTCTGTGCTGAGCGTAGTATTCGCGTGAGTTGCTTTCTCGTGTCGTGCGGCAGCAGGCTTGCCCACGCGAAGTATTCGTTCCCAAAGTCGCTTCCCTGATTTCTTATCAAAACACAAGATCATCCAGCGTTGTTCATCATTGTCCTGCGCCGCTTTGGTGTCGCCGTAATAGCCAATGCGCAGGGGGGCTTTGCCTGAGAGTCGAACAGCAGTGGCGACATAAATGCGGTTCCCCCAGACGATGGGACTGGAATGCCCTAAGCCTGGAATCTCGGCGCGCCACAACAGGCCAGAGAGCTTACCCGCCGCCGCATCTGCGTTCCAGGAAATCCGCGTCGGATAGCCATCTGCAATTCCCCGCGCGCCAGCGCCACGAAATTCCGGCCAGTTCTGTTCGGGTTTGGAAGCGAGTGTAGCTGTAGGCAGAGCAAGTAATGAGGTTGTCAGGAATGAACGCCGCGATAGTCCGCTTAGGCTCCCTCGTTTCTTTTCATTCATTTACTCGATCCCTTCTATCTATGGCAAAGCAGTTTTCGGCGTCTAACGCCATATTCACCGTGCCGCGCCTGTAGTATTAGACGTAATCACAGCACCAGTTGGCGCGGCTACGGTGCAATTGATGTTCGGCGCTATTTTGTAGGAACCAAATGCCTCGTTTTCATTTCATTTCTTCTCTGCGTTGTCTGGTTTTACACAAATGAAATTCTCTGCGGCATCAATGCTCCCCGTGCCTTTGTACCTGGCGACTTGCGGATAAGAGCAAAGCGGGCGCGTTCTCCTGGTCACGCTTCCTTCCACGTGCGCACCCAGCAGACTTCCGGGCGCTTTCCCTTTTTCCACCCAATCCACGATTGCAGTCAGCCAATCCACGGTGTCGCACCCAACTCCGCCTCTACAGTGGAACATGCCCGGAATCAGGAAGAGACGGTAGAATTCTTTGGTCGCTTTCTCGCCCATTTTGGCAAGCACTGACTCGTAATAATCCGCCGACATAAACGCGGTCGGCCCCGTATCCGCCCAGCCGTGGTAGTGGATAATCCTGCCGCCGCGCTGCTTCAACTTGCGCAAATCCGGATTCGTCGCATTGCCGATGGCGGCATATCCCGCCATTCGCTGTGGATCGGTATCGAAATTGAATAGCTTGTAATCCCAAGTGGGGCCAGGCGGCGGATCGAAGAATGCGTATCGCATGTAGGTTAGTGGCAGATTCAATGAGGCACCAGAAATTAATGCGTCCCAGCCACTACGGTTTTGCGCCAATACCTCTGCTCCTACAGGCTGCCCCGAAAACAACAATTTGACTGAGTTTCTGACGCCCCCATAAATCTTCCTGAGCGACTCTATTTGTGCGGGAGTGAAGCAATTTGGGTTGTCTTCATTTGCCGGACATCCCGGCAAATCAATTGCAGGATCAAACTTGCACCTGCGTGGATCATCAATCAGGCCATCTTCCAGGCCATCAATGCCGTCGCACTTTTTGTAAACCGCATTCGCCAGTGTCGGAAGCTTATTGCTGGCGATAGCCCCCGGCCCAGACACCGCCCGCGCATTCCAGATGTGCCGCATATTTTGAAAGGTGTGATTTAGCACGGGAGCGCCGACGACCAGCCCGTCGAAATCTTCTGGGTATCGTTGCGCTTCCATCAATCCCTGACGTCCACCGGTGGAGCAGCCCTGCCAGTACGAGTAACGAGGCGCTGCGCCGTAATGCGCCCTGATGATCTGCTTCGCCAGCACAGCCGTTTCGTGAACCGCCTGATAAGCGAAGTCAATCAGTTTCCGTTTGGCGTTCGGGTTATTCGGGCCGGGATAGGCGAACGAAGCTCCGGGTTCTTTCGCAGCGTCGTGTCCGGTGTCGGTTGAAACGACAGCGAAGCCTCGGCGCAAGCCGGGTTCCATTGCGGCTAAACTGATCGTTCCGGCCGTCCCGCCGTTGCCAACCATGATGAATCGTTGATTCCAATTCTTCGGCAATTTCAGCGCAAATTTCGCCTCCGGCCAAATTGTACCCCGCACGTCGCAATGCTCAGGCGTTGTAACAGTGGCAGCCACCACATTGGTGGATTCGATCTTTACTTCCGCCCCAAAAGAAGTTGTTAGCAGGTCTGTACATTTGACAGTCTGGGATAGAGACTGCTTCCGGTACACAGCATCAATGCTACAAACATTATTATCTTTGTCATAATTGGTATTGATGGAAGAGTACAACTTGACGATATAGATTTCGTTACCCGTCTTACTTTGGTTTGCTTTCGAACTGTTTAGTCCAACCTGGATGACGCGATTACAAGGGGGCATCGTTTCATTGGAGCGGAGGCCCTCTATTCCGGCAGATTCATCCGTTTCAGCAGATCCTTGAATCGCGGGTCGTCGCGGAGAGTTTCAAACGGAGTTAGCCATCGGATTGCCCCTAACTTCCCGGTTCGGGTTTGAAAGTCTTTTTCCAACCATTCAAATGCTTTGTCCTTTTCGCCCAGTCCCGCATAGACGGCGGCGACATCCAGTCCAATTGCTTCCTTCCGTGCGTATTTATCTTCCAGTTCATTGATAACGGCAATTGCCTCGGCTCGTTTTCCCGCAGCGGCATAAACATAACCCATCCTGCCAAGTGTAACCCCGGCTCTTTTAGTTAATTCCGCCGACTTTTCTACTGCCGCAATCGCTTCCGCGTTCCGTCCTTTTATTACATATGATATTCCCAGATCTTCATAAGCCGCGCCGAAATTTGGATCGAGTTCAATGATTTTGAGAGAGGTTTCAATGCTCGCGTCGTAGTTATTTTGCAACTGATACAGTTCCGAAACATTTGCGCTGATGACGCTCGAGAGTGGGTCAAGCTCGTGTGCCCGCTTGATCATTGTTGCCGCCTCGTCATTTCGTCCCATATCTTTGAGAAGAATTGAATACCAATGATATGCCGTTCGGTAATTCGGATTGATCCCGATTGCCCGTTTGTATTCTTTTTCCGCTTCCGCCCATTGCCACGATTGTCTATTGACTTGTCCCAAAGTAGCGTGAGGCTCCGCTAACTGCCCGTCAATGGCTAACGCTCGCTCGGCGTATGCTTTCGCCTGCGGGAGCGTTTCGCTTGTCGGAGTTCCGGCGTATTCGTTCAAAACCGCGTAGCAGTCCGCGAGACCAACGAATGCCAATGCGTAATTCGGGTCTCTATCCGTTGCCGACTTGAATTGCTCAATCGCTTTTTTCAGATTTTCAGCCGTGCGTCTGTTCCAATAATAACGACCTTTCAAATAGGCTTGATAGGCTTCCGCGTCGGCAGTTGCGGATTTGGTTACTTTCGTCTCTTCCGCGCCTGACAACTTGGTTTTGAGTTTGGTTGAAACGTCTTTGGCAATTTCGCTTTGCAAAGAAACAAGGTCGGACTGTTTGCGTTGATATTGTTCAGTCCAAATCACGCTGTCTTTTTGAACATTAACCAGTTCCAAACTGAGCGTCAGTTGGTCGCCGCGCTGCACGACTCTACCGTTCAAAATCGCCTGCACATTCAACTCTTTGGCAATCGTCTGTAAATCCGTGTCTTTGCCTTTGTAGCGAAAGACCGAAGAACGCGGTTTGACATTCAGATTCGGCAGATTAGACAAACTCTTGATAAGAGTTTCGGTCATTCCGTCCGAGAGATATTCAATATCAGCATTGCCGCCTTCGTTGACAAACGGCATCACCGCTATCGATGCGATTGCGACATCAGCTCTTCCCCCGCGCAGATAGAGTCCGAGTGCCGTAAGACCGGCAACAAGCACGAGCAGAGCAACCCCAGCCGCGAGTTTGTGCTGTTTGATTCCGCTGACGACGTACTCGGCGCTTGACGTCGGGTGAGCTTGCGCCGCGCTTGTGGCATCGGCATCTGTCTGCTTCGTTCCGGCGCTTGCCCGCGATGCGCTGCCGCTCGTACCCCGCAGTGCCGGGGCGACTGTGCGTTCAATTTCGGCATCGACGCCGAGCTTGCGGCGCAGATTCCGTAGATCGATCAACAGGTCTTTTGCGGTTTGGTAGCGTTCGTCTTTCTCTTTCGCCAAACACTTGGCAACAATCTCCTCCAGGCGTTCCGGCACTCCTTCGACTTGCTGTGAGAGCGGCGCCGGCTCTTGTTCCTGAATCGCAATTATTTGCCGATGGATATCCTTACCCTGGAACGGCACTACTCCGGCAAGCATTTCGTAGAACACCACACCAAGACTCCAAATATCGGTGCGTTGGTCCACTCCCTTGCCAACCGACTGCTCGGGCGACATGTAGCTGACGGTGCCCATCACCAGCCCGGGTTCAGTGTGTACAAGGACTTTCGTGCCGGCTTCAGAGTCGATCTGCTGGTTCGAGGAAGGCACCGACGGTTTCGCGAGTCCGAAGTCGAGCACCTTCACGATGTGGTCCTTGCGCACCATCACATTCTCAGGCTTGAGATCACGATGCGTGACTCCAGCGTCGTGAGCAGCATTTAATGCGGCAACGATCTGAATCGCCACATCCAACACGTCGACCAACTTCAAACGTCGATTCGAAAGGTGCTGCCGCAACGTTACGCCGTCAACGTTTTCAGTGGCCATGAAGGAGCCCGACTCGGCCTGACCAAATTCATATACGGTGAGGATGTTCGGATGATTGAGATTTGAGACGGTGCGTGCTTCCTGGATAAAGCGCTGCAAGCGATCTTTGTCCCCAGCAACTTCGGCCGGGAGGATCTTGAGCGCCACCATGCGGCCGAGTTCTGAAGTGTCCTGCGCCAGATAGACTTCCCCCATCCCACCGGCACGAGCTTGGAGACGATGCGGTAATGCGAAAGAGTGGTATGAGCGTCGAGTTCCTTAGACATCCTCAATTAAATTCATTCCGGCAGATTCATCCGCTTCAGCATTTCCTTGAATCGCGGCTCGGAGCGCAGATCGTCAAGCTCTGGGGCAACTGCATACGTATTGGCGGTTTCTGAACGACCCGACATTTGCTTTTCGAGCCAGTTCAATGCTTCCTCTTTATCGTTAAGCCCAATGTAAATAAGTGCAAAATTATAGCTCTGAACATAATTCCGGGCTGATTCCTGTCTTAACTCGTTGAGCAGCTTCAGTGCTTCATCGCGCTTGCCGGATCTTGCCAGCCACAGTCCCAAATATCCCTTTCCTAAATTATTCAATTCGATAGACGTGCGCGTTTCGGCTATGGCTTCCGGATACATTCCCTTTGAGCCATATGCCCAACCCAAAGCCCGGTGAGCGTAAGCAAAATTTGGGTTACGAACGAGAGTGCGCTTGTATTGTGCAATCGCCTCATCATACCTGCGAGCGAAGACCAGCGTGTCACCGAGATTCGTACCTATGATCGACGAAAGCGGGTCAAGTTCCTCGGCCCGCCTCAACTCGACCAGACTATCGTCAAACTGTTTTATATTCGAGAGGTCAGCACCTAACCAATGATGGGCGGTCGCGTAATTGGGTTTGAGTTCGATAGCGCGGCGATACTCCTTTTCCGAGCCACCCCGATCCCATTCATAATTGGAAAGATAAAATCCGAGAGCGGTGTGCGCTTCTGCCAGCGAATCGTCAATCGCTAAGGCCCGCAGAGCCGCCGCTTTCGCCTGAGGCATGCTGTCGTTTGCCGGCGCAACATCGTAACTCGAAAAGAGAACGTATGTTTCAGCCAAACCTGAATAGGCGAGGGCATAGTTCGGGTCTTTCTCGATCGCCTGCCGATAAAGCTCAGCA
>Ga0136623_10000450_pt1 | contig 12297 bp, 5 predicted proteins | sample AntDrymUQ4492106_2_FD_104656 | JGI IMG/M metagenome (GOLD analysis project Ga0136623, IMG submission 104656) | Polar desert sand microbial communities from Dry Valleys, Antarctica - metaG UQ449 (21.06) | ecosystem: Environmental > Terrestrial > Soil > Desert | place: Antarctica: Dry Valley...
ACTCCGTCGCCGAGCTCATCGCAGAACGACACCAACGACGACAGAGCGCGCGTGACTCCGCCTATCGAAAACACAACGCAGCTCTATTAAACCCATCGGCGGAGTGACAAAGTAGAATTAAGAAGGGGCTGGGAAAGACAGAGATATTCGCTCTCATAAAGGAGACCGTCAAGAGTGGAGGTAAGCCCGTCTTAAGCGAAATGTCGGAGAGCGGAAAGCTGGCTTGGGTCATCGAAAAAGAATTCAAGGACGCTGTCGGCGAAGGAGGACAAAAGATACTGCGGGTCGTAGTAGATAAAGAAGGGAAAGTGGTAACCGCGTTCGCCGCCGAGAACCTAATAAAACGAATTGCGATCAGAGGAATTCAGGTCTCAGCTCAGCTCGCGACCGTAGCATTCCTCACCACGCTCTAAGAAAAGGAGGCCAAGGCAGCAGACGAAAATACGGCTGCAAGATACAAGGCAGCGGAACAAAGCAAATCCGGCTTAGAGACTGCGTTGGAGTGGTTGGGGCCGCTAGGAATCTTTGAATCGAGTCAAATAGGGCTGGAGCCTAACTTCACTGAGATCAGTGCGCGCACTCAGACAGCTATTTCCGAAGCGGAACAGGAGCTAGGTAGGAAGCTTGAGCCAGACGAGGCCAAATTGATTCGGCAGGATATCTACAATATTTGGTCAGAATCTGTCACTTCGTACAAACCATGACCCTAATATCGTGTGTAAGGAAACTCCGGTAAGGCGGACAAGCAGTGAATGGCAACGCGCGTAAGACGCATGAAGAAGATGGTAGGTGGATTAGCGTAGCGTAATCCACCCCATGGCGAGGTGCGATGGTCCTTCGTTGTGGCGGATCACCTGGTGGTAATCCGCCCGATGGGCGGGAGGTGGATGCGCGATTATCGGCGGTATCGGGTGCCGGGTGGTGCTTACGTTTTTACGGTGAACTTACTGGAAAGGCGGTTGGATACTTTGGTGCACCATATCACTCTTTTGCGTCGTGCCCGGCGTGCCTCAACTCTACCCGTTCGATATCGGTGCCTGGGTGGTGTTGCCCGACCATTTGCATTGTATCTGGACCTTGCCCGAAGGCGATGCGGATTTTTCCACGCGCTGGCGGTTGATCAAGACCGCCTTCGCCACGGCATTGCCGGTCACCTAGAGACGCTTGGCGGTGCGGGTGGCGCGACGCGAACGTAGCATTTTTCCGCCGATTTGGGTCGGTGCGCCTGAATCCGAGTTGGAGGCAGGTGAACGTGCCTGAGCTACATTGAGTCGATACGGCGGAAAGTTTGGCGCGATGGCAAGAAAACCGTGCAAGACCATGGTATGCACTACCTGTTGACCGTATGAGTGAACCAGGGACCGACCACGTCCCATGAGGAGGATCACCATGAACAAGATCACATTTCCCTTGAAGTCGCGGATGCAAGGCCCCGAAGTGGGCGACCTGCAAGCCGTGCTGCAACTCCTTCTCGACCGAGGCATCATCCTGCGGGATGACGAGGGCGCCCGACAGGGGCTATCGGCCACGTTAAACCGCGAGCATACCGAACAGACCTACGGAGAAGTCACTCGCAGGCTGGTGTGCATTTTTCAGGAAGAGCGACGACTCGAAGTGAGCGGCACGGTGGATGAACCGACCGCCAGTGCGCTTAATCGCTTGCTTGATGAGCTGACCGGCCCAGGGGAAGAGGAACCGGAATACGTCGTAAAGGGTACGGTTCGCTTTTTCGATGGCTTTCCCGCCGTCGGAGTCAAAGTATCTGCCTTCGACCGGGATCTACGCAGGGAAGAAGCGTTGGGACACAGCCCAACGGACAAACAAGGGTTGTACCAAATCGGCTACTCGGCACATCAATTTCGCAAGGCTGAAAAAGGCTATGCCGATCTCGTTGTCAAGGCCTTTGCCGCCGATGGTACCTTGTTAGCGGCTTCACCGTTGTTGTTCAACGCGCCACTCATCGCCGAGGTGGATTTGACCATCCCTGCCGACGTAGTCCAGCCACCCACGCTGTTTGAAAGGATCGGAGGAGCTTTGGCACCCCTGCTCGAAGGCCTGAAATTGGAGGAACTAGAGGAAGACAAAGAGCATCAAGACCTGACTTTTCTCTCGGGCGAAACGGGCTTTGAAAAACCAACTCTCGCCCGCTTCGTTCTGGCGCACAGGCTGGCACAGCAAAGCATCCGTGCGGATTTCATGACGGGCAGGCTGACGCAGCAGGGTATCCGTGCAGAGTTCTGGTTCGTCCTGCTGGGCGGTTCGTTTTACCAATTCACAGAAAATCAAAGCCTCAAAGAGCAGTTCGCGGCGGTCTTGGACGCCCTGCCATCGCTTGATGCTGCGGCCGTGCGCAAGGCGCTCAATCGCGGCTTTAACCAGAAGGAAATCTCTGAAGCCTTCCGTAAAAATGTTGCCGGCTGGGTCGAGGCGTTTCTCAAGCTAATCGCCAGCCGGTTGGTGAGTGGACCGGGCGCGCCTACTTTGGTCAAATTGGCGCTCGAAGATGCCAACATCACAGGCGCGAAAGAGCAAGAAAGATTTGCACGCCTTTTCAACGAACACAAGGCGATTACCCCAGGGCTGTTAGACGCGCTGGAAAAGGACACGTCATTCAAAAAAGAGCAAATCGCGGACCTGCGAACATCCTTCCAGTTGAGCGACCTCACGCGTAGCGATTTCTCTGTCGTCAAAATGATTAAGGAAGAGTTCGGCGTTCGCCAACCCGACCAGATCCGCACGGTGGCAAAAAGCAGCGAGGACGAATGGGTGAAGTTGGTGCAGGTCAAGCATGCTGCCGGCGACATCAAGCTGCCCATCGAGGTGAGCGCTATTGCCACGCAGGCGAAATTGCCGGAAGCGAAAGTCTACGGAACAATGCTCGAACGTCAGTTTGGAGAAGCCTTCCCGACGACGGCCTTCACTGGCGGCCTGGAGCGAGCGTTACATAAAGGCGGCACGCACGGACTGCGCCAGGCGCAAGTTGTAAGCCGGTTTCTGGATCGTCATGAAACCTTTGAATTCCTGAACACGCCGGTGGATGATTTCTTGAAAAACAGCGTCCATTCTGATTTTCAGGCGGCGGCGAAGGATGAAGCCTTCAGGCTGGAGCTCAAGGCGGTGCAGCGGGTCTTCAAGCTCGCCCCGACCTTCGAAGCAACGGACGCACGGCTGGCAGATGACCTGCATTCCGCCCAAAAGGTCTATCGTCTGGGCGAAACCGAGTTCGTGCGGCGTTACGCGGGTCGGCCCGGATTCACCCACGAAACCGCCCAAGTTGCCTGGAATCGCGCCGCCGACACCCATGCAGCGGTACTGACGGTCGTCGCCGACCTCAAGTCGCTCGAGGACGAAACGTTGCCCCAGGCACTGAAGAAGGGTAGCCACGAGCTTTTGACCTTCCCCAACTGGAACAACCTGTTCAAGACCGGCGACCTCTGCGAATGCGAGCATTGCCGCTCGGTGCTCGGTCCCGCCGCGTATTTCGCGGACCTCCTGATGTTCCTCAAAGACCGCAAGAGCAGCAAAGCTAAACCCGGCGGAGATTTCTACTCTGTTAAGGACATCTTGTTCGACCGTCGTCCCGACTTGGGCTTTTTAGAACTGAACTGCGACAACGCGCTGACGCCCTTGCCCTACATCGACGTGGTTTGCGAGGTGCTGGAAGATGCGGTGGATGCAAAGGGTGAGAATGACCTGGAGCTGAGCGGTTTCGCCACAATTCCCGCCACTGCTGCCGCTGCAAAGACCGCCGTCGCCCAAGCCCTTAAGAAGGCGTTTGCTGATCCGGTCAATACTGGGAAAGAGAAACTGGACCTGGGCGCCGACTTCTCACTCTCGCAGGTTAACCCCGCAGACCCCGATCACTGGGTGGTGCACGGCGACGACGTGGCCTACCTGTTGAAGAAGGAGGCACCCTCACCGAATTTCGTCGCTGAGATCCTCCGTAATACGAAGGCCAGCGCCGCCGAGTTGCGGGCCTACCCGCAATACGTCAATCCAAAGGCGTACAAGAAACTGCGGGAGGAGAAGTACCCGCTGAGCTTGCCGTTTGACCTGTTTGCAGAAGAGGTCCGCGCGGCGTTTCAAAAAACCAACCTCCAGCGCTGGGACTTGATGGGCACCTTGCGGAGCGCGGCTCCGCCCAACAATCCCACCGATGGCGAGATCGCTGCCGAGTATTTTGGTATCAGCGCCGATCCGAGCGCCGCTTTTGACGAGAAGCGCCTTATCCTGATAGCTGATGCCACGATCCCCGGGCAGCAGACGGTTTGGGGAGAAGCAGGAGCCAGTTGGCTGAAGGATGTCGGTAACGTCAAGAACTTTCTCCAAAAGACCAGCCTGGAGTACAACGAACTGCTGGCCCTCCTCGACCTGACGTTCATTAACCCGGCAGGCGACGTCACTGTTCATCATCTCGACGCTTCGTGTGACACCGACCAGAAGGTCATCCAGGTTTTGGACGAGAAGAAACCTGACCGCATCCACCGGTTCCTGCGGCTGTGCCGAAAGCTCAGGGGCTGGAAGATGTGGGAGCTCGACCTCGTCATCCGTCAGCGCGGAGTCGGTGATAGATCACTGGCTGGCGAGTGGTTACTGAACGAGACGTTCCTTATCAACCTGTTCTACTTCAGCCAACTGAGAAACCGGCTGGGCGGAAAAACGTCCGTCGAGCAGGTGTGCGCTCTGTTCGACGACCTGAACACCGAGACCCGGTTCACCAAGCTGCACGAGAAGAGGGAGGATGCCCTTTACCAAAACCTGTTCCTGAACAAGCGACTGATCAATCCTCTCGATCCGGCGTTCCAACTCGACCCCGGCACCGGCGATCTGCCGGCGGGTGATACCATCACCGCGCACCACCCCGTCATGCTGGCGGCACTCGCCATCCGGGAAGCCGACCTGGTTCTTCTCAAGGAACTGACCAAAGCTTCCGACGGCACGCGCTACCTCACCGACGACCTGACGCTGGCGAATCTCTCGTTCCTCTGGCGGCACGCTTGGCTGTCCAAGCTGCTCAAGTTCAAGGCAGAAGAGTGGAAGACGATTCTCAAGATTTTCCAGGAGGACATCTTACACTTTGCCGACCCCAGAAGCGGCCTGGAAGTTTGTGGAAGGGATCGACCGCCTCAAAACCGCCGGTTTCGCACCGGACGAACTCAACTGGCTGCTGGCCGCCGATCGTTCTGGGAAGGCAGCAGTGAAAGAAGTAGACGCCGCTCGTTTTCTCGCCGCGTTGCGCAAAGACCTTCAGGCAATCCAAGCTGAATATGACCCAGCGCAGTACGCCTTCCTCTCTCCCCCCAGGGACGTGGGTAACCTAACCACGTTGCTGACTTCCCTGCTGCAAAAACTAAACCGCGACGACGCCGAAGCAAATGTCTTTCTGAAGACGCTGCGAGGGCCCGTGTTGTTAGAGGCGGATGTGCAAGGGTTGGGGGCGGGCTTCGCCTTCCCGGCCGCCATCACGGGCGCGAATATTCCGATTCGCTATGAGTGGGTTCTGCGCTTCGGCGGGCTGATGACTGCCGCTCAGCGGACGACGCTGTTGAACGATCCGTCATTGGCAGCCGTGACCGTCTTGCCTTCCTACAAGCAAGCCATCCAAGATTTGTTTGAGCAATCAGAGCAGGCGACGGTGACAGGCTTGCCCCCAGGCTTCCCCTTCCCGGTCACCATCACCGGCGCGCCAAACAACATCCCAATTCGCTACGAGGCGGTGCTGCGATTCAACGGAGTAATGGCTGATGCACAGCGAACCGTCCTGCTGAGCGGTGCGTTGCCAGCGGCAGTGACGGGCAATATAGCTTACGTAAACGCCATTGAGGATCCGTTCCAGCAGTCTGCGGCGGCCGGTGATAATTTCGTATCCGTTGAAGTGGACGTTGCATTGCCCGGTGTGACATTGCCGGGTAATCAGCCTTCCCTCCCCATTCGCTACAACTCGGCGACTCAAAAGCTCGGTTTCACTGGCTTGATGACGAACGCCGAACGGCTGGCGCTCAATGCGGCCGGCAATCCCGCTGGCGCAATTGACGAGCTGTTCCAACTCCCTCGTCTGGCGGTGAAATTCTTCGAACCCGTCTTCACCGCCCCGCTAGAGGCGCTTCCTCCAGCAGTTGATTTCAAAGCACAACTGCCCGCTGAGCTCGCTGCGAAGATCTCCTACGATGTCGAGCAGAGACTACTCCGCTTCGCTGGCATCATGAGCAACGCCGAGCAATCGGCAATAGACGCCCTTGTTCCCCTCTCCGGGGTGGCATACCACATCGCTGTGAACAGCCTCGCGACACAGCCTCAGGCCATAGTTCCTCCCGACGGCCGAATATGGATAACGGACAATGACCTTGATCCCACGCTACCGGACAATAACACGTTGGCCAAACGTCTGGCCAACGCTGCCAAGAAAGCCCTCGACTATCTGTCCAAGACCCTCGCCGCGAATACCGTCGTGCAGCAAAGCAGCGCCCAATTGGGACTGACCGAGGCGCTGGCCCGCCGCCTCCTTGACGATTTTGCCCTCATGCCGCCGATACCGTCCGACCCCCTGAATACGAGCCTGCTGGCATACCTAACGCGCACCTTCGCTGCCACGACGAGCGTGATCGATTACGCTTCGCAGAAAACAACCTTTGACGGCTGGTTCTGGGCAAACCGGGTCGCCACCATTCTGAATAAATGGAAAATCACGCTGGCGGAGTTGAAAAAGATCATCACTCTGACCTCCGGCGCGCAACTGCTCGATTTCGGAACGCTGCCTTTGGATAACACCAATCCCAAGGCGATTGCTCCGATAGACCGCTTCCTGAGAACCAGCCGCCTCCTGCGTTTGAGGGACACGCTGCCGGAAACCGATGTCACGTTGCTCGAAGTGCTGGAAAAATTAGGCGCGGGCACTTACGCCACTGCCGCCGATTTTGCCACCGATGTGCAGCGCCTGAACGATGCCTGGTTCGCTGCCGACGTGGAGGCGCTCACTGCCTCGCTCGACCTCGCTTATCCAGCAGACTATATGCTGGCAGAGAGCTGGGAGCGCCTGCGCCGGGCGTTCTACTTCTCGATAACCTCAACGCACGCGCCGCTACAGTGACTGCCTTTGCCGCCGCCGCGATGAGCGATACGCATACCAAGGCGGTCAAAGAACTGCTGCGCTCCAAGTTCGGTACCGAAACCTGGCTCACGCTAAGCATCGAAATCCAGGACGTGTTGAGAGAACGCAAGCGAGACGCCCTCGCCGCATACCTGCTCACTCACCCCCTGCCTGACCCCAAGCCTGCCGACGCGCCGAGCGGCAAGTGGGAAAACACTAACGACCTGTACGCCTACTATCTGCTCGACGGTAGATAGAGATGTCCTCCTGCCAGTTGACCAGCCGTCTGGTGCAGGGGTCTGGGTCCATACAGTTGTTCGTGCAACGTTGCTTCATGGGCTTGGAGCCGGATGTGGAGGTGAACGCCGACGGCGCGACCGGCGACAGTGCCTGGCGCTGGTGGAAGTGGATGCGCACGTACCGGGTCTGGGAGGCCAACCGTAAGGTGTTCCTATGGCCCGAGAACTGGATCGAGCCTGAGCTGAAGAAAGACCGGTCGTCGTTCTTCAAGGACCTAGAGAACGAGTTGCTACAGAACGAAATCAACCAATACACGGTCGAGACCGCGTTCGCGAACTATCTGGAGAAACTAGAAGGCGTGGCGCAGCTAGAGATCGCTGGGTTCTACCAGGAAGACGATGGCGACAATGCCATTATCCACGTCTTTGGGCGCACGAAAGGAGCCGAGCCGCACCTGTACTATTACCGCCGGTATGACTACCGGCAATGGACACCTTGGGAAAAGGTGGACCTCGATATCCAAGGTGATTATCTTATTCCAGTGGTGTTAAACAGGCGGTTGTTTTTGTTCTGGCCCGTGTTTACGGAAGTGCCGGATGAGACGGAGAACAATAAGCCCGTTCCCATACCAACATCTGGTGATCCACAAGCCCCCGTCAAGAAAACAATGAAAAAACTGAGACTACAAATGGCGGTGAGCGATTACCGACAGGGGAAGTGGACCCCCAAGCGCGTCTCCAGAGACTTCGACGAAAGTCGTCACTCGTATGACGTCGAGATCGTCAAGAAGCATTACCTTTTCTTCGTAATCGACCGAAGCGAAATCGACGGTCGCTTCGGGATCAAGTACGAAGGTACAAGCATCGGCACCGACGATAATCCTCACGCAGGTCTCTTTGGTGCGTTCGAAATTGGCGGCTGCAAGGGTGTACCTGAGGGGAGCGACATACGGGGCTACTTCGCCCACGCCACCCGTCCGGAGAGCAATTCGACCGGTTATGATCCGGCATTTATGAAGTGGGCGGAACTCCCTTACCTGGCGAGGCTGGATTTCCCGCAGCAAGACTTCACCCTACAAAACCGCTACGCAAGCCAATATAACGCTTTCAGCCTAACGCCGGTGCTGATGTACACGCCCTGGCTGTTCAAGATGACTCCACACCGGCACTTGTCGTATCTCGATAAAATGTGGGTCGACGGTCTGGTCGGCTTTGGCCAGGATGACAGCGACGGTTTCTATGCGCCGGTAGGGAGTTGGCTGCCGTTTTTCTACAACGACAAAAAGCGGACATTTTTTGTCTTACCTTCACTATGGTGGGAAACACGAGACTACCGGCTAGCCGATGTCGGCGGGAGCGTTAGATATTACTATCCGGATATCAAGAAAGGCTTTCGCGAGTTGGAGGAGTTCTTTGAGGGACAGGTACAAACCTGGTTGGACAGCATCACCCTTCCGGTTCCGGGATCTAATGAACGGCAGAAAATGGAACAATCCCTATGGGAAGCGTTCCCGGACGAAGCGCCGCCAAAGTACACCGACGAGCACGTGAAGAACCTCATGAAGCGGTGGTTCATGCGCTTCTTCCATTATTTCTTGGGTGCATGGTCGCTTTATCTGTTCCAATTTAGACAGTTCCACTTCAAGAACTTCTACCATCCCTTCGTCTGCGACTTCGCGAAGTTGGTTTACAACCCGCTTAAAGGCATCCCTGCACTGATGAGTCGGGAGACGCAGTTGAAGGATTCGGGATTCAGCTTCGAAAACGCCTATCAGCCAGAGAATGTGGTAGTCAAGTTGCCGCCGCAATATCCCTCACCACCAGCGGCACCAGATTGTTTCCCAAGAGAGGATGTAGACTTCACGCCCGACGGTGCGTACTCGCCCTACAATTGGGAGCTCTTTTTCCAAGCGCCCTTGCTGATTGCCAATTCGCTGAGCAAGAACCAGCGCTTCGAGGAGGCGCGTGACTGGTACCACTTCATCTTCAACCCCATCGGCGTGGAAAGCGCAACATCGGGCAGCTCGGTGATGAGTAAGTACTGGATCACAAAACCATTCTTCGAGACCACCGATCAGCAGTACCTCCAGCAACGCATCGACAACATCCTCCGTATGCTTGCGGGCGACGCTAAAGTTCTGGGCTATTCGGCGCAGGCGAGAAAAGACCTTGAAGACCAGGTGTTCGACTGGCGCACCAACCCCTTCGAGCCGCACCGGATCGCCAACTATCGCACGGTCGCCTACCAGAAAACGGTGGTGATGAAGTATTTGGATAACCTTATCGCCTGGGGTGACTCCCTCTTCCGGCAGGACAGCATGGAGAGCACCAACGAAGCGACGCAATTATACATCATGGCGGCAGAAATCCTCGGACCCCGCCCAAAGAAAATCCCGCCGCAGGCAAAGCCGCCGGTGGAGAGTTTCAACGAGTTGGAAACCGAGTTCGACGAGTTCTCTAACGCGTTGATAGAGGTCGAGAACCTTATTCCACCACTTTTCGTCAATAGAGAATACGGCGCGGACCTCGCACCGCTGCCAATGCTCTACTTCTGCATCCCACAAAACGACAAGCTGCTGGGCTATTGGGACACCGTCGCAGACCGGCTTTATAAGCTGCGCCATTGCATGAACATCGAGGGCGTCGTGCGTCAGTTGGCGCTATTCGAGCCGCCAATCGACCCGGGTGCATTGGTCAAAGCCATCGCCGGTGGAGTCGACATCAGCAGCGCCCTTGCGGACCTGAATGCTCCGCTGCCCCTATACCGCTTCAATGTGTTTCTGCAAAAGGCCAACGACGTGTGCAACGACGTGAAAGCGCTCGGCGGTGCATTGCTCTCCGCGTTAGAGAAAAAAGATGGCGAAGCGCTGGGGTTGCTGCGCCAAAGCCAAGAAATACGTCTTCTGGAAGCGGTGAAATCTGTAAGAGAGAAGCAAATTGAAGAAGCCAACGAAAACCTGGAGGGAGTGAAGAAAAATAAATAATTGACCGTGATCAAAAGGCAATATTACGAGAGCCGGGTATTTATGAATGCTGGAGAAGTAGTAGCGATTTCATTGAATACCGCTTCGACGTTACTTGATATTCCAGTCTCAATTGGATACGTGACTGCAGGGGTTTTACAGCTGATTCCTCAGTTTATGATAGGCGCAGCGGGTTTTGGAGGATCGCCCCAAGTAGCTGCCAACACAGGAGGTGATGCATTTGGACCTTCCGCTAAGTTCGTTTCCGAGGGGCTGGCTCATATCGCACGAAATCTCGACAAAATGGCATCTTTATCAAGTACGATTGGCAGTTACTCTCGGCGACAGGACGAATGGGATTTCCAAAAGGATATGGCAGTGAAGGAACTCGAGCAGATTGAAAAATCGATTGCCTCTGCCGAGCTGAGAATCGCCATCGCCGAGAAGGAACTCGCAAACCACATCATTCAGATCGAAAACGCCAAAGAGACCGATACGTTCATGCGCTCGAAGTACACCAACCAGGAGCTGTACCTATGGCAAGTGGGACAGATTTCGGGGGTGTATTTCCAGAGCTACAAGCTGGCGTACGATCTGGCGAAGCGGGCGGAGCGATGCTTCCGATTCGAGCTGGGCGTGCAGGACAGCAGCTACATTCAGTTCGGCTACTGGGACAGCCTGAAAAAAGGACTGCTTTCCGGCGAAAAGCTTCAGTACGACGTGCGTCGACTTGAAACCGCTTACTTGGAGCAGAACCGTCGGGAATTCGAGTTGACCAAGCACATCTCGCTGCTCCTGCTCGACCCGCTGGCATTGGTGAAGCTGCGGGAAACGGGTCGCTGCTTTATCAATCTGCCCGAAGAGATCTTCGACCTCGACTTCCCCGGTCACTACTTCCGCCGCATCAAGTCGGTGAGCATCACGCTGCCTTGCGTGGTTGGGCCGTACACGACCATTTCCTGCACCTTGCGCTTGCTGAAAAACAGCATTCGGGTCAACACCGGCAACGGTGATAACGGTTATCCCCGGAACACCGACGACGAGGGTCTGCCCGCTGACGACGGTCGCTTTATCGAAAGCAATATCCCTGTGAAGGCGATCGCCGCGAGCAACGCGCAGAACGACAGTGGGGTGTTCGATCTGAGTTTCCGGGACGAGCGCTACCTGCCCTTTGAAGGGGCGGGCGCCATCAGCCAATGGTCGTTGGAACTGTTCACCGACCTGCCGGCGAACAACCCCGACCCAGGGAATCCCGACTTCGGCAGGCCGTTGCGTCAATTTGATTACGGTACCATTTCTGACGCCATCCTGCACGTCAAATACACGGCGAGGGAAGATGCAGGTCCGTTCAAGAACGGTGCGATCTCCCATCTGCGAGACTATTTCAGCGAAGATGGCGCAACGCGTTCTGTGCGGCTGTTCAACCTGCGACAGGAGTTCCCGACCCAGTGGCATCGCTTCTTAAATCCGACCAACGCGGCAATCGGCAACACCTTTGAGCTGGAGATGGCACCGAGTCTCTTCCGGATCCTAGATCAGGAAAAGACCCTGAAGGTCAACATGATTTGGCTACTGACACGCTGTACGGATACAGGCAATTATTCGGTGGAGCTTATGCTCATTCCGCTGCCTCCAGCCCCCCCACCTCTCGGTTCAGAGACGTTTAAGCTTGCCCCGGTGGATCAATATGCCGGTTTGCATTTCAGTCAAAAAGACGTTAGCGCATCGCCATCGCCGATTGAGATAGTGCCAACAGATCCGCCAGTCAAGTGGCAATTGAAAATGACCCGTCCTGGCGGCGGGAATTTGCAGGAAGACCCGGTGAAAAAAGTTATGGAGGTGGAAGATGTTCTCTTGGTGGTGGGGTATGAATGGGAATGATCTCTAGCCCGACTTAGCCGATTCGGGGGGTATCGAGGTCCTAAGTGATTGATATCACTCAGAGGGACCCCCCTAGGTCTGCACTACAGGGCGGTGGCTGAGAACTGGGCTGGCGGTGATCTTGGGC
>Ga0136623_10000451_pt1 | contig 12286 bp, 12 predicted proteins | sample AntDrymUQ4492106_2_FD_104656 | JGI IMG/M metagenome (GOLD analysis project Ga0136623, IMG submission 104656) | Polar desert sand microbial communities from Dry Valleys, Antarctica - metaG UQ449 (21.06) | ecosystem: Environmental > Terrestrial > Soil > Desert | place: Antarctica: Dry Valley...
CCACAGGACTTGACAGTGTGGCTCTCTCACCCGGCGGCGTTGGCTGTCAAGCGAGCGCTGCTTTCATGCGCGCACGGTGCCGCGTCAGGCGCACGGCGCGGGTCAGTGGCACGCCAGGCATGCAGATCAGGTTGCAGAGCACGAAAGCACATCGAGCACGCACTCGCGCGCTGCTGGTGCGGCGATCCACACGAGCGGCAACACAGGGTCGAGGCGGCCGTCGAAGTCGAACACGAAACGGCTTGCCGCGAGAAGGAGCGGCAAGCTGCCGCGAAGCGGGTCGCTCGGGTGATCGCGGATGTCGAAGCGGACCTTGAACTCGCACTTCACGGGCCGCTCGAAGCTCACACGGAGGAGGAGGCGCCAGTAAGAATCGCGCCGGCTCGGTGCGAGGAGTGACCAGCCACACGAGGCCTGAACCGTGGCGTCGTCCTCGACGACGCGCGCGAGGTCGAGGACATCGCCTCGCCTCCGCGAGTCGACGTGGAGTGCGACCGTTAGGCCGTCATCCGGGTTGCCATCGAGAACGGTCGCCGAGCGGCACGGAAGCGCGTCACGGGCGAGCTCCTCGAGCCGCTTCTCAAGGCGCTTAGGTGGCAGTGTGGTCAGGTCCTCGAGGATGACCTTCACGGTAGCGTGGCCTCCACACGGCGAGCAGGGCGCCTCGCCAGTTGACGGAGCCGGCGGTCCTTGAACCACGGCCGCAGCTCGATCCGCGCCGGGGCGAGATGGCCGTAGACGAGAACGCCCTGGCCCGGCCGCATCTCGCGGAGGACGTTCGCAGGCGCGAGATTGCGGTAGGCGACTGACTCCGTCGTCGAGTGGCGCCCTTCGACACCCGAGGTCGCAGACATCTGGCGCACTTCCTCGTCACCGAGCAGTCGCGCGAGGTACTCGAGCGTCTGCGGGTCGGCGATGCCAGACAGGATCACCTTCGCCCGGTGGTTCGAGACGATGGTCGGTGCGCGATCGCGTCCGTAGACCGCGTTGATCTGGGCGATGTCCTGAAACACGGAGACGAGCTGAATCCCCTGCCCTGCGCCCGTCGATGCCAGCGTCGCGAGGTCGCGTAGGGGCGCGATGTTGGCGCACTCGTCGAGGACGAGCAGAAGCGGAGGATCGAGAGGCTGGCCGGTTTCAGTCGTGCGGTCGTAGGCGTGCGCGACGATCTCCTGCACGAGCGTCGCGAACAGCGGCTGCAGGCGGCGCTGCTCATGCGCCGGGGCGCAGAGGTAGGCGGTGTGCCAGCCGCCGTCGAGAATTCGCTCCGCTCGGAGTTCGGCGGTCATAGCTGAGGCGAGGACGCCGGGGTCGGCATACGCGATGAGGACGGTCTGCGCGGTCGCGTAGACGCTACCGCGCGTCTTCTCGTCCCAGAGCGAGATCGCCTCGAACCCGCTGAGGGCCTCCTGCTCGTCGTTTTGTTCAAGGGCCCAGCGGACGCGCTCGTCCTCCTGCACGTCGACCCACTGGACGACCTGAACCATTGTCCCGCCGCTGCAAGCGGCGGCGAGAAGGATCGGCGCCAGGAGCTTGGCGGTCGCTCCGTACCAGAACTCCGCGGCGTCGCTCGTCCCCCCGCCCGGCCGGGCGCCGCGGACGAGCCACTCCGCCACACGCTGCGCGCCCTGCCAGGTGAGACACTCCATCAGCGGCGTCCAGCCGGCGGTCGGAAAGCCAGTGCTGCCCGTGGGGTCGTAAACCAGGGTGCTGGCTCCGGGGATCGCGGAGCGCGCGGCAAGCGTCTCTCGGAGAAGATCGGTCTTGATCGACGTGGCGACGACCGGCCCCTGCCATTCGAGGATTGCAGGGATCGCGAACCCCGTCGTCTTCCCCGTCTGCGTCGGGCCGACGACGATCGCCGACTGCCTCGACTCCGCCGCGACGAGGCGCCCTTCGGCGCGGCCGAGGATCAGGCGACCGGGTTCGTGGCCGCGCACGAACAGCGTGCGAAGATCGCGCGGACGCGCCCAGCGGGCCGTTCTGGCCGAGCCGACACCTCGGTTGCGAAGGCGTATCGAGAGCAGCACGAAGGTCGCGAGGCTCGGGAGGACGATGGCGGCGAAGGTTCCGTAGAAGCCGACGGGGCCGGGTATCAGCTTGCGCGCCCGTTCGGGCCATGCCTGCGCGGGATCGCCGACGTGATGCGGGAACTGCGCCACGACCGAGCCCATCTCCGACACCCGCACCGGCGGCCAGGCGCCGCCGAGGAGCCGACCGGAGACCTCGCCGGCGACCCACAGCAGCGCGCCGGCGCAGAAGACGCCGCCGAGCAGCCAAAAGGCGAGCGTTTCCAGCGGATGGGCTTTCGCCTCGCCTCCGGCGGGAAACCGAGGCGCGCTCCCTCGGGTCTTCATGCCGCTGGCCTCACGAGCATGCGGGCGTCGGTGTCAACGATCTCGCGCTCCACTGAGGAGAGACGATGCTGGACGAGGAATGACCGCTGTCCGACCTTCCACAGCGCCCAGCCGCGGCGCAGGTGAGGAAGGAGCTCTGCCTCCGTATCGGTCAGCCCGAGCAACTCGCGTGCCTGAGGCAGCTGATCAGGCGGCTGGGCGTAGACGACCTTCGTCTCGGCATCGGCGAGCAGGCCCTCAGCGAGGCGGACCTCGCGAGAGCCCTCTGCGCCGGCCGCGCGCAGGTCGGAGAGCCGGTGCATCACCACGACGTTTTGCGTCCCGAGGCCGCGGGAGAGCTTGAACGACTGCTGCAGCCACTCGCCGATGCCGAGGCTTGAGAGGATGCGCCAAGCCTCGTCGACGACGACGATCCGCTTCGCCGGGCGCTCGTCCGTCTCCGCCTCGATCTGCGCCTGCAGCCATGCCGTCGCGCAGGTCATGAGGATCCCGAGCGCCGTCGTGTGCGTGTTCAGGACAGCACGGAGGTTGAGTACGACAAGCGGGGCATCGAGGTCGAGCCCGGGCGTGGTCGGTCCGTCGAACATGCCTTTGAGATTCCCCGAGCAGAGCTGGTCGACCGCGAACGCCATCGGCCGGACTGCGAGCGCGATCTCGCCGACCTCCATCGCGAGCGCGTCCGCCATCTCGCCGGTCGGATGGACGAGCACGTCGACGACGTCGGGGAGGGTGGGCTCACGGTCCGAGCGTCGCGCGAGAACCGAGACGGCCTCCTGACCGGCCCGCTTCTCCTCTGGCGTGAGCGGCCGCTCGAGGGCAGCCGCCGCGACGGAGTAGAGGAGGTTTAGCTGGCGCTCGGGGCCACCGCGCGGCGTGAGTGGGTTGAGCCTGATCTGCCCGCCCGGAGAGAGTGTGATCGGACGCACGCCCATCGCCTCCGCGAGCCTGTCGTACTCGCCCTTGACGTCGACGATCCATGCCTGCCGTCCGAACACGGACTGGCGAAGCACGTAGGTCTTGACGAGGCTCGACTTCGCGCGCCCGACGATCCCGATCACGACGGCGTTCGGGCTCGTCAGCTCCTTGCCGTACAGCTCCCACGCGTCGTAGCAGAAGGAGCCCCCGTAGACGTCGCGTCCGATATAGACGCCGCGCCCTCCGAGCCCGCCCTCGGCAACGAACGGGTACGCGGCCTGCACATTCGCAGTCGTGGCTCGGTGCCCTGGCTGACCCTTCGCTTTCACCGCAGTCCTCGGCAGAGCGGCAGCGTGTACGTGAACGCCTGCTCCTGCTGCCCGTGGAGGCGGAGCAGTTCGAGCCGTGCCATCTGCGCCGCGTGCTCGATCTCGGAGCAGTTCCGTTCGAGCTCCTCGAGCGAACGCGCAGACACCGTGACGTAGCCCGCGAAACGGACCGCGGCGTGACCATCGGCGAGCTCCTCTTCGCGGCGGACGACGGCCTCGGTCTGACGCCTGCGCCTGGCCGTCTCCATGAAGCCCATGCGCCCGCGGAGCTCGCGGTCGGCGACGTCCGAGGTGCGCGCGGCTTCGACCTCGCGGATCGCCTTCAGCGGGGAGGTCGCCTCGATCGTGACCGCGATGGCTCGCACCATCTGGGCGTTCAGGAGCAAGGGCGAGAGGAAGGCGGCCCCGACGTCGATACGCGGCCAGCTCGCGATCCAGTAGGTGGCGTGGACCGCTCCGTCCGTGCGATAGACGCTCCACGATGTGTCAGCGGCAACAGGCCAGGCGGCCGCCTCGTCGATGCCGTCGCGGTCCGGGTCGGCCGCGGCGAGCCGCGCGAGCCCGGGCCGTGACCACGGATCGAACGCGACGCGCACTGCACCAGCGAGCATTCCGGGGCGAAGGGCGCCGACGACGCGCACATCGGCGGCGGTCAGGTGCTCACCGAGCGCTTCGAGCTCACGAAGCAGGACGCCACAGGCACCCGCATCCGCTCCCTGCTTGCCACCCGCGCGCTTGATCTGCCGCCACGCTCGTTTGGCGTCGATTTGCAGACAGACGAAGAGCTCGTGATCCTTGGTGGCGGCCGGGGCGCTGCTCGTTAGCTCGAGGTAGGCCTGCATGGCGAGCGAATCGACGGCAACTGTGTCGCGGGTCCACGCCTCGCCGAGGTAACGGCCGATCTCGTCGCCGTCCGCCGGGACGGTGCGCTCGACCCACTGGATTCGGCTCACCGGCGAGCCTTCGCGGGCCAGACCCGAGAGGACCCCGCCCCAGCCAGCCTGCCTGCTCTCCTGCTCCGCTCGATCGAGGAGCCCGAACGACGTCACCCGAACAGCAAGCACCGCGGTGTACGAGCGGGCGCGACGATCCTTGATCACACCGACCGTCTCGCCGTGGAAGGGCGCCGCTAGCAGCTCGAGGTCGCGCGCTGCCTCAGGCAGCGCGGCGATCGGTTCTGGGCGCCCGTCTGTCGTCGGTCGGGTGCCGGCCTGCGGGGCGGGCGAGAGCTGGACGTGACGTCCTCGAAAACGCCGCGCGGCGTGCCGGCCGACGATCGGGAGCCACTCTTCGGCCGAGCGGCCGCTGATCGGCCAGAAGCAGAACACCACGCTCGCCAGGACGAGGGCGAGCGCGGCGGCGACGCCGGTTCCGCTCGAGAGGGAACGCATCAGGATCACGGCTCCGGTGAGGCTCGCGGCGATGATGAACACCTGCGATGGACGGAGTGACCCGATCAGCCCACGGCGTTCAAGTGGACCGAAGCGATAGCGCTGATGCTCGCCGGTGCTCATGAATCACCTTCACCGCTGGGCGGTCGCCTGTCCGGTGGCGGCTCTGGTCCCCGCGGTTGCTGGACCGGCGGCGAAGGTGGTGGTGGCGGGCGAGATGGCGGCGGCGCCTCAAGGGTTGGCAATGAACTCGGTTCTGCATGGCGCGGTGGAGGCGTACCCTGCGGCCGCGTACTCGGGTAGACGGTTCCGCCCGACGGGCCCGTGGTCCGGCTTGACGATGCGCCTGCGCCCGGCTCGTCTTTCGCCTCGCGCAGAGGCGAAGAAGATTCGTTTGTAAGCCGGTGGGCGCTCGGCTCTGTTGTCCGCCCATGCGCGTACGTCGTTCCTCCGGTCGTTGCGTATGCGGGTGAGGTCGAGGGCCGCGAGCTTCGGTCCATCGCTTGTCGCATATAGGCGGCTGGGCTGTGGACGCCGGCGGATCCGGCGGCCGCGGACATAGACGAGCGTTGGCTGGAAACACTCGCTGCCGCGACTTCCATCATCGGGATCATTCGCAGGAGAGCGAACGGTGACCAGGCGGCGAGAACGAGCAGCGCAGAGCCGGCGAGCATCTGCTCGAAGGTGTTCCCGTCGCCTTGGACGGCATCGGTGTTCGCGATAGCGGCGGTGGCGAGGGTGAGGATCGCGACGATGACGAACTTGGCGAGGATGATCGCGACGAGCAGCTCAACGAGACGTCGTGCCCAGCGGCTTGTCGCGGGCCAGATCATGGCCACGAAGGTGAGGGGAAGGAAGAAGACGCAGATGTAGATCGCGGCGTCGCGGATGATCATCTCGAGCCAGAGCACGAAGGCGCCGATCGCGAGGATGATCGCGCCGAGGAAGACCCCGAACAGGGGGATGCCGGAGCCCTCGTCGAGGGCGTTCTTGTAGGCGTCGCCGACCGCCTGGAGCAGGTTGTCTGACTGTTCGGTTCCCAGGCCGCTTACAACTGCGCTCGACATGTCGTCGGTGATGGCCACGAGCAGGCCGGCTGCTGCGATCGCTACTCCGGCGAGGACGAAGGCCATCGGTAGGTAGCCGAACGCCGACCGTATGAGCAGGCCGATGTCCTGGCGGATGACCGACTGGATCACTGCGAGCATCAGCATCAGGAGCGCGAGGGCGCCTGCGACCGCGACCATGGCGCCGTACTGGCCCTCGAACCAGCTCGCCGTGAGGTCGGGGCTGGTCGTGTTCTCGATCAGCTCGCCGACCTTGCCGGTGACCCATACGGCCGCGTTCGTCACCCAGGCGGTGACGCCGCGCATGACGAATTCGCCAGCCTCGGCCGCCACCTTCGTCACTGCGCCAGCGACGGCGTCGCAGACGTTGCCAACGACGGGGAGGTCGCAGGGGTCGGGGATTCCGATTCCACCCCCACCACTGCTTCCGCTCGGGGGCGATGCGTCGGGAACGCTCCCCTTCGGCCCGATGTTGATCGTGAACTGGCGCTCCGACTTCCGTGGCGCACACCAGGAAGCCGACGGCGGATCCTGGTCGTTGATCTCCATCCAGAACGTCCACGCGCCTTGTTGGGTCGGGATCCCGCTGACGAGACCGCCCGGGGACAACACCAACCCGGGTGGGAGGCTGTCGCTGAGGACTCGGAACTGGTACGGCAGAGCGGGCCCACACCCGTCGCGGCCTTCGAACAGGTGGTAGAACCGCGATCCGACCGCGCCGTCCGGCGTCTGGAAGCTCCCGTCGGTGAACTTAGCGGCCCCGGCTGGGGGTATGAGCACGAGGGCCAGCAGCAGGGCCCCAAGCAGGAGGCCCAGGCGCCTGCGGGTTCGAGCGAAGCGACCGTTAGCTCGCATCTCGGATCTCGGAGAAGCTTGCGACGACGGTGAAGAGTTCCCCCGGTGGCGTTGTCGCTTCTGTCGATGAGAGTGGGGGAGTCGGGCCTGCCGACGCTTCGAACGAGCGCACCTTCCACGCACCCGCCTCCCAGACGAGCCGCACGACCTGCGTGCGCCACGACTGCTGCGGTTCGATCGTCGCGCCGCTGCCGACGATTCCGACATACCAGACCGCCACCGTGGCCTCGTCGGTTGAGAACCGCTCGACTCGGTAGCCAACCGGGACCGAGCGGAGCACTATCACCGGCCGGGGTACGGTGTCGGCTCCGAGCATCGCTCGTGTCTGAACACCGGCTTGGTTGAAGGCTTCGATCAGCTGTGCTCGTGACGCGGCGGAGGCGATGCGCTCGACGACCGCACGAAGACGCGCCGGCTCGAGCAGGACGTCACCGTCGAACTCCGTTATCGATCGAGCTGCCGCTGCGACGGCCCCCGCGCGCGTCCGAGTCGTTGGTGCGTGCGTTCGCCTGCCCGGGGCGGAGCGCTCGCCCACGTCGGCTGGAGAGCTCGTAGTGGCCGCGGGCGGGGTTGACTCCTGGGGCGCAATGCGACTCCCGATCGCCATTCCGATCGCGAGCAGTGCTAGAGCGGCAACGATGCACGCCAGGACAAGGCTCTGGCTTCGACGTTCGCGACCGAGAACCGGGATGCTGACATCGCGCCCGGGCATGACTACTGGACGGTCCGGCCGAGATCCTCGAAGAACGCGACGATCGCCGGTGCCGCACCCACGAGGAAGGCAGCGAGGGCAGAGATGAGCGTTCCGCGCCGGCCCATCGACGCGTGCTGGTAGTTGCCGGAGTGCGACGAGAGCGCCCACACTGCCGCCGAGATCAATAGGCCCGCCAGGGCGGCGAGCAACGCCCAGAAGGCGATGCCCGAGATGAGGCTCTGGAGCGCCGAGGTGCCCGGCAGTCCGTTCGGGTCCGGCTTTCCCCCGACGCCGGTGGCGGCGACGATGAGAGTCGAGAGGAGCAACATGGTCACGCCCTCCTTTGTGGTGGTTCGGTGAAGCCGCGGGCAATGGCCGCGGCGAGCTCTAGGAACGCCTGACGCGTGTCGGGCCGCAGCTCCTCGAGCGCGACCTCGGCGCCCGTCTCGAGATGGGAATCCCACGGGGTGCGGACACACGCCCGGCAGCGGGAGGCGAAGTGCTCTTCGATCCGGCGCACGTCGACGCCGCCTTGCGCCGCCCTGACCCCGTTCAGGGCCGTGACCGCGGATGACGCGAGACCTCCGTGGCCGTGCTCTTCGAGCCAGTCGAACGTCGAGCTGGCGGCCCGTGCGCCGTCGAGACTTGTCGCGCTGACGATTACGAGCTGGTCGGCAGCTTGGAGAACGCCCTGCGCTGCCGAGCCGAGCACACCTGGGGCGGTATCGAGGCAAACGAGGTTGTAGTGGTGCTCGAGCAGACCGACTGCATGCTCGACGGCTGCACTTCCGATCGCGTTTGCGATCTCGGAACGTTCGTCGCCGGCGATCACCTCGAGCCGGCTGGACGCCTGGGAGCTGTAAGCGCGAACGTCGGCGTACCTGCCGATCAGCTCGTGATCGCGAAGGAGCGTCGCAACCGTCTCGGCGGTCTCGCGTCGCAGCCGGTACCCAAGCGTTCCGGCGTCCGGGCTAGCGTCGAGCGCGACGACCCGGTCTCCGCGGTAGAAGGCGAACGTGTGGCCCGCCAGAAGGCATGTCGTCGTCTTGCCGACGCCGCCCTTGCGCGAGATGAATGCAACCTTGCGACAGCCCTTGATTGGTGTCTTGACTTGTGTGACGAGCTCGCGCTGACGGAGCTCGGCCACGCTTGGCGAGATCGAGATCACCCCGGCTGAGAGGAGATAGAGCGCGCGGCGCCAGCCGTCGGCCGGTAGCTGCGCCGAAGACCGGAGCATGCGCTCGGGCGTGAAGTCGGCAGCGGTCAGACGGGGCGGCCGAGCTGGCCGAGGATGGACCGCCCCGTCGCCCTGCGCCCGGTCGCCGTTCGCTGTCGAGGCGGAGATCCTCGTCGCGGATGTCATCGGCACGACGTCCTCCTCCTGCGGCCAGAGCGCCTGGAGGCCGTTGATCTCGCGGCTCACTGGGCCTTCTCTTCCGTGGATCGGCGGCAATAAACCATAGCAGCATAAGAACTGTAATACCTCGGAAGGACGGCAAGAATGAAGTCCCGCAGATCAGAAGGGATATGCTGGGATAGCGGTTGATCCACAGACGTGGGACGAATACAAGGGTGACGCTCGATCAGACAGCTCTCGCGCGACTTCTGCAGGAGCGCCGCGAGGCGGCGGGCTACTCGCGTGCCCGGCTCGGGAAGATCGTCTGCATCAGCGCCGGCACGATCGAGGGCTGGGAGCTCGGCCGCGTGGGGCGACCCCCGTTCCACGAGGTGATGCGCATCGCGTCGTTCCTGCGCATCCCGCTCGAGGACATCCAGCGAGCCGTATTCGCCGATTCGGGCACCGTTCCAGATCCCGATGAGCACCCGGGCACGCCGGAAAGAAAGAAAGCCGGAAGGAAGAAGCGCCTCGGCGCGGTGCCCTTGCTCGAAGCCGCCTTTCGACTCTACGGGTGGGAGGACGAGAGAGACGCAGCCGAATCGCTGGCAGCCACCCCCGAACAGGTGCGTGCGTGGCGCCGCGGGAGTGAGCGCATGGACATCGCCCAATACATGGTGCTGACGACAGCGGTTAACGTCGCGCTCGTTGATGCCGTGAAGTCGGGCAAGGCGCGGAAGGTCGGCCTGGCTTCCGCTGCGGAAGCGCTTGGCGTACGGTCTGACACATGACTCGTTGCGCGGGCTGACGTAGCTCGAGCCTGCGGCGCCGAGTGCGGTCGGGCGTCGGGATCGACGGTGCTGGTTGAGCTCCATTACGCGTTCCCGGCGGCGTCGTCGAGCGCTTCGTCGACGAGCGCCGCGAGCTCGTCACCGACGTCGTCCAGGAGCTCTGTCAAGCGCCCCTGCGTCCGCTCGTCGATCACATCGAATCCCTGCTCGAGGGCGAGCTGGAACGCTTGGAGGTCAGCGTTCCTCTGGCGTAGCTCCTCGTTGGCGACGTGCAGCTCGTTTTGCGCACGAATCGATTTCCTTGCGCTGACCGCGATCGCAGCCGCGACCCCGGCCGTCGCAGTCAGGCCGATCATCGCGACGCTCTTCCGATCGGTCTCCACTCCATACGTCGCGACGCCAAGCGCGAGGGTCATCGCGATGGTCGTTACGGGAACAACTGCGGTAGACCCCCTCGGGTGAGCGGCTCCACGGGTCCTCGGGCTCGCGTTGAAGCGGACCGTTGGCGCGCTGCCCAACCGGCGAAGTAGGTTAAGGAGCGGACTCGGGTCGAGCTCCACGGCTGCTCGTGTCGTACGCATCGGAACGTCCGTAGGGTGGCGTGGCGAGGTCGCCAATTACTCGCCAATAACTCGCCACCCCGCCTCCGAGCCCGGCCGAGCGCTGTCTGTTAGAGCAGTCGGAGCGGCGTCTTCTTGGCCCGATCGTGCTTCGAGCCTCGCAAGCGCGCGAGCGCAGTCGCGGCCAGCTGCATCTCGTTGAGCCGCACCTCGCGACCCTGCATGGCGAGCCGTGCGAGCAACCGCACGGCGGCGAGCTCGAACTTCGGCGAGCCGACGCGTACGTACATCACGACAAGAGAAAGCGCGTGCATCAGGCTCAGCCGGCCCCGTCAAACGACGGCGCTTGTTGAGGTCCCTCGTGTCGCAGGCGATCAGCCTCGTTCCACGCAGCTTCGGTCCGGTGCCTCGACTCGATACGGTTTCGAGAGCATCCAGACATCACTCTCGGATGTCGCTCGCGAAGAACTGATTCGTAAAAGGGGGCCGGGCGGCGAGCCGAACGCCGGGCGCTTGCTCACGGGACACCCGGCCCCTCCAACGAGGGTCGCATAGCTCGACTCGTTTGCCTAGACGCTCTTCGGGACATGTCTCGCCCGGACACTAGTGCCGATCGACACCAGGGGTTACGCTGGGCAGCGGGCAACTTAAGCCCAGTGGGTGATGGACCTGCCGTCCCTAAAGCCCGTTTCCTTCCCCGTCGCAGCGCGACAAGGGAAGTAGGTGGAAGGCCTCGCCGAATTGGCCTTCCGGCGACACCATGCGCAGATCTATCGCTACCTTCACCGAAGAACTCGTGACGTCGATCGGGCGGAGGATCTCGCTCAAGAGGTATTCGCCGACGCGGCCGCGGCACTTTCGCGCGGAGATTTGCATCCCGCCTCGATGCTCGCCTGGCTCTACACGATCGCGCAGCGGCGCTTCGCCGACGAGACGCGGCGCCGGCGACACTCCTCTAACGGCGTGCCTCTTGACGACTTCCTCGATGAGATACCCGCTCCCGACTACGGCGCAGACGTCTCCCGGGCGCTTCGCGAGGCGATCTCGCGACTCGCGCCCAGCCACCGGCAGGTGATCGCGATGAGGCTTCTACGAGGCTCCTCCTTCTTCGACATCGCGAGCGCACTGAAGGTGAGCGAGGTGGCAGCAAAGATGCGCTTTCACCGGGCGCTGAGTGCACTGCGTGCGGACCTTGAGCGGCAGGGGATCGCTCCCTGAACTACGGCAAGCGAAAGCTCTCGCTCAATCTCGAGGTGCTCAACCTGCTGCGCCACGATCCCGAGCTCCTCGCGATCGCCGACGCCGTCTCCGCCACGCAGCTCATGGACGCGAATGACGCCGGACATTCCCACGGACACGGAACCGGATCGTGGCGCGCAAGTACCGGCTGTTCCCGAATAAGAAATGCGTTTCAGGACCGCCTGACAGTCGTTACGGCTGTCAGCCTCAGCCCTGATCGTCATGGGCCGTTTCGAGCTGCCAACGGAGTTGGCCGTCGCTCTCGCTGGTGAGGACGAAACCAATGCGTTCGAGCACGCGGATTGACGGCAGATTCTCCTTCTCGCAACCGGCGACGACCGAGCCCACCCGTGGCTGTCGGAGCGCCCAATCGACGAGGGGCGCTTGCTGCTTCGGTACCCGCGACCCGGCCGATCTGGGATCACGCTGTAGCCGATCTCGACCGCTCTGTCGTCTCCCGGCGGCCCGATAAAGCCGATATCGCCGACCAGAGTCTTCGACTCCCACTCGATGATCACCCACACGCCGAAGCTCTCCTCGTCGCGAGCGGCTGCAGCCTGAAGAGGCAGTACGTCTAGGAGGTCAGCGTGCGGCCAATCAGTTGGTAGGACCGCGCTAACTGTGCCTGGCACTGGAGGCATGAAATGTGTGCGCCGATCGTTCCACACCGCACCTGTTCGAATCGGACGGGTGGGCTCGGTGGAGTTGACCCGCTTGGGCTGACAGCCACGTAGGGAGTGCAGAACGAGCGG
>Ga0136623_10000452_pt1 | contig 12276 bp, 8 predicted proteins | sample AntDrymUQ4492106_2_FD_104656 | JGI IMG/M metagenome (GOLD analysis project Ga0136623, IMG submission 104656) | Polar desert sand microbial communities from Dry Valleys, Antarctica - metaG UQ449 (21.06) | ecosystem: Environmental > Terrestrial > Soil > Desert | place: Antarctica: Dry Valley...
AACGGTTGGGCGATCACGGCCTTCGCGCTCTATGCGAACATCACCGGCGATAAAGGCGCCCTCGACCGCGCCATCAAGGCGGCACGTTTCATCATCGGGCATCACGCCCTTCCGGGCGGCGGCTTCCGCCACGACGCGGACAAGGCGGCGGACGCCACGCCGCACCTCGGTGACAGTCTCTACATGGCGCAGGCCTTGGCCACCCTGTACGCCGCGACCGCGGAGCGCGAGTGGCTCGATCACGCCGCCCGATCCATCGAATTCATCAGCAGGACCTTCATGGACGAAGACGCCGGGTTCATCACCGCGCCGGTGCCCGCCGATGCCGTCGGCGTCTTCAAGAAGGCGGTCAGGCAAGTGGACGAGAACGTCACGCTCGCCCGCACCGCCAACTTGCTGTTCCACTACACGGGGAACGCACGTTATCGAGAGATGGCAGGGCATGCCATGCGCTATCTCGCTGCGCCGGCGCTGCTAGAATCGCGTCGTTCGTTACCGGGCGTTTTGATCACCGCCCACGAGTTGAGCGAAGAACCGCTGCACATCACGGTCGTCGGCAAGAGGAATGATGTCTCCGCTCGTGTGCTCTACGCCGAAGCGCTGCGCTGGCCTGTAGTCTACAAACGCATCGAATGGTGGGATCGTAGCGAAGGTCCGTTGCCGAACCCGGATATTGAATATCCGCAGCTCGACAAGGCCGCGATCTTTCTCTGCACGAACAAGACCTGCTCGCTGCCGATGTATACGCCCGAGGCGTTGACGAAACGCCTGCACGCCGTCGCTTCAGAGGACGTTGCTTCGGTGCTCGACCCATCGACTACGGGTTTTCTTGCCATGGTCGGCGCACGTCGATGATCTTGGCCACCGACCTGTCTTCCCCTCCCGATGGAAGGGATGAGGGAAGGGCGATCGAAAACCGTGGCCTCCCTCACCAGTGCATGCCGAAGATCTGAACGAGACCGGTATAGCGCTTCGCGAAGTGTGGCCGTGAAGGGCGTATACCCATCGCGTACAGTATATCGGTGCTGGAACAGAGAGGGTCTGAATTGGATCGCCCCTCGCCCCCTCCCGTCGGGAGGGGGAATAAGTCATTGGACCAGCCGATACTTCTTCCCCTCCCAACGGGAGGGGATTGAGGGGTGGGCGATCGAAAATCGCCGCCTTCCTTGCCAGGGCATACCGAAAACCTGAACGCGAGGGGTATAATGCTTATCGAGTCAGGCAAGGACGGTAGAAGACGTGATGGTGGTTGCCGTGGGTGCCCGGAGGGCGTCACGGTGGCTCCGATGGGCGTTTTCCCGCATTTCGCTTCGCTGCATTCGGGGTACGCCGGCTCGACGGCCTACCCGATGGAGTTGTAGCAGCGCCAGCGCCCCTGCGGCCTTCGACCGCTGCCCCATGGACGAAGCCCTCGGCCCCGCCGACGATGCCGGCATGGCCCGGATCGGCGCCCGCACGCGCCTGATCGAAGGATCGATGCGGGGCAGCGAAGGATCGTCGCGATGGAGCAAAGCAGCATCGGTTCGGACGAAGGATGATCGCCAGGGAACAACCGATCACCGCCGGGGGGACATCGGATCATCGCAGCGAGACGAGAGCGCCTCGCGTGCGAACGCCCACCCCTCAATCCCCTCCCGTTGGGAGGGGAAGAAGTATCGGCGGTACAATGACTTATTCCCCCTCCCGACGGGAGGGGGCGAGGGGTGGGCGATCCAATTGAGACCCCCCCTCTGTTCCAGCACCGATATCTTGTACGCGATGGGTATACACCTCGCGTCGTAACCCACCGGGTGCGCGCAAGAGGAGCCGCCGAAGCCGACCTCATGCGCGGCCTTCCGAAAGATCAGCGACGCCATACGGCCGCTCACCATCCCGGCCGCTTGGCCGGAGGGGCGTCGGTGAAGGAGAGGACGGGCTAGACCCCAGCGCCATCCAGCGGGCTCCGCCCCCCGCGGCCACCGCGATTCAAGACGTGGGTGTAGATCCTGGCGATCGACACGTCCTTGTGGCTGAAAAGCTCCTGCACCGTTCGGATCTCGTAGCCCGAGGCAAGGGGTGGGCGGCGAACGAATGCCGCGGCGTATGCGGCGTGGCCGGCTTGGCAATGCCCGCCCGCCGCACGGCCTCTTGCATCGCGCGGTGAAGGGCCTTCTCGTCCGCATGATGCCGCCGCACCACGCCCGAACGCGGATCGACCGAGCGCGTGCGCGCGGGAAAGACGTACGGCCATGCCTATTGCCTTGGAGCGGCTGGGTACTTCCGCGAAAGCGCGTCGGGGAGATAGACCCATCGCGTTCGGGTTTTCGGTATGCCCTGGCCCACCCCTCAATCCCTCCCGTTGGGAGGGGAAGAAGTATCGGCTGTCCAATGACTTATTCTCCCTCCCGACGGGAAGGGGCGAGGGGGTGGGCGATCCAATTCAGACCCTCCCTCTGTTCCAGCACCGATATCCTGTACCCGATGGGAATAGACCTCGCCGTACCCGGCTGCCGGATCCGACTCGTGGAGCTTCTTGACCCGGGCGAGGCCGACACGCGTTTCGCCACCGCGAGGTGGGTCAGGAACGCCTCCACCTCCGCCGCCCCCATGTCACGGGGGTGTCGCTTGTTCTGATGCAATATGAAGCGTCGGATCCAATCGACGTAGGCCTGCTCGGTCCGGATGCTGTAGTGCTGGATCCGATCCCGGACCTGGTCCAAGAGACGGGGGTTGTCCCTCACCCATACCGACGCTTGCTTTCCCGCTTTAGGGAGTACTATAATTTGTCCAAGTGCTTGATCTGCGGGACAAGGCGCTCGTCCCATGGCTCACTATGCCGCCTCGTGACGCGAAAAGCTTTTAGGGGGCCTACTAGTTCGTCGAGATTTATACCATTGTCGATACATTCACCGATCGAAAAGAAAAGTCAGCCTTCTATCCCTTTCATTCCGCCGGTAAACGGACATATAAAAGGGGTAAATCACGTCGAACCCTACGTTGGAGCACACCCGACGCAGGAAAGGTTGTGCCAAGAGGCCATTCACAGAGTGCGTCGGGGTGCTCAACTTCGTTCGTTAACATGGCAAGAATAGCTATAGCATTATAACTTGATGGAAAAGTCTCAATCGAAAACCATCCATATCGGAAATCAAGGCAAAAATATTGTTGCATCAAAGTTATGTAGATATTGCATTGTAAGGGGAGTAGGGCAAGGAGAGGATACCGGAATAGATATTTACTGCGAAGTTGTTGATGATGAGACATTAGAGTTATCACTCCACTTTTTCTGTCAAATAAAAACCTATAACAAAAGTTTCTTGTCCTTCAATGACAACGACCTAAGATATTGGGCGAATCAGCCTGTTCCCGTATTTGTTCTGGAAGTTAAGTTTAAGGATGAAACCAATATTCTAGACGAACACCAAGTATGGGTGCATGATATACCATGGATCTTAGTTAAACGGCACGCGTTAACCAATACTGGCGCCGAACTGCTTAGACATGTTGCTGATAAATTCATGCTGTCTAGCGAAACCAATGATAAAGATAGAATGACTGTATATGACTTTATATACCATCACCTTCCATCTTCATACGGAACATGGAATATAAGACGTTATGGAGTTGTTTTACCCAATCCTGAGATCAAAAGTGAAGAAAAGTACTATACATCTGGTATTGCCAGGTGTTACTCCGGAGAAAATAAAGAGATCTGTAACTTTTTCTGTTTCAGTATTACGGAAAGAAGGTGTTCAGATATAACTGCTCCAATAACCGTAGGCATGCTAACAAGCGCGTTCAACTAGGACAGGCTGCGGCGCCGTTCGCGCTGCTCACTATGCGGCAGCCTGTCTGTTAACGCGGACGTTACCCTCGAAATTTGGCCGGATAAACAGGGACAGACATGAGCAAGTCTTATCTATCTGTTGCGCCCAGTCCGAATCCGGGCGATCCACCTCCATTCAGTAGGATGGCGGACGACGCCTTCGAGGAGATGTGCTGCGCCTTGCTGGCAAAGGAGCCTGATATTACTTCTGCTGATCTTTTCGGGCGTCCTCGTGAGCCACAGTTCGGAATCGACGTCATCGGCGATATTGAGGGCGACGGCGGGATCGTAGTGATTTCATGCAAGTGCTACACCACCATCAAGCGCGGCGATTTGTCCACGTGGTCGGGCGACTTTCTGAACCACTGGGAAGCGCGTTGGCAGGAACGCCGGGTCCGCCGTTTTGTTCTAGCGACAGCCGCCGACGTAAAATCATCGGCCCGTCAAACTGAAATCGAGGTGGAAAAGCGCCGTTTTGCAGACTTTGGTGTCGGCTACGAAATTTGGCCGCCTCGTCGTCTTCTTGAAAAACTGCGCCCCTATCCAGGGATTGTGGCCTACTATCTTGGGACTGAATGGGTACTACGTGTCTGCGGAGTCTCAGGATTCTCTGCAGCCAATTCGAAGCTCTTACTCGAAGAAAGGTGGACTCACTGTCAAGCCTGCGAGTTCAAAGAGGCAGCGGAGTGCGCGGAAGAGGCCGCTCGGCTTGCACGGGATGTGAATGACAAGAAGACCTTGATCAACGCGCTTCGATGCGCGGCGAGGGATCTCGGCGACCTCCTGATCTCAAAGCGACGGGATGATATCGAAACAGGGCAGATTGCAGCCCGCATCGCATCTCATCTCGCGCAACTCGAAACCTTGGACGTACCCGAGGCCGACCTTGCTCTGGAAAAGGCTTTGTTCGCTCGGCTTGAAAAGAGGGCGAGTGACGCTCTGAAGTTTGCCGAGAGCGCCGAAACGAAAACCGATGATCCCGAGACGGTAGCCGAGGCTCTCGTGGTCCAACTACAGGCCCATTGGCAATTGGAAACCCCGGAAGTCGGCCTGACCCTGAAAGAGCGGATAAATGAAGTAACCGTGAACCTCGAAAGGGGTGACTCGGAGCTTGTGCTCCAGGCCAGTTGGCTTCGAACTTTATGCAAGGCTTCGAAAAGCAGCGACGAGGACATCCAGAGCTTCGTCACCCTTGTGCGAAAGCTGATTGCCGACGACCGCGTGTCTCTCGCACGCGCTCTCGTACTGGTAGACGAAGTGGTTTCGGAGTTCGGTCGGGCGGACGATCTGAGCGTAGCGCGGGTCCTTCTGGAATTGGCGCTGGAGTTGGCAACATCCATGCGGGAACCGATGCGCGCGGCCACCATCGCCATCCAGATCGCCGAGGTCGAGACCGAACTGGGCAACGAACCTGAGGCAGGAAAGCACCTTGGTGTCGCGGACAAGTGGATCGATAACCTGAAATCCAGTGGTGACAAGAAGGGATGGGTTCACCGAAAGGCAACGGCCCTGGCAACGCGCGGAAGGATCGAAGCCAGGCTGGCGGAAAAGACCGAGCATTCCGATTACGAACGCTCCATTCGACATCGCAGAGCCGCTTACGATACCCTCAAGGAAGCCCTGGAGTTCGTCAATGCTCATGAAGCCGACCTTGTCGGCGACTTTGGTCCGTTCCGTGCCGACCTGAGCCTACGGTTGGGAGAAGCAGCCGTGGCTTTGGGCAGGCGCTTGGAAGCGGCGGGCCACTTCCGCTACGCAAGGACGGATCAGATCTTGGCCGACGAGCGGTTCCGGGACATCGGGATGAGGGCTTCGATGAGGGAAGTCGACGCCCTGCTGTTTGGCGGGAAACCCGTCGAAGCCCGAGCGCTCCTCGGCGATATCGTTGCCGCGACCTGGGTCACGGAAGGCGTACGCGCAGATGCCCGGAAGAATATCGGCTGGATCAATGAACACGTCACCTCCGTAACCGAATGGTTCGAGTCTGAGGCCGCCGAGGATATTCGCAAGACTGTTGGCTCAGAACCGGAAGGCCTTCGGTGCGTCGTTGCCGACCAGATGCGGCCACTCGTCGAGTGGTTCCGTGAGTTTCCGCCAAAGGACGGGGCCGGTCACGCCTACTCGGAACTGTTCGACATCTGGGGGCGAGGAGGGTTCAGCCGCATCGTCGCGGCGGTACGGGCCGATCCCTCAATTCCATATCGGTCGATGCCACATGCGTTACCGATATCAGTTTGTGGGCGCGTGTCTTCTGCCCCCTCTACGACACAGTGATCGTCAACTGGAAGGGGCACCTTGATGCCGGTTTGGCCATCGTTCCCATGCCGGATAACTTGGGGCCTCCCGGTGAGTTCGGCGGCCAAGGGTATATTCGGACATCCGATGCTTTGGACGGAAGAGATGGCTGGCATGCTGCCATCGGATGGGGAAACTTTCTTCCCCGAGAGGTTTCCGAATTCCTGGCGACGGAGGCACTCCCTCTTCTTCGGTCAGGCCGTCTTGTTCTCCTTCCTGCACCTCTCGTCGGCTGCACTCAAAGTGCAGTTGGCTGGACGGATAATCTCTTCGTCGATACGCTTCTTGGCGGAGTCGTGAAAATCGCAGGCGCTCGTCCGAACGATGTGAGTGGCACTTCAAGAAACACGATGTCTCGTCTGCTGGATCTGGGCGCAGTGAACATTCCGTTCATCGATAATGTCCCACTAAGTGATCTTGACCAGATCTTGGACGACACCGGTGAATGGCTGCCCCCTCTCCGACGGCTCCTTCATGGGACTCTGGGTGGAACTCATCTGCGTCACGAACGGTGGGATACCTTGGGGTCTTACTTCACGGATATCCGCGACGCATTTTGTCAGCTCGAAGAGCGTTGGAAATCCGTAGCCAGCCCGCGTGCTGAGAAAGCTGGATGGCATGTCGCCGATGTGACAGGCGTTTTTTCGGCAGCAACACGACGTGACGATACCCCTGGCTCCGACTCCATGACAGACTTTCTCCGATCGGTGGCCGGCAATACTCCGGACCTTGGCCCATGGATGCCTTTTTGGCGTCTTAGAGAAGCTGGTGGTCAAATCAATTGGACAAAACCGTTAGATAATCGAAGCACGCCCCCAGATGAAATGGCCCGTCTTCAAGGGTTTTCCAGCTCAGTTACCCAAGGATGGCTGTTCCCCGGAGACGGAGGACCAGGGATGGGAACGATGCGCTAGTATGAAGACTTCGGAAGCACGAAAGATCCTCGGCGTTGGCGAGGATGCATCGATCGATCAGGAGTAGAGTAAAGGGGTCGTAGCGTTTTATTTCGGTGCATCATAGTGACATGGTAAACACGGATTGGGAACGATGCGGTTCGGTTCGTTCACGGTGTCCTATGGCCCTGGTGGGCGGCACGGCATAGCGGTTTCGCCGAGGCCGAGGCAATCGAGATGGGCTTCCTCATGAACAACCGTGGGCTCATGGAGCGCGTGGTGCTCGAAGTCGGATTGGACCTCGGCGTGATCCCGCGCTCCGTCTTCATGATGCCGGTTTCATTGCCGTCCTGAGCACGGCCATCACCGGTCCCTCGATCGAGGGCGTCGGAACAACGCGCGGCGTTCCGCTGCCGACGGCGATACGACCTGAGGGCGCACGCTCTGCGCGGTCCCCCGCGACGATGCCGGCGCGCCGCCGTCCACCGTCGGCGCTTGGGGGATCATCGTCGGCACGGACCTGATCGATGCCCGCACGGATCCATAGATTGCCGGAACGCTCCCGATTGAAGGATCGAGGCTCGGGATCGAAGGATCATCGCGATGGAGCAAAGGAGCATCGCGCGCGGGCGAAGGATGATCGCGAGGAAACAAAGGAGCACCGCGAGCCAGACATCGGATCATCGCAGCGGGACGAGAGCGCATCGCGTGCGAACGAAGGGGCATCGCAAGGGAACGACGTCCCCACAGCCGATGACGACGTCGGCGCGCGTGCGGAGACGTTTCGGCCGAGAGATCGGTCCCCGAGACGCGCGTCCGCGTAAGCATGGGTCGATTTCCGGTGAAGGATCGGTGCGGCAGAGGAACCGCCCGTTATGACTCCTTCCGCAATCGCCGCCGCCCGGACCTTCGGACGAAGGACAGGTGGTCTACGCGAAGCGCCCGTTCGGCGGTCCGGCTGACGCCTCTGCAGCGCGGCGACCCGATCGAGGACCGGCGCATTGCGAGATCATCTGCGAGTCCGAGCTCTTCCCCGAGCACGCCCCCAGGCACGCCGCCGGAGCCGCGCGGCGCGCGATCCCGAGGGGGCTCATCCGCGATGTCAGCGAGCTGTCCCAGGGCGCGCCGGTGGTACACGAGGACCATGGGGTGAGACGGCACACGAGTGTCGCCGGCGCTGATCTCGGTCTATGCTTCAACAGGGCGGTGAGCTCCTTGTGGGCCGAATCGCCCGCCGCGGGTTTGATCTTCGCCACGATTATTTCCATGAGTTCTCGCCACCCTGGATACCCAGCGGCACGGGAGAGACCCGCACCCACGAAAAGCACACAACGCCGCTCGCGCACATAGCTCAGCAGAGCGGGACGCTGAGCAGCCTCGCGGATCCCTTCGGCTGGATTCGATTTCATCGGCTTTATCTCACCATAGGATTACGCCGAGTGTCGCCACCGGTGGGATTTGGATGACACTAAGAGAAGACCAACGAACGAGTTTGCTCTCTCGGGATTTCGGTTGCGTCCTGTGCGTCTTTGGAAGACACGCCGGCTAACTGCTCAGACCCCGGTCAAGCGCTCACTAATGCGCGGCTTATCGCCCAAGCCACTTGGGGAACGTGGATGAAGCCATGAGCGTCGCGTTTCGCGTCCTTGGGGTCGACAATGAATTTGCTGCTCTCGAGATTGTGGAGCTTGCCGGCCTTGAAGTCGTAAGCGCCCTTCACGTCGACGAGCGTCTTGGTCCCAGCGAAGATTTCGTCTTTGTCCATTTGCTGCGCGCCATTGCTCCCGATGCCGCCAAACTCGTCGTCTGCATCACCGAACCCGAGGGCCGTGTCGCGGCTGATGCGCGAGGCGGCGGGATAGGCGAGACCGACGGCGCGATCGTTCTTGGTGTGCGTGATGAGAATCGGCCCTTTCACCCGCTTGCCGTCCACAACCTTGCGGAAGAAACCTTCGCGCGAGCGGGAGAAGCCGTTATGGGAAAAGGCCGCTTGCAGCAGCGACAACGAATGAATCTTCGTCGTGGTGGAATCCGCCGCCGCGGCCGTTACCAGCCGTCCGCCGAAACTGTGCCCGACGAGATGCACGCGCTGCACTTGCGCGACGAGGCGATCGATGAGCGGCGCGACACCTTTCGACCCGACGGTGCCGGCGCGAATTTTCATTTTGAAATAGGTCGTCAGGTTCAATAGATTCGCCACGCCGTTCGCCGCGCCCGAGACGAGGTCGCCAAAAAAGCCGGCTTCCTGTCCGCTCGCGGAGCCGACCGGAGCGTTGGGATCTTGCGGGGCCACCGGTGCGGTGGAATCCTGCGTGCTGGCGGGGACGGGTTGCTTGGCTTGATCGAAAATACGTTCGGCGTTGCCACCGAAAAACTTCCGCGACGCATCGTCGTCACTCTTCATCCCGGCGGCCTGCCCGTCGGGATCGAGCATGCGGCGCAACGCGGCCACGAATTCCTCCTTCGCGCTTTTTTCGTTTTTCTCGAGGCGCTCGGTCAGCGTGCGCAGCTTCGCGATTTCCTCGGCCTCGCCGGGCTCATCGAAAAACGTCGCGGCGCGATCGATCGCCTCCTGCATTGCTTTTTCCGAGTCGGCGGCTGCCGCTTGCGGCCCGGCCGAGAGGACGCCGCCGGCTTTGCTGCCGGACGCCGCGATGTTGGTCATGGCGAGATCGAATTGCTTGGCGGGCCAGAGCACGCCGATGATCGCGAGCTTGCGTGCGGCGTAGTCGGGATCGGCCTTCGTCACCTCGGCGAAGTTCGTGAAGAGTTGGGTGTAAAGCGCGGTGGCGTCGGGCTCTGTGTTCTTCCAGCCGTGCGAGACGATGATCAGGTCGGTCGTGCCAGCTGGGATTTTCGGGTCGTTTTGCGGCTGGCCGTCCTTGTCGAAGCGGGCCCAGTCGAATGGGATTCCTGCGATGTCTTTCATGGTTTGAGTGGGATGGTGGTTTGGTTGCGAAAATTGTCAGATCGATTGGATGGCGCGCATGAGGTCGAGCAGACCCGCGCCTTGAAAATAGCGGTCGCGCCCGAGGTCCGTGGCGGTGGAAAGAAAGATTTGTTTCACGCGTTCGGCTTCGCCGATGAACTCCGGCCGGATCGAAAGAAACGCCGCGATCGCGCCGCTGACGTGCGGCGCCGCCATGCTCGTGCCGCTGGTTTCCATGTAACGGCAGTTGCTGAGGTTGCCTTCCTTCTTGTTCATAACCGAATCCGGCACCGCGCAGGAGATGATCTTTTCGCCCGGCGCGAGCAGGTCCGGCTTGAGGCGGCCGTCGCCCGTCGGGCCTTTCGAGGAAAAATACGAGACGCCGTACTTGTGCGGCTCGTCGCGATGGGTCGAACCGACGGTGATCGCGTGCTCGGCGTTGCCGGGATCGTTGATCGTGAGGTCAAGCCCGGTCTTGCTCTCGCCGCTGCCGGTTTGCAAAGTGCCGTAACCGCTATTGCCCGCGGCGATGACCACGACGACGCCGGATTTGACCAAGCGGTTGATCTCGACGCAAAGCGGCGTGTGACCGCAGGCGAACCACTTTGCGTCAAACGGATAGCCGAGCGAAATGTTCACGCCGTGGATGTGCAGCTCGCGTCCGTGGCCGTTGATGAGCTGGATGTGCGACAGCGCGGCGATCACGTTACCCGCGTCGCCATCGCCGAATTCGTCGAGCACTTTCAAGCTCACGAGATTGGTTTCCGGCGCCATCCCGCGGATCACGTCGAGCGTAATTTCCTTGAACTCGGCCGTCTGGTGCTCGCTCAGCTCCTGAAACACCGCCCGCATGTCCGCCTCCGGCGTCGCCGGCCCTTCCTCGGAGTCCTTCGGCCGGCGCACCTGCTCGCCGGCGATGATGCCCGCGACATGCGTCCCATGGCCGCGCGGATCGGTAAGCGCGCTCTTCAGGCCCGCGCCTGCCACGCCGGTGAAATCCTGATGATAACTCGAGGCCGGATCGATGTTCTTGTGCCGATGGAAATGCGGATGCGTGCCGTCGATCCCGGTATCCACCACCGCCCAGGTTACGCCTTTACCGAGCGCGCAAAACGAGCGATGGGCGGCGTCCGCTTTGACCGTCGCGACGGATTTCACGGTGCATGTGCGGATGCGGAAGTCGGGCCAGATGTGATGGATCGTGCGGAAGCGGACGACCTCCGGCTTTGTCTCGTCGACAAGCATACGTCCCGCTTGATCGGTCGTCACGGCCGATGCGTCGCCGCGCTTTAGAGCCTCTGCCGCCTCCTCCCGCGCGAGCGACTGGGCGTTTCGTTCATCGATCGCCACGAGCTTAAAAATCACCGAGCCCTCAAGCCGGGCAAAGACATACTGCGCTGCGAGCTCGGTTTTGAGCGTGTCGATGTTCTGATCGGGATCATCGACGCCGGTCTCGCGCTTTGCGTCCGCGATGTAGCGGGTGATCAAACCTTTCGCCATGCGACGCGTGTCGGTCTCCATGGGCGTCTCGGTGTCCTTCTGGATTTTTTTCAAGACGCCGTCGCGCGGCTTGAAGGCGAGGTTGATGTCGATGATGACCTTGTGCCGCTTCGGCCAGATGCCGGCGATGGGACGCGAGTCCGAATCTTCGCTCATCGCAAGCAGCAGCCGGGCAACTCGTCCATCAAGCGTGGCGAGGCTGACGTCTCTGTCTTTCACCTTGATCGGCTTCTCAATCGCCTGCGGCCCAACTGGCGGCCCGCCGGAAGGCATTTGCGCGAAATCTTTCCGCGCTCGTTCTTCGGCTTCTTTCAGCAGTTTTATCGTGGCGCGCCACGCTGCGGCGGGGCCGCCATCGAAATCGGGACGGTAGAAGATGGCCCCAGTGCGGTCCTTGGTCAGTTCGCGATGTTTATCGCGATAGTCTTTGATGTAGTCGCGCTCGGTCTTCATTTCCTCGAGCAGAGGGATCGCGATCACGGACCGCGCCAGCATGCGCGGGCTGAAATCTTTGGGGATGGTAAGCCTCGCGGGTGGGCGGGGCGCGGCGTTTTTGCGTTTAGTCGGCATCTGGGGAAAGCCTGGGGCTCAGTCTGTCAATCTCGCTCATTTTTTCAGGTAGCAAGGAAGCCGACAAGCTCTTTCTGGTGGAACGCCAGCATAGCAGCGGCTTACCCGGCTTACGTGCCCAGGTATAAGAATTCCAAAGCGCCCTTTTCGGAAGAGTACCAGCCGGACCTGTGGGTTGTCAAGTACGCGAGCCGTCGGTGTAAGAGCAAATTAGTAATGTCCGGTTCTGGCAAGTTAGAAATGTCCGCTTTGATTGGGAAGCGGAGGTGTAGCAGGTGGACCGG
>Ga0136623_10000454_pt1 | contig 12252 bp, 17 predicted proteins | sample AntDrymUQ4492106_2_FD_104656 | JGI IMG/M metagenome (GOLD analysis project Ga0136623, IMG submission 104656) | Polar desert sand microbial communities from Dry Valleys, Antarctica - metaG UQ449 (21.06) | ecosystem: Environmental > Terrestrial > Soil > Desert | place: Antarctica: Dry Valley...
CTCCTGGACCCCACCTGAACCGTCGTGTCGGGGTTCGCCTGCAGGTTGTGGAACCAGGCGGGGTTGCGCGGATGCCCGCCCTTGGAGGCCACGATGACGAGGTCGTCGCCGTCCTGGGCGTAGACCAGGGGCGAGGTGCGCCGGCGCCCGGTGTTCGCCCCGACGTGGTCGAGTAGCAGCATCTTCGGGGCCCCGGGGAAGCGGTGGCCCACCACGCCACGGGTGGCGCGGTACACGGCGGTGTGTCCTTTCATCAGCCGCCGAAGCACGGGCCAGCTTCGGTCCACCAAGTGCAAATAGCCCATGGGGGCAGCCTAGGGCTCCTCGACGCACACACTCGAAGGCGGCGGCGAAGGGCTTGCACTCCACGCGGCGAAGAGCCCGGCGTGGCGTACGTCTACCTGCTGCGCTGCGCCGACGACAGCCTCTACTGCGGCTGGACGACCGACGTCGAGCGGAGGCTGGCAGCGCACCGCGCCGGCACAGCCAGCCGCTACACCCGCAGCCGGCGCCCGCTCGAGCTCGCGCGGGTAATACCCGTCGCCGATCGCTCGGCGGCGCTGCGCGAGGAGGCCCGGATCAAGCGGCTGCCGCGGGCGTCCAAGCTCGCGCTCGTCAACCCCTAGTCGAACACCACTGCCTGGCGAACGCACTCCCCGCTTGCCAGACGGTCGAAGCCCTCGTTGATCTCGTCGAGCGCGAGGCGGTGGGTGAGCAGGCGCTCCACGGGCAGGCGTCCTTCGAGGTACAGGTCCACGAAGCGCGGCACGTCCACCGGCGGGTTGCAGGAGCCCAGGTAGGAGCCTTTCAGCGTGCGCTCCTCGGTCACCAGGCTAACTGCGGGAATCGACAGCATGCGCTCGGGGTGCGGCAAGCCCACCGTCACGGTGGTCCCGCCGCGGCGCGTGGCAGCGTAGGCGTCGGCCAGCACGGTCTCGCTGCCCACCGTCTCCAGCGCGTGGTCGGGCCCGCCGCCCGTGGCCGCCTTTACCTGCTCGACGGTGTCCTCGCCCGCGAGCACGGTGTCTGTGGCGCCCAGCTCGCGCGCGAGGTCGAGCTTCGCGGGCACACGGTCCACCGCCACCAGCGGGCCGGCGCCGGCCAGGCGCGCGCCCAGCAGCGCCGCGAGGCCCACGCCCCCGAGACCGAAAACGGCCACGCTCTGCCCCGCCTTGACACCCGCGGAGTTGATCACCGCCCCCACTCCCGTCAGGACCGCGCAGCCGAACAGAGCGGCGATCTCGAACGGGACGCGGTCGGGCATCACGACCGCCGAGCGTGCGCTCACCACGATGTGCTCGGCGAACGCTGACACGCCCAGGTGGTGGTGCAGAGGCTCGCCGCCCAGCTCACCCCAGCGCCGCTCGCCCGAGAGCAGTGTGCCCGCGGCATTGGAGACCGCCCCGGGCTCGCACAGCGCGGCACGCCCACCGCGGCACTCGGCGCATTCCCCGCAGGTGGGCACAAAGGAGAGGACCACGCGGTCGCCGGGGGCGAAGCCTTTCGTGCCGGGACCGAGCTCGACCACCTCGCCGGCCGCCTCGTGCCCGAGCACCATCGGCATCCCGCGCGGGCGCGAGCCGTCGATCACCGACAGGTCGGAGTGGCACAGCCCCGCCGCTCGGACGCGCAGCAGCATCTCCCCCGCCCCCGCTTGCGCCAGCTCCAGGTCGACGATCTCCAGCGGCCGAGAGCCGGCGTACGGGGCGGGCAACCCCATCTCGCGCAAGACCGCTCCGCGCGTCTTCAAGCGGCGGACTCCAAGCGCTCGAGCGCTGAGCGGATCCCCGGCGGCATCTCGGCCGGCCTGCGTGTGTCGCGGTCCACGAACACGTGCACGAACCAGCCCTCGGCCACCGGCTCGGGAGCCTTTCGGCCAAAGAGACCGATCTCGTAGGTAACGCTGGTGCGCCCCAGGCGCCCGACGCGCAGGCCCGCATCGACCGTCTCGGGAAACACGACCGGCGCGGCGAAGCGGCAGTGCGACTCGGCACAGAGCCCGATCACCTGCCCGGTGTGGATGTCGAGGCCGCCCTCGGTGATCAGCCAGTGGTTGATCACGGTGTCGAAGAACGAGTAGTACTCGACGTTGTTGACGTGCCCGTACACGTCGTTGTCCTGCCACCTGGTCGCAATGGCGAGGACGTGGGGGTAGCCGGGGCGGGACATGCGGCGGCGGCAACCTAGCGCAGGAGCGCAGCCCGATCGTCGATCGGGCGAGCACCTCGCGCTCGGTGGTTCTCCAGCTCAAGGAGATTCTTGATCTGCGCGGACCGCAGCTCCTCGCGCTCGTCGATCAAGGGCATCACGTGCTCGGCGAAGTCGCGTACGGCCTGGAGGAACTCCGGCTCGTTGGGGTTGCGCTTTTCCAAGCCGGCCAGGAACCGGCCCACCGAGGTCTGGCTCGTCGCACTCATCGAACCGCCATCATGCCGGGGCCGCCCTCGTCTCGGCCTCCTCGAGCCGGGCGAAGCGCGAGTCGTCTTCGGCCAACATGGCCTGAAGCGCGCTGCGCACCGCCCCCAGGTCGAGGCTTCCCGCAGCGATCATCGCCTCGATGTCGGCCCAGTCGCGCGTACGGTCGAACATTGCCTTGAACACCGCCAGCTCGACGGGCCCGAGCACGGGTATTCGGGTCTCGGCGAAGGGGACCGTCCGGCGATGGCGAGCGGCGTCGGCGTGCACGGGCGCGTAGTCGAAGAAGAGGTCGAGCGGGGTGTCGTCCCACCACAGGCGCACCTGCCCGTCGCGGGCGATGGCCTCGTCGGTCCCGGAGGGCTGCGCGACCCCGTCGGGAAGGGCAGCCAGGCCGGTCGCGGCATCCCGCGCCGGAACGAACACGTTGACGTCGATGTCGCTGGTGCCGCGCGGGTCCAGAGTGCAGTAGGCCAGGGCCACGGCCCCACCGAAGGCGTGCGGGATCCCGCGCCGCGCCAGCGCGCGGTGCAGGGCCACCACCCGCTCGGCGAGCGTCACGCCCCGGCGGGCAGGCGCGGGAAGCGCAGCTCTGGCTCGTGGCGAACGGGCAGCGCCTCGGCGAGCTCCAGGACCGCCAGCAGCGTTCGGCCCGCACGAGCAAGCTGGGCAGGGGAGGGCTCCGTGACCGGGGTCGCCGACTCCTCGTCGACCTCGAGCCGGCAGCCGGCCGCCGCCAGCAGGCGGCTGAAGGTGGCCACGGTCGGCTGCTTCGCGCCGCTTTCGTAGGCCGAGATCGCGGCCTGCGATGTACCTGTTCGGGCGGCCAGGCTGCCCTGGGTCAGGCCGGCGCGAAGCCGGGCTCTTCGCAGCGTGGACCCAGCGTCCATGAAACATTCACTATATCCCATCGGATATTCCGACGACTGCGCGGAACCGCGGAAACGAGGGGAGCAGCTCAGTGGTGGAAGCCGGCTCGCCCGTTCGTGCTCGGGTCGCCCCCCACCCGCTCCAGGCGCTCCACGGCCGCTTTGACATCGGCGAGCAGGATCCGCGCCATGTCCCAGCTCAGGCCGTTTCGCACCACCACCCGCAGCACCGACATGTCGTCGAGCCCCTTAGGCATCTTGTAGGCGGGCACGATCCAGCCGCGGATGCGAAGCGTCTCTGAGATGTCGTAGACCGAGTAGCGATCGACGTGGTCGGCGGTGCGGAAGGCGAACACCGGAAGCTCGCCGCCGTGGGAGACCAGTTCAAAGGACTCGAGCCCGCCCACCTCCCGCGCCAGCCACTGTGCGGTGTCGCGACAGGCCTGCTGCACGCGGCGATAGCCGTCCTGTCCCAGGCGCAGGAAGTTGTAGTACTGGGCCGCGACCTGCGCGCCCGGGCGCGAGAAGTTCAGTGCGAACGTGGGCATGTCGCCGCCCAGGTAGTCCACGTGGAAGACCAGCTCGTCGGGCAGCGCCGCCTTGTCGCGCCAGACCACCCACCCCACCCCGGGGTAAACGAGACCGTACTTGTGCCCCGAGGCGTTGATGGACTGCACGCGCCCCAGCCGGAAGTCCCACTCGACGTCGGGGTCGAGAAAGGGGGCGATGAAGCCGCCCGAGGCGGCATCCACGTGGATCGGGACGTCGAGCCCGCTCTCGGACTCGAAGCGGTCGAGTGCCGCGGATATCTCCGCCACCGGCTCGTAGGCGCCGTCGAAGGTCGAGCCCATGATGGCCGCCACGCCGATCGTGTTCTCGTCGCACCGGCCGACCGCTCCCTCCGCCGTGAGGCAGGTGCTGTCGGGGCCGACCTCCACCAAGCGCGCCTCGACGTCCCAGTACTCGCAGAACTTCTCCCAGCAGACCTGCACGTTGGCGCCCATGACGAGGTTCGGGCGGTCGTGGGGGCGCCCCGCCGCCTCGCGGGCCGCGCGCCAGCGCCTCTTCAGCGCCAGGCCACCGAGCATGCACGCCTCACTGGAGCCCGTCGTCGAGCACCCGGTGACCGCAGCCAGCTCGGGCGCATTCCACAGCCGCCCGAGCATGGTCACGCAGCGCGACTCGAGCTCGGCGGTCTGCGGGTATTCGTCCTTGTCGATGATGTTCTTGTCGAAGCAGTCCTTCATGAGCTGCTCGGCCTGCGGCTCCATCCAGGTGGTCACGAAGGTGGCCAGGTTCAGCCGCGCGTTGCCGTCGAGCATCAGCGCCCGCAGCCCGGACGCCTGCGAGGGCGCCCGCAAAGGCAGTCGTCAGTTAGTCACTCAGCGGCCTCGAAGCACAGCACCGCGTTGTGACCACCGAAGCCGAAGGAGTTTGAGATGGCGGCGAGCGGCCTGCCGTTTCGCTCGAGCGTGCGGGCCTCGTCCGGCACGTAGTCGAGGTCGAGCTCCTCGTCTCGCTCCTCCCAGCCGACAGTGGGGGGCGCGATCGCTCGCGCCAGGGCGAGCACGGTGACCGCCGCCTCGACGGCGCCGGCGGCGCCCAGCAGGTGGCCGGTCACGGACTTCAGCGAGGACACCGGCACCTCGGCCGCGTGCTCGCCCAGGGCGTGCTTTATGGCCGCGGTCTCCGACTTGTCGTTGAGTGGCGTCGAGGTCCCGTGGGCGTTGACCCACGCGATCGCGCCCGGCTCGATGCCCGCGTCGCCCAGCGCGCGGGTGATCGCCCGCGAGGCGCCGGCGCCGTCCTCCTGGGGGGCGGTGATGTGGTGGGCGTCCGCGGTGGCGCCGTAGCCGGTGATGAACCCGAGCACCTCGGCACCGCGCTCGCGGGCGCGCTCCTCTTCCTCGAGCAACAGCACGCCCGCTCCCTCGCCCAGCACGAAGCCGTCGCGCCGGCGGTCAAAGGGGCGCGATTCCCCGCTCTCCGAGACCGCGCCCATGCCTATGAAGGCCGCCTCGGACAGCGGCGTGATGCCGGCCTCCGAGCCTCCAACCAAGCACGCCTCGGCGTCGCCGTTTCGCACCAGGCGCAGTCCGGTGCCCACAGCGTGCGCCCCGGCAGCGCAGGCGGACACCGCCCCGTAGCACTCGCCTCGCAATCCGTGCTTCATCGCCACCACACCGGCGGCGGCATTGGCCATCATCATCGGCACCGCGAGCGGCGCCACCGCCTCGGGCCCCTTCTCCAGCAGCACCCCGTGCTGTTCCTCGATGGTGCCGATCCCGCCGATGCCGGTGCCGATCAGGCAGGCGATGTCCTCGTCGGCGTAGTCGTCGGTGAGGCCGGATCCCTCCAGCGCCTCGGCGGCGGCCACGAGGGCCAGCTGCGTGAAGCGGTCGGCGCGGCGGGCCTCCTTGACCGACAGCAGTTCGGTGGGCTCGAAGTCCGCGCAGCGGCCGTAGCCCTCGGAGACGCCCGAGCGCCCCTCGGCCCAGCCGTCGATCAGGGCCGGCGCGCCCACTCCCAGGGGCGTGACGGCACCGACGCCGGTGACGACGACGCGCCGGCTCACGATGCCGCCCGCGCGGCGCCGCAGCTCAGAGCCTCGGTCAAGCACTCTTGGATCTCGTCTCCGGTCACTGTCCTCCTCATCTGGTGCTCCTCTTAGGCGGTCATTCCGCCGTCCACGGTCAGGGTCGTTCCGTTCACGTATGAGGCCTCGGGCGAGGCGAGGAAGCGAACGCAGGCCGCCACCTCGTCCGTCGTCCCGGCACGGCGGGCGGGCACGGCCTTGAGCAGCTCGTCGCCGACGCCCTCGGTCAGCTCGGTGTGGACGAGACCGGGCGCCACGGCGTTCACGGTAACCCCGCGGCGCGCCACCTCGGCAGCCACGGTGCGCGTCATGGCGATCAGACCGGCCTTCGAGGCAGCGTAGTTCGCCTGTCCGGGGTTGGCCTTCAGGCCGACTATCGAGGCGATGTTGACCACCCGCCCAAAGCGGGCTCGCATCATCCCGTTCAACGCGCGGCGCGTGGTGCGGAAGGCCGCGGAGAGGTTGACCTCGAGCACCTGGTCCCACTGCTCGTCGTCCATCTGGGGCGAGAGGCCGTCGGCGGTCATGCCTGCGTTGTTGACCAGGCAGAGAACCGGCCCGAGCCCACTCTCCAGCTCGCCGAAGACGTGGTCGGCGGCGTCGCGATCAGACAAGTCGGCCTGAACGGCCAGCGCCGTGCCGCCAGCGTCCTCGATCTCCTTCACCACCGCGGCGGCCACGTCGGGATCCGACCGGTAGTGGACGCACACGGGCCAGCCGTCGGCGGCCAGCCCTCGGACGATCGAGGCGCCGATGCCGCGCGAGGCGCCGGTGACGAGCGCACAGCCTCGAGGCGTGCCGTTGTCCTCGGTGCTGTCGTCCTCGGGGGTCACCATTCCAGAATACCCGCACTCCGGGTGACCCCGGCGCCGGGGTCAGGCACCGGCGGCCTCCGGAGGCTCGGGGCCCTCCACCTCGACGTCCTCCAGCGAGCGGCGCACCATGCCGCTCAGCGCTGAGCCGGGGCCGGGCTCGACGAACCGGCGGGCTCCGGCGGCGTGCAGCGCCTGCATGACCTCCAGCCACCGCACCGGGCTGACAAGTGCCTCGGCGAGGCGCTTGGGCACGTCGTCGAAGGGAGCGCAGGTAACACAGGAGTACACCGGCGCCGTGCCTTCAGCGATCTCCACCGCTTCGAGGGCTTCCTCGAAGGGAGCCACGGCCGGCTGCATCAACGGCGAATGGAAGGCGCCCGCCACCGGCAGGCGCATGGCGCGTACGCCGGCTTCGCCGGCCACCCGCTCGCCGGCCTCGAGCGCCTGATCGTCGCCGGAGAGGACGACCTGTTGTGGGGCGTTGTCGTTCGCGACCGCGAGGCCCGAGCCCTCGGCGATCTCCGCCGCCTGATCGCGCCCTGCCTTGAGCACGAGCATGCCGCCGCCTGCGGCCGCCGCGGCATCGTCGGTGGCCCGGCCCCGAGCCGCGACCAGCCCGACCGCGTCCTTTTCGGTCAGCACCCCCGCAGCGGTAAGCGCGGTGAGCTCGCCGAGCGAGTGCCCGGCGAACAGCTCGGGCGTCGGACGCCCCAAGCGCTCGTAGCCGGCCAGGCCGGCGCAGAAGATCGCGGGCTGGTCGAAGCGGGTGCCCTCACCCACGCGGGCGAACGGATCCTCGCCGACCGCCTCGACAACAGCCTCGAGCAAGTCGGGACGCTCGCGCTCGACATCGTCGCGCATCCCCTCCTCCTGGCTTCCCTGGCCGGGAAAGACGATCGCTGTGGCCGTTTGGTTCATCCCTCGATGCCTACCCTCCTGCGTGCACCCGCCTCAGCTCGCACGCCTTTGACCCCCCAGCCGGGGGGTGACCCGAGGACGGATGGGGGGTTCGGTGTCCTAGCCGGAGAGCCCGAGCCGCTCGGCGCGCTGAACGGCCTCGGCGCGGTTGCGCACCTCGAGCTTTCGGTAAAGCGCACTCGTGTGCTCCTTCACCGTGTGGGGCGAGAGGAAGAGGCTCGCGGCGATCTCGCGGTTGGTCGCGCCGGAGGCCATGTGGGCGAGCACCTCGCGTTCGCGCTCGCTGAGCGGCGTGGCGGGCCCACCCGAACGAGACGCGAACACGGTCATTCCCTTGCCCACCATGCGCACGGCCATCGTGATGTCGTCCGCCGACCAGTCCTTTGAGACGAATCCCGAGGCCCCCGCGGACTTCGCCGCCTGCGGCGAGAGCCACCCCACGCCCGAGATCAACAGCACGCGCGTGTGAGAGCAGCTCTTGCGAATCGCCTCGCAGAGCTCCGCCCCCGAGTGCTCGCCCATGAAGAGATCCACCAGCGCAACGTGGGGGCCGTAGCGCCGCGTCAGCTCGAGGGCCTCGGCGGGCTCGCGTGCCGACAGGCAGCGCTCCACCCAGGGCTGCTCGTTGAGCAGCACCCGAAAGCCCCAGTGCACGACGTCGTGGTCGTCGGCCACCAACACGCGTAGGCGCTCCTCGCCGTTCATGGGAGCGGAAGCACCAGGCGGGTCCGCCACTCGCCGTCGCCTCCTCCGAACTCGACCACGCCGCCTCGCTGAAGCGCCTCGAAGGCGGCCAGGCGCAGGCCCATGCCCGCACCGCCGGGAGGGACCGGGTCCACACGCTCGACGCCGTCGTTTCGCACCTCCAGCGCCATGGCCCCGTCCACACGGCTCACCTCCACCGCGACGCGGGAGGGACTGGCGTGCTTGTCCGCGTTTCGAAGCGCCTCGGCCAGCACCGACTGCGCCAGCGGCTCGAGGTCTGGCGGCAGCGGGTCCTCCATCGTCCAGGAGACCTCGAGCGGGAGGCTCTTGTAGTGGCGTCCGAGGCGACGGAGCTCTTCTTGCAGAGTCGCCCCCGTGCCCGGCGGCGAGGGTGCCAGCGGGCGCGAAAGCGCGCTGCGCAGGTCTTTCAGAGCGCCGCCAAGCTCGTCCGAGCACCGCATCCGCTCCTCCGCGCTCAACTCGTGAGCCGAGCCAAGGACGAGCGAGACGCCGAAGAGCCTCTGGATCACGCGCTCGTGAACCTCGCGCGTGAGATCGATGCGCTCGCTCAGCAGGCGGGCGCGTGCCTGCTGGGCGGTGGCGTTGCGCGCGCTCGCAGCCAGCGCTGCTGTCTTCCCGAGCGTCCACATCGCGTGGCGCTCGGATTCGGTGAGGGTGAAGGGGCCTCCCCCCCGGTCGGCGAACAGCACCCCGAGCCAGCGTCCGGGCGCCGACACGGGCGTACAGGTGAGGCTCGTCAGCTCGCCAACCCCCGCGTAGCGATCCGGAAGCTGGCCTCTCAGATCACCGGACAGCTCTATGACGCGATCCTCGGCGAGCGCTCGCTGTGCGACCGGGGTCTCCTCGAGCGTGCCGTAGATCTGGTCGAGCAGCTCGGGCGGCAGGCCGTGGCCGCCCACCGGGACCACGTGCTTTCGAGCGTCGTCGTAGAGGAACAGACCTGCCCGGGTCATGGAGGTAAGGCGGCAGACCGCCTCGCAACAGCGGTCGTAGAAGTCCCGCGACCCGGCATCGGGACCGGACTCGAGACCGTCGAAGAGCTCGACGAAGACGTCGAGAGCCTCGACGCGCGCGCCGGGATCGAGATCGCTCATGGGAGGGGGACGTGCGGCGACGGCCCGAAGTTACGCCTCTGCCAGGGAGCGCGTCGGCTCGAGGGTCATCGCCGGGCGGTGCCGGTAGTTGTGCCGATGGAGTTCTGCAAGGCTGATGAGGTGGGAGACCGAGCGCCTCAAAGACCGAGGTGGCTGCTCGACGAGCGAGCCAGTGCTGGACGGGAGAACTTCGACGCCATCCACGTCTCGCGCTATGACGCAAAGGAGGACGCCGACGCGCTCGGCGAGGTCCGGCTCCTCCAAAGCCTCGGACTCGACGCGAGGTCGACTGTCCTGGATCTCGGCGCTGGAACCGGCCAGTTCACGCTTGCGGTCGCCCCGATCTGTTCCCGGGTGGTTGCAGCGGACGTCTCGCCAGTCATGCAGGAGCTCCTCCGCGCGAAAGTAGAGGCTTCAGGCCACACCAATATCGAGTGCGCGTCTGCCGGCTTTCTCAGCTACGAGCACTCAGGCGAGCCAGTCGATTTCGCGTACTCCCGGTACGCCCTCCATCACCTTCCGGATTTCTGGAAGGCACAGGCGTTGGCAAGGCTTCGCCGCTGCATGCGGCCGGGAGCTGTGCTCCGCCTGTGGGACGTCGTCTACAGCTTCCAGCCCGACGAGGCAGAGGAGCGAATCGAGAGCTGGTGTGCGACCGGCGGGACCGGCGTAGAGACAGACTGGAGCCGCGCGGAGCTCGAGGAACACGTCCAGGATGAGCACTCGACATTCACATGGCTCCTCGAGCCGATGATCGAGCGTTCGGGCTTCCGGATCGAGGACGCCGAGTTCTCACCCGACGGCATCTTCGCGAAGTACGTCGTCCGCAGGCGTTAGACGGCCGCAGGCGTTAGACGGCCGCCCGGCGAGCGGTCCACTTCCACGGTGCGCTCGCTGCCCGTTCCCAGAGCGCGGGCTTCTACATCCGGCGAGGACAAGCGAAGCACGAGCTGGTGGCCATACTTCTGTGCATGCCCGCGCCCCTGATCGAGTTCCCGGCCGACGACGCCGCTCGTGCCCGCCGCTTCTGGCGTGGAGTGCTCGACGTCGACCTCGCGCGGCGGTCCGCCGCCGCCGGATCCGGGTGGGAGACCGACACCGACAGCCTCCGCCTCGGGGTCCACGAGCGTGGGGCCGGTCCCGGGGACACCGCTTCCCTTCCGTACTTCACCGTCGTCAACCTGGCCGTGACACTCGAGCGCGTCCGTGAGCTCGGCGGCTCGGTGATCCACCCCGGCGAGCGGTGGGCAGTCTGTCGGGATTCTGAGGGCAGCCCCTTCGCGCTGGCCAGCGCGCCGGCGCCGGCCGAATAGCGCACGGAAGAGCGCGGCCGCAAAGCGTTCGAGCGGGGCAGTCCCGGGCTCGACTCGCGCATCAAACGTTGCGGGAACGAGAGCCCGGCAGGCCGCGGCGCGTCGCTGGAGAACTGCGTACGAGATGGAACTCTGGCCCCTGATCGACAAGCTCGACGACGTGGTCAGGGACGCCAAGAAGGTAGGCCTCAGCAGCGACGTGCGGGTCAACAAGCAGGAGGCACGCGCCATCGTCGGCCAGATGCGTGGGGCGATCCCCGAGGAGCTCAAGCAGGCCCACTGGATCGCCGAGCACCGTGATGAGATGCTCGCAGAGGCCAGGCGCGAGACCGCGCGGATCCTCGAAGAGGCGCGCGAGGAGCGGGCCCTCCTGCTCGGCAGAGAAGAGATCGCAATGGGGGCTGAGCAGCGAGCCGAGCGGCTGTTGGGCGGCGCCAGGGCTCGTGAGCGTGACATCCGTCTTGGCGCCGAGGACTTCGCCGGCGACATGCTCGCGAGGCTCGAGACGTATCTGGCGATGCTCAGGGATGCAGGGGAGCGCGGGCGTGGCCGGCTCGGGGAGCACGGCGGCGATCGAGTCGCCGAGTGTGAAGCAGCTCTCGCTCACTAGTCACAACGAGAAGGACGCTCCGCGCCGAGGTCGCCCATAGTCCGAGACCGTTCACCGCTCGCTGAGTCGCCTCGACTGGTATCGGCGGCGCGCCTGGGCTCGGTCAAGAACTCGATGATCATGGTGTTGCAGAGTTCTGGCTTGTCGGCCAGGAGGCCGTGCCCGGTGTCGGGGACGATCGCGAGTTGCGCGTCGGGAAGCGCTCGGTGCATGACGCCTATGTGGTCGAACTCCACCTCGTCGTCGTCGGCGAACATGAGGAGCGTTGGCGAGCTTGGCCAAGAGGGAGGGGGCAGCAGGGTCAGGTAGGCCACACGGCTTGCGCCCCGCCGATCCCGGTTAGCCGAGCCAGGCGCCTGCGCCGATCAAGAGCGCCGGGGAAGGCGGTCAGGCCGTAGAGGATCAGCTCAACGGAGGACGTCCCTTCGGAGTCGCAGATCTGGCGGCGAGGAGACCAAGGCCAAGACGAGGGTCGCGGCGGATCTGGGTTCTCGTTCAGACACTCGCCGACAAGGACTCGGGCATCGGCGACACGGTCGCGGATGTCTGCCCGCTCGATCAGCGCCAGGAATTCTTCGGTGCTGACCTCATCGGCGCTGGCCCGCTCAATGCGCTCGCGGTCCTCGCGGGACAGTTCCGACGCTGGCGTGGGGCTCGGCTTCGTTGTGGCATTCGCCCTGGGCGGGACTTCCTTGCCGGTGGTCGTGAAGCGCATTAGTCCACCTTCGGTGGTCGCGAAGCGCATTTAATTCACCTCCCAGTACTTCACTGGGCCGAGCCGCAAGGTGTCCCGGAAGGTGTAAGCGTTCAGACCCCCGTCGGCGCGGTCACGCCAGGGAGGGCGCGGGACTGCCGCGAGCGCTGGTGGTCAGGGCGCCGATGAGGTAGTCGAACAG
>Ga0136623_10000455_pt1 | contig 12251 bp, 10 predicted proteins | sample AntDrymUQ4492106_2_FD_104656 | JGI IMG/M metagenome (GOLD analysis project Ga0136623, IMG submission 104656) | Polar desert sand microbial communities from Dry Valleys, Antarctica - metaG UQ449 (21.06) | ecosystem: Environmental > Terrestrial > Soil > Desert | place: Antarctica: Dry Valley...
CAAATCTGGTCGGAGGCGATGGTCATCACGCCCGCGATGCGCGGACTGCTGGGGATAGAAGTGGGCGCCGGAGGCAAAGAGTTGCGCTTTGCGCCTCAGTTGCCTGCGAACTGGAACCAAGTTGAAGCGCGGAACGTCGCAGCAGGCGACGCGCGCTTTGATCTCAAGCTCGCGCGCGAGACAAGTCGCTTGACGGTCACGATCACAAGACGAGGCAGAGCAACATCCACCGGCGCGAATGCCAACGAGAGCACCACCAGAATCACCGTTGCACCAGCTTTTCCCCTTGACGCACGCATCCGCGCCGTGAAGGCTCGGGGGCGATCCATCAAATTCGCGACCAACATCATCGGCGATGTGCAACGCGCTGAAGTTACGCTCGATTCCACCCAACGGACCATCGAGGTCGTGTATAGTTACGACGAAGGGACAGACGTTTTCGCTGATCAGGAGATACCCGAGCCGGGTGCACAAAGCAAAGGGCTGCGGATTCTTCGCTCGCGCGCCGATCAGGACGCTTTGCATTTGGTCCTTGAAGGAATCGGCGGGCGATCCTATACCTTGCGCGTGCGTACTCCGCATCAGCTCGGCGAGGTCAGCGGCGCCACAGTGGAAACGCTCGCAATTTCCGCAACGCATTTACTAGTTGCCTTCGATGGACCAGCAGACACTTACGTCCGGCGAGAGTTGACTATCCCTCTTCGGCGGAAAAAGAGATAAAGGCGTAGTTACGAGACTACTCAGCGCGGCCATGCCGCCAAACAAAACCTTCACGCTTAGATAGAAAACAACCAACAATCTTATACAGAAAACCGGAAGTTGACGGTTTGTTTCGCAGAAAGGCTTCAAGCCAGGAAACACAAAGGCCGTGCGAAAATCTACGAGCTGTTTGAAAAGTACAGCCAAGGAAGCAAAGGAACCCTTCGATGAAAACCTTATATTTGGTAATCGTGATAATTGCCGTTCCACTGATTTTGGCGGCGTGTCAAACGGGGAATAAGACAACGACCACCGAATTGCTAAAACCGAGTGCTGACAATTTTGCTACCGCCAACGGCCACACCAAAAAATGGTGGAAAGAAGCCGTCGTCTATCAAATCTATCCGCGCTCATTTAAAGACTCGAACGGCGACGGTATAGGAGACTTGAAAGGTATTACTTCTCAACTCGATTACATCAAGGGATTAGGCGTAGACGTTATTTGGCTTAGCCCGATGTACGACTCCCCGAATGCGGATAACGGTTACGACATTCGTGACTACCGAAAAATAATGACCGAGTTCGGCACCATGGCTGATTTTGATGAGCTGCTAAAGGGCGTCAAGCAGCGCAATATGAAGATGATCCTCGACCTTGTCGTAAACCATTCGAGTGACGAACATGCGTGGTTCGCCGAGAGTCGTAAATCCAAAGATAATCAGTACCGCGACTACTACATTTGGCGACCCGCCAAAAACGACAAAGAGCCGAATAACTGGACCTCATTCTTTTCCGGTCCGGCCTGGAAGAAAGACCCTGCCACAGGCGAATACTATCTCCATCTTTTTGCTGAAAAACAACCTGACTTGAATTGGGACAATCCGAAAGTGCGCCATGAGGTTTACGACCTCATGAAATTCTGGCTCGACAAAGGAGCGGACGGTTTCCGCATGGACGTGATTCCGTTTATCTCGAAGGACCAGAGCTTCCCTGACTTCCCGGCGGATTATGACGGCAATTACGGCAAGGTCTATGCTTCGGGTCCGAAGCTCCACGATTACGTTCAAGAGATGAATCGGGAAGTATTGTCTAAATATGATGTGATGACCGTCGGCGAAGCCGCGGGCGTGACGCTCGAGCAAACGCCTTTGCTTGTGGATGAAAGACGCAATGAATTGAACATGATTTTTCAGTTCGATGTCGTTAGCATCGACCGTCAGGGTTGGAGATGGAAACCATGGACTTGGCCCGAAGTTAAGGCCATCTACACGCGCTACGACAAGGCACTGGATGTCCACAGTTGGAATACTGTTTTTTTAACCAACCACGATAACACGCGCGTAGTTTCTCGCTTCGGCGACGACACGCCGCAGTATCGCGTGCCTTCGGCGAAAGCGTTGGCGACGATGTTGCTGACATTGAAAGGAACGCCTTTCGTCTATCAAGGCGATGAGTTGGGGATGACCAATTATCCATTCACGAAAATCGAAGAATTCGACGATATTCAAGTAAAAAATGCGTGGAAAGCAGAAGTTTTAACCAAACAAGTCGGTATTGTTGATTACATCGCCCACTTGCGGAAAACGAGCCGTGACCACGCCCGCACGCCTATGCAATGGGACGAATCGCCCAATGGCGGTTTCACTACCGCTGCTAAAGCCTGGCTTCCAGTGAATCCAAATTACAAAGAGATCAACGCCAAGCAAGCTTTGGCGGACCAGAACTCCATTTATTATTATTTCAAGAAAATGATCGAGTTGCGTAAGAGAACACCCGCTTTGATCTACGGAGATTACAAAGACCTTGACCCGCAGAACCCCACCGTCTTTGCTTACACGCGCTCACTGGGAGCGGACAAGTATCTGGTGGTGCTGAATCTCTCAAAAAACGATCTGGCGTACACGCTGCCAGAAGGCTTGAAAGCAGGTCAGTTGGCGCTTTCAAACTTAAACGGCAAAGAAGAGAATGTCCCGGTCGTGAATTTGAAAGGTTGGGAAGCGAGGATTTATCAGTTGTGATGTTTTGTGGTTGACTGGGAAGAGAGGCAGTTAACTTCGCAGCGAGGCCGCCATTCAATACAGAACCGGGAGCGGGAGTGGCTGTATTGCCGTTGCGTATTAGCGAAACCGGAGGAGTAGTAATGCCATCTCGGAAGAAAGAACCTGGTCCAGCTGAACAGCGATTAAAGATCTGCTTAATCGGCACATACCCGCCTCGCGAATGTGGCATCGGGACCTTCACCTTCGATCTGCGCCAGTCACTCTGTGAGAGTCAGGAAGGAGCGCAGGCCAACGTCATCGCGATCACGAACCCGGAGAACAAGCACCGGTATCCTGATGAAGTCGCATTCGAGATTCGGCAGAATCAATTAGCCGATTATCGGCTGGCTGCCGAATACATCAATTCCTCAAGCGCTGACGTCGTGTCCTTGCAACACGAGTTCGGCATCTTTGGCGGACCCGATGGCCGCTACATAACCGAACTTCTGAAGAACCTGCGGGCACCGCTGGTGACAACGCTACACACGGTGCTGAGCAAGCCACAGCAGGGCCTGCGAGATACCTTGATTCGGATCGCCGATGCTTCAGAGCATCTCGTCGTGCTCAACAGCCGGGCGATACCGATCCTGCGCGATGTGTGCGGCGTCTCTGAGAATAAGATCAGCCTGATTCATCACGGGGTCCCGGACGTGTCGTTCATCGATCCCAACTACTACAAAGACAAGTTTGGCGTTGAAGGGCGGCTCACGGTGCTGACGTCTGGTCTTCTCAACCGGAACAAGGGCATCGAATTGATGCTTGAAGCTCTACCGGACCTCGCGCGGGCGCATCCCGAGGTCGTCTACATCGTGCTGGGCGCAACGCATCCGGAAGTGAAGCGAAGACAGGGTGAGGAATATCGCCACTTCCTGCAGAGACGGGTGCGGGAGTTGGGCCTTGAAGAGCACGTCATCTTTCACGATCGCTATGTCAGCTTCGAGGAACTGTGCGAGTTTATCGGCGCCTGTGACATTTATGTCACTCCTTATCACTCAAAGGAGCAGATGGTCAGTGGCACGCTCGCTTATGCGGTGGGGATGGGCAAGGCCGTAGTCTCGACACCTTACCTCTATGCCGAGGAGCTGCTCTCAGAGGGGCGCGGACGACTGGTGAACTTTGGCGACATCAAGGGCTTAACGAAAACAATACTCGAATTGATCGAAGGCGATGCCGAGCGGCATCAGATGCGCAAACGCGCTTACGAGTATGGACGCGCTATGACCTGGCGCGAGGTGGCCCGCCGCTATCTGGACGTCTTCGACCATGTTGCCGTAGAGTCCGGTAGTAGCGCCGTGGTACGGCAGACGCCGTTCAGCGCCGCGGCGAGCTTGCCTGAGATCAAGCTGGATCACCTCATTCGCTTGACGGACGACACCGGTATAATTCAGCATGCGATCTATGGTATCCCCGATCGCCGCAGCGGTTACTCTACCGACGATGTTGCACGGGCGCTCGTCGTCGTGTTGCTGTACTACCATCAATTCTCCGACGAATCCGTTTTGCCGTTGGTCACGAAATACCTGAGCTTTCTGCAACTCGCGCAACTGCCGGACGGTCGTTTTCATAACTTCATGAACTACGAACGGCGGTTTACTGACGAAGTTGGGAGCGAAGATACGCAGGGCCGCGCATTGTGGGGTCTCGGTACAGCCGTCGTCCACGGGCATACAGAAGGGTCACGTGCTCTTGCGCGCCAGATGTTTGAAAAGGCGTTGCCTAAGCTCAAGCTGAATCACCCGCGTGCACTGGCGTACGCGATCTGCGGTCTTCACGCTTTCCTGCAACACTACGACGGTGCGGCTCGAGTGCGCCGGAAGCTGGAAGCCTTCGCCACTCGGTTAGCGAATCTTTATGAGCGCTCGGGCGCTGAGAAGTGGAAGTGGTTTGGAGATGATCTGACGTACGCAAACGCCAAGTTGCCCCAGGCGATGTTGCTAGCAGCGGAAGTCACAGGTGAAGGGCGCTTCAAGAACATAGGTTTGGAGTCGCTGGAATTTCTGTTGTCGCAGACTTTTCAGGATGGTCAGTTTGACTTTCCGGGAAATCGCGGCTGGCAGCGGCGCAGAAGTACGCGCGCGGTCTTCGGCCAGCAGCCGATCGAAGCTGGCTATACTGCCGAAGCGCTGATGACAGCCGCCGAAGTCGCAGAGGATTCGCATTATTTGGAGTTGGCGACAGCAGCGGTCGAGTGGCTGCTGGGCCGCAACCGGCTGGGCGCCCCGCTCTACGACCTGGCAACGGGAGGTTGCGCCGACGGCTTGGATCCGCGTGGCCCCAGCCTGAATCAAGGCGCGGAGTCTGTTATCTGCTGTTTGTTGGGATTGCTTTCGGTGTCGCGCCAATCTGAGAAGGGGCTGGAAACAGAGCCTCCTTTGATTGCCTTGTCTGCCGTCGCAGCCACGGGTGTGCAAGTCAAGTAATCCGCATCTACCATTCGAGGAGACTCTAGTTGCTATGGCGCCAAACAGTAACTTTGCCGAACTCTTTCACCGCTACGACAAGAACCCGATCCTAACAGGTAATGATTGGCCTTACCGGGCGAACAGTGTGTTCAATGCGGGTGCAACATTTCTCCATGACGGTCGAACGCTCCTGCTTGTTCGCGTCGAGGATCGGCGGGGCATCTCACACCTGACTGCTGCGCGCAGTGAAGACGGGGTAACTAATTGGATAATCGATTCCGAACCCACGTTCATGCCCGATCCACGGAACTATCCGGAGGAAGTTTGGGGAGTCGAGGATCCACGCATCACTTGGGTTCCAGAATTGGAGAAGTACGCCATCGTCTACGCCTCGTTTTCATCTAGTGGTCCGCTCGTATCGCTGGCTCTTACAAAGGACTTTCGCTCCTTCGAGAGAAAAGGCGCTGTAATGCCGCCCGACGATAAGGACGCCGCGTTGTTTCCGCGCCGGTTTGGCGGGCGCTGGGCCCTGGTCCATCGGCCAATTGCCTACGAATTCCCTGTGAATAGAGCGAACATCTGGATTTCATTTTCGCCTGATCTCAAACACTGGGGGGACCACACCGTCGTTTTGGAGGCAAGGCGCGGCGCCTGGTGGGACGCTAATAAGATCGGTTTGTCGCCGCAACCGCTTGAGACTCCCGAAGGTTGGTTGATCATCTATCACGGCGTGCGCAATACAGCCGCGGGCTGCCTCTATCGGTTAGGGTTGGCGCTGTTGGATCTCGACGACCCGCTGAAGGTGATTAGACGCGGTGATGAGTGGGTTTTCGGCCCTGATGAACCATACGAGCGCGTAGGTGACGTGGGAGACGTAGTCTTTCCCTGTGGCGTCATCCAAGATCCAAAGACTGGTGAAATCCGACTCTATTATGGGGCTGCAGACACTACCATCGCGCTCGCCACAGGGAACGTGAATGAATTGCTTGACTGGCTGAAGAAACAAGACTGATGCTTATGCTCCAAAGACGGGAGCCAAGCCCTCAATGAAAAAGAGGAACTCAGATGTTTGGCTTTCTGTTTCGTTCAGAAACACGGCATATTCCGATTAAAGTTAATGTATTAAGGTAGTTTGGTAACCGAGCGCCAGTGGCTTCCTTTGTGGTGAGCCCTTATAAGATAAGCTCATGCGCGTAGCAATGCTGGCGCCAATCTCGTGGCGGGTGCCGCCGCGTCACTATGGACCGTGGGAACGCGTCGTGTCGCTCTTGACCGAAGGACTGGTCGAGCGTGGCATCGATGTCACGCTCTTTGCCACCGGCGATTCGGTGACGCGCGCGCGGCTCGTTTCAGTTTGTCCGCGCCCGTACTCGGAAGACCAGAGCATCGACCCAAAGGTTTGGGAGTGTTTGCACATCTCGGCGGTGTTCGAGCGCGCCGTTGAGTTTGATCTGATTCACAACCAGTTTGATTTCTTGCCGCTCTCGTATTGCGGACTGGTGAACACGCCAGTGCTGACTACGATCCATGGCTTTTCCTCGGAACGAATCGTGCCCGTCTATGAGAAATACAACGGACGCGCCCACTATGTCGCAATCAGCGATGCCGATCGTGACCCCCGCCTGCATTATGTTGCGACAATCTATCACGGCATTCCGCTCGAAGAATTCAGACTGCCGCGTAAGCGTGGCGACTATCTACTCTTCTTTGGGCGCATCCATCACGAGAAGGGTGTAGCCGAAGCGATTGAAGTGGCGCGCAGAGCAGGCCGCCCGCTGGTGATTGCGGGAATCATTCAGGACCATGACTATTTTGATCGCGAAGTGGCGCCGCATCTCGACAATGATAGAGTCCGCTACCTCGGTTCGGTGGGACCGGAGAGTCGTGATAGTGTTCTCGGCGGAGCATTCGCGCTCTTGCACCTGATCAACTTTGCCGAGCCGTTTGGTTTGAGCATGATCGAGGCGATGGCTTGCGGTGTCCCGGTGATCGCGCGCGGGCGCGGTTCGGTGCCGGAGGTGGTTAAGCACGGCGAAACAGGATTCATCGTCGATACGATAGACGAAGCCGTCAGCGCGCTTGGCCTGGTAGAACAGCTTAACGCCGAGGCAATCCGGCGATACGTGGCGCAGAATTTCAGTCGCGAGCACATGGTTGATGAATACATCCGCGTTTACAAGGAGGTAACTGCACATGTGATAAGTGATGAGTGATGAGTGATGAGCGGAAGAGATTGCCTCCTGCCGTGCTCGTCACGCAGGCTTCGTTACACATGACTCATTACTCATCCATTCATCCGATCACGATCGGTTTGCACATGGAAGACTTGGAAGAGGACCGCAATCTGGGGCCCGCCGAAGCGGCAATGGTCTGCGATTTTCTTTGCATGCACGGCTACCCGATCTATTGCCGCTGGGCCAACGGTCCGACGGATGCGTTGTTGCTCCCGTTTCTCGGCTTAATCACTTGCTGGCTAGGACGACGCGAAGTGTTGTTTGAGGAATTTGGTGCGCCAACAATTCCGCTGGCTTCTGCAGTAGATCTGAGGGTTGATGCTGGTCCAATATTGTTGGCGGAGGACAAAGCGGCAGCTTACACGGCGCGAGCGATTGAATTGCTCAACCGGCATGGCTTGCTCGGCGGGTTTCTCTGGTGCTACGGCGATTACGTGCAGAGCTTGTGGAGTCTGCCGCCATGGATCAGGCCGCGCACGAGCGTTACTTCGGTTGTGGCGCGCAGACGGTTTGCCGAAATCCGCCGTCGCTGAGATTCGGCGTTTATCGGATTGGAACGCGAGGAACTAAAACGGATCTCGATTGGATGGACATACGCCCGGAGGAATTCTTCAAAAGACCGGCCGACAATCTACGCCGTCTTTATCAAAGTTCCGGCTAGCTTATGACGAAAGCGCCGCTAATGAGTGGGTTCGTTTAAGCGTTTACGATGGGCTTTGCCCTGTGAACAAAATCCGCCTTGCGCTGGAGCAAGTTCTCCCTGATTGTCGCTTCAAGTGATCCGCCGCGGTCGCACGCGTTTGATGTTTCGTCCGCGCTCATCGCCGGGAAGTGCTTTTCATATTTCGCCAGCAGCCGCCGGCACAATTCGTCTTCATTTTCTCGCAGCAGATAGTTGGGACCATATCCGTGAATTTCTTGAATTAGCTGAGACCGCTTCAACTCAGCATAGTACCGGGAGTTGATCTGTGGTGCACGAGCGCTCATACGACTACCTCCTTCTCACCAGTTTGATCCGAAACACGTGCGCCGTTCTGCAAGCGAAGACGGCCTGATCAGAAACACCTCGGCCGCCCTTGTTCGGCTGGTGTTTTGGTCCCGGAGCATGGAGATCAAGAGAGCGACCGAGGGAAAGAGTTTCGCTCTCCACTGACAATTACAAATGCAAACAACCTCACGTTTCGATTTGCACGGTATTATACTCGCTTCACAAAAATATGTCGCTGCCCGGCGGATAACATCCGCACTCGGTTTGAAAAGCTAACGATCAGGAGAGCCAGCATCTGATCACGCTTACCGCTCCCGACAATTCAGTTCACTACGTCTGCTGGTCATGCATCTTACGTTTTTTAAGAAAAGAGACGCGGAGACAGGGAGAAGGGGCGATGGGGAGACGGTCGCCCTGTGTTCCTGAATGCCGCGTCATAATTTTGAGGAGCAATCATACTTGCTAGAGATTTTCCGGCGCCAATCGGCCGTATGTTACCGGGCATGGTACAGTGGTACTTGGCTTGCAGTCGAAACTGTTGACTTAGTCACGCATTGGCCTGGATTGGCAACTCCAAACGACGTGTCCGAATAGATCTACGTTCATAGACGGCATCGCCATGCCTTGGCGTATTGGTTTTCTACTGCCTCTAAAAAGGCATGGCTGGCTTGGCACGGATGCAAGCTGGAATTTCGAAATGCCGTTACCGCTGATAAGGAAGCCGTTCGTACGGCCTTTGATACGGATATGTCCCGAAAGCCGGATTCGCGCCCTCCGGCTGCCCGGCCCGGGAGCGAGGCACCGAGCGCCTCCACGGTGTGAGGTCGAGGTAGGCTTCGTCGATCGAAACAATCTGCACGATGGGCGTGAAGTAGTCGAACTGTTGGCCGATCTCGAACGAGTCGCTGCGGGGTAAGGACGATGGAGATGCGCTGGATGACCGCTGCGAGAGCTTCTGAGACGGCCAACACGTCGGAGTTCGACAAGCATCCGGAGCCGCCCACCGCGCTGGACATCACACTCGCGTACCACGAGCGAACGAAGCACCGTCCGTTTCGGTCTGCGCCCGCTCTCGGCTACATGGACTGGGACACGCAACCCGATCCATTCCGCCGATTCGAAGGCGCTGCTGTGCTGCCTCTCGATCTCCTGCCGGTGGGGCCGGAGCCGCGCTATGAGCCCGCATTCGCGCTCGGCCGCAGCACCCGAACCCCGCTGGACCGTGTCTCGATCTCCCAACTCTTCCAGGATGCGCTCGCCCTCTCCTCGTGGAAGCAGGCGGGGAGCTCTCGTTGGTCGCTCCGGGTCAATCCATCGAGCGGCAATCTTCATCCGACCGAGGGCTACCTGGTCGCCGGGCCCATCGCCGGTCTTCATCCTCGGCCCGCAGTCTACCACTACACACCGTTCGAGCACGCGCTCGAGCTCAGGGCGGAGTTGTCGGACGAAGCGTGGCTGAAGATCGCGGCTCAGCTCCCTGAGGGTGCAGTCCTCGTGGGCCTCACGTCCATCCACTGGCGCGAATCGTGGAAGTATGGCGAGCGGGCCTTCCGCTATTGCCACCACGATGCCGGTCACGCGATCGGAAGCTTCGCTGTGTCTGCCGCGGGGCTCGGCTGGGAGGCGAAGCTGCTCGAAAGCGTCACCGACGGCGATCTGGCTGTGCTCCTGGGTGTGCACGTCCAGACCGGGGTCGAGGCCGAGCACCCAGACTGCCTTTTGGCCGTTTTCCCCCAGGGGGCCGGCTTCACGATCGACGAGCAGCGAGTGTTCACCATTGTGGGCACGGTGTGCGACGAGCTGCGTGGCGCGCGATGGTCTGGAGCGCCGAACCGGCTGAGCAGCGATCATCATCTGTGGCCCGTCATCGACGAGGTGGCCACCGCAACGGAGAAGCTCTCGCGCCCTGGCGAGGCGTTCTGGTCTCCGATCGTCTTCGAGAACAGCTCCCTCGAGATCGGCGACTCGCCACTCGCGCTTCGCCCCATCATCCACCAGCGGCGCAGCGCAGTCGCACTCGATGGCCATACGGGGATCACACGCGACGCCTTCTACCAGATCTTGCTCAAGGTCATGCCGGGTTCACGGCAGGTCCCATTCACCACGCTGCCGTGGCGCCCTTGCGTCGATCTCTTGCTCTTCGTCCACCGCGCGGCGGACTTGACTCCCGGCCTGTACGCCCTCTTGCGAGACCCCACGCGCAAGGAGGCGCTTGAGAGAGCGATGGATCGGGCTTTCGCTTGGACGCGACCAGAGGCGTGTCCCGAGTCCTTGCCCCTCTTCTTCCTCGAGGGCGGGGATGCGCGCCGCGCCGCCCAACAGACGAGCTGCGACCAAGAAATCGCTGCCGCCGGCGTCTTCGCAGCGGCCATGCTCACCGAGTACCGCGCGTCCCTCGAGGCGTTCGGGCCCTGGTTCTACCGCCGCCTGTATTGGGAGACAGGCGTCATCGGACAGGTCCTCTACCTCGAAGCCGAAGCAAGCGGCATCCGCAGCACCGGCATCGGCTGCTTCTTGGACGACCTCACACACCAGGTCTTCGGACTCACGGACGACCGTTTCCAGGTGCTCTACCACTTCACGATGGGCGGGCCGGTCGACGATCCACGCCTGCAGACGCATCCACCGTATCAGCACCTCGGACGTGCCCACGGCGGCGAGGTCCCACGGGAGTAGCGCCTATATCGAATCGACTCGCTCCCGAGAGCTTGCGCTGGCGCGCGATAGTTCAGACTAACAAACTTCTGCCAACTTGGAACCCAATCTTTGCCAGCGTATTATTATCAATCTTGGATGAAGACTAAAAAATGGGCGCAACCCTCTAAGACTCATACAACCGAACGATACGCGATCTGCGCGTGTCTTTGACCGACCGCTGCAATTTTCTCTGCTTCTATTGCTTGCCGCACGGCGAGCCGCCGATTGCCCCGAAAGAGCAGATGCTCTCTTACGAACAGATCGAATACGTCTGCGACATCTTTGTTGACTTGGGAATTGAGAAGATGCGGCTGACCCGGTGGCGAGCCGATGATGCGCCGCGACATCGAAACGATCATCAGCAAACTCGCCGTACTGAAAGCAAAAGGCCTGCTCGATCTGGCGCTGACAACAAATGGCTACTTTCTGCCTGATCGCGCGCAGAGTTTGAAAGAAGCAGGACTGGATCGGATCACGATCAGTCTGGACAGTTTGAAGCGTGACGTCTTTAAGCAGATGACAGGAGTGGATGTGCTCGACCGCGTGCTGTCGGGAATCGAATCCGGCGCGGCGACGAATGGGTCATGAGCCCGCGCGAGCCATATGAGATCATCGGCGATGTTGGTTACGTCATCTTCCCATGGTCAGTTTGTCGATGAGGCTACCGGAGAGATCCGTCTATATTATGGCGCTGCCGATTCATCAATTTCGGCGGCACATGGCAACATCAATGAAATTCTCGACTGGCTAATGAAGATGTAGAGAGAAAAAAGATGAAACCGCTCACTCGATAGGTTCGCTGTCGAGATAGTCTATAACACCCGCCGCTGGCTAAACACGTGGGTCTAGCCTACTTAGGAAATACGCTAAAAACCTTGTCCTTATAGAGCACATTGAAGAACTCGCTAGCCAGTTGCTGATTAAGAGTTTTAAGTATTGTATGCTGCTCTAACGCGGCGACTTTCTTCTTAGTCGCGAGATATACTACTCCTAAATTGAAGAATGCTTCAGCATAGTCCGGTTTAAGAGATATCGCCTGCTTGTACGACTCGATTGCTTCTTTGGACCGACCCATCTTGTAATATGCAACACCCAGGTTATTGTGTGCCTCGGCTAAGTCGGGTCTGAGGCTGATGGCCTGTTTGCAAGATGCGACTGCTTCTTTATAGCGCCCCATCTTGCGGTAAGTGAC
>Ga0136623_10000456_pt1 | contig 12214 bp, 9 predicted proteins | sample AntDrymUQ4492106_2_FD_104656 | JGI IMG/M metagenome (GOLD analysis project Ga0136623, IMG submission 104656) | Polar desert sand microbial communities from Dry Valleys, Antarctica - metaG UQ449 (21.06) | ecosystem: Environmental > Terrestrial > Soil > Desert | place: Antarctica: Dry Valley...
CGCGCCTACGGTCGGTACCAGGAGTTGCTGGCAGCGAACGGGTTCATCGACTTCGGCGACCAGGTGAGCCTCGCCCTCCGGCTCGTCCGCGAGTCGCCAGCGATCCGCGATCAGCTCCAGCGTCGTTTCCGGTACGTCCTCGTCGACGAGTTCCAGGACACGAACCGCGCGCAGTCGGAGCTCGTCGCGCTCCTCGCCGAGCCGCACCGCAACGTGACCGTCGTCGGCGACGACGACCAGTCGATCTACAAGTTCCGGGGCGCGGCGATCAGCAACATCCTCGAGTTCCAGGATCGCTACCGCGGTGCCCGCGTCGTCGTCCTGCGGCGCAACTACCGGAGCCTCGCCCCGATCCTCGACGCGTCGTATCGACTCGTTCGCTTCAACGACCCGGACCGCCTCGAGGTTCGGAGCGGGCTGTCGAAACGGCTCCGCTCGGAGCGCGTCGTGGATTCGCCGCCGCCGGTTCGGCTCGAGGCGTTCGCGAGCGGGTCCGAAGAGGCGGACTGGGTCGCCGCCGAGATCGGCCGCCGGATCGCGGCGGGCGGACGACCCCGGGACCATGCGGTCCTTGTCCGTGCGAACGCTGCCGCGGACCCGATCCTGCGGAGCCTGAACCTGGCCGGGATCCCGTGGCGTTTCAGCGGCACGTCCGGGCTCTACTCCCGGCCAGAGGTCCGCCTCCTCCTCGCGTTCCGCCGGTCGATCGCGGACCCGTCCTCGAGCGTCGACGTCTACGGCCTTGCCGCCTCCGACGTGTACGCGCTGGGCGGCCCGGACCTGACCGCGATCGTGAACAGCGCCCGGCGTCGGAATCGTTCGCTGTGGGACGTGCTCGAGGAACTGGACCGCCAGCCGGGCATCCTGCGGATCACGCCGGAGACGCGGGCCACGGTCGCGAAGCTCGTCTCGGACATGCGCGGCTATCTCCGTCTCGCCCACGAGCGCCCGGCGGGCGAGGTCCTGTACGCCTTCCTCCGGGGTACCGGCCTGCTCTCGCGCCTCGCGGCGACGGACTCGGTGGCCGCGGAGGAGGCGCTCCAGAACATCGCGCGGTTCTTCGAGATCGTTCGTGCCCAGTCGGCACTGCTCGCGGATGACCGCGCGATCTTCGTCGCGCGCCACCTCCAGACGCTCATCGGGGCCGGCGACGACCCGCCGACCGCGGAGGTCGATCCGGACGCGGACGCGGTCGCGGTCCTGACCGTCCACAAGGCGAAGGGACTCGAGTTCCCGGTCGTGTTCCTGCCGGGGCTCGTGACCGACCGGTTCCCGGCGCGGTCGCGGCCGGACACCCTCGCCCTCCCGCTGGAGCTCGTCAAAGAGACGCTGCCGGAGGGCGATTACCAGCTCCAGGAGGAGCGCCGCCTCTTCTACGTCGCGATGACGCGGGCGCGTGACGAGCTGATCCTGTCCCACGCCGCGGACTACGGCGGCGCGCGGGCGCGGCGCATCTCGCCGTTCGTCCTCGAGGCGCTCGACCTGCCGGTTGCGGCCGGGACGCCCGGCAGCGGGGCGCGGACCTCGACGCCGCTTGAGCGGCTCGCGACATTCGAAGCCACGGCGCTGCCACCAGCGGCGGTTCGCGGCCCGTCGGACGAGCCGCTCGTGATCAGCTTCTCGGCGATCGACGACTACCTGACGTGCCCGCTGAAGTTCAAGTACGGCCACGTCCTGCGCGTGCCGCTCGCGCCGCATCACGCGATGATCTATGGCGCTGCCCTGCACAAGGCGGTCCAGGAGTTCCATCGGCGGCAAGGGCGCGGCGACCCGATGACGGAGCCGGAGCTGTTCGAGGCGTTCGAGCGAGCGTGGTCGAATGAGGGCTTCCTGTCGCGAGGGCATGAGGAAGCCCGGCTCGAGTCGGGCCGCGCGGCGCTTCGTCGGTTCCGCGAGGAGCAGCTGCGGCCGGATGCGATCGTGCCGACGTATGTCGAGCGGGAATTCAGCTTCATCCTGGACGGCGACCGCGTTCGTGGGCGCTGGGACCGCGTCGACATCGAGCCTGCTGATGCCACTCCGGACGACGCGGCCCCGACGAATGCCGTCGAGCCCCACGCCGACGTCGTCACGCCGACGCTGCCGCTCCTCGGCCGCGAACGGGTCACGATCACGGACTACAAGTCGAGCGACGTGCGCGACTCGGCCCGCGCCCGCCAGCGCGCTCGCGATTCGCTGCAGCTGCAGATCTACGCGATGGGCTACGAGGCTCTGACGGGACGGCTGCCGGATGCGGTCCAGCTCCACTTCCTCGAATCGGGGCTCGTCGGCCGCGCGGAGGTCGACCCCAAACGGCTCGACAAGGCGCGCGCGCAGATCGCGAAGGCCGCTTCCGGCATGCGGGCCCGCGACTACACGGCGAAGCCCGACCACTTGTCCTGCTCGTACTGCGCGTTCCGCGAGATCTGCCCTTCCAGCGCCGTCCGGTGAGTGGCGGCGGCACCGCCCAATAGGGCATTCGCCCGAGTGGTCAGCGCGCGAGCATTGCGACACGCTGCGCATTGCCCGCTCGGGGACGGGGCTGATTCCTCTTGGGCACGGAGGGCACGGCGTTGGGGGAGACCGCACGGGGCACACCCGACGGGCTCGCCGCCCCCGAGCGGGTGGCGCGGGTCACGGGCGGCCGCGGCGTTCTCGTCGTCGACGACGAGCCGGCCGTCCGCAACGTCGTCCAGTCCGTGCTGCGGACGGCCGGGTATGAGGTCACTTCGGCCGCCGGCGGTCGCGAGGCACTCCGCGCCATCTACGCCGCGTCGGCGTCGCCTGCCCTGCTGCTGACCGATATCGACATGCCCGGCATGACGGGGATCGAGCTCGCCGCCCGTGTCATTGCCGAGCGACCCGCCGTTCTCGTGATCTTCATGACCGGCGATCCGGAGAGCGCCAGGCGCGCCCGCGAGCGCGCGGCGGCATTCGTTGCCGCGGTGCTCCTCAAGCCATTCACGACCACTGAGCTGCGCGAGGTCGTTCGGGCGACGATCGGGGAGCCGTCCTAGACTCGCGGTCATGGAGGCGCGCGACCGGCTCACGAACCTCGCCCTGTTCGCCGCGGCCGCGTTGGTCTGGATTCTCGTGGGGGTCGTCGTCACGACGCGTGACCCGTTGGTCGATTCCGGCGCGGGGTACGTGGGCGCCGTCCTGATCGGGCTGGCGGCGGGCCTCACGGCGATGCCGCTGTTCTGGTTGTCGGTCTTCGCCCGCCATCGGCGAATCGCTTACCGTGGCGACTGGATCCGCGCGATCCGGCGAGGTGCGTGGGTGGCGGTCGTCGTGGCCGTCCTCGTCATGCTCCGGTTGCAGGGACTGTTCGAACCGGCGATCGCGTTGTTCATCCTGGCGATGGTCGTCGTCGCGGAAGCGACGCTGTCCGTCGAACGCTGATGCTGGAGGAGGAGCGTTGACTTCGTCGCTCGTTACAACGCGGCCGGCCGAGCCGCATCCGGAGGCCAAGCGTCGGCTCGCCGACGCGGTCGAATCGCATCGAGCCGAGATTCTCGAGCTGTCGCGCCGGATCCACGCCAACCCGGAGCCGGCCTTCGAGGAGCGCCAGGCCGCGACGTGGATCGCGGAGGTCCTCAGGCGACACGGTTTCGAGGTCGAGCATCCGGCCGGCAGCCTCGAGACCGCGATCCGCGCCGTGCGGCGCGGCGGCCGCGGGGGAGACGGGCCGCGGATCGGGATCCTCGCCGAGTACGACGCCCTGCCGGGGCTGGGTCATGGCTGCGGCCACAACACGATGGCGGCGCAGGGCGTCGGCTCGGCGATTGCCCTGGCCGCCATTGCCGACGAGCTGCCCGGCGAGATCGTCTTCCTCGGCACGCCCGCGGAGGAGCGGGGGAGTGGCAAGCAGGTGATGATCGACGACGGCCTGTTCGCCGGGATCGACGCGGCGTTGCTCTACCACCCGTGCGATCGAAACCACGTCGAGAGCGAGCCGCTCGCCTCGGAGGACGTCCACGTCACGTTCACCGGGCTGCAGGCGCACGCGGCCGCCGATCCGTGGCGCGGCCGAAATGCCCTCGATGCGCTCGTCCTCGTGTTCTCGTCGGTCGGACTCTGGCGCCAGCAGCTCGAGACGCACGCCCGGGTCCACGGCATCGTCACCGAGGGTGGGACCGCGGCCAACATCATCCCGGACCGCGCCGCGGCCTGGTTCATGCTGCGCAGCGCCGACAAGACCTACTACGAGGAGATGCGCGAGCGGTTCCGGGCCATCGCCGAGGGTGCGGCGCTCGCGACGGGCACGACGGCCGAGGTGGTGTTCTCCGGTGGGGCGACGACGATGAAGCAGAACCGCACGCTCGAGGCACGCTGGATCGCGAATGCCGCCGCGTATGGCATCGAGGACGAGGGCCCGGACCCGTCGTCTGGCAGCACGGACATGGGCAACGTCAGCTGGGTCTGTCCGACGATCCATCCCGAGCTGTCGATCGCGCCGCCCGGAACCCCGGGCCACTCCACGCTGTTTCGCGACGCCGCGGCGACCGAGAAGGCGGACGAGACAACGCTGCTGGCGGCCACGCTCGTGGCCCAGACCGCCTACGAGCTGTTCGCGGATCCGGCGCTCGTCAAGGCCGCGTGGCAGGAGTTTCGCGAGGGCGGGTGACCGATCGGTGCGCCCGGCGGGTGCTACGATCGCGGCGGCGCGCCCCGCTGGACGACCGGATCGAACCGGCGGCGCCCCCAGCGAGACGGACGGTCCGAGGCGGCCGGCCGACGCGGCGCCCGTCTCCCGGAGGTCCCCGATCGTGGCCGAGCGCCCCCACGACCCCCAGCCCGTCACCGGATTCGCCGCGCGCAACGGCTGGGACCGCGAGTACGAGACGTTCAGCGACTTCGACCTGCCGGTCTACGTTGGGCCAAGCACCTTCCAGAAGCTGCCGTGGGTCACGGATCCGGCCGAAATACGCTCGAGGGGGGTCGACGTCGCGATCGTCGGCGCACCGTTCGACGACGCGGTTTCGCACCGGCCCGGTGCGCGTTTCGGCCCCCGCGCGATCCGCGAGGCAAATTACGCGACAGGCTCACTCCACTCGCTCCAGCACCCGGGCGAGCTGCAGCCCCTCGACGTCCTCACCGTGGTCGACGCGGGCGACGCGAACATCGTGCCGGCCTTCCTCGAGCGCGGCCACGCGATGATCTACCGCAAGGTCCGCGAGGTGGCCGAGACAGGCGCGATCCCGATCATCCTCGGCGGCGACCACTCGATCACCTGGCCCGCCGCCACCGCGATCGCCGAGGTGCGCGGCCCCGGCAGCGTGGGAATCGTCCATTTCGACGCCCACGCGGACACAGCGCCGGAGGACTGGGGACAGCTCGCCGGGCACGGCACCCCGATGCGCCGGCTCATCGAGTCCGGCGCGGTGAAGGGCAAGAACTTCGTCCAGGTGGGGCTGCGCGGGTACTGGCCGCCGGTGGACGTCTTCCGCTGGATGAAGGACCAGGGGATGCGCTGGCACTTCATGCGCGAGATCGAGGAACGGGGCGCCGAGGCTGTCGTCGCCGACGCGATCTCCGAAGCCCTCGACGGCCCGGACTTCGTCTACCTGAGCGTCGACATCGACGTCATCGACCCGGGCCTCGCGCCCGGAACGGGGACGCCGGAACCCGGCGGGATGCTCACCCGCGAGCTGTTGCGGGCGGTCCGCCAGGTCGTCGGGGCCGTCGAGCTCGCGGGTATGGACGTCGTCGAAGTCAGCCCGCCATACGACCACGCGGAGATCACCGCGATGGCCGCGAACCGCGCGGTGCTCGAAGCGATCGGCGCGCTCGCCGCGAAGAAGGCGGCCGGCCGGCCCGTCCGCTGGCAGGGCTGATCATCGGCCGCCTGGATCGAGCCGGGGAGGGGACGACGGCCGAGGCCGCGGCCCTGGCTCGCCTGTACGACCTCGACCTCGTGGACGATCCGGGCGACCTCGACCTGTACCTCGCGCTAGCCGCCCGGACCGGTGGCCCGATCCTCGAGCTGGGTGCAGGCACGGGGCGGTTGGCCGTCCCGCTGGCCCGAGCCGGGCACGACGTGACCGCGGTCGACAACGACCGGGCGATGACCGAGCGCGGCCGAGCGGCGGCCGCGGCCGCCGGTGCCGCGACCAAGGCTCGGCTCGAGTTCGTCGAGGCCGACCTCGTCGAGGTGCGCCTGCCGGCGGCCGGCTCGTTCCGGCTTGCAATCATTCCCCTCAACACGTTCCTGGCCCTCGGGACCCGCCAGGCACAACGGGCCGCACTGGAGACGATGGCCGCCCATCTCGCGCCGGGAGGGCTTGCGGTGGTTGACGCGTGGCAGCCGAACGCAGAGGACCTCGCACGGTTCGACGGCCGGCTCGTGCTCGAGTACGGCCGGCGAGACCCCGAGAGCGGGCACCCGGTCACGAAGATCGCGTCGGCCCAGCACGACGCGGCACGCCAGAGGGTGACGCTCACGACGATCTACGAGGAGGGCGAGCCCGGCACGCCTCCTGCTCGCTGGGTGCGGGTGGACCGGCTTCGGCTCGTGTCCGGCGACGAGCTCCGGGGCATGGCCGAGGACGCCGGCCTCGAGATCGAGCAGCTGGCGGGCGGCTATGACCTCGAGCCAATTGGCAACACGAGCGAACGGGCGATCCTCGTCGCGATCCGGCCCTGAGCGACCACGAGGTCGACCCCTACCTTCGGGGAGTCCCGAGTAGAGGTCCTGATTGGTATAGTCGGCCCAATGCCTCCGAGTGACCAAACGCGCCTGCTGCTCGTGGAGGACGTGCCGCAGGTGGCGCAGTACATCCGCGGCCTGCTCAGCGCGCAGGCGTCGATCAAGCTGCTCGACGTCCTGACCGAAGGCTCCCGCGTCCTCGCCACGATGGGCCAGCTCCGGCCGGACATCGTCCTCGTCGACGCCCTCCTCCAGGGCCGGATCAAGGGCATGCAGCTCGTCGAGCAGATCCGCGCGGCCGGCCTGGGCGTGCCGGTCATCGTGTTGACCGTCCCGCAGCAACCTATCGAGCCATCGATCGAGCGCGGGATCTACGGCGTCCTGGCGATGCCGTTCTCCGGGTACGACCTCATCACCCGGGTCAGCCAGGTCCGCAAGGACTTCGCGGCGACGACCACGGTCGGTGCCTCGAACATTGTGTCCGTCTTCTCCCCGAAGGGCGGCGTCGGCAAGACGACGATCGCGTTCAACCTCGCGTGCGCGATCCACCAGCTCGGCCAGCGCACGGTGCTCATCGACGGCAGCCTCCAGTTCGGCGACCTCCGCTCGTTGCTCAAGGTGCCGGTCGACTCGCCGTCGATCCTCGACCTGCCGACCGACCGAATCGCCGAGGGTGACCTCCAGGACGTCCTGTGGCGCGATCCGTCGGGGATCGACATCCTGCTCGCCCCGCCCCGGATCGAGATGGCCGAGATGGTCACGAACAGGGACGTCGACAAGGTCCTGTCGCTCCTCCGGCGCGTCTACCAGGCGATCGTCATCGACATGTCCGCGGCGATCAACGACATCAACCTCGCGTTCCTCGACGCGAGCGACACGATCATCGAGATCGTCACGTACGACTCGACGACGATCCACAACACGATGGCCGTCGCCGACACGTTCCGGACGATCGGCTACGCGGCCACCAAGGTCCACTATCTGATCAACCGGGCCGACTCGCCCGGCGGGATCGGTCCCGACGAGCTCGCGAAGGCGCTCGGCCGGGTCCCGGAGCACAGCGTCGTGTCCGATGGCAAGCTCGTCGTCCAGAGCAACAACGACGGCGTTCCGTTCGTGCTTGCCAATCCGGCCGCGCAGATCAGCCGCGACATCGTCCGCATCGCAAGCGAGCTGGTCGCAACCCGGACGCCCGAAGTGGTCCGGCGGTAGGGTCGGCCGGCGCGTGTCCGATCCGCGACCCATCGGCGTGTTCGACTCGGGAGTCGGCGGGTTGACGGTCCTCAGCGAGATCCTGCGGCGACTGCCGGGCGAATCGACGATCTACCTCGGCGACAACGCGCGAGCCCCGTACGGGACGCGGAGCGACGAGGAGGTCCGGACGTTTTCGCGCGAGTCCGTGGACGCGCTCGTCGAGCGTGACGTGAAGGCCGTCGTCATCGCCTGCAATACGTCCACGGCCGTCGCGCTGCCCGACCTCCGGCGGCGCCATGACCTGCCGATCCTTGGCGTGATCCGGCCCGGCGCCTCGGCCGCGGTCCTCGCGAGCCGCAACCGCCGGGTGGGCGTCATCGCGACGCCGGCCACAGTCCGCTCGCGGGCCTACTTCTGGGCGATCAAGGAGGAGAATCCCGGGATCGAGGTGTACGAGCACGCAACGCCCGCCTTCGTCCCGATGGTCGAGGCCGGCGAGCTGTCGGGCCCCGCGGTCGAGGCCACCGTGGCGGAGTCCCTCGCACCGTTGTTCGGCGCGCGTGACGCCGACGGGGAGTTCATCTTCCCGCTCCCGCCGTCGGCGCGGATCGACACGTTGCTCCTCGGCTGCACCCACTACCCGCTGCTGCGACCGGTGATCGCCGCGGTCGCCGGGGAGCGCGTCGCGATCGTCGACTCGGCGACCGCGACGGCGTCCGCCCTCGCCGAGCTCCTCGGCGTGAACGGGCTCGAGGCGCCGGCGGCCAATGCGACCCACGTCCAGCTCACGACCGGCGACGTGGACGCCTTTCGCGGCCTCGCCGGGCGACTGTTCGGCTCGGCGTTCCCGGACGTGACCGGGGTCGAGATCGGGGCGGTGATCCGATGACGGACGCGCGCGGCGCACGGCAGGCCGGCCGTCGGCGCGACGATCGCGCCTGGCAGGCCGGCTTCCTCGTCGGCTCCGCGCTCGGCGCGGCGGCCACGCTGCTCGGGAAGCGCGTGGAGCGCTCTGCGCGGCGCGGCCTCGTCGACTGGCCGGCGGCAGAGCGGATCGCAGTGGCGCGACTGGCCCGCGCGCCGGGGACGCTGAGCAAGGAGGAGATGCGAGCCGCCGAGTCGGCGTACGCAGAGGCGATGGCACGGATCGTGCCGCGCCTTTCGGCCGCACTCGGCACGGAGCTGCCCGGCGTCGTCGAGCGGTCGGCCGTCGTCGACCGGGCCGGCTGGGTCCACGCGAATGTCAAGACCTTCGCGTCCCTCATTGGACACATCGAGGGCGAGCTGCTCGACCAGGTCATGCCCGTCGGCGGCGGGCTCGGCAAGGCGGCGATGGCGATCGCGAACCGCTACGTCACGACCCGCCAGCTCGGGTTCCTCCTCGGGTTCATGGGCCAGAAGGTCCTCGGCCAGTACGACCTCGCGCTGTTGTCGGCCGAAGCGACGCCGGGGCGCCTCCTGTTCGTCGAGGAAAACATCCGGGCCACGGCCAGCGCGCTGCAGGTTCCACTCGGGCCGTTCAGGACCTGGATCGCGCTCCACGAGACGACCCACGCGTTCGAGTTCGAGGCCCACCCGTGGCTCCGGCCCTACATCGCGGAGCGGCTCGAGCGCCAACTCGCGCTGTTCAGCCGGGACGCGTCGTCACTCGGGCGTGACGCGATGCGCGCGATCGGCCGGACGTTGCGCGGGGACGCCGGCGGCGAGCACTGGATGGAGCGGCTCATGGGTGAGGAGCAGCGGCGCATGTTCCGCGAGACCCAGGCCGTGATGAGCCTGCTCGAGGGCTTCTCGGAGTACGTGATGGACGAGGTGGGTCGCGATCTCGTGCCGGACGTCGAGACCATCAGCGCGCGGTTCCACGAACGGCGCGAGCGGCGGACGCCGTTCGAGCGCGCGATCCTCCGGCTCACCGGGATGGACCTCAAGCTCGAGCAGTACAAGAAGGGCGAGCGGTTCGTCCGCGCCGTCGCCGACGCCCGTGGCCCGGCCGCGCTGCGCAAGCTCTGGGAGGGGCCCGAGACGCTGCCGCGTCACGGCGAGGTGGATGAACCGGCGCTCTGGCTCGCGCGGGTCATGCCCGAGGCTCACCGCCCCTCGTGACGGAGAATGCGGCCGGTCCGCGACGGAAAGCCGGACCGGGTCGGGGCCCGGGCGGTGCACCGATCGCCATCGCCCTGAGCCCGATCCTCGCCGCGCGGTATCGCGCCCGCGACCTCGACCGGATCCGCGACGCCGCCCCCGGCTCGCGCCTGGTCACGCTCTCGGTCGAGGGCCTCGCCGACGGCCCGCTCGAGGACGTCGAGGTGCTCCTCCGCGGCTGGCTGTCCGGGGACGCGTTCGACCGGCTGCTCGCCCGGGCGCCGAACCTCTCGTGGGTCCACAGCGCGACGACCGGCGTGGAGCGGGCGCTGACCCCGGCGGCCCGCGAGCGCGGCATCGTCATCACGAACGCGCGGGGAGTGTTCAGCCGCCCCATCGCCGAGTACGTGCTGATGATGATCCTCGCCGTCAGCCGCCGGCTCCCGCAGCTTCTCGAGCTCCAGCGCGAACGGACGTGGCAGCCGCTCGAGGGCGCGGAGCTGCGCGACGTCACCGTGGGGATCGTGGGGCTGGGCTCGATCGGTCAGGCGGTCGGAGCGCTCGCGACGGCGTTCGGCTGCCGGGTCATCGCGACGCGGCGCAGGACGGACGCCGCGAGCCCGGACCCGGAGGAGGGAGCCGGACAGATCAAACTGGACCGCGTGCTCGGGCCGGACGGCCTCCCGGCGCTCCTTGCGGAGTCGGACTTCGTGGTCCTCGCGGCGCCCCTGACGCCGGAGACCGAAGGGATGATCGACGCCGACGCCCTCGCCGCGATGAAGCCGGGATCGTGGCTGATCAACGTCGCGCGCGGCCGCCTGGTCGACGAGCGAGCCCTCCTCCGCGCGCTGCGCGACGGCCCGATCGGTGGCGCGATCCTCGACACGTTCGTGGATGAGCCACTCCAGCCGGAGTCGCCGTTCTACGACCTGGCGAACGTGATCGTCACGCCGCACACGTCCTGGTCGAGCGGCCGGGTGCTCGACCGCAGCGTCGAGCTGTTCTGCGACAACCTGCGGCGGTTCTCGCGCGGCGAAGAGATGGTTAACGTCGTCGATCCCAACGCGGGCTACTAGGGGTTGGGTGGTCTCTCGGCGCCGGTAGGATCGGGCGGCCGCCGATCGGTCTCCTCCCTGACGTGCACCCACGGATTGCTATCCGACTCGCAGGCTGCAGCGCGGGCGGTAACGGCCCCTTCCCGACGCTCATCCCCGATCGCGCGCAGCCGGAGATCGCGTCAATCGGCCCTTCCAAACTACGTAGTAGTCCAGGGGTGAGAGAACGGCAAGTCTCCGCCACTCGGCGGGAGCCGTAGCCCGCCCGGTAGCATCTCGCCATGCAGATCGCAATCGTCGGTCTTGCCGGCGCCGGCAAGACGACCGTCTTCAACACGCTCACCCGCGGCCATGCGGACACCGGCGGTTTCGGCGGGATGGAGCTCCACGTCGGCGTCGTGAAGGTGCCCGACGAGCGGCTCGACCGGCTGGCCGAGATCTTCAAGCCCAAGAAGGTCGTCCAGGCGGACGTCACGTACGTGGACCTGCCTGCGCCCCCGGCGTCGTCCGAGGGCCGGATCGGGACCGAGGAGCTGCCGGCCGAGCATCTCGCCCGGCTGCGCGAGGCCGACGCACTCATTCACGTGGTCCGCGCGTTCGAGGATCCATCGCTGCCGCATCCCGCGGGCTCCGTCGACCCGCGCCGCGACCTCGACCAGCTCGACCTCGAGTTCACTCTCGCCGACCTCGCCCTCGTCGACCGGCGGCTCGAGCGGCTGGGAGCGAGTGGGCGTCACGGGACCGCAGCGGAGCGGGAAGCGAACGAGCGCGAGGAGGTCGTCCTCCGACGGCTGAAGGAGGCGATCGAATCGGAGCGCCCGATTCGCGACCTCGACCTCGAGCCGGACGACGAGAAGGCGATCCGCGGCTTCCGGTTCCTCACCCAGAAGCCCGTCCTCGTGCTGCTGAACGTCGGCGAGGCGGACCTGCCGCGCGCGGCCGCGCTCGTCGAGAAGATCGCAGCCGATTACCCCCACCAGCGGGCCCTCGTCGACGCGCTCTCGGCGAAGATCGAAATGGAGCTTGGTGAGCTGGAGCCCGACGACGCCGGCGTGTTCATGGAGGAACTGGGGCTGAGCGAGTCGAGCCTCGCCCGGGTGATCGGCCTGAGCTACCGGCTCCTCGGGCTCATCTCGTTCCTCACGGCCGGCCCCGACGAGGTGAGGGCGTGGCCGGTGCGGGACGGATCGACGGCGGTCGACGCCGCGGGCACGATCCACACGGACCTCGCGCGGGGCTTCATTCGGGCCGAGAC
>Ga0136623_10000459_pt1 | contig 12160 bp, 16 predicted proteins | sample AntDrymUQ4492106_2_FD_104656 | JGI IMG/M metagenome (GOLD analysis project Ga0136623, IMG submission 104656) | Polar desert sand microbial communities from Dry Valleys, Antarctica - metaG UQ449 (21.06) | ecosystem: Environmental > Terrestrial > Soil > Desert | place: Antarctica: Dry Valley...
CGCGTCACCTGAAAGGCGACAAGTTGCCAATTGCCGTCTCGCTTCGCGTAGACTCTTGTAAAGCGGACTGGACCGTTGATGTCTTGGCCTTGGACTTTCCCTTTCAGTATCGCGCGGCCAGTCACCACCGCCGTGTCCCCATAGACTCGCACCTTCTGGTCCTCATAGCTGAGAGACTCAAACTTAGGGTCCCCAGCCTTCGTGCTGGCTATCGTCTGCGCCTTGTCCGTGACCTCCCCGCTCAGGCCGGTGCCCAAGTAGTCATCGGCCAAGACACGCTCGAAGTACGCCGGGTCGTTGTTTAGGGTGGCTGCAAGCCGCTCGTTCTCGAACTGCATTATTGCCTGCTCGACGCCGCCGGCTGATGCCACTTTCTCCACCACTGGCTTTTCTAGTGTAGTTGCTGGCGTAGTTGCTGGCGTAGTTGCTGGTGTGGCCGCTGGTGTAGTTGTTGGTTTGGTTGCTGGTTTGGTTGGCGTTTGACCTAAAGTGGCGGACGCTGTCGCGAATACAAGTGCGGCAATGATAAAGAACTTTTTCATGGCTATGCTCCTTGGCTAGTAACCTCTGGAACCGATGTCTGGTTGTCGCTGAAGTGATGGGGTTCTATCTGAACTGCGGCGGTAAGTCAAGAAGAGGGCTTGCGTGTGCACCCCAAAGTCAAGACGTCGCCTTATAAAGAAAAGTGTGCATGTGCTAATAGTTCAAAACGGAATGAAACTAGCGAATGCTTTTAGACGAACTCGCGAAGGTCACCGCCGTCAACCGGTCTAAGTGACGTCCTCCCCAAAAACAGGACCATTTTCCAGTACTCAGTCTAAAGTATCACTTTGCCACGTGAGGCAATAGGGAACTACGGATTCGAGTGCAATGGTGACTCTAAAGCAAAACTGCTTGCTGAGACTGGAGGATTGGTATTTTACCTCTAAATCGCAAAACCGCTTGTAGAGTCCCTATAACAATAAGTATATTGAGATTAGCCGGATCGCTCGGAGCCGACCGATACTCCTGAGCCGCCGGAATGCCCCAAGCAACCTCTCCCGCTGCCATCTTTCCAAAAAACCCTAGGGTGATAGAGTTTACCCGCGCTTGAAGAACAAGGAGGTCCCCAAATGCCTGATCCCAAACCCCGCATTCTCTGCTCTGAGGACGATCCGGACTCCCGCGAAATGATATGTCTACTCCTCAAAAAAGAAGGCTTTGAAACCGTCTGCCCAGACGAACCGCAGGATGTTGTCAACACAGCCCAAGAGCAAAAGGTTGACGCCTTTTTATTGGATAACTGGATGCCCGGTGTTTCGGGCGTTGAGCTTTGCAGGAGAATCAGAGAGTTTGATCCTAATACCCCTATAATCTTTTTCTCTGGTGCGGCATCGCAGGGCGATATTGACCAAGCACTTGCCGCTGGCGCTCAAGCCTACATTACAAAGCCCGCAGACTTTGAGGACGTAGTTGACGCGATACGCTCGGCTATCTCGCCACACAAAAACCGAGCACTACCAGAAATCTTGACGGGTAAAAGTTCCTTGGAATAGCATCTGCGCCGTCATGCACTGCTCAATATCATTTTGCTGGTGGTCTCGTGTTTTTCATCTCGTCATTAGCATATGAGCTCCGCATCCGAACGCTGACTGAACCGTATGTGTGATGGATACCCTTCCCATGAACAACCCCGAAAGGAGCTGAATTTGGTTCGCGAGTTGAGCAATTCACTATTGCCTGATGGAGTAGGAGGGGAGCTATCGTCTCAACAGCAGCATTGGGCGATGAGGCGGCCACTGAAAACCAGAAACCAGCAGCGGCAGTAGTATCGTATTGTAATTGACGACATCGCCGCATATAGTATGGCCGCTACTACAGATGCGGGCCTAAGAGTTATCTCACTGACAGTCGTGCAACAGAAAAGCAAAGGAGCCGTACCATGGCAAAAAAGGCCTCAAAGCGCACAAAAGTCAAGGACCTTCCAAAATCCAAACGGGTGTTGACCGGCAAGGACCTGAAGAAGATCAAAGGCGGAGTAGATACTACTAGTGACTCGAAAGATTCCAAACATCCAGGTGAGATCGAGCTCGAGTCCTTTCGCAGGCGCTAGTATCAACACCTAACCGAGGCCCTCACGAACAGGGAGTATGGTTTCGACTGCCTGGGCCAGCCTGTCACGGTCAGCGGTCGATAGCGAAGGCTCTTGCTATCGGTGTTCGTTTTGTGGTTTTCTTTGCTGTGCTATTCTTTTTTTGCATCTTGTGATCCTTTCCTGTTAAAGGGTTATGGGGTGAAGGGCCGCTTGTGTTGTCGCACAACACTTGTCGGCCCGCTTCTTTATGTGCCGTAGAGCATATTTTCGAGTTTGGCTGCCGCGTCTTCTTGCATCTCACTCAAAGGCGACACCTTGTCTTATAAAGAATACTGTGCAGAAAACCGTGCAAACACTTCCAAACGGAATGAAATCGACAGGAACGGAATGAGACGGGCAAGCGGTCTAAGTGTCCACAGAACAAGACGTAAGCCTTTTGCGGACAAGTTCGTACAAGAAGGACATGTGAAACTCTAGCCAACGGAAAAAACTCGTAGATTGTCAGCACTCGGACGTTAGGGCAGGCATAGAATGATTGGCTTTCATCTGCAAGGCACTGGCCTGATAAATCGACGCCAAGTCGCAGTGAGGCTTTTCATTGAGGACTTTTTTCTACTGCGGAGGCGTAGAACAGACACCGGTTCGGCCGTGCGTGGGCCGATTTATAGATAAGAGTGCGAGACGCGCATAGGATCAACGGGCGCGTACAGGCCACCCCATTTTGTTGTGGCAGGATTGTGGCAGGGATAGATAGAAAACTGCCGTAGCTGATGTCACGAAACCTCACTTGATGCAAAAAGGTTTGATTTTGCTCGTGGCTGCATCTCGATTCAAAATCAATTAGTTACATTTACGCAGGCCCCTTGATTGGGGTGCGTGAGGTCCCGAGTTCGAATCTCGGCGTCCCGACCATAAATCTAATATCATCAATAGCTTACGGCCACTGTTCTCGGTGGCCGTTTTCCTTGACGTGGCAAACTTGTGGCAGAGAAATCCGTGTGGCTCAAGTAATCGAAGGGAAGCCGATATGAATAACAGTGAGAAAGTGGCGAAATTTCTACTTTGCGAAGAGCAATGAAGAGCCGAAACGCAGAGCCCACACGTTCCCAGAACGTGCGGTCTGAGATGCGATTACAGTCATTCTCAAAAACGTTCGAGACTACAAGTCGAACGGCAAATTTCATGAAGTAATAGTTCGCTAGTATCCTGTCCTGAGCTTCCGAGCTTGGGGTTATGAATCCTGCATCTGCCGCTGCACACAACGCTTCTAAAGTAAAAACCAGCATTTTCCGCGGAAAAACAGTCGTTTGAGCAGAACGTAACGCATGGGGATGCATATAGCGCACAGAAGATTACAGCAAGTTTACAACAAACTTCTCCGCCACCTTCTCGCACTGAGCGCGGAGCATTCGACCGACCGCTTAGTCTGTTCTTGATAAAGCTTTATCCGACCAGGCAGTTGAACCGGTATTACGGACAACGGATTTTAAGTCCGTTCGAAGGCATCTTACCTGATCTTACGAAACCAGATGAACCAATATTTACCGGACTTGCAGCCGTCAAAGTCATGCTTCGTCCGGTTACGTCTCGCGACGAAATGTCGTCATCTTAGCGTCATCGCGTGATCGACACAAACAGTTGTTCGATGTTTGAACTCCCAAGGTGATTTCGCGGATCAGCGTTGGATCTTGTGCCGAGATCTAACGAACGATTGGGGAGTGAGGAGCGTTCTATTTTTTCAGCTTGCGCACGTACGAAACCAACGCATTGATCTGTGCCTCTGAAAGCTTCTTCCCGAAAGCTGGCATCTTGCCCTTTCCGTTGGAGATCGAATTGAAGAGTCTTTCGTCGCTGACTTGTGACTGCCATGCCGGATCTGTCAGATTTCGCGCATGATTGAACTTCGCCTTGAAGGTCTTAGCCTGGCCGTCCTTGCCGTGACAACTATCACAGTGCTTGTCGAATAGAGCGCTGGCATCGACACTTTGCGCAGCGTTTTTCTGAGCTATCAAGTTTGCCGAATGCGCTGGGTACAGGAACGCCGTTCGGATCAAATTCCTTTTCATGTTTCCTCCTCCAACTCTACGGTAGTTTTTTACTTACTGCTTCAATCCGCCAGTGCATTGTCTCGCTTGGAGTTCAACGGTTACTGAAACCGTTGCTCAACCCTTCTGGCCAATGTGCAAGAATTAACCGTTTTGTAAGATTTGACAGTCTGAAACTCCTCAACATAAGGTTTTTCCTGCTTGTGCTAGCTTAAAGGTGCCAGAGTTAGCGAGAAGTACAAGGAGTTGCTGCGGGCGGTTCAATCAGAATCGAGGCCAAAACGCGAAGCTCGGGTTTCGTTCAAAGCTCGGTTCAGGTAATCAAACGTCTCGGCTCGCTCTTGCGGGTTGTACTTCTCAAGTTCCTCGAAAAGTTTACTGACCGCCGCCGAATCCAATGATCTAACCAAAAGGCCCGTCTTCGCCGACAGTTGAATGAGATCTTGGACCACTTTTTCCTCCGAGACATTACTACTCATGTCGTTCAAGGGCACCTTCACTTCGGTCTCGCCGGCCTCGACTGTTAGTTCTATCCCTTACAATTGCAATAACGAATCGAGGACACAAAGACTCGATGCACCTCATCAGCAAGCAGGATTTACAGTCTCCTTGTGTCTATTTTAAGCATTCGATAATAATTTACCAAAAACTCTAATAAAACACGTCCTCCTTATCCGTCCTTGTACCCCACTCTCCGTCCCTTTCCACGCCCAACTGTGCGCCAACCTTCAGGGACTCTACTCCGGACCATTAAGAAGACCCACTAACGAAATAATCTCTAAACCCAACTGTGTGTTCCCAAGCATGGTTGAGCGGCGTGGTCGCTGCCGATAGATCGCAACTGAAAGTCGTAGCCACGCTTTCCTCCCCTCACTTACTGCCCGCGGCGAACACTCGTGTGCTTGCCACATGCGTCAAAACGTGCGAACGCGGCGTCGGACTCAGCCGAGTACCGACACCGTGCGCGACTTTTCCGTCTTATTACCGTTACGGAATCTAGGCGTGCCTTTCTTGAGTGGTCACGCTGGAGCCCTGTGGCTTCGCAATGCCTCCCAGTATTGCGCCGTATATAATATGCCCCATCAGGCTGCCCACCACACTCATCATGGCGTTCGGCGCGTTAGCGGAAAAGAGGCCCATGCCCATCATCGGCATCACCATCACCTGCGCCAACAACCAAAGGATCAGTCCCCAAATCACGCCCCTGACCCACGGACTCCCCGGCAGAATCCGGAAAAGAAAAAAGGCGTAGATCAGCGGGAAAATGATAATGCCATCGATTAAGTGCATCATCATTCCCATCAGCCATGGTCCGCTCATTGATGCCGGCATTTGCCCGCCGTTGAGCATCGAACCGAGCATCGCCGCGATGTCCATCTTTGGCATGCCCATCATCGGCGCCGCATACATAATCATCGTCATTACGAGCGTGCCGACGAATCCGCCCAGTATCGCTCGACCAACATTTGGTTTTTCCATATTTCAGTCCTCCTACTAGTCCTCAATGCCACCACCCTACAGGTTCGCCGTCGGTCGCGACTGTAATTGGCCTTACATTAGAAGAACGCGGAAGTATTGAGTTAGTTATGTCGGACTTCGCCAAGAAGCGAACCAAGAATTAACAGGAGAATGAAACCTGGAAATAATCTATTCGCAGCAGCATCTTCTTAACATACCCGACGTTGTTGAAGCTGGTTTCCGAAGACGAACCTCCGTAGTCAACAAGCCTGTTCGACCTCTTCAGCAAGTTTCTTTCCAGGGCTGGCGTGACAGCGTCGAATTAGCCCTGTGACAGACCGCCGCTTGACTCTGGAGCTAAGTCAAGGGTCTATACTTCCGGTGTACTGAAGGGAGCTGCACAAGAAGAGATGTCGGAACTGCGCATTGGAGAAGTAGCTGAGCGGGCTGGCGTGAGCGTCGACACTGTCCGTTATTACGAGCGACGGCGCCTGTTGCCGCGTGCGGCGCGACGGCAAAGCGGCTTTCGCATCTTCGCACCGGAGTCGGTTGTAAGAATACGCTTTATCAAGGAAGCGCAAGAGATTGGTCTCTCGCTCGATGAGATTAAGGAACTTTTGACACGCGAGGGAGGAGCGGATAAATGCCGTCGCGTGAGCGAACTTCTGCTGGCGAAGCTCAATGAGCTCGATCAGCGAATAAAGTCAATGCAGAAATTTCGCCGCACGCTCTCGCATCACCTGAATGAGTGCAAGCGAGAGCTTGATGAGAAGGGCGAGGCAGCGGAGTGTCCGGTTATCATGGAGATTACCCATCTCAAACGAACCTAAGTAATCCCAGAGGATACGCATGGCAAAAAACTTTGATTTGATAGCAATTGGAACTGGCTCAGCAGCATCGGCTGCCGCCTACAAATGTCGCGCCGCGGGCTGGAGTGTGGCCGTTGTGGATTCAAGACCGTTCGGTGGCACGTGTGCCTTGCGCGGCTGCGATCCGAAGAAGGTGCTTGTTGGCGCGGCAGAATTGATCGGCTGGAACCAACGCATGAGTGGAAAAGGCCTTGCTGCAAGTGCGGCGCGCCTAGACTGGTCGGAGTTGATGCGCTTCAAGAAAAGCTTCACCGAGCCTGTGCCGCAAAACAGAGAAAAGGGCTTTTCCAAAGCAGGAATCACCACTTTCCACGGACGCGCGCGCTTCGTTGGTCCGACGTCCCTTGTCGTCGGTGACGAGATGCTTGTCGGCAAGTACGTCGTCATCGGAGCAGGTGCGAAGCCGGCAAAGCTGGGGATCTCCGGTGAGGAACTCCTCACGACCAGCGAGACGTTTCTGGAGCTTGAGCACCTGCCCAAGAAAATTATCTTCGTCGGTGGCGGGTATATCTCCTTCGAGTTTGCGCATATTGCTGCGCGTGCTGGGTCGGAAGTTGTAGTTCTCCACAGAGGCAACCGCCCGCTCGAAGGATTCGATAAAGACCTCGTGAATACGCTGGTCCAGGCGACGCGGGAGATCGGTGTGGATCTGAGGTTGAAGACTGCTGTCACGGCGATCGAAAAGAGTTCCGGTCATTTACTGGTCCGTGCTTTAACAGAAGGCAGCGAACAGACGTTTGAAGCCGATCTGGTAGTTCACGGCGCGGGCCGCGAGCCAGACATCGATGATCTCGGTCTGGATCAGGCCGGTGTCGCGACGAGCCGCAAGGGGGTTTTAGTCAACGAGTACCTTCAGAGCATCTCGAATCCGGCAGTCTACGCCGCCGGTGATGCCGCCGCGACAGAAGGCTTGCCACTGACGCCTGTCGCATCTCAGGAAGGTCACGCTGTCGCCGCGAATATCCTGAAGGGGAATCAACGTAGTCCTGATTACAGTGGTACTCCGACCGTTGTGTTTACAATCCCGCCACTGGCTTCAGTAGGGTTGCAAGAGGAAGCCGCCAGAGAACGTGGTCTCAAGTTCCGGGTCAAACACGAGGATACCTCGTCGTGGTATTCCTCGCGTCGTGTCAATCTGCATTACTCAGGTTACAAGACGCTGGTGGAAGAGGATAGCGGACGAATCCTCGGCGCGCACCTGTTGGGTCTGCATGCCGAAGAAGTTATCAATCTATTTGCTCTGGCTATTAGAACGGCTTTGAAGGCTGATGATCTCAGAAGGGTACCTTACGGCTATCCGAGCAGTTCGTCAGATGTTAGCTACATGGTTTAGCCGCAACGGCGGTCAGCCGCTTGCACAGTTGGGAGGGAGTGATGAAAGAAAAAAGTTTAGCCGTTGGAGGCGCAGTAATAGCCGCTATCGCCGCGAGTCTTTGTTGCGTTGGGCCAGTGCTGTTTGCGGTGCTTGGTCTCGGCGCATTCGGAGCCGCGTCTGTATTTGAAGCGGCGCGACCATATCTGCTAGGCGGCGCAGTGTTGCTGCTGGCCGTTGGGTTTTATTGGACCTATTTTCGGAGACAAGCAGCGTGCGCACCCGGCGAAGCTTGTGCGACGAAGCCGGTGAACCGAGTCGGACGTGCGGGGTTGTGGATTGCATCGATTGCAGTTCTTGCCTTCGCGTTGGCGCCGTATTACATCGGGCATCTTGCGTCGGCTTTGCCGCGACGACAGCCTCCGGGAACAGCACCGTCAGCCTTACCTGCGGACCAAAATGCAGGCTCGCAGGCGAGTATCAAAACCGTCGTGGTCGCAGTTGACGGTATGAGTTGCAGTGCTTGCGAAATACCTGTCAAGGACGCGCTGGCGCAGACGCCCGGTGTACATGCCGCAGACGTAAGCTACAAGCAAGGGAATGCGCGCATTGAGTTTGATCCCAAGAGAACGAACATTGATCAGATCAGGCGTGCCATCGACTCGACCGGATACAAGGCGAAGTAAATGGGGGAGCGCAGGCTCAAACGGTGGAAGGGGCTTAGAGCGCATTGCAAGTCGGAAAGAGGAGTAATACATGAACACAACGAACCGCAAACTTGGCGGTGTCCTGGTCGGTGTCGGCGGGTTAAGCGCCGCATTGGCGCTGCTCTGTTGCGCTGCGCCGTGGATATTGGGTGGAGCACTCGTCGCGATAGGCCTCGGCTTCGTTCTTAAAGACGCCATACTAATGAGCCTGGCTGCAGTCGGGTTGTTGATTGCGTTTGCAGGATGGCAGCTGATGAGGAAACACAAGCAACGAGGAGGAAGGGTATGACCGATTGCTGTGCGGTGCCGGGCTCTACAGAGTCATGCGACATCGTAGTTAGCCAGGCGGATGCGAAAACTGAGACGCGCTGCTCGGCGTGCGGAACTGAAGGTCGCCCAGTCGAACGACAAACGGTTCTGCACCACTTAAGGCACGAACATCTTGAGCGCGTTGGTGACCAGGCGTTTAGATTTTGCGGAGATCAGCAGTGTCCTGTTGTTTACTACGGAGACCGTGGAACCCGTTTCAGCGTAGACGAGGCGCGTGAACTTGTCGGCGCAAAGGTGATCGGAGATGCGCGGCCAATCTGTTACTGCTTCGGATTCACGGAGGGTGATGCGCGCGAAGAAATTGTTCACATGGGCAAGAGCACCATTCCCGCAACTGTAAGCGGGTTGATCAAGGCGCGTATGTGCGCGTGCGAAGTGCGCAATCCGTCGGGCGCCTGTTGCCTCGGCGAAGTCACGCGAACTGTCAAACGTCTCTCGGATGAACGCGAGACGTCGATGAAAGAAACATTTGCGCCAGCAGATGATTGCTGCGCGCGGTAACCGCGTCGCAATGTCGCGACCAGGAAACATAGATGAGAGGAGTAAGAAAATCGATGTTCAGACAGCGATTGATAGCGGCAGGCATTGTGGTGCTTGCTTTGTATTTCGGCGTGGCCGCATCGGCCAGCAATAGCGCGATTCAGCGTCAAGGGTCAAAGCGCCCGCAGGCGCAGCTAACTGTCATCACAGGCGCGGACAAAGGACTTGTGCGAATTCGTTAGACCCGCTTCTTCTGCAGCTTGTGCGCGACACATGCAATTGAGGCGCTAAAGACCCAGCGCGGCGTGCAGCTGGTAACAGTCGAGGATGATGTCAAGCCCGTGACGGTTGATGTGCATTTTGATCCGAACGTAACGAATGCTCGCATAATCGCAAACGCCGCGAGGCGCGCGCTTGAAAAAGAAGCCACCGATAATGCCACGATTAAAGTCGTTTTCGAGAAAGACCAGGGATAACCGCTCGGACTGACTGCCTCGTTTTTAGGTCCGTGCCTTTGCGCGCGGAAAAACCAAGAGGGATCTTAGTCAGGAGGAGTAATAGACACCATGACAATCAAACGTAAGATCGAAATCTTTAGCGCTGGCTGTCCAACGTGCGAAGAAGCATCAAACTTGTAAACGGCATTGCCTGTTCGTCATGCGAGATTGAAGTGCTGGATATGCGCGAGGATGAAGTCGCGGCAAAGGCAAAACAGTATGGCGTGCGCAGCGTCCCGGCGATTGTTGTCGACGGAAAGCTCGCCGACTGTTGCGCCGGTCGCGGAGTCGAAGCAGCGTCACTCCGCGCCGCGGGTGTTGGAGTAGCGCTGCCATGAAGCAAACGCAAAAAGAGAAAGGAGGTAAATGCAATGGCCTTACAAAAAGGAGAGCGCTATCGCTGTCCGGAGTCGGACTGCGGTTGCGAGATTGAAGTGACCAAGTCAGCCGCGCCGGGAAAAGGCGGCGACCAGGCTCCGCGCTGCTGCTGCGGCAAGGAGATGAAGAAGGTCAGTTAACCTCAATCAACTAAGGCGAGGGGACGGCTAGCTTAGGCCGTCCCGCTCGAATCGCGTGAGGCCCATCGCGCTCGGTGTAAGTGCGACTACAGACAACCCGAAGGACATTGATTCAACATTCATGCAAATCGGAGGTTTGTAGCAGATGATTCAAGTCAACATTCAAAACCAAACTCTTGCAGGGCAGGCATCAATCGGCAGGAAAAGTGTCAAGCAGGTCATCGCCACTTAAGGAGCCTTGTTCGCATCAGTGGCCACCCTCTTTTGTTGCGCCCTGCCTGCGCTGTTGATCCTGCTCGGCTTTGGTCTGACGAGTGTGCTTACGTTCTTCACTGCAATTCCAGGCTGGGAAGCGGCTGGTCAGTACACGATCTCGATTTTCGTAATCGGCGGGGCCGTGCTGGCCCTCGGCTTTTATTTCGCTTACCGTCGTCAACGTGCAGTTGAAGGCGAGGTTTGCGAAATTCCGCAAGGTGGAACGGAGAGCGCATGCTCGACTGCGACTCGTTGGAATCGTCGAGTTCTGTGGTTCTCTCTTTTACGCGCGATTCGGAATCGGATTGCCTTCTAGAATATCCAGGCCAAATTGAATCTTCTGTTGATCAACGAAGCCATTGCTGGCCGCGTTTCGAATATTAGTCAGAGCCTGGTTGAGATCGTCCTTTGGCGATGTCTTATCGACGTTGCTTGTCACGACTGGACCATCGTGCAGGTTGAACGGAATGCCAGGACGCGACGGAAGCGTATTGACCACCTCGTTACCGGCAGAACCTTAGACTCAGGAGAGTGGGCTGCGGGATACTCGGCGAATTCCTACTTGAACCGTGCGCCTGCCTTGACGCTAACGCACTCGGTGAAGCGGTTCTTTTATCCTTTTCCTGATCTTTTTGATTGTCGATATTGCGCCCAGCACAACCAGCGCCACAACCACCCCATAAACCCAAAGAGGAACATTGCGCCCGGCAACCATTAGATAGAGATAAGCAGAGATGAAGAAGAAACCAGCCGACATGACTGGAAACGTGATCGATCTATTTCGCCGATAGTTACGGACCAGCCAGGTGATCGATGCCATGAAGAACGGAATGGCGCCGACATAGATTACCCCGAAGACTAAAGGATTCACGTGATACTGTGCGCCAAGAGCGAAGAACCAATCTTTGAGTTCACTGTAATTCATTTTCCCAGTTCCATCGGGCTTAGTAGTCGGGCGCTTACCAAGTTTGAATCACGATGCCGTAACACCTTTGTGGGGCGGGGCGATCTCATCTTCCGACCAGGACGAGTTCCTCGGCTTCAGGCGTGATGTGCGCGTTGGCGAGCGAGATCTCTTCGCCGGCTGGGGTTTGGACCGGAAGACTGTCGAGAAAACGCTCGGCGTCAATAGCGGCCATGCAACCCGTTCCGGCAGCCGTTATTGCTTGTCGATAGAACGAGTCCTGTACATCGCCGCAGGCGAAAACACCAGGCACATTGGTCGCCATTGTGAGCCCGGCCGTTTTCAGATAGCCGACCTCGTCCATGTCGAGCTGTCCTTTGAATAGTTCTGTATTGGGCTTGTGGCCAATGGCCATGAAGACGCCTTCGCACGTGAAGACGCTCTCTTCACCAGTCTTGAGATTGCGCAGGCGCACGCTTGTGACTCCAGTCTCCTCCGTGCCGAGGATCTCCTCAACGCGGTGTCCCAGATGAAATCGATCTTATCGTTCCTGAACGCTTTCTCCTGCATGATCTTTGAAGCGCGCAATCTGTCGCGACGATGAATCACCGTGACGCGCGAGGCATAGCGAGTGAGAAAGTTTACTTCTTCCATCGCCGTGTCGCCGCCGCCAACTACGACGATGTTCTTGCCTTTGAAGAAAAATCCATC
>Ga0136623_10000461_pt1 | contig 12146 bp, 13 predicted proteins | sample AntDrymUQ4492106_2_FD_104656 | JGI IMG/M metagenome (GOLD analysis project Ga0136623, IMG submission 104656) | Polar desert sand microbial communities from Dry Valleys, Antarctica - metaG UQ449 (21.06) | ecosystem: Environmental > Terrestrial > Soil > Desert | place: Antarctica: Dry Valley...
ATTATGATAAATACGTTTATGCTGGCGAGCGATTATTATCTTGTCGAATTCGTCAAACAAATGTCGGCGATGACGCGCGGTAAAGCGTATTTCGCCAATCCGAACAACCTGACGCAGTTTGTTTTGATGGATTTTATGAAACGGCGAACGAGTCGGGTAAAATAAGAATATGAACATTCAAACAAGAAATCACGGAGAAAATCAGGTAATTATTTCAGCCGAGGATTTGCGAAAACTTGTCGAGATAGCGCAAAAAGTCGAGCCGATTGAAGTTGAAGTTAAGACGGAAGAAATTTTGCGCGAAGACTTGGAAATGCGAGAAGACGCATTTGAACGCAAACTTCTTGCCGAGGGTTTTATCACCAATATTCCGGCGCGTGATGAAACTGACGAAGAATATGACAGCTTCAAGCCGTTAGAGTTTGAAGGCGAACCGCTTTCGGAAATGATTATTCGGGAACGACGATAAATGAGCGCGTTTTATTTTGACAGCAGCGGATTGGTGAAAAGATATTCCGTCGAACGGGGAACGAAGTTTATCATTGACTTGATGCGTCCGTCAGCGAAAAATCGTTTTTACTCGGCAAAGATAACCGAAGTTGAAGTTTGTGCGACAATTTCACGTAAAAGAAAAGGTTTAACTCTTACTTCGAGAAAAGCAGCTAAAATAATTACGCGCTTTCGACGAAATTTTTTCACCAATTTTAACCGCGCAGATTTGACCGATGCGATAATTTCCGAAGCCGTCCGTTTGACGGAAGTTTACGCTTTGCGCGGTTACGATGCGGTTCAATTGGCAACGGCTCTGGAAGCAAATCGCAAGCGTTTGCGCGACGGTTTGAGTATACTGATTTTCCTTTCGGCTGATGCAGAGTTAAACGACGCGGCACAAGCCGAAGGTTTGAGCGTCGAAAATCCGAACGATTACCCGTAAAAAATACAGGCTCAAGCTCGTCGGCAAACTGCCGAAAGCATGTTCGTCGGTTCGCCGAAAAGTTCGGGAAAATTGAAAAAGAAAGGGAAATAAAAAAGTTTGAAAATGATTTTCAAATGAATCGAAACGAGAAAAAACAGAAGTGAACACATTTATGCGTTCTTTTCGACGGTTTTCTAAAACGATGGTTTATATAAATTTTCTCAAAACACAGTCGTTTCGACAATTTTATAAAATATGCTTTACAGAGAATTGCTCACAAATGAATTAAAAAATCAGCGCGAAGATTTTCAGAATTACGTGCGCGAACAGGCGAGCGATTTGCAGTTTTATTTGGACGCTTTGTGCGAAATCGAAAAGCTGAACTGCGCGGAAATTCGTCAAAAATTAGCTCACGCGGAAAATGTCGGCGCGATTCCCGCCGATGAATTAGAGCGGCAAAAATCATTTGCGTTTTCTTTCGAGCAAAATTGGGAAAATCACGAACAGGCGCGCGTCTGGGCGTTTGAAGTTTTGCGTAACCGAACGACCTTTGCGGCTGACGGCAGCCAGCTTTACGCTGAAAAGGAAACTTCTCTGCCGATTGCGGCGATCCAAATCGGCTGGTTTGAAAATCCGCATAACAGCGAATTCGGCTACGAAAAAAACGCCAGATTTTTTGTGCTTTCGCCGGAAAAACTTCTCTCGCAGGACGAGCCGGTAATTCCCGAAACCAAAGTCGGGCAATATCGCTTCGAGGCTGAAATTGATAAGGCGAAGGAGTTTTTGGAAAAGAAAAGCGGCTGGCGCGAACGGGGCGAGAGAATGCCGCTCGCCTTTTACGACGGAACGCTTTTGCTGTCCACGCCGCATCCCGACACCGGTTTGCAGGCGGCTTTTACCAATAAACTGGTCGAACTCGCCAAATTTTCAAAAGCGACGGAAGTTCCGATTATCGGTTATGTTGACCGCAGTTACGCGCGCGATTTACTGACGATGCTCGACACTTTTGCTTTGAGAGAGGATACCGGCGTTAAAAATCTTCACGATTCGACGATTCTTCACGCCGAAATCGAAAACTTTTCGCCCGTGCTGAAATCGTGGGGCGACCGAACTTGTTTTTGTTATTCAAACCGTCGGGGTTTGAGCGCGTTTATTGACCCGCAAACCGAAAAATCATTGGTCGGTTTTACATATCTGCAAACGACAGGCGAATCTGCGCCCGCGCGAATTGATGTTCCGTCCTGGATTTACGAGCAAGGACTTATCGAAGAAGTTTTAGACACGATTCGCGCCGAATGCGTCGTCGGTTTGGGCTATCCTTACGCTTTGGAAACCGCCGACCAAACCGCTGTTATTACCGTGCGCGACCGCGAAATTTTCCTTCGGGCTTTACAAGACTTTGCCGTTCGTGAAAAACTAAACTTCAGCGTGTCGCGGAAAAATGCGAGCAAAGGCAGACGAAGATGATGAGAACGGAAAACGGAAAACGGAAAGTAGAAGATGAAAAGCGGATTGATGACCGCCGACAGTTCTCTACTCTCCACTCTCCACTCTCCACTAATTTGATTTGTCCGGCGTGCGGCGCGCAGGCGCAACGTGAATCGGCGCGATTTTGTCTGGTTTGCGGGAAACTTTTGCAGGAAGATTACGAGCCGCTCGACCGGCTTCGCGCCTCTTACGGTTTGCAGGGAAAAAACTTCGAGTTTCAGCCGAAAAAAAAGCAAGATACGATAAATTTGTTCGATGAAAATAAAAACGCGGTTTCGCAGACGGCTTGGGCGTGTTTCGTTTATTCATTAGTTCCTTATTTAGGAATTTTGTTTGTTCCGCTCACATTTCTGGTCGGCGGTTTCGGCTTCATCATCGCACTTCGGCAGCCGCATTTAGGCGGACGCAAACTCTCGCTCGTTAGTTTTATTTTAAGTTTCGCCGTTTTAGCCGTGCAAATTTTTTTGTGGTGGCTTTTGTATATTATTCCCGAACTCGGAAGGCAGATTTAACTCGTAGATTAGCCACGAATAACACGAATAAGCAGGTCAGAGAAAATTTTGTGACATTTTGCTCCCCTGCTTAGCATGAATTTAATCTTCTTTTTCTTATTCGTGCTATTCGTGTTATTCGTGGCAAAAATTCCTTATGAAGATTGCCAAAATCGTTAGCTCAAATTCTCATATTGATTACGTCGGGCGCGTGATTGACAGTTTGGATGTTGATGAACCGCCGACGGCGGAAGATTACGGTTTTGCTCAATTCGTGCGCTTGCCGACGGAACAGGAAGATGTCGTCGGCGTAATTTATAACTCGATGCTCGTCAATCCCGAATACGCCAATTTCGGTCCGCGGCTTTCGCCAAAACCCGAACTCGGTAATTTCAGCCCGGATTATCTTAACGAACAGGGATTTTTAATCGGGGTTCTGTTGCTCGGCACAAAAGATGCGGACGACGCGATACTGCACGGCGTTCCGCGTCGCGTCGTTCCTGCCGGACAAGACGTTTATAAAATTGATGCGACGGAGGTAAAGAAATTCCACGCTGACAAAAATGAATGTCTGCAAATTCATTACTACTCGCAAATCGTCGCCCACGCCGGACTTTTCGCCGTTCCGCTGCTCGAATCAATTATCGAACAACTCGCGCTCGACTGCTCCGAGGCTGACCGGCAGCGACTCGGCGTTCTAAAACAAACGCTGGCGTGGCAACGAACGATGGGCGGAATGCGTCTATAAGTTTGAATTCCAAATTTCAAATTTTCTGATTTTCAGATTTCACGAATTAAAAATATGAAAAAACTATTGTTTATACTCGCTTTCAGTTTGTTTATTTCCGCTTTCACAGTTTCGGCGCAGCCGCGTCCGGCGGAAAAACCACAAACCCCGAAAACTTCGCCGCAAACCGTCGCGCCTGTTTCAGTTCAAGCAAAATACGAAGGCGGAATGTTTGGATTTGACGAGAAAGAGAAAGGTGCGCTCAAATTTGACGACCTGAACGAAAGATTCGTTTTTTTCGGCAAAGACCAAAAAGAAAAGTTTTCGATTCCGTATGAAGCGATGCTTTCGGTTTATACGGGAACAAAATCCGTGCGTTCCGGCGCCGGAACGGCGGTCAGCGTAATTCCGCTTCCCGGCGCGGGGCTGGCGGGTTTGATTCGGGAAAAACGCCGCTATTTGGTGATTCATTTTTCCGATCCCGATATCGAAGCGAGAGGCGTTGTCAATTTCAAAATTGAAAATGAGCAAATGCGTGAAGCGGTCATTCACACGCTCGGCGCAAAAGCGAAACTCACGCAGCGCGGCGACGCTTACGTTCGCCCAAGACCCGCACCAAAAACAGAATTTTAATAGGAATTAACGACGAAAATAACAAAACAAGCTCGAAATGAATTGTAAAAATCTTTCGGGCTTGTTTTGATTATGACTATTTCAAATCGCCGTAGTGATTCTGCAAGATGCTCGCAACTGTAATCGCCGCCGTTTCCGCCCGCAAAATTCTGCCGCCGAAAGTTATAATTTGAAAGCCTTTCGTCCGCGCCGCTTCGATTTCGGAATCTTCCCAACCGCCTTCCGCGCCCGTCGTCGCCGTAATGTTTTTTCCGGCTTTGAGTTCCGAAAAACTTCCGCCGCCGCGCTCGGCAAACAAAATTTTTGCGTCATTTTCCGCTGATTCTATAAAATTTTCAAATTCGGCAACCGTTCCGATTTTCATTAATTTTGCGCGACCTGATTGTTTGGCGGCTTCGAGCGCTATTTTCCGCCATCTCTCCGATTTCTTTTCAACGTCTTTCGCGTCTTTGATTTTTATCTCACAGCGTTTTGTCAAAAGCGGAACGAGTTTCGTAACGCCTAATTCGACCGCCTTTTGCACGACCAAATCGTATTTTTCGCCTTTCAAAAGTGCAACCGCGAGAGTTAAGTCCAAACCCGATTCAGGCGCGGGCGGCGCAATTTCCTCTCGAATGTTCAAAGAAGTTTCTTTTTTGTTTATTTGTTCAATCACGCATATAAATTCTTTGCCTTCGCCGTCGAAAACCTGCACGACTGCGCCTTCGCGCAAGCGCAGAACTTCGCGCAAATGCCGCGTTTCGCCCGGGTCGAGCAAAACAAATCCGGTTTGAAATTGTATCGGCGAAGCGTAAAATCGGCGCATATTTTTCTCGCATTATCTAACTAAAATTTGCTTTAGCCGTGTTCATCCGCAATTTTCTCTCCGAATTTTTCCTTAAAATTCTTCGAGTTTTGTCTTAGAATAATCCAATTTTCAAAAACTTCAGGACTTTGCAGCCAAATCGTAAACCATTCGGCAATCTCGGATTTTTCGGCGCGTTTCGTTTCATCAACCTTTGGGTTTTTGCCAATCATCTGCGCCCGATTTTTGCCCTTCAACGCCGTTTCGCGCACGAGACGCAAACCTTCTTTGTCGTTTTCGCGCAAAAATTTCTGCCGCAAATTATCCAGATTTCGTAGCGAAACGATTGTTTGTTTGAAATCGGAAAACTTTAAAATGTTGCGAAACATCGCGTCATAGGGCGATTCGAGCCGCCTTTGAACATCGAGTTCCAAAATTTCTGCGTGGCGAAGTTCCGCGCCTTCATCAGCCAGAGACCGCGCGATTATCATCGGTAAATCAACTGCGCTGGAACCGAATCGCGTCCGAACCGCTTCTTCAACCGCCGCAATTTCCTTCGCGCCGACCGATTCGCAATCTAACGCTTCCCAAACTTCGATTATTAAATCGTTTTTTGTGCGGGAATTATACATAAAAGTTTTTTAAAGTTGACAGAAAGTTAATAGAACCGCCGTAATCATTTAAAATATCTGTCAACTATCTCGCACTCTGCAACTCTGCAATTTTCTGTCAACTTTACGTCGGAAATAAAAAAGGTTGAAGACTTTTCTGAAAGCCTTCAACCTTTTTGTTTGATTAATTAACAAAAATTAATGCGTGTCGTAGCTGGCAACCGGAAAGTCGTTCGGTGAACCCCATTGAGTAATAGTAGGATCGCCGTTAAAGTTGTCGGAACTGCGTAAAACGTAGTATGTTCCGTTGGTATCGCGCCACACCGCAATATCGGTTTTGCCGTCGCCGTCATAATCGTTTTGAACATTCAAATCCGAACCGGTAAGACCAAAAAATCTAGCAATTAATCCACCGTCAGAACTTTTTTGAATGTACCAGACAAGATTGGAAGTTGGAGTTGAGCCTTCACGAACAACAGCGATGTCGGTTTTGCCGTCGCCGTCGTAATCCCCCGGAACAACGAGGTCATCTTTAAACCCAAAGGGAATAAAACTCGTAACATTGTCGAGAGTTCTTTGAATAATAAAGGTTGATTGCGCGGTTGGGGTAGCGCCGGGACGTTGAACGGCAAGGTCGTATTTTCCGTCTCCGTCATAATCTCCGGGTGCTGTAAAATCGGTGGCAAGTCCGAACGGCGAACCGTAAAAACCGCCATCTAAACTTCTTAAAACATACCAGATAAGCGCACCGTTTGAACGTCGGACAACAGCAATATCGGTTTTGCCGTCGCCGTCGTAATCACGCGCTACCGGCTGGTCGCCGGAAATACCAAAACCAATTGCGGTAAAGGTATTATTGGAACTGTTCAAACGATACCAGCCTCCGTTTGTCTCGCGCCAGACGGAAATATCACCTTTTCCGTCGCCGTCGTAATCGCCCGGAGTCATCCAATCTTCGTTGGGAATTCCGAATGTTTGATAAGAAACTCCGCCGCCGCTTTTTAATGTATAGAAAACGGAATTGCTGGAACGATAAACCGTATAATCAGCTTTGTTATCGCCGTCCGTGTCAACCGCTTTACGTAAACCGACCTGTGCAAAAATTGAATTTGTCAAAAGTAATGCCAGAGCAAAAACTACGCTAAATTTGCCGCCAATGGTCAAAAAAATCTTCATTTGAATTTTTCCTTTTTGTTAAAAAATTGATAAAAGGGTCTGAGCAACATTATGTCAAAAGTAAAAGAATATTTCAATATACTATTTTTGCAGCCGACAATGCAAGATAATCAGCCGTAAAAGTTTTACATTATAGAAAATCCGACTTTTGTATTACTCCCTTGATTAGAACTAAACCTTTAGACGCTCCCAAACTTTAAAAAGTTGGAAAGCCTTTGCATTGCAAAAATTAAATTCTCGATTGCCGAACGGTAAAAGTTTGCCCGGCAATCGTAATCGTCCCGGTGCGCGAAATCGTCGGATTTACCAAAACTCGAAAACTCACCGCGCTGTTGCCGCTCAAGGCGTCGGCTCCGTTAATTTGAATCCATTTCGCGTTACTTTTTACCGAAAAATCACAATTCGGTGCGGCAGCGACATTCACCGTAAAATATCCGCCTTTGGTTGGAACGGTTATCGAATCATTTGCCGCCGTAAAAGTACAAATCGTCTGATTTTGCAAAGCCCTCGCCGCATTTAATCTCCCGCCGGTTTTGACAATGCCGTTCCACTGCTGCAATACATCGACCGTATTCATCAAAGTTGCCTTCAACGACTGCGGCGATAAATTCGGATTATAAGAATAAAGCAGAGCCGCCGCGCCCGCCGCGTGAGGCGCCGCCATCGAAGTTCCGTTTAGCGTCGCGTAATTTAACGCCGAGGAATGCGTGCTTAAAATACTCGAGCCGGGAGCGGCAATGTCAACGCTGATCGCTCCGTAATTTGAGAAATTGGAGCGCAAATCACCGGGTGTCGAAGCGGCGACCGACAATATACCCGGACTCGTATAACTTGCCGGATAAAACGGCGTGATGTCATTGTTTACCGAATCATTTCCCGCCGCGAAGACGTTCAAAATTCCGGCATTTCCGAGCGCGTCAATCGCGTCTTTCGTCGCCCGGTCAAAACCGCAAGCCTCGTTACAACCTCCGTAGGAATTATTCGTGACGCGGATATTCACGCCGCGATTTTTCATCATTCGGACATAATTGTAAGCATTGATAAGCATCGCCGAAGTCGTGTCCGTCCCTATCGGACTGTAAATTTTTATCGCCATCAGGCGGACGTTCCAATTTATTCCTGTCACACCCAGAGCATTGTTGCCGACCGCGCCGATTGTCCCGGCGGTATGCGTTCCGTGTCCGTTTTCATCCGCCGGGTCGGAATCGTTATAGAAAAAATCATAGCCGTAGTAATCATCAACAAAACCGTTTCCGTCATCATCAACGCCGTTTCCGTTAATCTCGCCCGAATTCCTCCACATATTCGCCGCCAAGTCTTCGTGATTATATTTAACGCCCGTATCAATTACGGCAACGACCGTATCGGCGCTTCCGGTCGTCAAATCCCAGGCTGCCGGTGCGGAAATTTTCTGTAAACCATACATCGAAGAAAACTGCGGGTCATTCGGCGTAGCGAGCAAATGATAATAATAATTCGGCTGCACCGATTCGACTTCAGCCATATTTTCATAACGCGCCAAAGCCCGCTCGACCGATAATCCTTCGGGCAATTTCACTCTTTGCCACTTTAAATCGGTAAATTTTTCTACAATTCGCGCACCGATTTGCTCATTAGCGCGTGAAGCCGTCTCCGATGCCTTTTCGCTTTTGTATTTCACGAGCAGTTCGCCGTCGGCATACATTTTGGAATTGTATTGGGCAAAGACAAACTGAGTCGAAAACAAAAAAGCTAAAATGAAGCCACAAACTAATTTAACGACAACCATAAACAAAACCTCGCGGAAAAAGCGGAAAAACCATCAATCTCAAATCGCTTAATTAACAATTCGACTTTTCAGAAGGAAAGATAATAAATTTGAACAAAATTTTTAATGTCAGTAAAATGATGAGATTTTACCGGAAAAAGATGCAAGATAAATCAAAAGTAATTTATGGGGCGGCTAGAGGGAATTGAACCCTCGACATTCGGTACCACAAACCGACGTTCTAACCCCTGAACTATAGCCGCCATATATCAAAGAAGTGCAAAAAGGATTTTCGCACAAACTTTGGTTTAATTCAAATAGAATGCCCCCGGCACGACTTGAACGTGCGACCCACAGCTTAGCTTACCTCACTTGGTTTCCCAAGCCACATTTCCCGAAGAAAACGGTTGAAAGTCTGGACTATATCTTAGACATTTCAGTCTGAGTGCGTGTAGTCTCTACGCAACAAGATGACCGCGCTGATTTAGCAATTTATTCTTATTCATCATTTCAGTCCGCGCATCGAAATGAAGTTTTCCTTTTTGTCCGGCAAGACTGGCAAATTCCAAAACGAGTTTGGCTTGTTCGGCTTTGCCGACAAAGTAGGGAAGCGTCAATTCGATGAGCCGCCGCAAAGATGAATAATTCTGGATTTTAACTCGCATTACCCTGCGTCCTCGTTGATGACCGTTTTTCGGGTCTTGATAAAGATACTTGATTCCAAGAGCGTCAAGTATTTCTCGGCAACGATTAAGCAATAAGCAATTTGAATTAGTAATCGTTAGGTTTGCCGATATTGAAGGAAGAATTGCACCATTACCGCGATGATTGGTAAAAATACAAAAACAACCTTCGCCATCTATTATTCCGGCGAACCAGGCTAAATCAACATTCTGCACTTCCATCTTGCTTTGCTCGGTGTTGTCATAGGAAATTTTCATTTCCCTTAGATATTCACCGATATAGCACTCTCCACTGTGCAAGTTACTAATTCCCCGCACAGGCTCCTTCATTTAAAGGCTGTTGCTCTATCCAACTGAGCTACGGGAGCATAAAAAGAACGAATAGAAATCTTAACGATTGAAAAGTTACAAGTCAAACTTGCCGGAAAATTATCGAAAACAGAAACCTGATTGCGCGGCTTTGAAAGTGAATTTATAAAGATTCACCTTTGACCGATTGGATTTCACGCACAATCTCCAGCATTTGTTTAAAAACTTCATGCAAATCGAGTTCGCTCGTATCAATCACGACGGCATCGCCCGCAATCGCCAGTGGCGAATCTTCGCGCGAAACGTCGCGTTCGTCGCGCAGAGATATTTCCGCCAGAGTTTCTTCGTAGTTGGTAATTCGTCCGCGCTGTTTATCTTCCTCGTAACGCCGCTGCGCTCTGGCTTCGGGTTTTGCCGTCAGGAAAAATTTCACGTCGGCGTTCGGAAAAACGACTGTGCCGATGTCGCGCCCGTCGAGAACGCAGCCGACTCCGAGATTGCCTAATTCCTGCTGGCGCCGGACGAGAAGTTTTCTGACTTCGGAGATGGTCGAAATAATCGAAGCCGCCTGTCCGACTTCCGCCGTGCGAATCTCAAGGGAAACGTCGCGTCCGTTGAGCTTGATTTGCAGAGAGTCGGGTTCGCCGACGAGTTCGATTTCCGAATTGCCAGCAATCTCGATGACTTCGCTTTGATTTTCAAAACTCGTCCCGCTTTCCAAAACAGCCAGTCCGACGGCGCGATACATCGCGCCTGTGTCGAGATAAAGCAAGCCCAAATTTTTAGCGAGCATTTTGCCGAGCGTGGATTTGCCCGCGCCCGAAGGTCCGTCAATGGCGATTATCATTTATTAGTATTCCGGTTTTATAACTTTTTGGATTATCTGTTAATGCGTAATTATTCTATAAAAACTTTGGGCGCAACAAAAACCCGGCGCAAGATTTTCAGTTTTGCGTCGAGTTTTTATTGTAAATCGTTCAAAAGTTTTTATTTCACTTTGGGTTTAATACCCCCATCAGCTTGCTGCAACTTCATAATAGACATCTTTCCTAAATAATTATTCACTCACCTTACGCGATTTTCTGATTTAACCTGCGAAGCGGGGTGCTATCGCCCGCATTCGCGGGCTGAAAATCAAAATCGCGTAAGGTGAGTTATTCATTCTGATAAACTTAGTAGAATGAGTGTATTTGAAAAATACAAGATGAAGAAACCTGCTGAATTTATTCGATTGGAAACTTGTTTTAACAATTGTCAATTTGAAACTTTCGACTCGTCATCTCAGGTTTGCTTCCCCTAATTTATTTTGGAAAGACGTCTATTTTCTATCTAAGGCGAACGGCAAATAAACTTCGCCGAAGCCGAGCCGCAAATCTTCTTCGTGCAGCAGACGCACTCGCGCCAGATATTCTTTGAGTGGCGTGATAATTTTTTCGGGCAAAACGGTTACGCGGTCTTTCGCGCCTTTGCCGTCGCGCACCATGATTTGTTTATACCTAAAATCCAAATCCTTAACGCGCAAGCGCAAGCCTTCCAAAAGCCGCAATCCCGCGCCATAAAGCAGATTGGCAACCAGCCATTCTTCGCCGCGCATATAAGCCAAAACACGATTAACTTCGTCTTTGGTCAAAACCTCGGGCAATCGCTTTGGCAACTTGGCGCGAACCACATTTTCAATATCGCCGGGCGGTTTTTGCAAAACTTGGTGATAAAGAAAAAGAAGCGCCGCAAAGGCTTGGTTTTGCGTTGAAGCGGCGACATTTCTATCAACCGCCAAATGCGTCAGAAACGCCTGCACCTCTTCAGCTCCCTAGTCTTTGGATGACGTTTATCGTGAAAGAGAATGTAGCAGCGAATCCAGCCGATATATGCTTCTTCGGTACGGTAGCTTAAATGTTTGACTCGAATAAGCCCACAGACAGATTCGAGAAACGGAGATTTCGATTGGTTGGACATAGTTCCTCCGCCATTAAAACTTTGGCATAAATATACTTAACTCACCAACGAGAAGATTATCCGCCGGTAAAATATGTTTCGTATATAAATAAAGTTCGGAGTCGGCAACTTTCTGCCGACTTAAATTGGATTTTGCTTAACTTAATGACAGTTCTCTTTCCTTTGACAGAAAAAAAATACTATTAATGATAGTTTTCAGCCTCTGACGGTTCGTTAATTTATAAAATGTAAATCAGAAAAACAAAGTTGAAATTACAGAAAAACTCGGATGTCTGACTCGCAGAAGTTGGTAGATAAATAAGTGCGCCGATTTTTTTTTCAAAAATGTGTGTAAGATTTCACCTCAAAAAGTCATTATCAATAAAAGGAAAGCACTAGGATGCGGGTTTTAAGAAAACTTAAAAACTGTCGGTAACTTAATTTAACAGGAGTTAGAGGAATAAATTAAAAATTACAGCGAAGAACTGGAAAGCCGTGACAAGTTTATAGGTGAGAGAAATATATTAACACCAAAACTTTTTGATAATCCGAATAGAGTGAATTATTTATATAAAAAATTCGATAATTCGTTAAGCGCGGAATATACAAAAAATTTGTCACGGATAACAAATATGTTGTATTATGC
>Ga0136623_10000462_pt1 | contig 12142 bp, 5 predicted proteins | sample AntDrymUQ4492106_2_FD_104656 | JGI IMG/M metagenome (GOLD analysis project Ga0136623, IMG submission 104656) | Polar desert sand microbial communities from Dry Valleys, Antarctica - metaG UQ449 (21.06) | ecosystem: Environmental > Terrestrial > Soil > Desert | place: Antarctica: Dry Valley...
CAATTGGAAATGATTGGGGGTCTGACATGATCAAAGACTTAACTTTCGCTTTGCGAATGCTGAGAAAGAATCCGGCCTTCACGGCAGTCGCGGTGCTTTCGCTGGCGCTTGGTATCGGTGCGAACACGGCAATTTTCCAATTGCTGGATGCGGTGCGCTTGAAGACACTGCCGGTGAAAGCCCCGCAAGAATTGGCCGAGGTACGCATCGCGGATCTGACCGGAGCGCGAGGAAGCTTCAGTACTCGATACGCCAGCGTTACCAATCCAATTTGGGAGCAGCTGAGAGATCGACAACAAGCGTTCTCCGGCCTTGCCGCCTGGGGTACCGGTACGTTCAATCTCGCGCAGGGCGGCGAAACACGCCCCGCCAAAGCGCTCTGGGTGAGTGGGGATTTTTTCAATGTGCTGGGTGTGCCGCCCGTGCTCGGCCGGGTCTTCGCGCCGAGCGACGACCAGCGAGGTTGTAGCGCGCCCGGAGTGGTCATCAGCCATGCCTTTTGGCAAAAGGAATACGGCGGAGACGCCGGTGTGCTTGGCCGCAAAATTACACTGGCCAATCAGCCGTTCGAAATCATCGGCGTCACGCCCGCGAGTTTCTTCGGCCTGGAAGTTGGGCGATCGTTTGACCTGGCTCTGCCCATCTGCGCCGATGCGGTCGTCAGCGGCAGTAACCACAGTCTCGATAACGGCACCAGCTGGTGGCTAATGGTTACGGGCCGCCTTAAACCAGGATGGTCCCTGCCACAGGCATCAAGCAACTTACAAGCGATTTCGCCCGGTCTGTTTGAGTCGTCGCTACCCGCGAACTATCCAGCCACCAACGTCCAAAACTATCTGGGATTCAAACTGGACGCTGTTCCCGCCGCCTCTGGCTACTCGACGTTGCGCGAGGACTACGAGCGTCCGCTCTGGCTGTTGTTTGGAATTGCCGGACTAGTGCTGCTGATAGCCTGCGCGAATTTGGCGAATCTGCTGTTGGCGCGGGCCAGCGCGCGCGAACGGGAGATGGCCGTGAGACAGGCGTTGGGAGCATCGCGCCGGCGGCTAGTGCGTCAGCTACTCGCGGAAAGCTTGTTGCTGGCGGCAGTGGGTGCCGCGTTAGGGGCCTTTCTTGCTCAGACGTTGAGCCGGTTCCTCGTTTCGTTTCTTAACACTGGGGGCAACAACGTATTCCTTAGCCTGGGGCTTGATTGGCGCGTGCTCGGCTTCGCCGCCGGTACCGCGGCGCTAACCTGTGTTCTTTTCGGATTGACACCTGCATTGCGCGCGACGCGCATTGAGCCGGGCGCTGCGATGAAAGCGAGTGGACGCGGACTGACGGCCGGTCGCGAACGATTCAGTTTGCGGCGAGCATTGGTCGTGATCCAGGTCGCACTCTCCCTCGTGCTCGTCGCCGGCGCACTCCTTTTCTCGCGCAGTTTGAACAAACTCGAGACAGTGGATACGGGGTTTCGGCAGGACGGAATTCTGATCACTCAGGCTGGATTTGCCCAGCTGAATATAGCACCCGAACGCCGCCTGGGTTTCAGGCGCGAAATGCTTGACGGGATCAGAGCGATTCCTGGAGTCGAAGCGGCTGCGGAAACGAACATTGTTCCGCTCAGTGGCAATGCCCGGAGTAACAGTGTCTGGATGGACGGAGGCGACACCCAGCGGAGACTCGATACCTCCTTCAGTCGGATTGGTCCAAACTACTTTCAGACCCTCAACATTCCGTTACTAACGGGGAGGGACTTCAATGACCATGACGCTGCTAACACCCCTAAAGTAGCCATCGTTAACGAAACTTTTGCCCGCAAACTCCTTGACGGCGTGAACCCCGTCGGCCGGAGGTTTCGCATTGAGGCAACGCCAAGGGATCCCGAATCCGTTTACGAAATTGTCGCTTTGGTGAAAGACACCAAATACGAAGATTTGCGCGAGAACTTCGGCCCCATCGCGTATCTCGCCAACCTGCAAGATCCTCGACCAGGCACCGGGGGACAGTTCTTGATCAAATCAAACCTACCTCAAGCCGAGCTTACTGCGGCGGTAAAACGGGTTCTCGCCGAAGTGAATCCAGCTATCAGTATTAAATTTCTTGATTTCAAAACGATGATCAGAGAGTCCATGATGCGCAACCGCTTGATGGCTACACTCTCCGGCTTCTTCGGTCTACTGGCGTTGTTGCTGGCCAGCATAGGGCTCTACGGGATTCTTTCTTACGGCGTCGCCAGCCGCACCAAGGAGATTGGAATTCGCATGGCACTCGGGGCCCGGTCATGCGAAGTGCTTTCGTTGATTCTACGCGAAGCATTGCTGCTGGTTTTGGTTGGCGTGGCATTGGGTTTACCGGTGGTCTTCGTGGCGACCCGCTTCGCATCGGCGCTGCTCTTCGGCCTGACGCCGACTGACCCGCTTTCATTGAGTGTTGCAGCGCTGCTCTTGTTTGCAGTGGCCTTCGTGGCTGGTTATCTCCCGGCGCGGCGGGCAACGAAAGTCGACCCATTAGTAGCGCTCAGGTACGAGTGAAGTCATTGCCAATTGCCAATCGCCGATTGCCGATTGGAGTGAGGACGGCAACGACTTCTGAAGATCGGTCTCGGGATTCGGGGAGGGAACGACTGATGATCGAAGAACTAACACTCGCAAATGAATACTGCAAATTGGCAATCGGCAAATTGGCAATGAGTTCAATCGGTAATTGGCGAATAGGAGGTTTCTAATGCGAACGCTCTGGCAAGACCTGCAATACAGCGTCCGAATGTTGTTGAAGCACCCCGGGTTTACGTTGATTGCAGTCAGCACCCTCGCACTTGGAATCGGGGCGAACGCCGCAATTTTCAGCATCATTAACGCCGTACTGCTGCGTCCGCCCCCTTACTCCGAGCCTGACCAAATTGTAACGTTGTGGGAAAACAACACGAAAGAAAACATTGCGCGCGATGATGTCTCACCGGCAAATGTTCTTGACTGGCGCGAACGGCAACGGGTCTTCTCAGAGATAGCTTTCGCCAATCCACACAGCCTCGATTATGCCGGCAGCGATGAACCTGAGGTGATTCGCGCGGCCTTAGTTTCCCAAGGCTTCTTTCAAGTTTTTGGAGCGAGCGCGCTCTATGGCCGCGCGTTCCTGGCAGAAGAGTACGAGGCTGGGAAGAATCAAGTAGTCGTGCTGAGCCATGGAATTTGGCAACGGAGATTTGGCGGAGACAAAAACATCATCGGTCGAACATTGATGTTGGATGGGCAGCCCACAACAGTCGTTGGGGTGATGCCTCCGGAATTCCGTTTGTATTTGTTTGATCTCGAAGAAGAGGTGTGGTCACCACAAGTTCCAAACGACGTGATGAAACAGCAACGCAAGGCGACCTATTTCAAACTACTTTCAGACGATGCAGATTCCGCTCAAGCGCGGCCGCCTCTTTAGCGTTGATGAGGGTAATGAGATGCGCCACGTGGTTGTCGTTAACGAGGCATTCGCTAGCAAGAATCTGCCCGGCCAGGATCCAATAGGCAAGCGAGTAACGATTCACATGAAAGACGTAAATGAACCGACGGAAATTATCGGCATCGTCGCCGACAGCAAACACAAGGGTCTCGATTCCGAAGTCGAGCCGATGGCCTACTGGCCTCATCCCGAGCTGACTTCTACGTTTATGACTTTGGTCATGCGAACGCAAGGCGAGGCGACAAACGTAGCACCGGCCGCGCGGAATGTGATTCGCAATCTTGACACCGATCAGCCGATTGGCGTTGTCAGCACAATGGAGACCCTGCTTGCCGAATCTCTTGCGCGGTCACGTTTCAACACAATTCTTCTCTCGGTTTTCTCATTAGTGGCGTTGGTAATGGTGAGTAATGGAAACACTGTTTAAGGAACTTCGCTATGGGGTCCGAAGTCTGCTGAAGCATCCCGGCTTCACAGCCATCGCAGTAATCACGCTCGCCTTAGGCATCGGCGCAAATACGGCAATGTTCAGCGTGATCAATGGCGTGCTGCTTCGCCCGCTCCCTTATCATGCCCCCGATCGCCTCGTGACCATATGGGAAGAAAGCCCGCAGCGCGGCATGTATCAGATGCCGGTATCCTATGCCAACTTTCGCGACTGGGTAGATCAAAACCAAACCTTCGAGCAGATCTCGGCATATACATTCACCAATCTGAACCTCACAGCGGCAGGCGAGCCTGCACAGCTCCTTGCCGTCAGGTCTTCCGCCAATCTCCTTTCGCTTGTCGGCGCCGCGCCACTGCTCGGACGGGCATTTCTGCCTGCAGAAGACAGGGAGGGAGCCAATCGCGTTGTAATCCTGGGCCATGCTCTCTGGCAGAGTCGTTTCGGATCCGATTCGGGAATTGTAGGTCAGTCGCTGACACTCAATGATCAAAGCTACACGGTCGTGGGTGTCATGTCCTCCAACTTTCAATTTCCTGTCGGCTTCGGTTATCTGGGAAAAGTACTAAATGATCCCATTGACCTCTATGTACCGATCGCCGCCACCAGCAAAGAGACAGGCCGTGGCAATTATTCATTCTTCGCCATAGGCCGGCTTAAAACCGGGGTAACAATTGATCAGGCGCGTTCAGAGATGACCATGATCGAAGGCCGTCTTGAACAGCAGTACCCCGAGGGCAACACCGGCATCGGTGTCAGTCTCGTCCCAACGCAGGAACAAACCGTGAAAGAAATTCGCCCGGCGTTGTTGGTGCTGCTGGGAGCAGTAGCCTTTATGTTGCTGATAGCTTGCGCCAACATCGCAAACCTTCTGCTCGCGCGGGCGGCCTCGAGACAAAAAGAGATTGCGATTCGCACAGCTCTGGGCGCGAGCCGGCTGCGCGTCTTGCGCCTGTTGCTGACGGAGAGCCTGATGCTTTCGCTCGCGGGCGGTGGCCTGGGATTTTTGTTGGCACTCTGGGGTACCGATGCTCTCATGGCCCTCGCGCCGGACAATATTCCCCGGCTGAATGAAGTCGGAGTTGATGCTCGAGTGTTTGGCTTCACGCTCGCAGTCTCGCTCGTAACCGGAATTTTCTTCGGATTGATTCCCGCAGTTCACGCGTCAAAGCCGGATCTGAACGAAGCGCTAAAAGAAGGTTCGAGAGGCTCAATGGGGAGCGCCGCAGGCAAGCGCACTCGAAGCGTTCTTGTAGCAGTTGAGGTTGCGCTCTCGCTTGTGCTGCTGATTGGCGCCGGCCTGATGATTAAGAGTTTCATACGACTCCAGCAGATGAATCTCGGGTTCAATCCGGACAATGTGCTGGCAGTAGACCTGACGCTTTCGCGTTCCAAGTATCCTGAGGACCGTCAGCGCGCAGCTTTCTTTCAAGAGGCGCTTGAGCGACTTCAGTCGCTGAGCGGCGTAAAGTCCGCCGGCGCAACCACAGGACTGCCCCTGACGCTGACCCTTTCTGGTTCTGATTTCCGCATCGAAGGACGCCCGGAGCCTGAAGCCGGCAAAGAGATGATTATCAATACGCGCAGCGTCAGCCCGGGATATTTCCGTACGCTCGATATAGCCTTGATCAAGGGGCGCGATTTCTCGGATAGAGATAAAAGTGACTCGCCCAAGGCTGCCATCATCAACGACGATCTGGCCCGCATTTACTTTCCCAACGAAGACCCAATAGGCAAGCGAATCACATTCGATGATGGAGAGTCATGGAATTCAATCGTCGGCATAATCGGAGACGTGAAGCAACTGGGTCTGGATTCAAGGGCGAAGCCGGAAGTCTACTTTTCTTATCTTCAAGTGGCGTCTCCCTCAATGAGCCTCGTAGTCCGCACCGCCTCGAACCCTTTGAGCCTGGCCGCTGCGGTGAAGAGTCAGATTCAAATGATTGATAGAGATCTGCCTATCGATGACGCTAAAACCATGCAACAGCTTCTTGCAGAGTCCCTCTCCGGACGAAGGTTCAACATGCTGCTGCTGACTGTATTTGCTGGGGTCGCGCTCGTGCTCGCCCTTGTGGGCATTTACGGCGTGATGTCGTACACGGTGACGCAGCGGACACACGAGATTGGTATTCGCGTGGCTATTGGTGCGCAATCGCGCGATGTGTTCCGAATGGTGATCGGGCAGGGAATGATTTTAGCAATGATTGGAGTTGCTTTCGGTTTGGTTGGAGCTTTCGCTCTTACCCGATTGATGACGACCATGCTTTTTGACGTGGAACCAACCGATCCGGCAACGTTCGTCAGTATCGCGGTGCTGCTCACCGGGGTGGCGTTGGTCGCCTGCTACATACCAGCGCGGCGGGCCACGAAAGTCAATCCATTGATGGCTCTCCGGTCCGAATAGTGGCACAGACTTCAGTCTGTTCCGGTTGAGGTTAGCTCAAAGTTGAATGCGTAAGGGGCGCACAAACTGAAACCTAGACAGGATGAACAAGATTTACAGGATGGCAGGTGGAATCTTGTGAATTCTGTAAATCCTGTCAAATGAGTTCCCTTTCTCACGGAGCATCCGATGAAAGAAGGCTTGTTACTTACTGCCGAGTGCCGATCAATCGCCGGCCAAAAATACGAAATTGACATTGGCAATGGGTTCAAGCAATCAAAAATCGGCAACTAGTCTTGGGGAGGAGGAAATGACAACACTACTAAGAGACCTGCGCTATGGCATTCGCATGCTGGCGAAAACTCCGGGCTTTACTCTGGTAGCCGTGCTTTCTCTCGCCCTGGGGATTGGCGCGAACACGGCAGTGTTTAGTTTGCTCGATGCGGTCATGCTTCGCTCGCTGCCAATCGAGAATCCGGAACGGATGGTAAACATTGCCACACTCGTAAAGGGCGGCGAGCCGCATCTGGATTTCTCCTATCCGATGTTCACCGGCTTGCGCGACGGCAACCAGGCGCTGTCAGGCATTGTGGCCTACACCGAGAAAAATCTCGGTCTCACGGCTGGGGATCAAACCGAACGAATCCGCGGCGAGATTGTCAGTGCAAATTATTTTTCCGTGCTCGGTGTTCAGCCGGCAATGGGAACCGCCTTCGCCCCTGCCGATGAGCGACCAGGTGCTGCGCGCGCCGCAGTTATCAGCGACGCTCTGTGGCATCGACGTCTCGCGGGTGATCCCGGGGTTCTCGGCAAAACGATCACCCTAAACGGACGGACTTTTTCGGTCGCGGGTGTGGCGCCCAGAAGGTTTTCAGGAGTGCTGCGCGGAATGCAGACGGACGTTTGGGTCACGCTTGCCCACATGGCTGATTTCGAAGGCAATCCAAAACTCATGAACTCTCCGAACATGAGTTGGTTGTTCCTCGCCGGAAAACTAAAACCCGGTACTACCATTCAACAAGCGCAGTCGCAGCTGGCTTCGCTGCTACCTGGTGTCTCAGAGGAGGCTCGCAAAAATGGCACGTGGCAGGTAGTAGTGACTAATGCGGCCGGCGGTAACGAGGTCTATGTTGCTGAGCTATCTCGCCCGCTAACGATGCTTCTGCTGGCTGTGGCCCTGATACTGGCGATTGCCTGCGCCAACGTGGCAAGTCTCTTACTTGCTCGGGCAAGAGTACGAGGAAAAGAGATTGGAATTCGGCTCGCTCTGGGAGCCAGCCGTCCACGTATTGTACGGCAACTTCTCACTGAGAGCCTGCTGCTGGCGCTGGCAGGCGGTGCGCTCGGACTGCTCATGGCTCTTTGGACATTTGGCCTCGCTTCCGGTTTGCGGACAAGTGAAGCGGCAGAACTGGCTATCGATGTTTCTCCAAATATTCGAGTCTTGCTCTTTACCCTGATCGTCTCGGTGCTGACCGTTCTCTTGTTTGGGATAGCGCCGGCACTCCGCGCATCGAAACTTGATCTCGTTCCGATTCTCAAGGATTCAACCGCCACCACACCGGTCTTTCGCCGTGGTCCTTCGCTGCACAGTCTATTAGTCGTCACGCAGGTCACCTTGTCCCTCGTACTACTTGCCGGTGCCGGCCTCTTTCTGCGTAGTCTCTGGAAGCTGCAAGCAATCGAAAAGGGATTCACCGGCGACAACGTCGTGGCGATGTCGCTGAACATGGAACTGCAGGGCTACGACGCCGCGCGCGGCGCAAATTTCTATCCCGCGGCTTTGGAGAGTCTGTGGTCGTTACCAGGCGTTCAGTCGGCAAGCTTAGCCAGCGCTTTGCCGGTTTCGGCGGGTGGCAGCCGCATACAGATGGGACCTAATTCTACCAAGCCTGCGGTTGATGAAGAGATCGCCATCGATATTGTCACCGTCTCCCCACGTTTCTTTGAGACTACTGGGTTATCACTGCTTCGCGGCAGAGACTTCCGGCAGATCGATACTGAAAAGTCGGGGAAGGTAATGATCGTCAACGAGACGATGGCGAAGAAGTTTTGGCCGGACACCGATCCGTTGGGAAGTAGTTTCTACGACGGCGACTCCACATTTGAGGTTGTTGGCGTTGCTCGCAACACGAAGTACCGAAATCTTCGAGAAACGCCGCGCATGACATTTTACCTACCGCTGGCCCAATCATATAGACCGAGCATGGATCTGTTGGTTCGCACGACGGGAGACTCCTCCCAGATTGCGCCCGCCGTTCAAGGTCGTCTGCACGCGATAGAGCCCGCGCTTACAGTCTTCAACATTCGCACACTCTTCGAACATGTCGGCAGATCTCTCTACGTGGAACGAATGGAGAGCCTCCTTTTGACGTTCTTCGGAATTCTGGCACTGACGCTGACTGCTATTGGCATCTATGGCGTCGTGGCTTATTCGGTGGCGCAGCGTACTCGTGAAGTGGGCATTCGCATGGCTCTCGGCGCTCAAAAAAGAGATGTGCTGAAGATAATTCTCGCGCAGGGTCTGGCGCTGGTTGCCTGGGGTACGGTCCTTGGTCTAGTAGCGTGCTACTGGCTCGCGCGTCTGGTTTCCAACCAACTCTATGGTGTCAGCGCGCACGATCCCGCGACGCTAGCGAGTGTGGTGGTTGTGCTGCTTGTGGTGGCGCTTCTGGCTACCTACATCCCGGCACGGCGCGCCACTAAGGTCGATCCGCTGGTAGCGCTGCGTTACGAATAGCGAGGTAGCACACTACGAGTGAAGACCACGGAATTTGAATTTGACTTTGCAAAGGCGAGGTAAGAGTTATGAAGTCGGTCTGGCAAGATTTGCGCTATGGATTTCGGATGCTCTGGAAAAGTCGGGGCTTCACTATTGTAGCAATACTCTCGCTGGCTATCGGCATCGGGGCCACTACGACGATCTTCAGTTTAATCAATGCGCTGCTGTTGAGACCGTTGCCCGTCGCCGAGCCCTCTCGGCTCGTCAACGTTCATTCGACAAGTCCTGACGGAAGCAGCTTTCACTCGTTCTCTTATCCAGACTACGTGGACTATCGCGATCAATCTGGAGTGTTCGACGGCCTCGCAGCATACACGATTAACACCTACAGCCTGAACACCGGCGGGCAAAGTGAGCGCATCTTCGGCATCGTCGTCAGCGAAAACTTCTTCACCGTGATGGGCGTTCGCCCAGGGTTGGGTCGTCTCTTCACAGCAGCAGAAGACCGCTCCGCAAGCGGCGAGCCGGTCGCCGTGCTCAGTCATGGTTACTGGCGGCGACGCTTCGGCGGCGATCCTTCCATCGTTGGCAGAACACTGCTCTTGAACGGCCACGCCTATGAAATCATCGGCATCGCCCCGCCGAAATTCACAGGCCCGCGCGTCGCTTTCGCACCCGACATCTACGTGCCGGTGTGGACACAGCCGCTGGCATTTCCGCGTGGCGCGGAGTGGCTCAAAAATCGTCAGGCTGGAAGTCTTGAAATTGTAGGCCGCTTAAAACCGGACGCTACCGTTCAAAGCGCGCAGGCCAACTTGCGCGCCATCGTGCAACGCCTCGCCGAAGAGTTCCCGGATTCACACAGGGGCAAGGGCGTGGAGGTGCGACCGACGAACACGGGGTTCGGGCAGATGGAAGGCCCGCTCATCGGATTCATGAGTGTGCTGATGGGTGTCGTCGGTCTGGTTCTTCTGATCGCGTGTGCGAACGTCGCCGGGTTGGCGCTCTCGCGAACAGCGATGCGGCGCAAGGAGATGGCGATTCGGCTCGCGATGGGCGCGCGCCGCAGCCGCATCATCCGCCAGCTCTTGACCGAAAGCACGCTGCTCTTCGTGCTTGGCGGAGCGACTGGTCTGGTGTTGGCCGTGTGGCTGACCGATCTCTTGCTCGCCTTCAAGCCGCCCGTGCCTTTCACCATCGAGCTTGATCTGGGGCTCGACTGGCGTGTGCTCTCGTTCACTCTTCTCGTCTCGCTCTTAACCGGATTAATCTTCGGTTTGGCTCCGGCGATACAAGCTTCAAGACCGGACGTGCTTCCCGCTTTGAAGGACGAGACGGCAGGCGGTAGCTTCCACCGCATGCGCCTCTTGAGCCTCTTCGTCGTCGGGCAGGTCGCCGTCTCGCTCGTGCTTCTTGTCAGCACGGGACTTTTCCTGCGTTCACTTCAACACGCCCGGGCTCTCAATCCTGGCTTCAATCCTGAGAACGTTTTGAACGCCGGATTCGACCTTTCGATTCAAGGCTACGACGAAGCGAAAGGACGGCGGTTCTACCAGCAGTTGATCGAGCGCATCAGCTCAATGCCGGGCGTCGAGTCTGCGAGCCTCGCGCGCAATGTTCCATTGAACGGCTCGAACATGGAGCTGGGCATCAACGTCGAGGGACACGAGCCGCCCAACGGCAGAAGATCATTCGACACGGACTTCAATGCTGTCAGTCCGAAATATTTCGCTTCTCTCGGCATCCCTCTCTTGCGTGGCCGTGATTTCAACAAAGCAGACAAGAAAGAGTCGCCCAGCGTCGCCGTCATCAACGAGATGATGGCGGACCGCTTCTGGCCAGGGCAGGATGCTTTGGGCAAGCGCTTCTTCCTCGGCCCTCTGGCGGACGGCACGCCCCTGGAAATTGTCGGCATTGTTAAGGACGGCAAGTATCGCACGCTCGGCGAAGACCCGCGCCCCTATCTTTATCTGGCATTCGAGCAGGAGTACTCGCCGCAGATGACGCTTCATTTGCGTACCGCACGGGGCAACGCGGCGCACGTGTTGGCAGGGTTGCGCGAGGAAGTTGCACAAATGGACAGGAGCGTCCCTCTGCTCGACGTGATGCCGCTCACGCAAGCCATCGGCGTCTCTTTAATACCGATTAAAGTAGCGGCCACGCTCGCTGGGCTCTTCGGGCTGGTCGGAGTCTTGCTGGCAGCGGTCGGCATCTTTGGTGTCGTCAGCTTCGCGGTCGCACAGCGCACGCGCGAGATTGGTATCCGCATCGCTTTGGGCGCGCAAGCAAGAGATGTGCTCATGCTGATCGTCGGTCAGGGAATGCGCCTCGCTCTGGCCGGAATCTCGGTCGGCTTGCTGGCGGCCATCGCAGTCTCGCGCCTGCTGGCGAGCCTGCTCTACGGCATCAGCGCGACCGATGCGGTGACCTTTGTCGGAGTGGCGCTGCTTCTCGCTCTCGTGGCCCTGATTGCCTGCTATGTCCCGGCGCGGCGGGCGACGAGAGTGGATACGCTGGTGGCGCTTCGATACGAATGAGAATTTCGGATTTCGGATTTGAGAGCCTTCGACAAATGGAACACGAAATTGGCAATCGGCAATTGGCAATTGGCAATGCCTTCAATTGGCAAAGTTGGGAGGATAGGTGATGCATAACCTGCTGCAAGACTTGCGCTATGCCGTTCGTGCTTTGCTGAAAAACCCCAGCTTTGCGTTGATTGCCATCGTCACGCTGGCCCTAAGCATCGGAGCGAACACGGCTATCTTCAGCATCGTCAATGCGGTTTTGCTGCGTCCCTTGAAGTATCCAGACCCTGAGCAGTTGGTGCTCGTCACTGATACGCAGCCGCCGTCAGACGAAACTCCGGCGGATTATGCGGAATATCTCGACTGGCGCGAGCAGGCGCAAATCTTCCAACACTTCGCCGCCTACTTCAACACCACTTTCACCCTGACGGGTCTGGGCGATCCACAGCAATTGTGGGGTGCGCGTATCTCGGCTAACACGCTGCCGACTTTGGGAGTTAATCCAATAATGGGCCGTGGTTTCCGGCTGGAAGAAGAGGTGAGAGGGAGTGAGCGTGTAGCGCTGATCAGTTACGGCCTCTGGCAGCGTCAATTCGCCGGTGATCCGAAAGTGGTCGGGCAGTCGATCACGCTGG
>Ga0136623_10000463_pt1 | contig 12117 bp, 11 predicted proteins | sample AntDrymUQ4492106_2_FD_104656 | JGI IMG/M metagenome (GOLD analysis project Ga0136623, IMG submission 104656) | Polar desert sand microbial communities from Dry Valleys, Antarctica - metaG UQ449 (21.06) | ecosystem: Environmental > Terrestrial > Soil > Desert | place: Antarctica: Dry Valley...
ATCAGACACCGGAGGTGTACGGTGTCTAGCGTAAGCCTATCATTTCCTCAAGGGTCGATCGCTGCTATGAGTCAGAACGATCTCATCCACCTAGAGTCTAATTTTAGGAACTGGCAAGAGAGTCGCGGTGTCGATCTTGCTGATGTTGATCCTCTTGTCTACTACTGCGTAGAGCAATTTTTGAAGCCGTTTGATCTGAACGACGAAGAGATCTCCTATGGCATTGTTGACGGTGGAATGGATGGCGGCGTTGATGCGATTTACTTCATTGTCAATCGCGACATTCTGGTTCGGGATGATGTCGAAATCGAGCCAAAGAGTGTCACGCGAGTCAGACTCGTGGTTATGCAGGTAAAGAGTAGCGGCGGATTCAGCCCTATCGAAATAGATAAGTTGTATTTCTTTACCGACGATCTACTTGATCTGTCACAGCCCGCTTCAGCGTTCGCAACAAAATACAACAAACGCCTGCTTGAGATAATGCACACTTTCAAGACGGCATATTTAAAGATCGCCGGTCGATTTCCGGCAGTTGCAGTTGACTATTATTACATCACTCGCGGGGACGAGGTAACTTCAGACCTGAATGCGAATAAATCTGTAGAAAGACTTCAGTCCAAAGTAAAAGAGCACCTGAATAAAGCGGAATGCACCTTTAACTTTGTTAACGCCCAATCTCTATTGCAGCAAGTGATGAAACGCGCTCCGAATGAGCGACCCCTAGTTTGGGCGGACGCGCCACTGCAATTAGCAGAGGGTTATATTGGCATGGTTAAGTTACGGGACTTCTACGCCTTCATTAAAGATGAGGGTGGCGAGTTAGCAGATCGTATTTTTGAGGCCAACGTCCGAGGGTTTCAACAGGCCACGCCAGTTAATAAACAAATAGGTGATTCGCTGCGAGCTGATGGGCCTCCTAATTTTTGGCTGCTAAACAACGGGATTACGGTAATTGCTGATAGCGTTTCCAACGCGGGACATAAGCGCCTAGCTCTCGAAGATCCGCAAATCGTGAACGGGCTCCAAACATCGCGTGAAATATTCTCCTATTTCACGGAACAGCAACCAGTTAACGAGGATCGCTCAATTTTGGTCAAGGTTATTGTAACTAACGACGCCGTTGTTAGTGATTCAGTCATCAAGGCGACAAACAGCCAAAATAAAATGCCCGCCGCTTCCCTAAGAGCGACCGATCCGATTCATCATCAGATCGAAGATTTATTTAAGCAGTATGGCTTCTACTATGATCGAAGGAAGGGCTTCTACAAAGACAAGGGGAAACCAGCGAGCAAGATCATTAGCGTGGTTGGTCTGCTGCAAGCCGTCGTTGCGATTGTTCTTCAACGTCCCGACGATGCTCGCGCAAGACCATCTGACTACATTAACCAAGATACGAAATATGAGTCCGTGTTCGGCCTGAACAGCGTACCGTTAGGCATGTATCTAACATGTATTCGTGTGATCCGGCGTGTAGATGAATATCTTCGTTTGCCAGCTGTGGGCATGGAGGCCGGGGATAAGCGAAACATCAAGTTCTATTTGGCGGCTTATCTGGTTTGCAAATTAACAGGAAAATCCGCGCCGACAATTCAGGAAATAGAAAAGCTCGATCTAACACGAATCGACGATGCGATCCTGGCAGAGTGTCTAAAGCCAATTTGGACAAAGTACGCTGATCTGGGCTTTGACGATGCCGCCGCCAAAGGCTCTGACCTCCTAAGATGGATGAGAACTCACCTCGCACGACGCTTCGCGAAAAGAGCAAAGTCGCTTTCTCGAAAGGCGAGATAGGAAACGGAAAATGAAGCCTAAGTCAGAAGAGTTTGAAAAGTTCGACAAGGTAATGGGCGGTCTTTTAGCCGTACCTTACTCTGAATTACAAAAGAAGTTAGAAGACGAAAAGAAAGCTAAGGCAAAGAAAAAGAAGCGAGCTACTTTGCCCGCTTCTTCCCACGCTTCTTCTTCCGGTAAAAGGCGCGTTGCTTAGCACGATAATTTATCGTCGTCTGGCAGCTTGCCCGTTACTTCTTTGAAGGTAAGGCGCTTACCTGTGACTTGCTCCATTGCTTTTTGGAATCGTTCGCTATCGTTCCCTTTCCGACCGTTGAAGCGAAACGATTGTTCATCGAGATAACGAAAAAGATGAAACGGCTCAACTGAAATGTAAGTGCCCTTGATCGACCGTTTCAGAAGCGACCAAAAGTTCTCGATTCCGTTTGTGTGAACATGGCCTTGAACGTAAGTCTCCGCATGATTGATCACGTGATGGATAAATTCTTGGTCAAGTTGGTTGTAAGAGCGCAGCGCTTCGCTGTAGACCGTGGAGCCTTGCTCTACGTGCTGGCTAACCTGATCGTGAAGCATGCGACGCTTTGTGCCCGCAACAACCATTGTGCGGACTTCGCCGTGACGTTCCAAGAGACCCATAACCGCAACCTTGCCGGTGTCTCGCGCTCCGAGATGCTTGCGCTTACTGAAGTGCATGTTGCGAGCTTTACCGCCGATGTAGGTTTCGTCAACTTCAACGCGACCGGAGAGCTTCTTTTCAAACGATCCGCTTTGCATCGCCAGCCGGATTCGATGCTCCATAAACCAAGCGGTCTTTTGAGTTACGCCCAAGTCTTTCGCCATTTCGTAACTACTCTTGCCGTTCTTGTTGTTCACGATCATCCACACAGCGGGAAGCCACTTATCCAGACCAAGCGGCGAATCCTCAAAGATGGTTCCTACTTTGACGGAAAACTGGCGTTGCTTGTGGGCGCTCTTGCACTGCCACTTATTCTGTTTTTCAAGGAACGACACATCATCGCGGCCACACGTGGGGCAGATAACGCCTTTCGGCCAGCGACGGGCAGCAAGGTAGTTACGGCAATTCTCAGGATTGGAGAAGTAAATGATTGCCTGTTGAAGCGTCTTGGGGTTGGTTTCGTTTGCCATAGTGAGAGCATCTTAGCAAACGGTACTTGATTCGTCAAGTATATTATTGCCGTTGAAACGGTTTCTCGACTAGGTCGCCGTTTGTATCACCGGGCTAAAGCCTCGGTGTGAATGAGAGGTCAGAGCCTCTTTGCCCGACAGACACCTGCCAGCTGCTCCTGCCGTCTGCCTCCTGCCCTACTTGCTCATCATCTGCTGGTTTCCCTGCGCCGGAACTGCGCTCCCGTACTTCATTTTCACTGTGCTCGCCTTTCTGAATCTATAGAGCGTCACGATGAACATGTTGTCGTATTCCGTCTCGGGAATGGTCGGATAGGTTCCACCTCCAAGCGCCGCAATGATTGCGGGCACAGTGCTGTTGTGTCCGGCGACAAAAACCACTCCTCCGGTATGATTCGACTTGATCTGCTTGACGAGCTCGGGCGTGTTGCCCGAATCTATTCGGCTTACTGGAAGCGACAAACGCTCCGCGAGGGGCTGCACTGTCTGCTGAGTGCGCCCATACTGAGTTGCATAAATTGCCGTGACACCGGTACTGCCGAGAACGTGAACTAACTCCTGCGCCCGCGCTCGACCTTCGGGGCTCAAATCCGGATTCGGATTATCCGGTTCAATGTTCTTCTCCGCATGCCGAACCAGGATGACAGTTGTTACCGGGCGTAAGAAATAGAAGTAGCCGCAAGCCAGCAGGCCAACCAGCAACAGAATGATCAGGGGGTAGAGAAGTCGCGGGCTAGCCCAAAAACGTATTTTGGCCATGAAAAAACTCTGCTCCTTTAATAACAATTGAAACTTGCCTGAAGAACTCTAAGGACAGGATAAGAAGTCAAACCTGGCGCTGATTTCGCGCGAATTATAGCGCAGGTTCCTGAGGTTACCATGCTGTATGCCGAGCGTGGCCTTGCCGCGAACAAAGCAGTTTCACGCAAAGACGCAAAGGGTGCAAAGACGCAAAGTCCAGCCCGATTAATTCTTTGCGTCTTTGCACCCTTTGCGTCTCTGCGTGAAAGCTCTTGTTCAGAATACAAATTTCTGCGCTCTTGCTTCATAGAGTTGGGGGAAGATGATAGTCTAGCGCCTGAGCTAAGCAGTAAACAGATAGCACGTGAAGCCAACCGCGGCTTTTGGGAGCGGTCTTGAGAGGTGGAGAGTTGGAGCAGAAAACCAGAATCGATCTATCAGAAGTAATTGCAGAGAACTTCGGCGCTAATGCAACTTACGTCGAAGGACTGCTGAGTCGTTTTCGCAGCAATCCTGAGCTGGTTGATGAATCGTGGCGGGCTTATTTCAGTGAACTGCTGGGCGATTCCGAGCCGGTCCCGCAACCACATGCATCTGAAAATGGCAGAGGTTCCACAGCTACTCCTGCTCACGATGCCGCTCCGGCAACTGCGGCGACTGCCGCAGTTGCTTCTGCACCTGCGAAGCCGCCGATGGCCGCCCCCGTTGCGGAAGTGAAAACTGAAGCCACGCCTATTCGCGGCGGCGCACTGAAGATCGTTGAGAACATGGAGGCGAGTCTCTCCGTTCCGATCGCAACTTCCCAACGACGCATTCCCGTAAAGCTTCTGGAAGAGAATCGCCTCATCATCAACAAGTATCTCCAGGAGCACGATGGTGGAAAAGCCTCCTATACCCACATGATTGCCTGGGCAATTCTGCGAGCGCTCGATAAGTTTCTTCAGCTTAACGATGGGTATGAAGTCTCAGATGGCGCTCCCGCGCGTTTGCGACGTGAGAACGTAAATCTCGGTGTAGCGATCGACCTGGCGAAGAAAGATGGCACTCGGACTCTGCTTGTCCCGAATATCAAGGGTGCCAATAGGCTGCGCTTCTCCGAGTTTCTGGAAACGTATGACAGCGTGGTAAAGCGAGCGCGCGAAGGAAAACTGCAAATCGCAGACTTCCAGGGGACCACGCTTTCCTTGACGAATCCCGGGACAATCGGCACGGCTTCCTCGACGCCGCGGCTGATGACCGGTCAGTCACTGATCATTGCGACGGGAGCGATTGAGTATCCGGCCGAGTATCAGGCAATGGCGCCCGAAGCGCTGTCGCAGCTGGGGATCAGCAAAGCGATTACGATCAGCAACACTTACGATCATCGAATCATTCAAGGTGCTGAATCGGGAGCCTTCCTGGCGCGAGTCCATGAGCTACTGATCGGACAACATAGGTTTTACGATGAGGTTTTTGCCGATCTGGGAATTCCCTATGCGCCGCTACGTTGGAATCTGGATCGCAATCCCTTTTTCCTGCAGGGCGACTACACACGCGAACAAACGATTAAGGAAGCTCGAGTGATAGAGTTGATCAATGCCTATCGCGTGCGCGGGCATTTAATTGCCGATATTGATCCGCTGCACGCACTGCCCGTGCTTTACCATCCTGAACTGGACATTGAAACGTACGGCCTGACGATCTGGGATCTCGATCGGCAGTTTATTACCGGCGGACTCGCCGGCACTGTAAGCGCAACACTGCGCGAAATTCTCGATATTTTACTGCGGGCTTATTGCGGCAAAGTAGGTATCGAATATCGTCACATGCAGGGCAAGGACCAGAAATATTGGATCCGGGAACAAATCCGCATGCAGTTTGTCGAACCTGAACCACTCTCCAACGAAATCAAAAAACAGCTGCTGTGGAAACTCATTTCAGCCGAACAGTTTGAGCGGTTTCTTCATACCAAATACCTGGGTCAGAAAAGATTCTCGCTTGAAGGCAGCGAGACGATTATTCCCTTGCTGGATCGGTTGATTGAAGGCGCCGCCGATCGCGGCGTTGAAGACATTTCGCTGGGAATGGCCCATCGCGGTCGTCTGAACGTGCTGGCGAATGTGATCGGCAAGTTCTGCGAACGCATCTTTGCGGCATTTGAAGGCTCGGTCCATCCCTCCTTTCCGGCGGATGAGGGTGACGTGAAATATCATCAGGGCGCGATGGGCGAACGTGCAACTGAGAGTGGGAGAACAGTGACTCTGACCCTTTCACCAAATCCCAGTCACCTCGAGGCCGTTGATCCAGTGGTCGAGGGAATGGTTAGGGGCAAGCAGGACTTGATGCGGGACAAGTTGGGCCTCGCTCGCGAAGATGTAATCGATCGAGCGTTGCCCGTGCTGCTGCATGGTGATGCTGCGTTTGCCGGACAGGGCGTCGTGATGGAGACCTTGAACCTGGCTGATCTCAAAGGCTATCGCACGGGTGGAACTATTCACATAATCATCAATAACCAGATCGGTTTCACCACGTCGCCAGAAGCTGGTCGATCGACAATTTATTCAACCGACGTCGCGCGCATGATGCAGTTGCCGATCTTTCACATTAACGGTGACGATCCCGAGGCGGCCTATCGCACTCTACAAATCGCTCTCGACTACCGGCAAGAGTTTAATAAAGACGTAGTGCTCGATGTGGTTGGGTTCCGCAAACTAGGTCACAACGAGACAGATGAACCAAGTTACACGCAACCGCTAATGTACGCTCGCGTAAAGGCCCATCCTGGTGTACGAACGATCTATGCAAAAAGGCTGATCAAGGAAGGCGTCATTACCGAGGCGGAAGTAAAGGCGTTGATTGAAGAACGCGTGCGGCGTTATGAAGATGCGCTCGCGCGAGCCAAGGAACTCGTCTCTAAGAAGCTGCCAACGCAAACGGCCAACCCCATTGAAGAACTTGACGGGTCGGACGTAGTTGAGACTGGTGTGGCGGCCGAGATGATCAAAAACATTGCGCGCAAGATTGCTATTGTGCCTGATGGCTTCAATATTAATCCCAAGATGGTGAGCCAGCTTGCCCGGCGCGCGAAGATGGGAGAAGGCTCATTACCCCTCGACTGGGCTTTTGCCGAGGCGGTGGCATTTGGTTCGCTTGTCGTTGAGGGAAGTCGAGTTCGTTTGAGCGGACAGGATTCAGGACGCGGGACGTTTAGCCAGCGTCACGCAGTCTTGTACGACACCCAAACGGGCCAAACCTGGGCGCCTCTTTCCGAACTTCGTTCGCAGACGAAACCGGATGCGCGGTTTGAGGTGTTTGACAGCTCACTGTCAGAAGAAGGCGTGCTTGGTTTTGAGTATGGTTACTCAGTGGTAGCTCCGGAAGCACTGGTACTTTGGGAAGCACAGTTTGGCGACTTCGGTAACGGTGCGCAGGTAGTGATCGACCAATACATCGCCGCATCGGAAGATAAGTGGAAGCAAACTTCGCGACTCACGATGCTCCTGCCGCATGGTTACGAAGGCCAGGGGCCCGAGCATTCCAGCGCTCGCCTCGAACGCTACCTGCAACTTTGCGCAGAGAACAATCTGCAAGTCTGTTATCCGACGACGCCGGCGCAATATTTCCATCTCTTGCGGCGTCAGGTGAAACCAGGAATGGAGCGACCGCTAATCGTCATGACGCCGAAGAGTCTGCTGCGCCTTCCGGCAGCGACTTCCAAACTCGACGACTGTACAGCTGGGGGATTCCAGCCGCTCATTGCGGATCCGGAAATTAAAGACGCCGCCATCGTTGAACGCATCGTTGTTTGTAGCGGTAAGGTTTATTACGATCTTGTTGAGGGAAGAAAGACCTCTGGCGAGCAGCGAGTGTCGCTAGTGAGACTCGAACAGTTCTACCCCTTCCCGCTCAACCGACTACGCGAGGTACTGGGAAGTTACCCAAATGCGAAGCAGCTGGTTTGGGCGCAAGAAGAGCCCAAGAACATGGGTGGCTGGACCTTCGTAGGCCCGCGTTTGGAAAACGTCATGCCCCACCTTGGACGCCCGCGATACGTTGGCCGCGCCGCTTCAGCTAGTCCCGCAACTGGCTCCTACTCCATTCACCAGGCGGAGCACGCGAGCCTCGTGCAAGAAGCTCTTACCCTATAATGTCGTGTCGGCGGGTGCTTCGAGTGCGCGACTGGACACGTGGCTAACACTCAACTACGGAACCGTGAGCGGTAGAGGCTGTGTGAAAGCCCAAAATGGTCACGATAATTTGCAGGTCTGGAAGGTGGACCCTGTCCCCGCTCTTACGTTGAAAACAAGAATCGTTTTAGACCATAACTCGATTCATTCTCATCCTCCAAAAGGAACTCTTCACATTGCACGCCAACCGCCGACCCACAATTTCCCAGGAGTTGCTTAAAGCTGAGGCGGGGACAGGGTCCGCCTTCCTGACCCAGAGATTACTAAGTGACCTGTAAGTTACCGTAAGCCTTTGGGGTTTGACACCGGCTGCCGTCGTAAAGCTTTCGCTTTGCCTCACAAAGTACTTGACAGAAACACGAGCTCCCCTTACTATCAGCACGATGGGTTCGATTCACCTTGTTCCACCAGTTACAGAACAGCCGCCGGCGCTGCACGAACGCGCCATGGATAACTTGCGCTACATCCGCGAAACGATGGAGCGCTCGTCAGCCTTTACTGGCGTTTCCGGATGGGGTGAGGTTGCGATCGGCGTTACGGCGCTTGGCGCAGCTTATGTCGCAGCTCAGCAGGCGACCTTCAAGGCCTGGATCGCGGTCTGGATAGCCGGAGCATTAATTTCGCTCTTAATAGCGGGTTGGTCGATGGATCGAAAGGCCCGAGCGGCGGGCATGCCGCTTTTTTCGGGGCCGGGTCGCAAAGTGGCCTTTAGTCTATCGCCTCCAATCTTCGTCGGCGCATTGCTGACAGTCCTGCTTTACCGCGTCGGCGTAGTTGATGCGATTCCGGGCGTATGGTTGCTCCTTTACGGAACCGGGGTCGTCACTGGCGGGATGTTTTCGGTTAGCGTTGTTCCGATCATGGGGCTCTGTTTTATGTCACTAGGCGCGGTTACGCTCTTCGCCCCTCCAACTTTTGCCAACTGGTTCCTTGCCGCGGGTTTTGGTGGGCTTCACATAATTTTCGGTGTAATCATCGCTAGGAGATACGGTGGCTAAACAGTCCGCACTAAAACATTCCACGCAAAGAAAGCACGTGTCTGCCCCGGCCGGGCCGCAAGAAGTTCGTGGTGTTAAGGCTAAGAGTGCCGCACCAGCGTTAGATCGCCTGATCCACGAACGATTGCGGCTCGGAATAGTTAGCGGCCTCGCAGCTAACGAGTCTCTAACTTTCAACGATCTTAAGAGCTTACTGAATACGACGGACGGCAACCTTAGCGTGCATGCTCGTAAGCTTGAGGACGCCGGCTACATTACCTGTACAAAGTTCTTCGAGGGTCGCTTGCCCAGAACTGAGTACAAAGTGACCGCAGCAGGCCGACGGGCATTAGAAAGCTATTTGAACCACATGGAGACGCTGATTCAGCAAATGCGAAACCGATAGACCGGTTCCGATCCCCCCCTTTTTTTGCGCCGTCGCTTTGCAATGCAAAGCGCTTTGCTTCGCGGTTTTCTTTTAACCCACAGGAGACTTCAATGTATACCAACGTTAACCTTGCCGCGCCGCTTGGAGTGTTGGCGTTACTAGGCACCACCTTCGTACTGGCAATAGCTGGTTTGATTTTCGCTTATACGATCTTCGCGCGAAAGTTTCTTGGGACGATAGCTGTGCTGTTGGCTGGCGCAGTCATTGTCACAGTCTACCTGGGGCTGATGCTCCTAATGTCTTTTACCAGTGGCGAGCGGGTTCTGGCGCGAGGACAGGAGAAACATTTCTGCGAAATCGATTGCCACCTTGCTTATTCCATCGTTGATGTGCGCCAGACAAGAACGCTCGGCAATCCCCCAAATCAATTCTCCGCTGCAGGCTTGTTCCACGTCATACAGATCAAGACGCGTTTTGACGAAGATACGATCGGCCGGAACAGAGGAAGTGGCCCGCTAAAGCCGAATAGCCGTGTCGCCACCGTTATCGACGATCAGGGTCGCGAGTATGCGCCTTCTCAGGATGGCCAGAGAGTGTTATCCCAGTCCGAGGGCATTGGTACCCCGCTGACCACACCGCTGCGACCGGGTGAGTCCTACACAACTTCGCTGGTGTTTGATCTTCCGGCGGGCGTCAATAATCCCACGTTACTTATCAATGAAGCTGAAACAGTCACCCACCTGGTAATCGGACACGAAAACAGTCTGTTGCACAAGAAGACCAGGTTTCAACTGTGAGTAATGAGTTTACGAAAGACTGTTTTACGCATCGCGCCTATTGGAACCAGCTAGTGTCTGAGGCGTGAACAAACACCGGTGGGAGCAATTTACTCACCTGGGTTTCGCTTTAACAATTCCAATCTCAAGTCGGGGAAAGTGCACGGTCTTGAGAGATCGTAATTCCGATTAAAAACCGAAAGGCGTAAGGAGCATTTAAAATGACCAGGCGAATCATTGCCATTGCTTTCATCTTCGTGTGCGCATCGGTAGGCTGGGCCATCCTCGGAGGCACACTCTTTTCCCGTACCTACTCGTCAGACTCACTAGCCGAAAACCGTGTAGCCTCCACTTGGGGCACTCAGCAAACTCAATCCTCGCCAACGGCCTCCTTCACGCGAATTGAGCCGAAGCAAGAGGAGATCACTGAAAACGGCAAGAAGGTTGTTAAGACGGTTCAGCAACAAGTCCCAATTCCATTGTCGCTGGAGAGCAGCGCCATCGATGTCACACTTGATCTTGAGCATCGCCAGAAGGGTCTCCTTTGGTTTAGCACGTACAAAGTTGCTTTCGCAGGCGTGTACGGGTTTCGGAATACCAGCGACAAAGAGGAAACGGTCAACTTCACGCTCAAGTTTCCGACGTCGCAGGCAATGTATGACGATCTCACGTTCATGGTTGATAACAACTCTGTCTCAGTTGTGAACCATGAGAATGCATCGACCAGGAAGCGTGAAAATCCTGCCAGGAAAGACAGCCCAGCTGACGGTTGGCTATCGGTCTCAGGGGTTGAACGAGTGGCGTTACAGTTTTGGCGGCCAGGATGTTACGCAGGTTCGAGACTTCAAACTCAAGATGAAAACAAACTTCAAAGACATTGATTTTCCTGACAACACGCTTTCACCCTTGGAAAAGCTTGAGACAGCCAACGGCTGGGATTTGACCTGGTCTTATAAGAACCTCTTGTCTGGTTACCAAATCGCAATGGTAATGCCTGAGAAACTTCAACCCGGGCCGCTGGCCGGAAGGATTAGTTTTTTTGCGCCGGTCTCGCTTTTCTTTTTCTTCTTCCTCATGCTGATCATCACAACTCTGCGAGGCATCGAGCTTCATCCGATGAACTACTTCTTCCTCGCGGCTGCCTTCTTCTCATTCCATCTGTTGCTTGCCTACCTGGTAGATCACGTGTCTATCCACCTGGCATTTGTGATCTCTTCCGTCGTTTCAATTTTCCTGGTCGTCAGCTATCTGCGTCTGGTTGTGGGACTGCATTTTGCCAGTCGCGAGGCGGCGCTGGCACAGTTTGTCTATCTGGTGGCGTTCTCCTACGCCTTCTTCCTTAAAGGTTTCACCGGTCTCGCAATCACAATTGGCTCGGTTACGACATTGTTTGTTGTGATGCAGGCAACAGGGCGGATTCGCTGGAAGGATAAGTTTTCCCTGACACCAACGGAACAACCGAGGGCTGAACTGTCCTGAGTGTTAATAGATAGAGCGTGGGCACGTTAACGTTGTGAGGTATTGCGAGGCAAGAGTGCTTAAGCGTGCCTGCGTTCTTTTCTATGCTTGCCAGCATGGCTTCCCGGCATGGATGCCCTCCAACTGGACATTTGAACAAGAAGTGCCGGTAAACAAATGTCGATAAACTTTCTCGCGTGATCCGTCGTAAAGCCAAATACGCGGATTTCCGCGGTTCCTAGCAAATCATGAAAGCCCTTTTCTCTTTCTATTCTGATGCCCTGAAGATTGCCTTGCAGTCGATATTTGCCCACAAACTCCGTGCATTTCTCACATTGATCGGGATCATCATAGGCGTGGCATCGGTTGTGGTGGTGGGTGCTTCGATCAGCGGCCTGAACACCTATGTCGTCGATAAGATGGCGAAAGTCCTTGGCAGCAACCATTTTATGATGGCGCGCATGGCTTTTCACGGCCGCATGTCTGATGAGGAATTTGAGCTTCGCAACCGGCGAAACAAGCGGATCAACTGGGACGATTACGAGTGGGTGCGCGACCACTGTCGCTCGTGCTCCGAAGTTGGCGCCCAGGTGCAAGGGCAGAGTGACCTGAGACAGGAGGGCCTCGAGTTTCCGGGGGCCCTGATTTTTGGCTCCAGCGCCAACATGGTAGAC
>Ga0136623_10000465_pt1 | contig 12039 bp, 11 predicted proteins | sample AntDrymUQ4492106_2_FD_104656 | JGI IMG/M metagenome (GOLD analysis project Ga0136623, IMG submission 104656) | Polar desert sand microbial communities from Dry Valleys, Antarctica - metaG UQ449 (21.06) | ecosystem: Environmental > Terrestrial > Soil > Desert | place: Antarctica: Dry Valley...
AGTGAAGATTTATGGCTCAAGCTCGCTAAAATCAGAGAAAAAGAACATCCGACCGACGCGCTCAAAATTTACCGGGAGCGCATCGAACCGAAAATCCAGGAAACAAATAATCAGGCTTACGACCAAGCCGTAATCTGGATAAAAGAAGTAAAACGCCTGATGTCACAACTCGGCAGAGAATCCGAATTTGAAGATTATCTCGTTGCTTTGCGCGTCAACTACAAAATCAAACGGAACTTTATCAAACTGCTGGATTCAACAAAATGTTAAATGAAAATAACGAAAACCCAATCATTTCGATAATTATGGGCAGCACGTCCGATTGGGAAACGATGAAAAATGCCGCCGATATTTTAGAAGATTTCGGCGTTCCGTTTGAGGCAAAAGTCGTCTCCGCGCACCGCACACCCGATTTGCTTGTCGAGTTTGCCAAAACCGCCGAATCACGCGGCATCGAAGTTATCATCGCGGGCGCGGGCGGCGCGGCGCATCTTCCGGGAATGGTTGCGGCGCAAAGTTTGGTTCCGGTTCTCGGCGTTCCGGTGCAAAGCAAAGCCTTATCGGGAATGGATTCGCTGCTTTCGATTGTCCAGATGCCCGCCGGAATTCCCGTCGGAACGCTTGCCATCGGAAATGCGGGCGCAACTAATGCCGCGCTTTTGGCAATTTCGATTCTCGCCAATTCGCGCCCCGAGTTGAAAAGGAAACTCAACAAATTTCGGCAGAATCAGACGAAAACCGTGCTAGAATCTTCGTTGGAGTAAAAATTTATGGAAACAATTCGAGTTGAAAAAATTATTCAATCAAACGGCACAATTGTTTTGGAAAATTTGCCGTTTATGGAAGGCGACACGGTTGAAATCATTATTTTGAAGTCTGATTCAAAAAGTGAAGAAGAGCCTTATCCTTTGCGCGGAACAGTTTATAAATACGAAAATCCGTTTGAACCGGCTGTTTCGCTTGAAGATTGGGAAGCCTTAAAATGATTATTCTCGATACGCACATTTGGGTTTAGAACGTTCAAGGCGACAAACGATTGCCGGGTGATTATACAAAACTTATTCAGCGATATGAATCAATCGGGCTTGGAGTAAGCGCAATTTCGCTGTGGGAGATTGCCAAAGCAGTCGAATACGGTAGACTTTCGCTTCCTTTGCCGATTGAAGATTGGTTTTTAACAGCTTTGGCTTATCCGGGCATTACGCTTTTGCCTCTGACTCCGCAGATTGCCATCGAATCAACCCGACTTCCCGACCTATTTCACAAAGATCCGGCTGACCAAATTATTGTTGCAACCGCAAGAATTTATAATTATCCGCTCGTAACTTTCGATTCAAAAATCTTGAATTACAAGCACGTCAAACTTTTGCCGTAGCAATTGTTTTTAATTATCTGTTCGCATTTCTTCATTTTCCCGTGTTTCGATCCGCCCTTTACGATTGCTGCAAAATCCCGTCACCAATTCGGCAAAAAGGTCGGCTTTTTCTTCCTGCGGAACGTGACCGCAGTTTTTCAGCACGACAAGACGCGAATTTAAGATCGAGCCGTAAAGTTTTTCGCCGTTTTCAATCGGGATTATCCGGTCGTTTTTGCCCCAGATTATCAGCGTCGGATGCTTTATCAAATGCGCGTCCTGTTCGATGCGGTTGGCGTTCCAATGACGGCTCGTCAGCAGAATCGAGCGATGCGCGTTTGCCGCGCTCAACGGGCGAATTATCGAATCAATGCGGTCTTTGGTAATCAAATGATGATTTTCCGGCGCAATCGTTCCGCGCATACGAATCTTCATAAACCGTTTTGAATCAACCAGAAACGGCGTGACGAGCTCGCCCAGTCCGGGAATAGAAGTGAGGCGCAGAATCGGATGATTTTTCACATCGTCGTTGATAACCGCGTCAACTAAAACGAGTTTTTCGACTCTTTCCGGGTAATCGAGCGCGATTGTCAGCGCGACCGCGCCGCCGTAGGAACTGCCGACGATTGTTGCCGTGCCGATGCCGAGCCGATTCATCAGACGCGCAATCACCCGCGCCTGCGCTTCAATCGTATATTCAAACCACGCCGGTTTGTCCGAATAACCGAAGCCGAGAAGGTCAACCGCGACGACGTGAAAACCTTCGTCGGCAAAACGCGGCGCGACCGCGTGCCAGACATACGTCGAAGCCGTGTAGCCGTGAATCAAAAGCAAAGTCGGATTACTCGCCTCGCCGAATTCCTGATAATGCACGGTCGCGCCGTCAACTTCCGTGAAATGCGAATGTTCGGCGTGATGAACTTTATCGGCGACTTTTTCCCAACTGACTTCGCCCGCCCGCGTCAGAAATTTCCACGCGACAAGCGCGCCGACCGCGCCGCCGAGTCCTAATGCCAGATTTTTTTTGTTCATAAATTTTTCTCTTTTTCGCAACATTTTACACTAAAACAAGATTCGGTCGAATAGTTTTTTCGGATTCATCGTAAACTCCGATTGCCAGCAAATTTTCCTGACCGTCGGTTAATCGCAAAAGAGATTCGTTTTTTGTTTCCGATAAACTTCTTCTAAGTCTTACGCCGTTTTTTATTTTGCCGATTTCATCAATCGAAAGCCGGATTTCTTCGAGATGTGAAACCGCCGCGTTCATCGAAATCAAAACGGTTTCGAGACTTTTTTCGGCGATGATTTTTTCCAATCGTTCGAGCGTGACGGCTTTTTCAATCGCAAATTTCCCCGCTTTCGTCCGCCTCAGTTCCGCCAGATGAGCGCCGATTTCGAGCTTTCGACCAATATCTTCGGCTAACGTCCGAATATAAGTTCCGGCGGAACACAAAATCTTCAGTTCAAAGTCCAAAGTCCAAAATCCAAAGTTATCAGTTTTTTCTCGTAATTCATGATTAGTGATTCGTAATTCGTAAATTTTTACGTTGACGGATTTGCGCTCAATCTCGATTCCTTTTCGCGCGAGTTCGTAAAGTTTTTTTCCTTCGACTTTTTTGGCGGAATACATCGGCGGCGTTTGTTTGATTTCACCGCGAAAATCCTGCAAAACATCTTCAATTTCTTCAACCGAAATAGACTTCTGACTTCTGACTTCTGACTTCTGACTTCCCGTCCTGTCGCCCGTGTCGGTTTCAAATCCAAATCTGACAACCGCTTCATACTCCTTTGCGTCTTTGTCCAAAAACTGCGCGAGCCGCGTCGCTTTGCCGACCAGAATCACCATCACGCCGGTTGCAAACGGGTCGAGCGTTCCGGTGTGTCCGATGCGTTTTGTTTGCAAAATTCTTCGCACACGCGCAACCACGTCGTGCGAAGTTATTCCGGCGGGCTTATCTATAATTAAAATTCCGTCCATAAAGTTTAGAGTTTGCCGGAAGCGCGGCAAGTTAGCGGCGAGCCGAGATTTTCGCGCAGTTTAATTTGTTCAATCAACATAATTTGATTCAAGTTTATGAAAAGTTTTGCCTTTAACTCAAATTGACGGCGCGAATTCTTTGCGTTCCTTCCCGCTTTGCGTGAAAATTAAGTATGTTTAAAAAACGAAATTGGCGCGTAAAACCTTCGGAAGAATCCGATGAAAAGCCGTGCGAGATTAAAGACTTGGAAAAAGCGCGGCGAAAAACTTTTGACCGCGCCGTTAATTTGCTCACCTATAAACCGCGCTCGGAAAACGAACTTCGCCAGCGTTTATTGGAAAAAGATTGGACAAATACGGAAATCGTCGAAGCTGTTCTGGCGAAACTCAAGGAATATAATTATTTAAATGACGAGCAGTTTGCCAAAGAATTCGCCGCCTCGCGCCTTCGGCAAAAACCCATCGGCAAGCGCGTTTTAAAGCAAAAGCTCGCCCTAAAAAGACTCGATAAGGAAACGGTTGACGCGGCGCTCGAAAAAGCGTTTGAAGATACGCCCGAAGAAGATGTTATCGAACGCGCGATTGAAAAACGTCTGCGTATTAAAGGCAAACCGGAAACGCGCGAAGACTCGAAAAAGTTTTACGACTATTTGCTGCGGCAAGGTTTTTCGTATGATTTGGTGAGCAACAAAATGCGCGAAATTGCAGCGCGGGATTTTGATGAAGATTAGCTGCAAACAACACGAATCGCAGAAGCAGAAATCAAATTGCGTTATTCGCGGCAAAAATCCTGATTTGTCAATTCAGTCGCGTCGTGTCAAACTTTTCTATTTGGGAGAAACAGAAAATTGTTTGCAGAAAGTAAGACGAAAACAAAGTTATTAAAGAAGATGGGCAAAGCCATCGCCGATTTTTCGATGATTGAAGACGGCGATAAGGTGATGGTTTGTCTTTCGGGCGGCAAAGACAGCTACACGATGCTTGATTTACTGCTCGATATTAGAAAACGCGCTCCCGTTAAATTTGAAATTCTCGCCGTCAATCTCGACCAGAAACAGCCCGATTTTCCCGAACATATTTTGCCCGAATATCTGGAAAAAATCGGTGTCAATTATCGAATTGTCGAAGAAGATACATATTCGATTGTGACGCGCCTCGTTCCCGAAGGCAAAACTTTCTGCTCGGTTTGTTCGAGATTAAGACGCGGCATTTTATACACGACCGCTATTGAGGAAAAATGCACGAAAATCGCGCTCGGACATCACGCCGACGACATTATCGCCACGTTTCTGCTTAATTTATTTTACGTCGGTCAATTAAAAGCGATGCCGCCGATTCTGCGTTCGGATGCGAGAACAAACACGATTATTCGACCGCTCGCCTATTGTCAGGAAAAGGAAATCGCCAAATATTCGGAAGAACAAAAGTTTCCTATTATTCCGTGTAATTTGTGCGGTTCGCAGCCGAATCTGAAACGCGGAAGAGTCAAAAATTTGATAAACGAACTCGAAAAGGAAGTTCCTTTTATTCGCTCGTCAATTATGACGGCTTTAACGAATGTGACGGGTTCTCACCTGTTAGACAACGAACTTTACGACTTTGAAAATTTCGCGCCGCTCGTCAAGCAAATTCCCGCCGGACACGGCAGCGTCGAGAAGGAATTGGACGCGGTTTTTGACCATTCCGAGCCGACGCTTGCGCCGAATTTGATGGCGAAGGCGGAAATTGTCGGCTGATAAAAGGCACAGAACTTTCTCAAAAAGGTGAAAGATTCTTAACGCAAAGTCGCAGAGGCGCAAAGATTTTTTAGAATAAAGTCAGGGAAATTTCAGTATGTTTAACCGACCGGCTAAACATACTATTTTTCCTTTGGGACTTGACGTTAAAAGGATTGTGAAAAAGTTTTCCACCTGTGGAAAACTTTGTAAAATTTATTGGGCTGGAAAATTTGAAAGGTAAGATGTTATAGAGATATTTCTTTTAGTTCTTCAATAATTGTTGGCAAATTCTCCAATACATAATCAACTTCTTCTTTCGTGTTATATCTGCCAAGCGAAAACCGAATCGCTCCCATCGTCTGCGAATACGGGATGTTCATCGCCTGCAAAACCGCCGAAGCCGTGTGATTTTCCGCATTGCAAGCCGAGCCGGTCGAAACGCAAACTCCCAAATCATTGAGCCGCGCCAGAATCGCTTCGCCGTTGAGATTTTCAAATGAGATATTTAAAGTGTTCGGCAGACGCTTTTCATAATCCGGCGAACCGTTCAAACGAGAATTTGGAATTTTATTCAAAATTTCGTTTTCAAGCCGGTTTCTGAGCGCGTAAACTTTGCTCATCGGCGATAAATCTCCGACCAAATCAGCCGCCGCGCCGATTGCCGCGATTTGATGAACGGCTTCCGTTCCGGCGCGTTTGGCGTTTTCCTGTCCGCCGCCGATTAAAAATGACGGCAACTCGACATTTTCACGAATATAAAGCGCGCCGATGCCTTTCGGCGCGTGAAATTTATGACCGGAAATGGAAAAAAGATCAACTTCCGTGTTTTTTAAATTGATGGGAATTTTGCCGACCGCATTTACGCCGTCAACGTGAACGTAAGCGTTTGAATGTTCTTTGACAATACGGGCGATTTTTTCGACGGGAAATAAAACGCCGGTTTCATTGTTGGCAAGCATCGTCGAAACAATCGCCGTGTCCGGGCGCAAAGCCGCTTTCAGCGCATCCAAATCGAGCGTTCCGGCTCGGTCAACTTCGATCCAAGATACTTGATAATCTTTTCGCTCCAATTTTTCACACAGTTTGCGGACGGCTTCGTGTTCGACACGCGTGGTGACGATGTGTTTTTTTTCGGGATTCACTTCGAGCGCTCCCAAAATCGCCCAATTATCGCTTTCCGTGCCGCCGGATGTGAAAACTATTTCGTTTGCGTTTTTCGCGCCGACGAGTACGGCGATTGATTCGCGCGCCGATTCGATTGTTTTTTTACCGTCGAGCGCGAAATTGTAGGCGGACGACGGATTGCCGTAGAATTCATTCAAAAAAGGCTGCATCGCCGCGAAAACTTCCGGCGCGATTCGGGTTGTCGCGTTATTGTCGAAATAAATCATAAAATTATATGGTAAATCATTATTAATTATTGGTGAATGATAAATGAAGAAATCTCATCGTTTACCATTTACCATTTACCGTTTACCATTTACAATTATCAAAATTGTGATTGCGATTCTGAAAATAAAAGAAGTAGGCGGCAGAGTTTGGGAAGTTAATTTATTTCCTAACTCCAGCTATACAATCGGCAGAGACAAAGAAAACGACATCGTTTTGAAAGACCGCCGCGTGTCGCGTAAACACGCCCAAATCAGCGTCGTCGGAACGCAATTTAAAATCATTGACGGTTATACCGAAAACGGCGAGGTTAAAAGAAGCATTAATCGGGTTTTCGTCAATGGACAGCCGCGTTACGAAAAATTTCTCGAACAGGGCGACGTTATCATAATCGGCGAAACAACGCTGGAATTTGGGAAAAATTACGTTGAAAAACCGGTTTCGCTGCCGTCAAGTGAATTTGAAGTTACGACGGCGCAGGCGGAAGAAAAAAGCGGAGTTGAACAAAACAGAGAACAGGCAAGCGGACAATCAGGCGACGAATCAACCGCCGTTAATTATGATGATAAACCGCTCGGTCAAACGCAGCTTCTGATATCGGCGAGCGAGATTATCGGCAAGCATTCAAATATTTCGATTGAAGCGGAAAGTGCGACGCCGAAAGAAATAAACGAATTGCGCCGCAAGGCGAAAGTGCTGGAATTGCTGTATGAAATGACCAAAATACTTGGCACGGTATTTGATTTGAAAGAAATTTTTGAACGTGCAACCGATTTGATTTTTCGCGGAACGCCTGCCGACAGAGTAGTTGCGCTGTTAGCCGACGAGTCGTTGAGCGGCGAAATTTTGGGTTACAGTTTATATCCGATTGCCATTAAAACGCGCGATGAAAACTTAAAAACCCTGACCGGAAAGCTGACCGTCAGCCGGACGATAACGCACAAAGTAATGCGCGAAAAAGTCGCGCTGCTGTCGCAGGACGCGCGCGCGGACGAGCAGTTTCAAGGCGCGGTTTCAATCGTTTCGCAAGGCATCCGGTCAACGATTTGCGCTCCTTTGATAACCGAATCGAATGTTCACGGCGTATTTTACGCCGACCGACTCGACCCGTTTTCCACTTTTAGTTCCGACGATTTGGAACTTATCAGCGCGGTCGCGGCGCAGACGGCGATTACGGTTGAAACGGTAAAAGCGCATCGGCGGCTCGCCCGCGAGGAAGTCGCCAGAGCGAATTACAGCCGGTTTATGCCCGAATACGTGGTTCGGCAGTTGCTTGAAAACCCGGATTCTTTCCGTCTCGGCGGAATCAATCAAACTATCACGGTGCTTTTTGCCGACATTCGCGGCTTTACCGCAATCAGCGAAAATGAAAACCCGGAAAAAATTGTCGGTCTGCTCAATCGTTTTTTTTCGGCGATGACGGAAATAATTTTCGCGGGCGGCGGAACGCTCAATAAATACACGGGCGACGGTTTGATGGCGATTTTCGGTGCGCCGACGGCGACGCCTAAAGATGCTGAAAACGCGCTAAACACAGCCGTTGCGATGCAGAAAAGAATTATGACGCTGAATCGGGAATTGGAAACACAAGGTTACGCTCAAATCGCGGTCGGCATCGGGCTGCATACGGGCGAAGCGACCGTCGGTTATATCGGTTCGGAACAGCGCAGCGAATACACGGCAATCGGCGATACCGTTAATTTAGCGTCACGACTCGAATCCAATGCCAAAGGCGGACAGATTTTAGTCAGCGAGGCGACGGCGCGCGACGGCGGAAATCTCTTTTCGCTGGTCAGCCACAAGCCGCTGACGGTAAAAAATCGCTTGCAGTCAATCAGCCTTTTTGAAGTAAAATGGAATTGATAAACTTCGACTGATAAACTTTTTGGTTGATACCGTTCTCTTATTAAGATTACTATATTTAAGATCGTTATTTTTTTGATGTCAGGAAAAATCCTCTATGTTAAAAATTTCATCACTAAGAAAACTTGTTACCGACTCGATGGCGATTGACCTCGGGACGGCAAGCACGATTATCGCCGTCAAGGGACGCGATATTGTGCTGGACGAGCCGTCAATATTGGCGGTCAACGAATTAACCGAAGAAATTGTCGCTTACGGACAGGAAGCCGCCGAGATGCTCGGGCGCGAAGGACGCGATATTGTCATTAAAATGCCTTTGATGGGCGGCGTCGTCGCCGATTTCGAGCGCACCAAAAAAATGCTCGCTCATTTTGTGAAAAAAGCGAAAACGGGCGGCTCGCAAGTTTCTCTGCAAGCCGTGATGAGTATGGTTTCCGACGTGACGCACGTCGAACAGAGGGCTTTGCTAAACGCGGCGGAAGAATCGCATATCGGCAAAGTTTATATGATGGAAGAAGGGCTGGCGGCAGCTTTCGGCGCGGGAGTTTTGCCGACCGACAAACGCGCTTCGGCAGTTATAGATTTCGGCGCGGGAACGACGACTATTGCCATTGTCGCCAAAGGCGCGATTGTTCATTCGCGTTCGGAAAGATTGGGAAGCAACGAGATAAATGCGGTTTTAGCCAATCATCTGCGCCGCCATCGCGGGCTGCAGGTCGGCGAAGAAACGACCGAGATGCTGAAAACCAAATTTGTTTCGGCATTTCTGCCGGAAAATATTTCAAAATCAATAACCGTTCGCGGGCGTGACGTGCAGACGGGAAGCCCGAATGCCGTGGAAGTTACGGCGGGCGAAGTTTATCCGATTGTGGAAAGTATCGTTCGCCGGATTGCTCAAATTATCAGCGACACTTTAACCGAGCTAAGACCGGAAGTTGCCGCCGATATTTACGACCGCGGCGTTATTTTAACCGGCGGCGGAGCGCATCTCGAAGGGATTGAACAATATCTGCGCGGGTTTATCCATCTGCCCGTCACGATTTCCGACGAACCGCGTTATGCGACCGTCCGCGGGCTTTTGAAAATGTTCGACGAACCGGAACTGCTCGAAAAAGTTTCGCGCAATGAGCTGAGCGTTTTGCAAAACTCCGAGATTCCGTTTAAGGCGTAAATCGAGATGCGGGAGATTTAAAACGCGGCGACCGGGGAGAGAATATTCCCCGCGTCGCCGTTTTGACCATTTCAACACGCTTTTTTTTATGGTTTAATTTCAACAATGCGCCGTTTCGATTTTTTAAAAAAACAGTTTCTCCTCGCCCACATTTCGGGTATTCCGGTGCGGATTGATTACCGCTGGTTTTTTGTGCTGGCGTTGATGTCCTGGATTACGGCGAGCAGCATCAACACGTTGGTTGAAAATGTTCTGGCGAGTTTTATTTTCGGTCTGCTGACGACGCTGGTTTTTTTTGTTTCAATTTTAATTCACGAATATGCTCACGCCGTTATCGCCCGAATGGAAGGTATGAAGGTTTTGGAAATCGTTCTTCATCCGTTCGGCGGTCTGGCGCGTCTGAAACGCGAACCCGACACGCCGCGCGCCGAATTTCGCATCGCCATTGCCGGACCGGCGGCAAGTTTTATGCTCGCGGTCGCGTTTGCCGTTTTGATGGCGATTGCCGATGCGCTCGCGTTGAATATTCTCGCGCTTTTGTTTTTTATGCTCGCTTTGTCAAATTTTCTTCTTGCCGTCTTCAACTTGTTTCCGGGCTATCCGCTCGATGGCGGCAGAGTTTTGCGGGCTTACCTTTGGCGGAGCGGAAAGAATTTAAACGAAGCGACTGTTTTAACCGGACGCAGCGGACAAATTATCGCCGTCGCGCTGATTGTTTTCGGGCTTTTTATAGCGATTATGCGAGCCGATTTTTTCACCGGTTTCTGGACGATTCTGGTCGGATTCTTTTTGTATGACGCGGCAAAAGACATTATTCGGGGAGTCAATAATTTTGAAAATTTGATAGTCAGAGAAGTAATGCAGCTCGCGGTCGCAGTCTCGCCCGACGTTGACGTGCAGCATTTTGTTGACCGCGTTTTACCTCTTCACCGGCGGCAAGTTTTTCCGGTCGCCAAAGATAAACAGCTTTACGGCATTTTGATGTTGGAAGATTTAAAGAAAATTCCGCCTGAAGCCTGGCGAATAACGAAAATTCAAACCGTAATGCGCCCGATTATGCCCGATTATTTTGTCGAGAGCGATGCCGCTTTGCCGGACGCGCGCAAATTAATGCGCGAAAACGGCATCGGCGCGCTCGGCGTGATTGACGCGCAGGGAAATCTCGTCGGATTTATGCAGCGCGGGCGAATTAAAAAAAGAAATTAATGATAATGTTTAAGGTCAAGGATTAAAGTTAAATAACACAACTTTGAACCTAGAACATTGAACATTGAACAGAAATGCAAATTAACGATTACATTCCGACGATAAATACGATGCGAAATGTTCTGGACATCGTGATTGTATTTATCATTGTCTACGTCGTGCTGAAACTTCTGCGCGGGACGCGGGCAGTGCCGACGGTTGTCGGAATGATTATTTTAGCTCTTTTGTATTGGCTGGCAGTCGCGCAGGATTTGGCGACGCTCGAATTCGTTTTGCGTTCCGCCGTCCTGTATATCGGCGTGGCGATTATCGTTCTTTTTCAATCGGAAATCCGGCAGGCATTGATTTATTTCGGCAATCGCCTGCGGTTTCCGGTTTGGCGCAGGCAGCGCGGCAGTCTCGGCGAAACGATTTACGACGAAATAGTGTTGGCAGCGACGACGCTCGCGTCAGAGAAAATCGGTGCGCTGATTGTCATCGAGCGCGACATCGGACTTAGAAATTTGATTGATGCGGGCGTTTCACTCGACGCGAGCGTGAGCTACGATTTGCTGGTCACGATTTTTAATCCGTCAACGCCGCTGCACGACGGCGCGGTAGTTATTCAACGCGAGCGCATCGCCGCCGCTTCGGTTTTTCTGCCGCTCACGAAAAATCCGGGCATTTCGCGCGAACTCGGCACACGCCATCGCGCCGCCATCGGCGTGACGGAAGGTTCGGATGCGATTTCGGTCGTCGTTTCGGAGGAAACCGGTTTGATTACGTTTGTCGAAAACGGTGTGGTTCGGAGAAATCTGGATACGAATCAGCTTCGGAAATTACTTTTGGAAGCGATGAGCATTCCCGTCGCGCAAATAAAACGCGAACCGACCAAAACGATGAAGACGGACGAAACCGAAATAACCGTCGGTTAAGTGGTAAGTGGTAAACGGTAAGTGGTAAGTTTTTTTGCTTTCACTTACCACTTACCACTTACCACTTACCACTTACCACTAAAGAATTATGCCTTTTCCGACTGAAAAATTTGGGCTTAACGAGCCGCCGCAAATGTTTTTCAAACGTCTGTTTCGGAAAATATTTATTGAAGATTGGCTGATGAAACTCGTTGCGCTGGTTATTACGCTGGCGCTGTGGCTCGGCGTTTCGGGACTTCGCGCGCCGATTACGACGCGGCTCAATAATATTGTTTTGCAGCCGCGCATTTCCAATGATTTGGAAATAACGAATTCGCCCGTCACGGAAGTTGCGCTCGTCGTCACCGGCGACAGCCGGAAAATTGATCAGATAAGACGCGAAAATCTGATTGTTTCGTATGATTTAACCAATGCTGAGCCGGGCGATCTGGTTATTCAGTTAACGC
>Ga0136623_10000466_pt1 | contig 12033 bp, 13 predicted proteins | sample AntDrymUQ4492106_2_FD_104656 | JGI IMG/M metagenome (GOLD analysis project Ga0136623, IMG submission 104656) | Polar desert sand microbial communities from Dry Valleys, Antarctica - metaG UQ449 (21.06) | ecosystem: Environmental > Terrestrial > Soil > Desert | place: Antarctica: Dry Valley...
CTCGTCGTCGGTAGCCGGCACTCCGACCGGGGGTTTTGACGAGGCCGCCGCCATCCCTCTCCCCTGCATCACTCCTTGCCGTTGCCACGGGCGGCGCCGGCGCCCGGCTTGGCCGTCCGGCGCCGCGCGCCAGGCGGGGTGGCCTTGGTCTGAATGAACTTCAGCGCCTGCACGTAGAGCAGGCTCGTCCGCTTGCGCACGATGTCCGCATCGCGGAGGGATTCGAGGAACTCCTCGGGACCGTCAAAGTCGCGCATGCGGATCTTCACCGAGCCCAGGCCGGCGGCCACGTGGCTGTCAGATCCCGCCCCGGCCACGATCCGGTACTTCGCGGCGAACCGAGCCGCCTCTTCGTTGAACGCCGAGAAAGCCACCCGCGGGTTGAAGACCTCGATCGCATCCACGTCCTCCACCACGTTGAGCAGATGCTCGTAGTCGGGCACCGAGTGCATCCGGTCGAATGGGTGGGGGACATAGACCAGCCCGCCCTGCTCGCGGATGGCGGCGATCGTGTCCTGCAGGGACATGCCCTTGGGGATCTTCTCCTCGATGAACAGGCCGATCACCTCGCCCTGGTCCGCCGTCTTGACCTCCTCCGCCACGATCACCTTCACCGCGGCGCCGTTGCGCTCGGACTGCTCGCGCGCCTCGTGTGCGCCGGACACCTCGTTGTGATCGGTGATGGCGATCGCGCCCAGCCCGGCTGCCTCGGCGGCTTTCAGGAGTGTGGTCACGGGTGTGGCGCAGTCGCTGGAATGGTCGGTGTGCATGTGGATGTCCACGTCGATGAACTCGCGACGCGCGATTCTTCGATGCAAGGCGGGATCGCCATTCGGGGAGTGACGGCGGGCGCCGAGGGTGCGGTACAGGTCCTCCAGCTCGTCGGCCGCCCGCCCCCAGCTCAGCCGCTCGTGAACGGCCGCGATCTTCGCGCCGTAGGCCTGCACCAGCGCAGGCTCGGCCACCAGCCGGTTCAGCTGGGCGCCGAGGGTGAGCACGTCGCGCGGCTCGAAGAGCAGCCCGAGCTCGCCCTCCTCGAGCACCTCCTCGTAACGGGGCAGCCGCGAGGCCACCGGCACGGCGCCGCCCGCCAGCGCTCTCAGGAGCATCTGCGGGGCGGGGGCGGTCCCGATGGACGCGGCCACCACGATGGAGGCGCGGGCGAGGTGCTGGGCCTCCGAACCCTGGGCAGGGCCCGCGAAGCGCACACGGTCGCGCAGCCGGCGCGGCAGCTGCGCCGGCGGCCATGCCGAGGGATCGCGCAGCCACACAGTGGCGGTCCAGTCGAGCTCGACGGGGAGCTTGCGCAGGGCGCGCAGGAAGAGTCGCAGCGCGCCGCGCTCCTCCTCGGCGCAGAACAGGATCTCCGGCGGCCCCGAGCCACGGCTGGCCGACGGCTGGACGTCGGCCCCCGGCTGGATCACCCGGTAGCTGCCGGCGAAGAAGCGCTCGACGATGTCGCGCGTGGCGGCGAACGCCGCGGTGCGCCCGTCCAGCCGTCCGAACAGCCGCTCGACGATGGGCCGCGCCACCTGGGTCGAGAGGAAGCGCTCCTCCGGGGAGTGGAAGGTGCCCACGTTCAGCGCGCGGGAGTGGCGCAGCGCGGCGCCGGCAGCACTTGGGGCGAACGGCTCGTGAACGTGCACGAAGTCCAGCTCCGCGCTTCCCATCAGGTCCTCGATGGTGCGCGACACGTCCAGTGGCAGCGCCACCGAGCCGTTGCGCCGGAACGGCAGGCTCTGACCCACCCCCACGAGGCTCGCGCACCCCGGGGCATCGAAGAGCGCGCCCGGGTCGTCGGCCATGCGCTTGACCCGCGCCCGGCCTTCGCGGACCAACTCGCGAGACTCCGACGGCGCCACCACCGCCACCCGATGCCCGCGCCGGCACAACTCGTCCGACACCCGCTCGACGTAGGTGTTCACCTCATGGTGCTGCTCCCAGGGATACGGCGTGACCTGGGCGATCGAGAAACGCTCGGGCACGAGGCGGAGGATACGACTAGGCCCCAAACGAACGCGGGCGGCCAGTGGCCGCCCGCAAGCTCGCTCGTCTCGGGCCGCTAGGCCTCCTCGACAACCTTCACTCGCGCCTTGCCGCCCGGCAGCTTGGGCGCGCCGCCGTACTGGGCGATGAACCTCTCGGTGTCGTCCTGTGCCACGTCGTCCGGAACCTGCACGGGCGGGGACTTCATCAGGTAGGAGCTCGGTGCCTCCAGCGCTCCGCTGAGGCCGTTGTTCAGCGCCAGCTTGCAGCACCGCACGGCGTCGGTCACGATGCCGGCCGAGTTGGGGGAGTCCCACACCTCGAGCTTCAGCTCGGCGTTGAGCGGCACGTCCCCGAAGGCCTGGCCCTCGAGGCGAATGTGCGCCCACTTGCGGTCGGTGAGCCACGGCACGTAGTCCGACGGGCCCACGTGAACGTCGTCGGCGGGCAGCTCGTGCTCCATGATCGAAGTCACGGCGTTGGTCTTGCTGATCTTCTTGGACTCCAGCCGCTCGCGCTCGAGCATGTTGAAGAAGTCCATGTTGCCGCCCACGTTGAGCTGCGAGGTGCGCATCATCTTCACCCCGCGATCGCCGAACAGGCGAGCGAGCTGGCGGTGGACGATCGTTGCGCCCACCTGGGACTTGATGTCGTCGCCCACGATCGGCAGCCCCGCCTTCTCGAAGCGCTTGGCCCAGTAGGGCTCTCGCGCGATGAACACCGGGATGCAGTTCACGAAGCCACAGCCGGCCTCGAGTACCTGCTCCACGTACCACTTGGTGGCGTTCTCCGAGCCCACCGGCAGGTATGACACCACCACGTCGGTCTTGGTGTCCTTGAGGATCTGGACGATGTCGGCGGTCTCTCCAGGCGCCTTGGTGATCCTCTGCTTGAGGTACTTGCCCAGGCCGTCATGGGTCATGCCGCGGTACACCGGCACGTCCAGCTTGGGAACGTCGGCGAACTTGATCGTGTTGTTCTGGCCGGACCAGATCGCCTCTGAAAGGTCCTTGCCCACCTTCTCGGCGTCGATGTCGAACGCCGCGGTGAACTCGATGTCGCGGACGTGGTAGCCGCCGAGGTCCACGTGCATCAGGCCGGGAACGTCTTGAGTGGGGTCGGCGTCGTTGTAGTACTGGACGCCCTGCACGAACGAGGATGCGCAGTTGCCCACGCCTACGATCGCCACGCGCACCTTCTCGCTTTGGTAGCGAGATGCGCCATTTGTATGGAGTTGGTCAGTCAACAGAGCCCTCCTAAGGTCTCATGAAAAGCGGCCCCCGCCAGGGGAGCCGCAGGAAAGCGAACCCCGGCGCCCGGCGCCAGTTACATAGGGCCGGCGTCAGCCGTGAGAACGCTTCGCACGTGCCATACCCGCTGAAAGGTTGTGAAAACCGTGAGTCCCGCCAGCAGGTACATCGCGGGCTCCAGCAACTCGAAGTCTCCCAGGTTCGCGCCCTTGGCGAAAAGCAGGCCCGCGGAGATGATCACCACTCGCACCGCGCGGGTGGCCAGGCCAACCTTGCATTCCACGCCCAGAGCCTCCGCTCGGGCCCGCGTGTAGCTCACCATCAGCGAGAACAGCACGGCCAGAACGACGGCCGCCACGGCCACATCGTCGCCTTGCCGGGCGAAGTAGGCGCCCACGGCCGCGAGCACGATGCCCTCTTCGGTGCGGTCCAGGCTGGAGTCGAGGAACGCGCCAAATGGCGTGCCCTTGCCCGACATGCGCGAGTAGCGCCCGTCGAGGGTGTCCATCACCGAGCCCACGATGAACGCGATCCCGCCGAGGAAGAACTCCTCCTGAAAGACCAGCACCGCGGCCACCAGGTTGCCCACCAGGCCCGCGACTGAAATAGCGTTCGGAGTCAGGCGGGACTCGATCAGGCGGTTGCGCGCCACGGCACGCATCCCCGCGCTGCTGCGCCGCCCGCCGACGTTGGGCTCAGCCATGCGGCCGGGACTCTAGTGAACCGCTAGGCCACAGCTTGGGCGGCCGCCTTGCGCCGCCAGGCCCAGGCCTCTGGGCGCGCGCGGGCGAGCGGGTAGGACGAGGCGGATGCGGACACGGCGGCCACGAGTGCGCCGAGAGCGGCGTCGACCCAGAAGTGGTTGGCGGTGACCACCACGACGAAGGTGACCACTGCGGGGTAGATCGCCCACAGGGCCTTCAGGGCCCTGTGGCGCACCAGCTTGATGGCGGGGATCGCGATCATCAGCGCGAAGGCCACGTGCATGCTGGGCACCGCGGCGAACGGGTTGTAGAGCACGTTGAAGCTCTGCGAGGCGGCGTCGCCGACGAAGGCGGCCACGGTGTCGGTGAAGCCCCACTCGGGCAGGAACCGTGGCGGCGCGGTGGGAAACAGCACGTAGCCCACCAGCGCCAGACCCATAGCCACCATGAACATGTTGCGCACGTAGTAGAAGGCGTGGTTGCGGGCTATGTAGAGCCACACGAGGAAGGTGGTCGTCACCACGAAGTGCGAGTTCACGTACATCCAGTTGGCCACGGTGAGGATCCATTCCTCGCGCTGGGCCCAGGCCTGGAGCCCAGGCTCGAAGAATGTGCCGAGTGCGCGCTCGATGTCCACCAGCGCGCGAGCGTTCTCGAACGCCACCACGGCGCGGCCGTCCACGAAGCCGCGCACGAGCCGGTAGGCGTAGTAGGCGGCGGCGAACAGGGCCAGCTGGCGCAGAGCGTCGATCCAGCCTTGAGGTAGCCAGCGGCTGCTGGTGTGCCAGACCCGCCTGATCGCAGCGCGAGCCTCGGTTCCAGGAGGGCCGACCATCGAGACAGCGTAGAGGCTCTGCGCTGCCGGCCAATACGGATAACCGCCCTGTGCGACGCTCAGATGCCGTTGCAGCGCCGGCCGCGCTGCACGACCCGCTCGGGCGAAAAGCGGGTCACGAGCCGCAGGAAGCCCCGCTTGGAGGCGGTCACCCGCGTCCACGCCCCGTCGCGCTCCACGCAGCCGCCCTTGGCGAGCCAGTACGGCGTCCAGCGCACCCTCACCACGGCTTCACCGGGCCGGTTCACACGAAGCAGCACTTCGTCTGACCCGAGCTGCTCGAGCGAGATATTCGCGTCCTCCCGGGGGATCACCATCGGGGCCGGGAGCGTGACCTCGTAGATCCGCCAGTGGTCGAAGCGGTCGCGCAGCCGCAGGTAGGGCAGACCTCCGGGCTGCTCGATGAGTGCCCGCTCGCGGAAGGAGCTGGCGTCGGGCTTGGCGTCGGGCAGCGCTACGTAGCGCACCGCGTTCTCGGACAGCCAACTCGCGTAGGTGAGCTCGTTGAGGCCGTCCTTATAGAAGATCGGGTGGCGCCCGGTGTCCAGCTGGCGCAGCCAGCCGCGGGCCAGCGGCGCCTCCGCGGCCACCTGCGCGCCCTCCCAGTGCCCCTCCGTGAACGGGATCTCCACCCGCGCCTGGTCGTCGAGCAGCGCCAAGTACTCGCGCACCGGGTCGAAGTAGCCGGCGTCGGCGGCCACGGGGTCGGCGGCCGCCTTGTAGGTGTCTCGCACTGCGGCCGACCATTGCCACACGGTGAACCCGGCGAGCACCGCCACCAGTGCCATCACCTGGTCGCGCGGGCGACGGCGCCAGGTGCCGGCCAGCACGCACGCAAGTACGGCGCCTCCCAGCAACGAGCCCAGCCGCACCGCGTTGTTGCCCATCGCCGTGGGTAGCGCGAACGCCACCGTGGCCCCCGTGACATAGAGGACGATCGCCCAGCGCAGCGTGCGCTCCGAGCGCGGGATCGCCGCCCAGGCGGCGGCGCAGAAGATCGGAACCGCCACGTAGGTCGTGAACTTCATCGGCGCGTAGCCCCCCTCGGGGAAGGCGACGTTCAAGAGAACGGGGGGTACCAGGCCACCGGCGGCGAGCGAGAGCCCCTCGATGCGATGGCGACGGGCTTCGTCACCGGGCGCGGCCAGCGCATAGGCCAGCCCGGCCATGAACAGATAGAGCCCCGCCACCGGGCTGCCGAGGGCCGCCAGCACCGCCAGCACAGGTGCGGTCACCCGGCGACCGTGCTGCAGCGCCAGCGCGGCACCCATCGCGAACGCCACCCCGAGTGCGAACGGCAGGCGGTTGGTGAACAGCAGCGTGGCCGAGCCGGCGCCGAAGATCACCGTGCCCAGTCGCGCTGCCTGGGGTCCCCAGTGCCCGCGCGCGAGCTCGGTAAAGCAGGCCGTTGCCCCGATCGCCGACAGCGCTCCCATCAGCTGCGGCCCGAGCAGCCATCCCAGCGGGGGTGACAGCAGCGAGTAGGCGGGGGTGTGGTGTCCGCCGTACCACTGTCCGTTCCAGATCGTGAATCCCTCCCGGCCGAACAGCTCAGCGCGGAACACGTGCGCCGCCAGGTCGGGTGAGCGCGGGGCCACCACCAGGTAGACGGCGGCCAGCAGCGCGGCGAGCGCCGACGGCGCCAAGCGCCACCAGTCAACGCGCTCGCGCAACGGCAGATGCGTGGGCCCGTAGACGTGCTGGCGCTCCGGGGTGGGGGGTGCCGGTAGCGCCACCGGGCCGGAGGTGCTGGGTGGCGGCGCCGCTACTGAGTGGGTCACGCGCGCCACGCGTGAAAGGGTAGCCCTAGGAGGCCGGAGGAACGATGCGTACGAGCCGGTCGTCGCCCTCGCGCGGACTGCCGCGGCCGTCGGTGTTGTTGGTGAGCGCGTACAGCGCGCCGTCGGGTCCTTCGACCACCGTCCGCACGCGGCCCAGCTCGCCCTCGAACAGCGGCTCGTCCTCTCCCGCCCGATCGCCGTCGAGCTCCACGCGGCGGATCTGCTCGCCCACCAGCGCTCCGAACACGAAGTCGCCGGTCCAGGCCGAGCCGGGCTGGGAGACGATCGTGCCTCCGGAGGGCGCGATCACGTCCTCGTAGCCCACGAGGGCGGGGGTGAAGCCGTCGCCGCCCTCGGTGCCCTCGCGTTCCGGCCAGCCGTAGTTGCGGCCCTTGCGGATCAGGTTCACCTCGTCGTCGGAGTCGTCGCCGAACTCGGTGGCGAACAGCCGGCCGTCGGCATCCCAGTCGAAGCCCTGGACGTTGCGGTGGCCCTTGTCGATCACCTCGGGCTCGCCTCCGCCGCGGAAGTCGCGCACCCGCAGGAACTTGCCGTTGAGGGAGTCGTCGTCCTGCGCGAGATCGGGATTGCCGGCTTCGCCGGTGGACACGTACAGCAGGCCGTCGGGGCCGAAGTGGATGCGGCCGCCGTCGTGGATGGGCGCGGCCTCGAGGCCCTTGAGTATCACTGCGTCCTCGGTCAGGCGGCCGCCGTCGAACCGGTAGCGGGCCACCTCGTTGCCCGAGTCCGTCGTGCGGTAGAGGTAGACGAAGCGGTTGCGGCGGAACTGGGGGTCCACGGCAAGCCCGAGCAGCCCTCCCTCGCCCACGGCGGCCACCTCAACCTCCGCCGCAGGGCTCTCCTGCAGCTTCAGTTCGCGGTCGAGGAGGCGCACGCGGCCGCCCCGCTCGGTGACCAGCGCGCGCCGGTCGGGGAGAAAGGCGATCTCCCACGGCGCCTGCAGGCCACTGGCCACGGTCTCGAGTCGCGGCCGGCCCTCGGAGCGCAGCGGCTCGCGGGCCGGCGCGCCGGCGGGCTGATCCTGCTCCGTCGTCGCGGGAGCTGATGGGGATGAGGTGCCACCGGAGTCGTCGTCGCCACCACAGCCGGCGAGCAGGACGAGGGAGGTTGCGGCGATCGTCGTGGCGCTGCGCAGCACGCGGCGGACAGTAGCCAGGCCGGATCAGCCGCGGAGGAACGCGACGGCCCTGTCCACCTGCTCCGGGCGGTCCAGCCAGGACCAGTGCCCGGCGTTCTCGGCGATCTCCAGCTGGGCCCGACCGCCGAGAGCATCGGCGTAGGCCTGTCCGAACTCTGCGCCGGTGTATGGGTCGGCGCCGGCCCAGAGCACCAGTGCGGGGCGGTCGATGCCCTCGAGCCCGCTCCCGGCGGCTTCCAGGACGGCGGGAGGCGACGCGCGGTAGAGCCTGAGGATTGCCCGCTGCGTGCCGTGGTCGAAGTGCGCCCAGACGCTGTCGAGCAGGTCGTCGGGTAGCGGGCCCGGCGTGGCGTTGGCCTCCTTGGAGATCTGCTTGAAGGCGCGCCGCGAGGAGAAGCCCATCGACAGCTCGCCCAGAAAGGGCGTTCGCCACACGCGCGCGATCCGGTGCCAGTGGTAGCCCGGCAGCAGGGGCACGCCGGTGAACAGCACCAGCCGATCTAGCCGATCGCGCTGGCGCTGGGCGGTGGCGAGGGCCACCACGCCCCAGTCGTGCATCACCAGTGAGAAGCGTTCGACGCCGGCCACGCGCAGGAAGGACTCCAGGAAGCGGTCATAGCCCGCGATCGAGTAGTCGAAGCCCACCGGCTTGGCCGAGCGCCCGAAGCCGGGGAGGTCGAGGGCGATGCCGCCCGTGCGGGCGAGGAACGGCTCCCACACGTCCGCGTTGTTGGGCACCCCGTGCACGTAGACCACGGGCGCGGCGCCAGCGTCCGGCACCGCGCGGCGCCAGAACACCTCCACGCCGTCCACCTCGGCCCGCTGTTCGGTCACCTGCACGGCGGTCTTCTTACCAATGTGATCGCCCGTAGTGTTGGCGGGGTGCCCGTCCGCAGCGAATGGAAGGCGCCGCCGCCGAGCCGCCTGCGCAAGATCCTCGACCGTCTGCGCGAGGAGTACGGGCGGCCCAACGGCCGTCCCCACGGTGCACCGATCGACGAGCTGGTGCTCACGGTGCTCTCCCAGAACACCAACGACCGCAACCGCGACGTGGCCTACGCGCGCCTGCGCGACCGGTTTCCCTCATGGGCGGCGGTGCGCGATGCCCCGGTGGACGAGGTCGAGGAGGCGATCCGCCCCGGCGGACTCGCACCGAGCAAGGCGCCGAGGATCCAGGACATCCTTCGCGCGATCGGCGACGACGACCTCTCCCGGCTGGCCGACGAGCCCCTGGAGCAGGCGCGCGCCGAGCTGTGCGAACTGCCTGGCGTGGGCCGCAAGACGGCGGCCTGCGTGCTGCTGTTCTCCTTCGGGCGCCCCGACATCCCGGTGGACACCCACGTGTACCGCGTGGGCACCCGTCTGGGACTGTTCCGCCCCAACGCGCCCCTCGACGAGGCTCACGACGAGATGCTCCGGCTTGCGCGCGGCTCGGATCCCTACGAGGCGCACATGGCGCTGATTCGCCACGGGCGCCGCGTGTGCTTCGCACGCTCGCCCGCCTGTCACGAGTGTCCACTGCGGCGCATGTGCCCGTACGCGCGGGACATGGCGCGAACCTCGCGGTGAGCGAGCCCGGCAGCCAGGGCCGAGCGGGGGCCGAAGTGGCGCTCGTGGGGGTGGCCGCCGTGTGGGGCCTCACCTTCGTGATGGTCCAGGACGCGATCGAGCTGCTGCCAACGATGGCGTTCCTCGCCTACCGCTTCCTGCCGGCTGCGCTGCTCATGGCAGTGCTCTTCCGCCGGCAGTTGCGCTCCCTGTCGGCCGCGGGCTGGAGAGCGGGCGCCGCCATGGGCGTGTTCCTCACCGCCGGCTATGTGTTCCAGACCCTCGGCCTGGAGCAGACCACCGCCTCCAACGCCGGTTTCATCACGGGGATGATGGTGGTGTTCACGCCGTTGCTCGGCGCGTTGTTCCTGGCCGAGCGGATGTCCGGCGTGGCGTGGGCGGCCGCCGGGGTGTCGGTGCTCGGGCTGTTCCTGCTCTCGGGCGCGGGCGGTGAATTCCGGTTGCGCGGCGATGGCCTCGTGCTGCTCTGCGCCCTGGCCTTTGCCGGGCACATACTCGTCACGTCGCGAGCCGTTCGCGCGCACGACGTGGGCGGGCTGGTGGTGGTGCAGCTCGCGGTGTGCGGGACGGTCTCCCTCGCGATCGGCGCCGTGGCGGGGGACCTCGAGGCTCCGGAGGGATCGACGGTGTGGTCGGCGCTGATCGTGACCTCCCTGGTGGCCAGCGCGCTGGGCTTCTTCATCCAGACCTACGCCCAGCAGCACGCATCGCCCGCGCGTACGGCGCTGATCCTCGCCAGCGAGCCGGCCTTCGCCGGATTCTTCGGCTGGCTGCTGGCCGACGAGCGGCTGTCGGCGCTGTCACTCGCGGGCGCCGTGCTGATCCTCACGGCGATCGTGGCGGTGGAGCTGATCCCCCGCCTACGACCGCCGCGGCCCCTTCCCGAGGGCTGATCCGTCACAAGGTGGTCGCAGAACTGTCACGGCGGGGCACGGTCGCGTCACCGCGGCCGTGGCACAATCCGGGGCATGGCCGAGCGTGACATCCTCGAACGGCTCGACGCGCACATGGAGCGTGGCAATGAGCTGATGGATCGCGTGGAGGAGCAGATGCGACTCACCCGAGAGTTTCACCGGGTTGGGATCACCGAGATGCGCGAGTTCACCCGACAGATGATCCTTCGCGTGGACAGAATCGGAAGGGATCAGGCGCGAGAACTGAGCCGGCTCAACGACGAGCTCGAGCGCCAAGGCCGCGAGGGCCGTGAGGAGAGTCAGGCGCAGCGCAACGCCTTGCTCAAGGTGCTGGACCGGTTGGATCGTCTCGATCCGCCGCCCGCGACGGCCTGAGTTCGACGCAAGCGCCTAGCCGCAGGCGCCCCAGCGACCGACCCCGTCGCGCCGCGCCCGCCGCTCGGCGCGGCGGAAGCGCTTGGCGAAGCGGTCATTCGGGGGGATCGTCAGGGTCTCGGCGAAGCCGCGCTGCACGAGCGCCAGGTTGTGCATCTCACCCTCCCTGTGGAGGTAGGCAAGCGTGCGGCCGTAGCGGTCCTTCTCCTCGGTGCCGACCTCGTAGCGCACCCGCCGCCCTCCGATCCGCGCCTGGGTGAAGCGCGTGGCCACGTCTTCGAAGCAGCGGCCCCGCTCGGGGGTGTCCACGCCGATCAGCCGCACCCGCCCGACGCCGCGCAGTTGGACCGTGTCGCCGTCGATCACCCGCACCACCCGTGCGCGACCCGTGGCCCCGGTCTCGTCGAACGGGCCCAGGTCGAGCAGGTCGACCGCCGCGTAGAGCGCCACCGCGATCAGCGCGGCGCGCACGATCCTGGTCACGGCGCTACCCGGGGTCCGGGGCCCAGCCGAGCTGCTCGCGGGTCTTGCGCGGCAGGGCGGAGACCACTAAGTCGTAGCTGTCCTCGATCATGTCGCCCATCAGCTTGGCGGGCACACCGGCTACTTCGACCGTGTTCCAGTGGCGCTTGTTGAGGTGGTACCCGGGCTGGATCGCCTCGTAGGCCCCTCGCAGCTCCTCGGCCAGGCCCGGCTCGCACTTCAGGCTCACCCGCAGGGGCGGAGAGGCGAGCGGGCTTAGCGCGAACAGCTTCCCGGCCACCTTGAACACCGAGGTCTCCGGCCCGAACGGGAACTCCTCGCCACTCCCGGGATGGGCCAGGCAGGCCGCCTTCAGCTGCGCGGGCGTCATCCCGCGATGCGTCTCTCGAAACAGCGGGAGATGGGTGAATCGGCATAGGCCCCGAAGCACTCGATCTCGCGGTAGCCGGCGCCCTGATACAGCGCGAGCGCCTCGTGCTGCTCGACCCCGGTCTCCAGCCGGCAGACCTGAAAGCCGCGGTCCAGCGCCTCGGCCTCGAGCGCCTCCACGATCCGCCGGCCCAGCCCGATCCGGCGCGCTCGCGGGCGGACGTACATGCGCTTCAGCTCCACCGCGCCGCCGCCGAGCGCGCGGAGCGCTCCGCAGCCCAGCGCGCTGCCGTGGCCGTCGCGCGCCACCAGGAACACCTCAAGGTCGGCCTCGGTGGGCTTGACCCCCGGCTCGGTGTCCTGGCCGTAGCGGCCGTCGATCTCCTCCTGGCGCTCGCGGTCGAGTTCGCGCGAGTCGGGCGCGGAGAACGGCTCGGGCACCATTTCCACATCTGCCATAGTAAGACTCAGATTTTCTTCCACAGGTACTGAACTCGAAGCAAAGGAGCGCACGCGATGGGCAAGACCATCGGAATCGATCTTGGCACGACCAACTCGTGCATGGCAGTACTCGACGGCGGTGAGCCCACCGTGATCGAGAACGCCGA
>Ga0136623_10000467_pt1 | contig 12005 bp, 14 predicted proteins | sample AntDrymUQ4492106_2_FD_104656 | JGI IMG/M metagenome (GOLD analysis project Ga0136623, IMG submission 104656) | Polar desert sand microbial communities from Dry Valleys, Antarctica - metaG UQ449 (21.06) | ecosystem: Environmental > Terrestrial > Soil > Desert | place: Antarctica: Dry Valley...
ACAGCGGTCTCTCCGGGATCGGTGACGGTAGCATGGACCTTATCGGAACATCCGCAGGTAGTGCACATCACGCCACCTCCATTTCTTTAATCTTTAGTTGCTCGCCCCCGATGCATTGCACGTCAATCGAGCCGCACGCGCAACGGGCCAAAAAATCCGCCATCGCAAGTTCCTCTCCGCATTCCCGGCAGCGTCCTCGCCCCGGGATCTCGATGATTTCGAGTTGCGCCCCGTCGAGCGCGGTGTCTCGCGCACAGAGATCGAAGCAGAATCGGATCGCATCGGGCATGATCGCGGAGAGCTTGCCGATCTCGAGCCGCACCACGTTCACCCTGGCGCCAGCCGCGTGTTCGGCGACGAGCTCGATGATTCCTTGGGTAATGCCAAGCTCATGCACAGGCGCGCTCCTGAACCTCAGCAAATCCTAGGCAACTGCTCGCCGACCAGCATGTCCACGATGCGCTCCCCGCCGAATACGGTACGGAGCAGCACCACAGATTCCGGCTCGGCGGTCACCTCGCCGATGACCGCCGCTTCACGACCGGCAGCGTGCGCGCGCATCGCGGCGAGGACTGCTTCGGCGGAATCTTTCGGCACCACTGCAACGAGCTTTCCTTCGTTCGCCATGTACAAAGGATCCAGCCCCAGTATCTCGCACACGCCTTTGACCGGCTCGCGCACCGGGATGCTGGTTTCGTCGAAGCGGATGCACACCGATGCCGCTTGAGCGAATTCATTCAACACTGTCGCGACACCACCACGGGTGGCGTCGCGCAGGCAATGGATGTCGGAGCAGGCTTTGATCATGGCGTCAATCAAGTCATGGAGCGGCCGGCAGTCACTTTCGACAGTCGTGCGTAAAGCGAGATCCTGCCGGGCGCACAAGATCGCCGCACCGTGGTCACCGATGGTGCCATTGACGATGACCACGTCTCCGGGCCGTGCGCGCTCGGCGGCGATATTGGTGTTTTCGGGTATAACGCCGATGCCGGCGGTGTTGATGAATAATTTATCGGCGGCGCCCCTGGGGACGACCTTGGTGTCGCCGGTGACGATCGCCACGTTCGTGGCGCGTGCCGTCTCGGCCATCGAGTGCGCTACGCGGCGCAGGGTTTCCACGCTCAACCCTTCTTCCAGAATCACGCTGCAACTCAGGTAGAGCGGACGCGCGCCGCTTACCGCGAGATCGTTTATAGTGCCGTTGACCGCGAGCGCACCGATGTCCCCGCCGGGGAAGAACAAGGGATCCACAACATATGAGTCGGTGGTGAAGGCGAGCCGGTCACCCTGCGCCACCAGGTCGGTCAAGTTAAGGCGCGCCTGGTCTTCCAAGGGTTCGAGCACGGCGTTGCCGAAGCTACCGACGAAGACATCGTCGATGAGGTCGCGCATGGCCTTCCCGCCGCTGCCGTGAGAGAGAGTAATACGGCTGTCGCGCAGCTTACCGCTGCGGCGGCGGATCGAAGCTTGCGCCGGGCGATCGAGAGTCTGCACGCGACTCATGTTCCCGCCTCGGCCGGCGCTTCCTCGGCGCGGGCTCGTATCAGGCGCGCCAGGTCGACGCCGCCATAATTGTAGTAAGCCGCGCACGCGCCTTCCGAAGAGACCATGAGCGCGCCCAAGGGTGTCTCCGGAGTACAGGCGCCGCCGAACACCTTGCAATCCCAAGGTTTGATGACTCCCTTCAACACCTCTCCGCACTGGCAGGACTTCGGGTCCGCAATCTTGAGGTTGGGGACCGAGAACTTGCGCTCGGCGTCGAAGCGCGCGTAGCTCTCTTTGAGCCGGATCCCCGAGTGATCTATCGACCCCAGGCCGCGCCATTCAAAAAATTCGCGCAGCTCGAATACTCGGCCGACCGCTATCAGCGCCTGGTCGTTGCCCGCATCGGGAACCACTCGCTGGTACTGGTTCTCGACTTCGCAGCGGCCCTCAGTGAGTTGCTTGAGCAGCATCCACACCGACTGCAGAATATCCAGTGGCTCGAATCCCGCGACCACAATCGGTTTGCGGTAATGCCGCGCAATAAATTCATACGGCGCTGTCCCGATCACCATGCTCACGTGCCCGGATCCCAGAAAACCGTCGAGAGTCAACTCGGGCGAATCGAGAATCGCCTTGATGGTCGGAATGATGGTGATGTGGTTGCAGAACAAGGAAAAGTTTTTGACCCCTTCGCGCTCCGCCCGCAGCACGGTGAAGGCGGTGCTGGGCATGGTCGTCTCGAAGCCGAGCGCGAAGAACACGACTTCCCGGTGAGGGTTGGCGCGAGCAATTTTCAAGGCATCCATCGGCGAGTACACCATGCGCACATCGGCGCCGTCGGCCCTGGCCTGAAGCAGGCTCTTTTTCGAGCCCGGCACTCGCATCGCGTCGCCGAAAGTGGTGAAAATGACCTGCGGGTGCTCGGCCAGCGCCACGCAGTCGTCTACCCGTCCCATCGGCAGGACGCATACAGGGCAACCGGGACCGTGCACGAACTCGATCGCCTTGGGCAGCATCGGTTCTATGCCGTACTTGAAAATCGAGTGAGCGTGGCCGCCGCAGACCTCCATCAATTGCAAAGGCCGCTGGCGGCATATCGCGATGCGCAGAACGAGCGCCTCGATTTCCTTGAGCAGCACTCTGGCCTTCACCGGATCGCGGAATTCGTCTACGTATTTCACGGCGCGGGGTCCTTGACCAGGCCGCCGCGCTGATCGGCGAGCAGCGTGTGTACGAGGTCCCAGAGAATGTGATAAATCGCGACCTGCGTTTCCTGGATGCGGTGGATGCTATCGGTGCGCACCGTGAGGCAGTGATCGAGAACGCGGCTCTGCGCCATCTTGCCGCCGTCCATTCCGGCCAGCCCGATCGTCGTCATTCCCATCTCCTTCGCTCTGGTGAAAGCCGCGAGCAGGTTTTCGGAATTACCGCTGGTTGAAATGCCGATCAGGCCGTCGCTACGCTGGCCATGGGCGATGAGTTGGCGCACGAAGATATGACTGAAACCCACGTCATTTCCCACCGCGGTCATCATCGCCGTGTCGGCGACTAGATTGATGACGCTGAGCGCCGGCCGGCCCGCGGTGATCGGATGGAGGAATTCGACCGCGATGTGCGCGGCGTCGCAACTCGAACCGCCGTTTCCCATCGTAAACAGGTGACCGTCGCGCAGGTAGACTTCCGCGATCGCGCGCGCGGTGTCCACCACCTGCTGCGCATTGGTTTCGAAAAACTCCCGCTTGGTGTCGACGCTGTGGCGGGCCTTCTGAGCGACCGATTCCAGCAGCGCGGCATTCTCGAGTTTGGCGTCCTTCCTACCGCCATGCAAGAAAGGGTAGAGCGCCTGAAGATGAGTATTGACTTCAGCCATCGGTTTGCATCGTCTGCAACTCGGCCTGCATCTCGCCCAGTTCGGTCAGCAACTGCAGCGTCTTCATCGCTTCGTCCTCGTCAATACGGCTCATGGCGAATCCCACGTGGACTAGAACCCAATCGCCGACGCATGACAAGGCCGGGTGGTCGTCATTGACCACGCAGGAGATGTTGATTTCGCGTTTGACTCCGGCGACATTCACCACTGCGAGTTGATTTTTCACATCGGTGACTTCAACGATCTGGCCGGGAATGCCTAAACACATCGCACACCTCCAGTTGTCAAAGCTTGCGCTGCGGCGACGGCGGCCTGCCCGAGCGACAAGCCGCCATCGTTGGCCGGCATCTGGCGCTGCGTGAGTACGGTAAGACCGTTGCTGCGCAGGCGCTGTGCGACTTCTTCAAGCAGGATTTTGCTCTGAAACACACCGCCAGACAGGGCTATCGTCGGCTCGCGTACAGCGCGCTCGCTCAAGCGCGAGACCATCGCGACCACGCCCTGCGCCAGGCCCTTGTGGAAACGCGCGGCCATGACCGCGGGTGGGGTATGCGCCAACAAATCACCAAGCAAAGCCCGCCACATCGGTTCCGGCTCCAGACAAGGGAGGCGTCCGTAGTCCACGATTCGGAATGGATAAGCTTCTTCCTCGGCGACGTGCTCCAGGGGCTGCGCAAGCGCCTCCAATTCAATCGCGGCCTGACCCTCGTAACCTGCGTGTTCGCGGCACACGCCGATCGCTGCCGCGACCGCGTCGAACAAGCGCCCGCATGAGCTCGCAAGCGGGCAGTTCACATCTTGTTTGAGCATCGCCTCGAAGGTTGCCAGCGGTTTGTTCTCAAAAAAACGGGTTAGCTCCAGTGCGCCGTAATCCTTCTGGTAGTCCGCCCAACCGAGAGTAGCCACGAGATGCGCGTAAGTGTTGCGCCAGGGTTCGCGCATCGCTTGCGCGCCGCCGATCATTGCCACCGGCATGAAGCTCGCGACGCGCTCGAAATCGCGATAGTCCGCGAGCAAAAATTCGCCGCCCCAGAACGTGCCGTCATCCCCGAACCCCAGCCCATCGAGGGCAATGCCGAGCACCGGAGGCGCATCCAACGGCACGTCATTGTCGGCGAGGCAACTCGCTATGTGCGCGTGATGGTGTTGCACCTCGATGAGCGGTAGCGCTTCGCGCGCGGACCATTCCCTGGCGAGTTTGCTCGACAGATATTCGGGATGCCTGTCGGCGGCGAGCGTCTCTGGTTCGTGCTCGAACAAGCTCCGGTACAAATCCAGGTTGTGCCGATAATCGCGGTAAGTCGCGGCGTCTTCCAGATCTCCCTGGTGCTGGGAAACGATACCCTGTCCGTCCTTGATCAGGCAGAAAGTGTTCTTGAGCTCGCCGCCCAGCGCCAGGATGGAAGGCACGCGCTCGAACCCTGGTGGCAAGGACAGCGGCGCAGGTGCATATCCGCGGCCGCGGCGCAGGATGCGCGGCGCACCGTCCACGATTCGCAGCACCGAGTCATCCACCCGGTTGACAATGTCCCGGTCGTGTAGCAGCAGGTAATCGGCGATTCCATTCAGTTGCTCTCGCGCCTGCTGGTCGACAATGCACTGCGGCTCGTCGGAAGTATTGCCGCTGGTGAGAACGATGGGCCGATCCAGGCATTCGAGCAGCAAATGGTGCAAGGGCGTGTAGGGCAGCATGAAACCCAAAGTGTCGAGCGCGTATGCAACCGAGCTAGGTAGGCGCAGAGATCCATTCGCGGCGCACAGCACTATGGGTGCGGCGGGACTTAGGAGGAGCGCGAGCTCTTCGGGTGACAGCGTACAGTAGCCTTGAATCACCCGAGCATCGCGCGCCATTAACGCGAACGGCTTGTGATAACGCCGCTTGCGCGCGCGTAATCGCATCACGGCTTTCGGATTCGTGGCGTCACAAGCAAGATGAAAACCGCCCAGACCCTTGATCGCGACGATTGCGCCTTCGAGCAGTAGGCGGCGAGCGGCGTCAATGGGGCTCGCAACAGCGAACGGTGTTCCGTGAGAATACTCAAGCCGCACGTTCGGGCCGCACAGCGGACAGGCAGTGGGCTGGGCATGGAAGCGGCGGTCAGCGGGATCATCATATTCGGCGCGGCAGGCGTCGCATAGCTCGAACGTCGCCATGCTGGTATTTGCCCTGTCATAGGGGATCCCGATGACGATGGACAGCCGCGGCCCGCAATGAGTGCAGTTGGTGAATGGATAACGGTAACGCCGGCTTGACGGTTGCAAAGTATCTTGTACGCACGCGAGGCAGGTGGCGGAGTCGGGAACAACCCCGGTATGAACCTCGCCTGGCACGCTTGCCACGATGTGGAAGCCTTGCGCGCGGCGATCGCCACGCAATGGCGTATGCTCGATGCTGTCAATTCGGGCGAGCGGGGGCGCCTCGGCTTTCAGGCGCCGGACAAAGGCATCTATCGCGCGCGCGTCGCCCCACGCATTTATCAGCACGCCATCGCTGTCGTTCAGCACTTCTCCGCTGAGGCCGCAGTGGGTCGCAAGGCGCCACACGGTTGGGCGGAACCCCACTCCCTGTACGAGGCCGCGCACCCGGATTTGGCTACCCTGGTGTTTTTGCCGCGCAAAGGCCGGAACGCTGCTCATAGTCTGTTTCTCATCAAAGCGGATCGCAGAGGCCCGCGAATCCCCTCCGGCGATCACATCGAGCGGATCCTCAAATAGCGGATAATGTCAGGCAGATTTATTTTCACTGCGTAGAGGAACAGCAACACCACGATGATCCAGAATATTGTCCACGCGCTCATCTCAAGCCTCCGGTGTGATTACCGTCGTTGCTTCCCGTTGCGAACAACGCCGGCGGGTTGGTTAAAAATCGCTAATGCAAAGCTTCGACTTTGCCTCCATTCATCAACTGGGTTACCAGTGATTCGATCAAAACCACGGCCTTGTCCACGGCCGCGGCTACGGGCTCGCTCAAGCCCATCCTGCCCTGCTCGTCGGTATCCTCCCCAAAACTTTCAGGCTCGCAGCCCACGAGCAAAATGCGCTCGCAATGACCACCCATCGCCTTGACCGTGCGCAGCACCTTGCCGGCATCCATGTCGTGCGGTGAGATGGGAGAGTCTTGCTGGCTCCGACTGTCTGCATCCTGTTGCATTTCGGGTTCGATCACATACAGTGATCCCGGAGCATCGCCCTGCCGGGTGGTATCTACCAGAATCGCCGCCTCGTAGCCGTCGTCCACCAGCGCATAGCTGAGATCGAGGCCGCGAATGCCGAAGTCCACGACTCGCACGCCCTGCGGAAGGTCGCGCCGGCTCATGCGTTGTGCGACTTCAGAGCCGAACCCGTCGTCGCCGAGGAATATATTGCCGATACCGGCAATGAGAATATTGTTGCTCATGGCGCTAGCCGACTCTTGTTCGTAAGCGGCTCAAGCTCCTCGGGGGAGAAAAAGAAACGGTGGCCCGGCAGGCGTTCAAGACCGAATTCCCTCCCCGGGTCGTCATCCACGGTCACGGCCACATGCACGCGGTCCTCGAAATCGCGCTCCAGCGATTCGATCGTGGCGGTTCTGCCGACTAGTGCGATGTCGAGGATGTCTGCGCCAGCGCGCGGACGCAGCCGGACATGATCGCCGACGCGCAGATCTACTCCGCCCACACGCAAGTAGGCGAGCCGGGGCTTGGAATCCAGAGCCTCCCAAGGCGGGGCGTCGCTTTTCGCTTGACTCGCAATGGGCCGCAGGCTGCGCAGCGTCCCGTGCAGCCTATTGAGCGCTTGAGGCGAAAGCGCCTCGGTGCGCTCGAGCAGTGCCCGGGCGCGCTCATCAACCGCCGCCATCTCGCGCTTTTCTTCATCGGTCATCGCGAGAATACGCAGGGTCAGGATCTCGTCGATTTCGGTACCGTCGAACAAATCGCCGGGGCTTTCAGGGGCGATCTCGGGATAGTCATAGAGAATGATGGGCGAGCACAGCATGGTGTCACGCTCTCCCTTGGCGCCCACCAACACAGGCCACGCGCCGACGTTCTGGCAACCGTTCACTGCGTCACGCAAGGCTTCGGGCGGATCGAGCGAGGACACAAACCCGCCGCCTTCCACGCCGAGGATGATGTGGGTCGAGACAAAGGCGTAGAGCGATGCGGCATTGCGGCTTAAATCCCCGGCGCGATCAAGCGGGGTTAGGTTGGAGAGCCGTACCGTGAGCCTGAATACCTGCCCGGAGACTGGTTTCGCGGTCAACTCGATTTGACCTTCAATCGGCTGTTGGGTGCGAATCAATACTCCAGCCACTTCGCCGCTCTGATTACGCAGCGGTTCGAGTTCGCGCCGGCCGGAAAAACCGAAACGCATATGCCGCGCCTTCGCTGCCAATTCGCCGAGACTGAACGCGTCGGCGTCCACCTCGCGTTCGATCGCTTCCTGCCAGGGTAGTAACTCTTTCCGGCAATCTCCAGCGCCTCAACCTTGCGATACTCCGGCTCTGCGCCATCCGCCCAGTCGGCGAGCGCCGGGCGCAGTTCGCCCACCTCGCGTTCGATGAGGTGCAGGAATCCGATCCTGGCAGTAACGCTGGTCTGCGGGTTGCCTTGCGCGAGACACTGCGTTTGCATGCTCCACGGGTCGGTTCCCGCCTGCGCTTCGCTGTACGCTTGCGGATAAATCCCACCGAAGGTCCAACGTTGCCGGTTCTTTACCGATGAGGGACGGTAGGGGTAGAGCATGTACCCTTCGAACAGGACGGCCTTGGCGATACTCTCGGCCTGCGCAAGATTCATGAGACCCGCTCCTCCTCGGCATCGAGCAGACTTTCCAGCGCCTCTTCCCAGGTCGGGATACCGCGACGAATTTTGTATTGATAGAGGCGATCGAAAGCGTCTCTACCCACGCGCAGCCACGCGCTGTTCGGGTAGTAATGCTCCATCATGTCCTTCCAGACCCTGATGGGAAACTGGAAACCCGCTTCCTTGCTCCACGAAATCTGACTGACTTGCAGGTCGCCGCTTTCTCCGCGATAAAAAATGCTTCCGCTGAACAACACGAGCAGGGGTACGACTCCGTCCTCCAAGCCATAGAAGTATTTGGCGGCGGCCACGTTGAAGTCATACGTGCACGGCACCGGAACGTCAACGAGGCAGCTTTCCTCAAAGGGCGGAACCGTCACGTTCGCGTGCGTCCAGAGCAGATTGCGCAATGTCGAGCTCCAGCGTTCGGGCTCGCCGTAGAGCTCGAGCAGACGCTCCTGCTCACCTGGCGCATAACGCCGCCGGGTGGTCTCGATCTGGATTTGGCATTGCAGGGCTACGTTCTGAATATCGTCGTTGAGCGTGACATTGCTCAGGCGCAGTTTGAACAGCAGCAGCGGCGCCGCCGCATAGCGCGCGACTTCGACCCCTTCGACTTGAAAATTGAGCTCAGGCATGGAGTCGGAACGCTGGTGCGCCCGAGGACGGTTTGAGCCGGGCGAAAAATTCGTGGATGGCGCTCCACGCCTCGGGCCCGCCTGACATTCCCCGCCAGTGCGCGCGGATCAGCCCAACCAGTTCGTAGCAGCGGTCTATTGGTACCCGATAATATTCGCGCGCGCCTTCGACGCGGTTGACTAGAAGCGCTTCCACATCTGGCGTAAGCTCAGTGAGCCACGGATTGTCGGCGACCAGCGCTTCCCACGCGGCGAGACTCAACAACGACTCGGTGGCGCCGGCGGGACTCGGGTAAAACGCAAGCACGCGTTGCGCTGTGCTGCTGCGGAAAAAAAACGCGAGATCGATCGGAACGCGCAGCGCATCCCACTCGTGGTCCGCGATTCGGAACTCCGAGAGGAGCTCGCTTTGCTCGGGCACCAGCCGGTATTTTGCGCTCTCGTGATTGCTGAATAACACCGAGCACGCCCGGCAACAGCACAGCAGCCGGTGACTGGCGGGCTCGACCAGATGCGAGTGTCCGGAAGAATTTCCGCGCTGCACAGCTCGCATTTTTCGAGCGCTTCGGACTTGCGCACGAACCGCCGCAACCCGGCGACCCATCCCTGCACTGGTGCTGAGGAAATCATGTCTTATGAGTGGACGGTGAACAGTAAGAAACGTCCGTATTTACCGTTTACTGTTCACCGTTCACACCTATGTTTTGCCAGTGACGATGTCTTCCCGCTTGCGGCTTGGGATCGGCGGCACGTGAACGAAAACCTCCGTCGGTCGCGCCGGCGGCTCAGCCAAACCCTCGACTTCCACCCGGGCCGCATCGGGGGCGGCGTCGAGGATCGCGGCTTCGATGTCGCGCTTGAGCGTCTTGGCCGATAGTTTCTTGTCTTGCCAGTTGCCGTGCAGCTTGAGCCGCACGAGCTCCTCGCCTGATTGCAGCAGCTCCAATCGCAATCCATGCGTTCCGAGGAAGGGGTGCATTTTCTCGACCGCCCGCTCAACCCGCGATTCCAGATCCCGCGGGTGCAGGCCGTGCAGCAGCAACAAGCTACGCACCTGATCGTCGTCGGCGAACGCGTCGAGGAGTGTCTGGCCGGCGGCTCCGGTGGTGGTTGTGAGCTCGATCAGCCGGGCTAGACCCGCCCCGTGCAAATCCAGCACGACTTGAACCAACTCCTTCGCCTGCTCTCGCGCCCTCGTATCGCTCAGGGCCTCGAGCGCGCGAATTAATTCTTCAATCCGGCCTGGATCCCTTTCCAGCGAACGCGGATCGGCGTCGTTCATGACTCCCGCCTACTTCCGGCTGTGAGTTACACCGAACGTCGGTGTATGCACGGTCTCGAGTACTTTGCCGTTGCCGAGGTACATATGGACGCCGCACGGCAGGCACGGATCGAAGCTGCGAACGGCGCGCATGATGTCTATCCCCTTGAATTTATCGGGCCCGTTCTCCTCGAAAATCGGCGTGTTTTGTACCGCATCCTCGTAGGGCCCCGGGGTTCCGTAGACATCGCGCGGATTGGCGTTCCAGGGAGTGGGCGGATAGGGATGGTAGTTCGCGATCTTGCCGCCTCGAATGACGAGATGGTGCGAAAGCACTCCGCGAACCGCCTCGTGGAAGCCGCAGCCTATCGCCTCGTCGGGCACCTTGAACGGGGTGAAAGTCGAGGTGCGGCCGGCGTGCAGTTCTTTTAGCGCCTGTTCGGCAAAGTGCAGCGCCGCGCATGCCGCGTACGCCTGGAAGTAAGTCCGGGCGCGGTCGCGTTCGATAGCGTTGCTCCATTTGGGGATCTTCCACTCAAACTCGACCTCGGGTTTCAGCGCGGTTTTTGGCAAATACATCTTTACACTGTTCCCGGTGGCCTTGATGTAGCCGATGTCCACCAGGCCGGCGAGCGCCGTGGCCCATAAACGGGCGATAGGACCGCCGCCGGTGTCTAGCGCCAGATGTTTCTTGTCGCCCTGTTCGCCCGCGTGATACCAGCGCGGCGACATAACCCAGGTGTACTTGCCGCCGAAATCGCGCTTCTGCGGCTTGGGCAGTGTGGTCTGGTTCCACGGATGATTCCGATCCACCGGATTGCCGAGCGGATCGTTCTTCACAAAAGTCTCCTGGTTTTCCCAACCATCGTAAAATGAGCTTCCGAGCAGAATGCGAATGTTGAGGTTGATGTCCACGAGATCGGTGGTGACGAGCTTGCCATCAATGATGATTCCCGGCGTGACGTACATCGCCCGGCCCCACTTAGTCATGGTCTTGTAGTCGTAGTCGCAAACGCTCGGATCCTGGAACGATCCCCAGCAACCGAGCAGCGTGCGCCGGTAACCGACCATCTCGTAACCAGGCAAGGCCTGGTAGAAGAAATCGAACAGGTCGTCGTGCAGCGGCACGACTTTCTTCATGAACTCGACGTAGCGCATAAGCCGGGTGATGTAATCCGTGAACAACTGAACGGTCGGCACGGTACCCACGCCGCCCGGATAGAGCGTCGAGGGATGGACGTGGCGTCCCTCCATGAGACAGAACATCTCGCGCGTGTAGCGGCTCACCTGCAGTGTCTCGCGGTAGAACTCTCCGCTGAACGGGTTCAGCGCGGTCATGATTTCGGCGATAGTGCGATAACCATGGTCTTTCGCATGCGGGGCTTCGGTTGTTTTCGCCCTTTCCCATACGCCGGGATTGGTCTCCTTGACCATCTGCTCGCAAAAGTCCACACCGACCAAGTTATCCTGGAAAATGTTGTGGTCGAACATGTACTCGGCCGCCTCGCCCAGGTTCACGATGCACTCGGCGATGGCGGGCGGCTTCACGCCGTAAGCCATGTTCTGCGCGTATACCGAGCAAGTGGCATGATTATCCCCACAGATCCCGCAGATGCGGCTGGTGATGAAGTGCGAATCGCGCGGATCTTTGCCTTTCATGAAAATGCTGTACCCGCGGAAAATTGACGAGGTGCTATGGCATTCAGCGACACGGCGATTTTCGAAATCTATCTTCGTGTAGATGCCGAGACTCCCCACGATGCGCGTGATGGGGTCCCAGTTCATTTCCACGAGTTTGCCTGGCGCGGCTTTTTGGGTAGTTCTGGTATCGGGCATGACGGTAGACATAAGGAACCTCTGAACAAGTATCAAAAATGGTTGTACAGCGTGTATAGGAATCGATTTCAGACGGAGACGCGGCCGTTAAGCCCGTTTTTCATCGCTCACGGGGCCATGTTCGCCCCGTTTGG
>Ga0136623_10000468_pt1 | contig 11987 bp, 11 predicted proteins | sample AntDrymUQ4492106_2_FD_104656 | JGI IMG/M metagenome (GOLD analysis project Ga0136623, IMG submission 104656) | Polar desert sand microbial communities from Dry Valleys, Antarctica - metaG UQ449 (21.06) | ecosystem: Environmental > Terrestrial > Soil > Desert | place: Antarctica: Dry Valley...
GTCCCGGAGTTGAACCAGCATTTACGCCCGCAGCGAGGCCGACGCGAGGCGCTACCTTCAACCCCTGGAAAATCCTGGTTCCATCGCTGGCGGGACTGTTAGTAGTTTTTGCTGTTGTTTATGCGTTCACGGGTAACTCAAACACTGCAAACACTAATCGCTCTGAGCCTGCGCTTGTGGCTGACCCGAACAGCCGACCTGTGGAGCCCTCACCGCCCGCTACCGGCAAGCCGGAAGTAGGAATAAGCTCAGGTGGTGCGGCAACGAACCAGGTAGTCAACGCAAACGCAAATGTCGACGCTAACGCGAACAGTGAGGTGGCGCCTACTCCCGAAGATCTTAACGGAAACGTGAACGCCAATGTCCAGGGTAATGAGAACTCAAATCAGAATGCCAACAGCGCCCGCCCCGCTGCGACTGTTCCTCTGCCAACGCCATCCCGCCAGGTGAACACGAACAATCAATCACCGGCGCCACCACCCGGCGCTAAAGTTCCCGAGCCGAAACCGACGGCCCCGCCGGTTGCGTCCCCGACTCCAGAGACTCCAGCGGGTTAGACCACTCAGGTAGGGCTGAAAGAAGCTTGGATAGAAACTGCCTTGTTGATGAGCTCAAGAAGCTGGGCTTTGTCTGCGAACGAGATCTCAATATCCAGAATGTGGCAAGGAACTGCAAAACTAAGCGTTTGTAACTTTACAGCGTCTTTGCTCGTTGTGATTAGACGCTGAGCGCCAAGTCTCTGCGAATCCTTAATCAAGCAGTCGACATCTGATTGGTTATAGTTGTGATGATCGGCAAAGGCCCGGGTGAGTACGAGTTTGTGTCCTTCGCGCCGCAAGTGATCGAAGAAAGACTTTGGATTTCCAATAGCGCCAAACGCCGCAGCCGGCTGATCGAGTATGGCGCTGGGCTCTGGCGCCCGCTCTGACGCCCACTCTGACGATGGCGAAGGGAGTTCTCTGATGCCTCTGGTCTTCATCCGCGACACGAGTATCGGGCGCGTGCCCAGGAACTTTCGCACCTCCGTGTTAATAGAAGAAAGACCCTCGCCCTGCTCCGATCGGGTGATCACCACACAATCAGCGCGGGATACGCCACTCCTGGGTTCTCGCATTCTTCCGTAAGGGAGAAGATAGCCGCCTCCCCATGGATTTGTAGCATCGATTGTTAGGATGTTCAGGTCACGCGCCAGTCGCAGGTATTGAAAGCCATCGTCAAGCACAAACACTTGCGAGCCAAGTTTCTGTATGGCCCACTGCCCGGCGGCGACCCGATCCGGATCGCTTATGACGGCGGCGATCCCGGTCAAGTTTTGAGCAAGCAAAAAAGGTTCATCTCCGGCTAAACCGGGGTTTGATAAAACTTTTGTGCCATCGGAGACCAGAACCCGTGTCCTGGGGTTCGCTCGGCCATAGCCGCGCGTGAGAATACAGATCCTTCTATCTTCCCGGGCCAGCGCGCGACAGAGCCACTCGACTAAAGGGGTCTTACCCGTTCCTCCGGTCGTTAGGTTGCCTACGCTGATCACCGGAGCATCGAGCTTCGTTATAGGAAGCAAACCTCGTTGGTATGCAGCCAGCCGTGTGCGTGTCACTGCTGAATACACACCGCTGAGGGGCGGAAGCATGAGGGTGGAAAGAGAACTCATGCGGTGTAAAGGCCTTCTGCGCTAACAGCACCTGAGCGCCGCTTGGGTGTGTTCTGACCGGAGATCATGGCATCGAGCAACGCCAGGGTACGCTCCGTTGCTCCTAAATTCTGTTCAACAAGAGTCTTTGCACGTTGGCCTAGTTCTTGTCGTCGCGAAATGTCCGAGAGCAGTTCAGTGAAGGCGTCCTTCAGTTTAATTTGAAGTTCGTCATCCGAAAGTGATGGTAGCTGAATAATCGCTCTTTCTTTCACAAAGGCTTTAACGATAGCGTCGAAGTTGTGTGTATGTGCACCGGTCACGATGGCAGCTCCGACCGCGGCCGGCTCGAGTATGTTGTGTCCGCCGGATTTGGAAATGCTTCCGCCTACGAAGACGACGGAGGCTAATGGATAAAGGGCCTGCAATTCTCCGATTGTGTCGAGCAGAATCACATCGCACTGACGATCGAGGATCGAGATGGTCGAACTTCGGCTTACCCAGGCTACTCCGGATGTGGCGAGTAGAGAGGAAACCTCGGCGAAACGTTCAGGATGTCGCGGCGCCATCAGGAGCCGGAGTGTAGGAACCGACTCGGTCCTTAATTCCTGAAAGGCTTTAAGGATAAGACGCTCTTCAGGAGCATGCGTGCTGGCGGCGATAATCAGAGGCGTTGTGTCCGTGAGCTTAAATCTTTCCCGGAATTCGCTGGCCCGGGAATTGCGAACAGGCATCCTTCCGGCGTCAAATTTTAAGTTGCCCGATACGAAGACCTGGCTACTTGGAAGTCCGAGCATATGAATTCGTTCAGCGTCAGCTGCCGTTTGCATCACTGCCAGGCTAAGGCAATTGACCACGCGCGCTATAAACCCCTTTATCCATTTATACCGGCGAAACGATTGAAGGGAGAGCCGCCCATTTACGATCGCGACCGGGACTTGTGCGGCCCGGCACTCACTTAAAAACCCAGGCCATATTTCGGTTTCCATGATTAGAACAGCCGCGGGCTTAATAACTGCTAGTGCCCGGCGAACCGTCCAACGCCAGTCGAACGGAAAGAAGAATATTTTTGCTGCGTCGTTTCCGAAAAGTTCCTGCGCCAAATTTTGGCCCGTTAAGGTGATCGTCGATACAACCAGCGTATGGTCTGGAAAGCGTTTGCGGATTCCATGCACCAGTGGCCTGGCAGCCTGCGATTCACCCACGGAGACGCAGTGAAGCCAAACAACCGGTTTTCCATTGCTATCGAATGGCGCAAGCGTGCCGAAGCGCTCGCGGAACCCTGCGACATACTTGCCATGTCTAATTGCGTCGATCAGAAAATGAGGGAGTAGTACCAGGAAGGCGAGAGTTAGCAGAAGGCTGTAAACAAAGTACATAGGTGATGGACGATAGTTAAGGGCAGCAGATGCCCTGATGATCCCTAATCACCTGATCACCTGACAGGAAAGCACTTATTTTGCCCGTTCAATATATCGCCCTTCGGTGGGGTCCACTCGTATCCGGTCGCCTTCGTTAACGAAGGGCGGCACCGTGATCGTCACCCCATTCTCAAGTGTCGCAGGCTTGTTGACGTTAGACACGGTTGCACCCTTCATCGTGGGTTCTGTGCGCGTTACGGTAAGCTCCATGGACGGCGGAAGGTCGATGCCTACCGGAGCGCCTTCGTAGAACTCTGTCTGCAACCTGAGTCCGGGATTCAACCATTGGGCCGCGTCGCCAAGATCCTCTTCACTGAGCGCAATTTGTTCGTAGCTCTCCGTATTCATGAAGTGATGATGGGAGCCGTCGGAGTAGAGGTATTCCATTTCGTGCTGCTCTAAGCTTGCGCGTTCAACCGTATCGGCGGACCGGAAGCGGTGCTCGAAAGATGAGCCTGTCCGAATATTCCGGAGCTTAGTTTGTACCATTGCGCGCAAATTGCCCGGCGTATGATGACGAAACTCCATAACTTTGCAGGGTTGTCCTTCAAAAACGATAACCATACCGCGCCTAATTTGAGTGGCTGCAATAGACATAAAATACTTCGGTCCTCACAAATTGTTGTTCCGGGCTTTGCTAACTTCTAAGGTGAGCTTCGCGGCTCTTCAGCGAAACGCGAGTCTAGCGAGGGCTTTAGCTCTTTGTCCAGCGCGTATGTCGAATCCCTGGAGCAAGCACTTGTCCTATCGCGGCAAAAGTCACAAAAAGGCGGCGCTCACCAAACCTTTAACAGTTCGGATCGGCCGCCTTTTTTGAGGAGCCCACCTACCTCAGTTCTCTAAACGTCTCTTCCCTGAAAAACGTTCCAAAAAGAATCAGGCTGCATGAGCGCGCGTCACGCGCCGCTGGCGAGCGATGCGCTCAAGCCATTTTTGCGCCTCCTGGTATGCTGGAAAGCGACGCTCGTCGAGGCGAAAAGCACTTGTGTGGTAATAACGTCTGCCGTTGATTAACTTTGCTGGATGCTTCACGTGGAGCATTTCGTGATAAAGGACATACTCGACGAACCAGTCAGGCACTTCCGGGGAATCGAGCGTTTTACTGATCGTAATAGTCTCGTAGACCCGATCGTGATGACCAAGGATATTGCGAGTCCGGCGCTGCGACCAGGTAAGCGCGGGCTTGGCCAACTCGCCAAAGAAGAAGCGGCGGTTCAGTTTTGCAAACATCCTATCGAGATCATAGACCTCGCCCTGAGCCGAGGAGATCATTTTGCGACCGCGGCGGCGACGCGCGAGATCAGAGGAGCGCATCACTTCAGGCGTCACGGAATAGTCTTGATATACGCGCTTGTGTACTTCCGGGATTCTCTTGCCCATCAATCTGGCCACCAGTACGAAGGCAAGAGCACGCAGGGCTTCTGGAGGACAATCTTTGCAGATATCTGATAAGCGAACATAGACCCGGCCCGAACGCAGCCTGATCGTATGGTGCAGACCAGCGTAGGGATAGAAGCGAACTTCAATCTCCGGCACCGCGCGAGTGTTTCCCATATGGCGAAAGGCATCTACAAAAAACTTTTTCGGGTCATTCATCGCCGTGCTCCCAGTTCTCGCTCAAGCAGGCCTTCCTGGGCAGATTTAGTTCGATCCGATCCTTCTGACTTGAGTTTTCACTCAAGGCTGAATTTGTGTTGGGCTCTGAGAATGGAGTCATCTTAAGTAGCTTAGCCGCGGGCCGTCAATTGATTTGGAGCGAGTTGGAAAAACCGCCGCAAAAGTGCTTGTAACAGCTGCCGCTCACAGGCCAGTGACTTGTAGTCCCTTTCTTTGGGGTGGTAACTATAGTATCTGCACTAGTTAGCTCATGCAAGCAGTGCGGGAGGGGTCTGAAGGTGATAGTTCTGCGGAAAACACATGCCTGTCTCTTCGACACAGATCAAGTGACATTACCGTCATGCTAAGTCAATTGTTTGCAGCCTCTTGATGATTCCTTTATACTGCCACAGTAGGGGCTTCACCCGCCCCTTCGGTAGTTTAGAGCAGTTTGCAGCAAGCCCAGAGTCGTCCTTCCCAGTGGGACGGTTTGAGACACGATTATCTGATGCCTCGTCGCAGCTCCAGCCTCCAAACCCCAGAAAAGAACACTCTTGACTCCCGTGGACAAGCTGTATTGGCTGCCATCATTAAGGAACATCTCGTCACAGGGGAGGCCGTAGGTTCGCGAGTCTTGTCAGATGGGTTTTCTCATGGTCATGGCTGGAGCGCCGCCACAATAAGAAACGTAATGGCAGAACTGGAAGAGGCGGACCTCGTCGAACAACCCCACACTTCAGCCGGCCGGGTCCCGACCGACAAAGGATATCGGTACTACGTCGATAATATCCTGGGAGAAACGCGACTATCTCGGTCGGATCTGAAAGCGATGGATTCAGTCTTACGCTCCAGTCAATTCGGTTCTACTACCTCTCCCGAACGTTTGATGGAGAAGGCGTCGCACGCCTTATCGGAGCTTTCGGAGAACGTTGGGATAGTGGTGTCGCCATCTCTGGCTGAGAACCGGTTGAATCATATTGAGTTTCTGCAGCTTTCGAATAAACGGATACTGGTGGTGATGGTGACCGGTTCTCACATCATTAACAACAAGATTATTCGGATCGAGGACAACCTAACACAGGACGAACTGGAGAGTGCCGCTCGTTATCTAAACACTGAATTTAGCGGTAAGAGTTTGATTGCCATTCGCGCTGAGATCCTGGAACTGATGAAGGAAGAAAAGGCGCTTTACGACCGACTGATGAGGAATGCGATCCTGCTGTGCGAGATGAGTCTGGAAGGTGAAGAGGTGGGCGCAGGGGATGTTTATGTTGATGGCGCGTCCAACATGCTGGCGAAGCCAGATTTTGCAAATATCGAGCGGATGCGCGACTTGTTCAGGACCTTCGAAGAGAAATCCCGGCTGATCAAAATTCTTAACGAGTGTGTATCTCGTGATCAGCCAGCCTTCCTGGGAGAAGTGAATGTAATGATCGGACGTGAGCATCCAACGTCCTCAATGCGTGGGTGTACTCTAATCACAGCTCCATATCGAATCAATGAAAGCCTCGGGACTCTGGGAGTTGTGGGGCCGATGAGAATTGAGTATTCGCGTATCATGGCTATGGTAAACTACATGGCACGGCTCATCGAGCGGCGGCTCAATGAAGAAACCACCCTTTACTAACCGCGCCGGTTAAAAAGAATCCGTTTACGAAATTTGGAACCCTTTACATGGCCTCAGATAAGAAACGTAAGAAATCAAATGTCATTCCCGTCAGGTTCGTAGATGCTGAACCTGAAAGTGTGACGACCAGTGAAGTCGAACCGTCTGAGGACCTTAGTACAGAAACAGAGGCTTACGAAGAAGACCTTTCGAAAGAGCTTTCCGACGTGGATTTTGTTTTGCCGGTTAGTCCAGATGGGATGGGCGATATTGAAATACAGGTCGAGGATGAACCTTCTGAACTGTATCTACAAGACCCGCCACATATTATCTCAACCGGCAATCTTGAGGCTGGGGGCCCGCTGGTAGCGGAACTCGTTGCGACCCGGGCTGAACTTAAACGCGTTGAGGCTGAGGTTACGGATCTTAAAGATCGCGTGGCGCGCCGACAAGCTGAGTTTGAGAACTATCGCAAGAGGGTGGAGCGAGAACGAGCCGCTGCCCATGAGCGAGTGGTGGCAGAGGTTGCCGCAAAGCTACTTCCGGTTCTCGACAACCTGAAACGGGCGTTGGATGCGGAATCCTCGGTTGAATCTAACGAGTCTGATGAGTTTCGGCATTTTCTTAGTGGGGTCGATCTGATTTTCAAGCAGCTGAGCGGCGTGCTCGACACGATGGGCGTAAAGCCTGTTGTCGCGGTTGGCGCGCGCTTTGATCCGCATATTCATGAAGCGGTTGTTTCAGAGCCAACAGACGATTACGAACCTGATACTGTGATGCAGGAAATTATTCGCGGCTATAGCCTGGGGGACAAACTCATTCGTCCCGCAATGGTAAAAGTCGCTATCAGAAAGTAAATCGCAAAGTAGGGAGTGAATGGGAAAAGCAATCGGAATAGATTTAGGTACGACTAACTGCTGCGTCGCGGTTCTGGAAGGCGGAGCAGTTCAAATAGTGCCCAATAAAGAGGGTGGCCGGACCACACCCAGCGTAGTCGGTTTTACCGACAAGGGTGAGCGTCTAGTCGGCCAGATTGCTAAGCGTCAGGCCGTGACGAATGCGGCTAATACTGTTTACGCCGTGAAACGTCTCATTGGGCGAAAATACAACTCGCCAGAGCTACAACGGATGCGCGAGACTTCTGCCTTTGAGATTGTAGACTCGCCCAACGGTGACGCACGCGTGCGCGTGCAGGGCAGGAGTTATAGCCCGCCAGAATTATCAGGGATCGTTCTGCAACGTCTCAAGGCTGCGGCCGAAGACTTTCTTGGGGAATCAGTTACCGATGCCATCATCACGGTTCCGGCTTACTTCGATGACATCCAGCGTCAGGCAACCAAGGACGCAGGCAAGATTGCCGGGTTAAAGGTCGAGCGAATCCTCAACGAGCCGACTGCGGCGGCGCTTGCCTATGGCCTCGGAAAGTCGCAGACAGAGCGGATCGCGGTTTATGACCTGGGCGGCGGCACGTTCGACATTTCGATTCTCGAAATGAATAACGGTGTTTTCGAGGTGCTTTCAACTTCCGGCAACACTTTCTTGGGCGGCGAAGACCTCGACGAGAGGATCATGAATTGGATGGCCGAGCAGTTTCTGGCCGACACCGGAATCGATCTTCGCCAGGACCGTCTGGCGCTGCAGCGCTTGAAGGAAGTAGCCGAACGCGCAAAATGTGAACTTTCCTCAGCCACAGAAACCAACATCAACCTTCCGTTTATCGCCGCCGATGCCAGCGGTCCAAAACATTTCAACAAGTCGCTTACTCGCGATCAGTTTGAAGCTCTGGTAGCAGATCTGATCGAGCAGACGGTCGAGCCCTGTGAAAAGGGACTGCAGGACGCAAAGCTCAAACCCGGCGATATCGACAAAGTGATCCTGGTCGGCGGGCAAACGCGATCGCCAATCGTTGAGCGTACAGTTGAAAAGATCTTTGGCAAAAAACCTTCGGCTGAGATCAATCCGGACGAAGTGGTTGCCATGGGCGCGGCAATTCAGGGGGGCGTGTTATCGGGAGACGTCAAGGACATCGTTCTGCTGGATGTGCTGCCCCTAAGCCTGGGATTGCAGACCAGGGGTGGTCTGTTTACCAAAATCATCGAGCGCAATTCCACCATACCTTTGCGTAACAGCCTAACGTTTACTACCGTGGTGGATAACCAGGCATCGGTTGAAATTCATGTCTTGCAGGGTGAGCGTGAGGTGGCTGAGGGCAATCGTTCCCTGGGAAAATTTGAACTGGTTGGAATACCTCCGAGCCCCCGTGGCGCCCCGCAAATTGAGGTTGCCTTTGAGGTGGATGCGAATGGAATTGTTTCTGTCTCAGCGCAGGACAAGGCCACCGGACGTGAACAGCAGATGCGCATCACTCCCACATCGGGCCTGGCGCCAGACGAAATTGACCGTTTGATTCGCGAGGCGGACAAGTTCGCCGATACCGATCGCGATACCAAAGAGATGGTTGTGCTTCATAACAAGCTGGAATCGTTGTTGCGAAACGCACGGAAATCATATACCAGTTTCGGAATGCTGCTTTCGGAAAACGATCAGGAGATTAGTGAGCGCGTGTTTAGTGAAGGCGAGGCCGCGATCAAAACCAGCGACCTGGAACAAATAAACAAAGCCCTGACCGGTCTGGAGCGAATGGCTGCCCAACTTACGGCTGCTATGATGAAACCCGCCAAGGATGCCACCCCGCAAGAGGTCAAGCACTAGCAACAGACAGCACTGCTTGAAGAGCGAGTCCTGGAACATAATCAAACGAGAGGTTAGTAATTACGCTGGATGGATAAACGAGACTATTACGAGGTGCTCGGCGTTAGCCGCGCAGCTACGGATCAAGAAATAAAAGCCGCCTATCGACGTCTGGCCGTGCGTTACCACCCGGACAAGAACCCTAACGACGCGACCGCTGAGGATAAGTTCAAAGAGGCAGCTGAAGCATATAGCGTACTGTCTGAACCAGAGCAGCGGGGACGGTATGATCGCTTTGGTCATGCGGGAGTCTCAAGCGCCTCTAGTCCAAACTGGGGCGCGCCAGGCTTTGGAGGAATTGAAGATATCCTGGGGGATCTGTTTGGGTTCGGTGACGTGTTCAGCGGAGCGCGCGGCGGCTCGCGTCGTTCTTCAGCCCAGCGTGGCGCTGATCTGCGATACGATCTCGAGATCACGCTGGAAGAAGCAGCTAATGGAATGACCGCACAACTGCGTATTCCGCGGCTGGAAACTTGTGCTTCTTGCAAAGGCTCAGGAGCAGCAAAGGGTACACAACCGGAAACTTGCGGTACCTGCAGTGGAACTGGTCAGATTCGCTATCAGCAGGGGTTCTTCTCCGTAGCGCGAACCTGCCACGGATGCCGGGGAGTGGGTCGTATTATCAAGACGCCGTGCACCGATTGTCGTGGGACTGGCCGGATCGAACGCGAGAAGCAGATGGAAGTGAAGATCCCTGCCGGCGTCGAGACTGGATCTCGCTTGCGCGTGCAGGGCGAAGGAGAATCTGGAACAAACAGCGGCCCGGCGGGCGATCTCTACGTCGTGATTCACGTGGTGGAGCACGAGCAGTTTGAGCGGCAGGGAAGCAATTTGTACGCGGCTGTCCCAATATCTTTTGCTCAAGCGGCGCTCGGTGCAGAGATTTCAGTCAAGACGCTTGAGGACGAAGAGAAGCTGAAGATTCCCGTCGGTACCCAGACTGGCACCGTGTTTCGTCTCAAGAGCAAGGGCATGCCCATGCTGGGAGGGCGTGGTCGCGGTGATTTATTCGTATCAGTGACCGTTATCACACCCACATCCTTGACGCGAGAACAGCGGCGTTTGCTCGAACAATTGGCGACAGTCGAGACCAAAGATCTCGAAGACAAGGGACTGGTCGACAAAGTACGCGACATCTTCGGTTGAGGTTTCCGAGTCTTGATCGATTAGCTGATTTTGCCGCCGCCCTTGAAGGTGGCGGCTTTTTATTTGCCAGTAGCCATCCCGGCTGCTGGTATGGAACGTATTGCTCCAGAGCCGCCCGGCGGTCAACAGAACATGGGTAACCCGGCATTGGCTGGAACCTGTCAACCGTTATTGCGGAGTGAAGGCAAAAAGAATCTGAAAACTGAAGGAGTAACTGATGGACGCTCAGGCGCGCGTTGACGAGATATCAGGCAAGACCGGCGTTCGCGCCATGATGCTCGATGCGCGAAACGAGAAACTGACACTTTGGTACGAGCGGTATGATTTCATTCGCTTTCCTGGGCAGCTCCGCATGTTCAAGAGTATCGCCGCCATTCGTGCACTCAAACTGATCTGACATTGTCCGAAGCGAGCGACGAGCCGCTCCTGGCCATCCACCTCCACTATCGCTTCCGATTATTCCTACAGCCTATAGCGAACACCTGCTCGTTTGAGTGCTTCTTCTTCAAGGTCGAGGTTTTGTAATCGCAGGGTCACGTCAGCATTAAGATCAAGGCCGGCCCGCTCGCCCGCCACCAGTTTGACGGTCCCGGCCGCGGCGATCATTGCCGCGTTATCTGTCGACAAATGCGGCGAAGGGAAATAAGCAGGCACTCCCAGACGTTCCGCCGCTGTCCGCGAAGCTTCTCTCAAGGCGCCATTGCAGGCAACACCACCGGCCACGATCAGCGTCCTCGGCCCGAAGTCTGGCGCGACTCGCTCCAGCGTTCCCACCAGTGAGCGTACAACCACACTCTGAAAACTGGCGGCAAGATCTTTGATGTTTTGTGCTGGCTGTTCACCGTTCTGCACCGGCCGCATTCCGGTTTCACGCACGTGCCTGGTAACAGCAGTTTTCAAACCGCTAAAACTGAAATCGGGCAAACCATCACCCATCCTGGGAATTGCGAATCGAACGGCCTGTGGATTACCTTCGCGCGCCAGTCGTTCGATGATTGGACCGCCGGGATAGCCCAGGCCAAGCATCTTTGCGACCTTGTCAAACGCCTCGCCGGCCGCGTCGTCTCGTGTGCGCGCAACCACCTTGTATTTGCCCGGTGAAGGGATATGAAAGATGTTCGTGTGGCCACCAGAAACAACCAGGGCGAGTGCCGGGTACTGAACTGGCGGGTTTTCAAAGGCCACTGAATAGATGTGACCTTCGATGTGATTGACGCCGACAATCGGTTTGTTCAGAGCAAAAGCCATCGCCTTGGCGTACGAGACCCCGACCAGCAGCGAGCCGACCAGGCCTGGCCCGACCGTAACTGCCAGTCCGTCGATATTTGTCATGTCGATCGCGGCCCGCGTAAAGGCCTCGGCAACTACCGGGACGATCTTGTCGAGGTGTTCACGTGAAGCCAGCTCGGGCACCACGCCACCGAAGCGTTCGTGGAGGGCAATTTGTGAGGCGATAACAGACGACACGATCTCGCGACCGTCGCGAACAAGCGCGGCAGCTGTTTCATCGCAGGAGGTTTCGATTCCGAGTACGAGCACGATATAGATTCTAACAGTGTTGAGCCGATGCCCTGAAGCGTGGATCAATTGAGAATGGTAAACCTCCCCACTTGTATAGAGCGGAGACATGGTGAACGCACGTTCGACATGCTGGAGACCTCTGATTACCCCGAGTGGGACAACTCACTTGCCCGGTAGAAACTCAGAGCGGAGTCGCCCTGCTTGAGAACTCGTTGGCGCTGAATCCTTCCCAGCTCGTCCGGCAAGTGATACTTGTGATGGTGTTCAACTATCAGACAACCCCCGTCCGCCAGCGAGGTGTTCGAATGAAGTCCAAAAA